>Ga0068861_100001521_pt1 | contig 14685 bp, 9 predicted proteins | sample KBSSwiS42_FD_66593 | JGI IMG/M metagenome (GOLD analysis project Ga0068861, IMG submission 66593) | Switchgrass rhizosphere microbial communities from Kellogg Biological Station, Michigan, USA - KBS Switchgrass S4-2 | ecosystem: Host-associated > Plants > Roots > Rhizosphere > Soil ...
GTGCCGACGACGCGGATGTCGCGCTCCTTCAGCTCGTTGAGCGTGCGCGCCAGGTTGGTCACCATGAAGTACGGCACCGTCTCGGCGGCGCCGCTGGCCACCTTGGCCACCGTGGCGTTGATGCCCACGGCATGGTCCTTCGGCGCGATCACCGCATGCGCACCAGCGCCATCGGCCACGCGCAGGCAAGCGCCGAGGTTGTGCGGATCGGTCACGCCGTCGAGCAGCAACAACAGCGGCGCCCCCTGCACGTCTTCGAGCACCTCGTCGACCGTGCGCGCCTTGAACACCGTGTCGACGCGCGCCACGACGCCCTGGTGTCGGTGCGTGCCGCACAGCCGCTGCAGGCTCTGATCGTCGCTCTCGATCACGCGCGCACCGGCCTCGTGGGCGCGCGCGACGAACTGGCGCATGCGCGCATCGCGCCGCGTCGCGTCGACGTGCACCTCGCGCACCGACTCCGGCGCGGTCTTCAAGCGCACGGTCACCGCGTGGAACCCGAACAGCACCTGTCGCGCAGCCATCGGCGCATCGTAGCCTGCATGCAGGGGCATGCCCCGTGGGCGCTGAGCCGCCCTACGGCGCGGCGCAACGCAGGATCACGCGTGCACGCTGATCAGGCTGCCGGGCTGCGTGGCTTCGCCGGCACGGTCGTCGTCGATGTCGAGCTGCCGGGTCAGCTGGTGCAGAAACTGGCCGAGCTGGGCCTGCAGCGCCGCCGGCGAGGCGCGCGGCCGGCCAGCGGCGTGCTGGAGCGCGGCGAACGCATCGAGCAGCGCCGCCTCGTGCGCGGCGCGCCGGCGCGCCGCCTCGTCGGCGCGTACCGCGGCGGGCGGTGGTGGCAGGTCGGCATCGCTCGAGGCCTGGTTGAGCGCGCGCGCAAACGCGATCAGCGCGCGCTCCAACGCGACGTCGAGAGCGCCGTGCAGGGGCGCCGCCGGTTCGATGGCGCGCAACAACGCCCGCATCAGCGGTGAGCGGCGCGCGCTGTCGCAATCGCGGTCGTGCCGGCTCTCGCCGTCGTGCTCACGCGCCCCGCCGTGCGGCTCGTGGCGCTGTCGCGGCTGCGCGTCGGGGTCGATCGCCGCTGCCAGCAACGGCGCCTGGGCACGCGCCGCGTCGCGTCGGCTGGGCGCGACGTTGTAGGCCTGTGACAGCGTGACGAACGGCATGCCGCAGCTATCGGCCAGCCTGGCCGCGCACTGAGCCGCAGATTGGCGCCAAACGTAACCGGCCCCGCCGCGGCGCTCAGCGCCGCAATGCCACCAGGGCGCTCAAGGCACCGATCAGCACCGGCTGGTGAATCATGTAGAAGCTCAGTGACCAGCGGCCCAGCAGCGCCAGCCACGCACCTGCACGCGGGATCGGGCCCACGAGCACGCCGCGCGCACGCGCCAGCAGCCCTTGCGCTGCGGCCGCCCCCCACAGCATCACGCCGAGCCACGGCAGCACCGGCACGTAGTCCTCGGTCACCGGCTTGCGCGTGACCAGGCCGATCCAGCGCAGCCACGGACCGTTGAACACGTCATCGCGCCACAGCAACGGCAGCGCGATCGCCAGCGCGCCGATCGGCCACAGCCAGCTGCGCCACGGCGCCAGCCAGCGCACCAGGATCAGCATCACCGCGATGCCATGCAGCACCCCAAACGAGATCCAGCTGCGCGGAAACATCCACCACGAGCCGATCGACACCAGCGCCGCACAGCCGGCGACCTGCGCCCAGCGGCGCCAGAAGCGTGCCCACGATTGGCCCTGCTCGAGCGCGACCGCCTGGCCCATCCCGGCGCAGAACAGGAACAGGCTGACGATGCAGGTGCGCTGCGTGGTCCAGAACGGATCGGCCGTGAACTGCTGCTTCGGCGTGAAGAATCCGAAGTAGTTGAGGTCGAAGCAGAGGTGAAACAGCGCCATCCAGACGATGGCCACGCCGCGCAGCGCATCGAGCCGATCGAAGCGTGGCGCCATGGCACCGGCCGCCGGCGGCGCAGCGGCGTCGACCGCGGCGTTCACTCTTTGTCGGGAGGCGACAGCAGCGGCAACCCCGAATCCTTGCCCAGCAGGCCGACCTTCGAATAGATGCCGAGCTTGTGGCGCGTGTCGATGATGTCGAGGTTGCGCATCGTCAGCTGCCCGATGCGGTCGGCCGGCGTGAAGGCGCCCTCGCCTCTTTCCATCGTCAGCCGCTCGGGATGGTAGGTGAGGTTCGGGCTCTGCGTGTCGAGCAGCGAGTAGTCATTGCCGCGCCGCAGCTCGAGCCAGACCTCGCCGGTGATGGGACGCGCGACCCAGCGCTGCGCGGTCTCGCGCAGCATCATCGCCTGCGGGTCGAACCAGCGCCCGTGGTACAGCAGCTTGCCCAGGCGCCGTCCGTTGTTGCGGTACTGCTCGATCGTGTCCTCGTTGTGGATGCCGGTGAGGAGCCGCTCGTAGGCGACGTGCAGCAGCGCCATGCCCGGCGCCTCGTAGATGCCGCGGCTCTTGGCCTCGATGATGCGGTTCTCGATCTGGTCGCACATGCCCAGGCCGTGGCGGCCGCCGATGCGGTTGGCTTCCTCGAACAGCGCCACCGCGTCCTTGAACGTGCGGCCGTTCAGTGCCACCGGAGCGCCCTCTTCGAAGCCCACGCTGACGGTCTCGGCCTTCACCGCAACGTCGTCGCGCCAGAACGCGACACCCATGATCGGGTTGACGATGGCGATGCCCTTGTTGAGAAACTCGAGGTCCTTGGCCTCGTGCGTCGCGCCCAGCATGTTGGAGTCGGTGCTGTACGCCTTCTCGACGCTCATCTTGTAGTCGAAGCCGTGGGCGATCAGGTACTCGCTCATCTCCTTGCGACCGCCCAACTCGTCGATGAAGCGCTGGTCGAGCCACGGTTTGTAGATTTTCAGGTTCGGGTTGGCGAGCAGGCCGTAGCGGTAGAAGCGTTCGATGTCGTTGCCCTTGTAGGTACTGCCGTCGCCCCAGATGTTCACGCCGTCGTCGCGCATCGCCACCACCAGCGCCGTGCCGGTCACCGCGCGCCCGAGCGGCGTGGTGTTGAAGTAGGTGGCGCCACCGGTGCAGACGTGGAACGCGCCGCACTGGATCGCTGCGATGCCTTCGCTCACCAGCTGCGGCCGGCATTCGACCAGCCGCGCGATGTCGGCGCCGTAGGCCTTGGCCTTGCGGGGAATGTCGTCGTAGTCGGTCTCGTCGGGCTGACCGAGGTTGGCCGTGTAGGCGCACGGGATCGCGCCCTTGGCTCGCATCCAATGCACAGCGGCCGACGTGTCGAGCCCGCCGGAAAACGCGATGCCGACGCGTTGGCCGGCCGGCAGGGATTGCAGGATCGTGGCGGTCATGAGAGCTCCAGGCGCCGGCCTTGTCTGCTTCGCACGGCGCAGCCGCGATGCTACGGGATCGCGCTGGGCGGCCTGCTCACGGCGCGTCCGACGCGGCGCCGCGCCGCGCCTGTGCTGCAGCTCGAAACAGCCTCTTGTCTCGGACGAATGCCTCGCTGGCGGCTTCGGGTGGAAATGCTTGCCGGAATGCCGACACCGAATGCCGAGCATGGACAATGGCGGCCGATGAACTCGTCCGCACCCGCCGACGCGGCGGTCGACCGCAGCGCCTCCGGCGCGTCGACCGATTTCTCGGCCCACACCCCGATGATGCAGCAGTACCTGCGCATCAAGGCCGAGCATCCCGACATCCTGGTGCTGTACCGGATGGGCGACTTCTACGAGCTGTTCTACGACGACGCGCGACGCGCCAACCGACTGCTCGACATCACGCTGACGTCACGCGGCGTGAGCGCGGGCGAGCCGGTGGTGATGGCCGGCGTGCCGGTGCACGCGCTCGAAACCTATCTGGGCAAGTTGATCAAGCTCGGCGAATCGGTGGCAGTCGCCGAGCAGGTGGGCGACGTGGCCACCGCCAAGGGACCGGTCGAGCGCCGCGTCACGCGCGTCGTCACGCCGGGCACCGTCACCGACAGCGAACTGCTCGCCGAGCGCAGCGACACCACCCTGCTGGCACTGGCACGCGATGCGCGCGGCCGCCGCTGCGGCCTGGCATGGCTCAGCCTGGCCAGCGGGCGCTGCTCGCTCGCACAGACCCCGCTCGAGGAACTGCCGGCGTGGCTGACTCGCATCGAGCCGGCCGAAGTGTTGCTGGATCAGGCCGACGTGCCAGCCGCGCTGCTCGCACACGCGGCCGCGCGCACGGTGCGGCCGGCCTGGCAGTTCGATGCCGCGCTCGGACGCCGCAAGCTGTGCGAGGCGCTGAAGGTGGCGCACCTGGCTGGCTTCGGTGCCGACGACTGCACGCTGGCCCATGCGGCGGCTGCGGCGCTGCTGTCGTACGCCGAGCGCACGCAGGGCAGCGCGGCGCTGCACGTCGTCGAGCTGAAACTCGAACGTGCGGGCGACCTGATCGGGCTGCCGCCGGCGACGCTGCGCAACCTCGAAATCACGCAGACCTTGCGCGGCGAGACCGCGCCCACGCTGCTGTCTTTGCTCGACGGCTGCGCCACCGGCATGGGCAGCCGGCGCCTGCGCCAGTGGCTGACCCATCCGCACCGCGAGCGCACCGCGGCGCTCGAGCGGCTGACGGCGATCGAGCAATTGTCACCAGCCGACCTGAGCGGACTGCGCGCTGCGCTGCGCGCCGTCAGCGACGTCGAGCGCACCACGGCACGGCTGGCGCTGCGCCAGGTGCGTCCGCGCGAGCTGGCTGGCTTGCGCAGCACCCTGCAGGCGCTCCCGCAACTGACGGCGCGGGTGCCCGGCGATGGCGCGTTGCTCGAAGCGATCCACGCCGCGCTGCATCCGGACGCGCAGATCCTGGCCTTGCTGGCGAGCGCGCTGGCCGAGGAACCCGCCGTGCAGCTGCGCGACGGCGGCGTGTTCGCGGGCGGACACGACGCCGAGCTCGACGAGCTGCGCGCCATCGGCGAGAACGGCGACGCCTACCTGCTGGCGCTCGAGCTGCGCGAGCGCGCGCGCACCGGCATCGGCAACCTGCGCGTGCAGTTCAATCGCGTGCACGGTTACTACATCGAGGTCACGAGCGGGCAGCTCGACAAGGTGCCAGCCGACTACCAACGCCGCCAGACGATGAAGAACGCCGAGCGCTTCATCACGCCGGAGCTGAAGGCGTTCGAGGACAAGGCGCTGTCGGCGCAGGAGCGTGTCTTGGCACGCGAACGCCTGTTGTGGGAGCGCTTGCTCGATGCGCTGGCGCCGCACGTGACCGAGCTGGCGCAGCTGGCCAACGCGCTGGCGCAGCTCGACGTGCTGGTCAACCTGGCGCAGCGGGCGGCTGCGCTCGGGTGGTGCGCACCGCAGTTCGTGAGCCACCCGTGCATCGACATCCAGCGCGGTCGCCACCCGGTGGTGGAAGCCCGTCTTGCCGAGACGGCGGGCACGCCTTTCATCGCCAACGACTGCCGGCTCGACGCCCGCACGCGCATGCTGATCATCACCGGCCCCAACATGGGCGGCAAGAGCACCTTCATGCGCCAGGTGGCCTTGATCGTCCTGCTGGCCTCGATCGGCTCGCACGTGCCGGCGCAGTCGTGCGTGCTGGGACCGATCGACGCCATCCACACCCGCATCGGCGCGGCCGACGACCTGGCCAACGCGCAGTCAACCTTCATGGTCGAGATGACCGAGGCGGCCGCAATCGTGCATGCGGCCAGCGAGCATTCGCTGGTGCTGATGGACGAGATCGGGCGCGGCACCTCCACCTTCGACGGCCTGGCGCTGGCGGCGGCGATCGCCGGCCAGTTGCACGACCGCAACCGCGCCTTCACGCTGTTCGCCACCCACTACTTCGAGCTGACGGAATTTCCGCTGCGCCATGCGCAGGCGCTCAACGTGCACGTGTCGGCCGCCGAATCGGGACACGACGTGGTGTTCCTGCACGAGATCGAGGCGGGCCCGGCCAACCGCAGCTACGGGGTCCAGGTGGCCCGCCTGGCCGGCATGCCGGAGCGCATCGTGCGCCAGGCACGCGCCACGCTCGAGGCGCTCGAGGCGCAGTCGCGCGCCGGACAAGCGCAGGTGGATCTCTTCGCCGCACCGGCCGCCGATGCGCCACGCACGCCGAGCGCGCTCGAGCAGGCTGTGGCGCAACTGCAGCCTGATACGCTGTCGCCGCGCGAGGCGCTCGACGCGCTGTATCGTTTGAAGGCTTTGCACAAGGACGCATCCCCATGACGTACTGCATCGGCATCCGACTCAACGCGGGTCTGGTGTTCCTGTCCGATTCGCGCACCAACGCAGGCGTCGACCAGATCAGCACCTTCCGCAAGATGATGGTCTACGAGCGCCCGGGCGACCGTTTCATGGTGATGCTGTCGGCCGGCAACCTGTCGATCTCGCAGTCGGTGCGCGAGTTGCTGCAGGTCGAGAAGATCGACAACGGTCCCAATCGTCCGCCGCTGACGATATGGAACGCCGAAAGCATGTTCGATGCAGCGCGCGTGCTGGGCGCCACCGTGCGCCGCGTCTACGCCGAGGACGGCGCCGCGCTCAAGAATGCCGGCGTCGAGTTCAACACCACGATGATCCTGGGCGGCCAGATCAGCGGGGAGGCGATGCGGTTGTTCCAGGTGTACTCGGCCGGCAACTTCATCGAGGCCACGCGCGAGACCTGCTATTTCCAGATCGGCGAGTCGAAGTACGGCAAGCCGGTGCTCGACCGCCTGATCACGCCGATCACGCCGCTGGAGACGGCGGCCAAGTGCGCCCTGGTGTCGATGGATTCGACGCTCAAGTCCAACCTCGGCGTGGGTCTGCCGCTCGACCTGCTGGTGTATCGCGAGGGCCAGTTCAGCAGCGATCGCATCGTGTGCATCGACGAGCGCAACCCCTACTTCCAGATGGTGCGCAACTCCTGGGGACAGCGCCTGCGCGAGGTGTTTGACAGCCTGGAAGATCCGCGCTGGGACGGCGGCGCGACGCAGCACCCGCTGCGCGTCAACTCCGAGCGCTACGAGCCGACGCGCAAGATCATGCACCCCGGCGAAAAGATCGTCTGAGCGGGTGCGGCGCTGCGCCGCCGCAATGGCCTCGCGGGCACGGCCAAATGGCACTTGATGGCCGACCATTGTCGGCGAACCATCGGCGCCATTGTGGACACCCAAACGGCGCCCTCGCAGCTGGCCGGCCCCGCCCCCGTGCCCGTGGCACGGGCGCTCGCGCGCAGCGTGCACGGCTTGTGCGACGACGCGCTGGCTGCCAGCGGCTGGTTCGCTGCGCTGGCGGGCGAGGGCTTGGCGGTGCGCTGCCAGCTGCTCGATGCGCCGTCGCCGCGCGCCGGCGATGCCGATCCGGACGCCTGGGTGCTGCACCTGGCGCGCGGCCTGCCGGCGCAGCTGGCGCGGCTGCGCGCGCTGCATGCCGCGCAACCGCGCGTGCCGGTGCTCGCCGTGTGCGTGGGCCTGCGCGACCTCGACCATGTGCTGGCGCTCGAGATGGGCGCCGACGACGTGGTCGACGCCGCGTTGCCCGCGCCGGTGGTGGCGGCGCGCCTGCGCGCGCTGTGGCGACGCAGCGGCGAGCCCTGCGGTGAGGCGCAGCCCGAGCGCCTGGCTTTCGGCGCACTGCAGCTGCAGCGTCGGGAGCGCCTGGCATCGCTTGAGCAGCGGCCCCTCGCGCTGACCGACGGCGAGTTCGAGGTGCTGTGGCTGCTCGCGCTGCGCGCCGGGCACGCGGTGGCGCGGGCCGACCTGGTGCGACGCCTGCGCGGCCTGGAGTACCAGCGCGACGACCGTTCGATCGATTGCCGCGTCTACCGCATCCGCGCCAAGCTCGGCGATACCGATCCGGCGCTGCGGCGCATCCGCACCGTGCGCAACAGCGGCTATTTGTTCTCGCCGTTGCCGTGGTGAGGGGCGGCGCGATCGAACTCGCGCAGCACCCGGCCGATCACGCGCACCGATTGCTCGATCGCCGCCGGTGCGAATGCGCCGTAGCCCAGCACCAGGCCGTTCCACGGCCGCGGGTTCCAGCACGCCGATGACAGCGCGATCGCCATCACGCTGTGCTCGCGGATGCGACGCACCACGTCCATGTCGCTGACTGCCGGCGGCAAGTGCAGGCAGGCATGGGTGCCGGCCGCGGTGGGCCCCAGGCGCGCCCAGTCCGGCAGGTGGCGCGCCGCTGCGCTCACCAGCGCGTCGCGGCGCTGGCGCGACACCTGGCGCAGCACGCGCAAGTGGTTGCTCATGTGGCCTTCGTCGATGAAGGCCGCCATCGCGATCTGCAGCGACGTGTTGGTGTGGTCACCGAGCAGTCCGCGCATCGCGATGAACACCTCGACCAGCCGCTCGGGCACCACCAGGTAGGCCAGCCGCAGCGACGGAAACATGATGCCTTCGAGCGTGCCCATCAACAGCACGCGATCGGAGCGGTCCATCGACTGGAACGCCACCGGCGCCGCGCCGTCGTGCGCGATCTCGTCGTTGAAGTTGCCCTCGATGATCCAGGCGCCGCTTTCGTCGGCCCACTGCAGCAGCTCGGCGCGGCGTGCGCTGTCGGTGCGCACGCCGAGCGGAAATTGCGTCAGCGGGTGCAGGTACACCGCGGCCGCGTCGGGTGCGGCGGCTCGGCCGGCGGCCACGTCAAGGCCGCGCGCATCCAGCGGCACGCCCACCACCTGCGCGTGCAGCACCTGGAACAGCGACACCAGGCTGGCGTGTCCCGGGTCCTCCAGCCACACCTTGTCGCCGGGCTCGAGCAGCACCCGGCCGATCAGCTCCACCGCCTGCATCGGGCTGTTCAGCACCAGCACCTGCTGCGGCGTGCACAGCGTGGCTCGGGTCAGCGACAGGTGGCGCGCGATCGCCTCGCGCAACGCCGGCAAGCCGGCGGCCGGCCCGTAGCTCAGATGCGCCCGATACTCCTCCCCGAGCGCACGCAGCATCAGCCGGCGCCAGGTGGCGAGCGGGAACTGCTCGATCATCGGCGCGCGCGGAAACAGCGGCACCGGGGTCAGCAGCACGTGGGGCAGCTCCATCTGCTTGGGTTTGCCCAAGTAGACCGAGAAGCGGTTCAGCACCTGCTGGGCCGACTGCGTCGGCGGGCGCAGCACGCGCGGCGTGTCCGCCTGGAACACGGGTTGGGTCTGCTTGGTCACGTAGGTGCCGTCGCCGACGCGGCGCTCGAGGTAGCCCTCGATCTGCAGCTGCGCGAACGCCTCGTCGACCGCGCCGCGTGCAACGCCCCAGTCCGAGGCGAGCTGGCGCGCCGAAGGCAGCCGCGCGCCCGGCATCAGCACGCGGCGGTGAATCGCATCGAGCACCGTCTGGTAGACCTGCAGCCGGCGCGATACCCGCTCCGAGGCCGGCCTGACCAGGGGCTGAATCAGAACGCCCGATGCTTGTTTGACCACGCTGCCAATGGTGTGAAGGGCGCCGCCAATTTAGTCGCAGCTCGCGACGAACTGCGCCCGGATGCGACGGGCTGCGACTCCCGATGTCCCAACGGCGTCTGCGGTGCAATGGCCGGGCCACCACCGGCGAAATGGTTCTTGTGGCCGAGCGCCGCGCCGCTCATCATGCGAGCGATCATGGGCTATCACCGCGAGCCACCCTGGGCCACGGCCGCCATCGCGCAACCGGCGCCGGCGGGCGAAGCCTGGTCGGCGCCAGCGCACCTGGTGCTGGTGATCGCGCGCGGGCGCGCACCGCAGCGCAGCGTGGTCGATTGCCTGGCGCAACGCGGCCTGCGCTGCATCTGGATCGACGGCCTGCAGGCGGTCGATCGCGTGGCCGACCAGGTGGTGCCCGATGCGCTGGTGTACGACGCGCAAGCCGATACGCTGCCGCTGCCGACGGCGCTGGCACAACTGCGCCAGTGGTTCGCCGGCTCGCTGCTGGTGCTCGATGGCTCGCACGATGAGGTCGACGAGATCCTCGCGCTCGAGCTCGGTGCCGACGGCCTGCTGGCGCACCCGGTGAACCCGCGCCGCCTGCGCGCGCGGCTGGAGGCCCTGCTGCGCCGCCACGTGGCCGGCACGCCGCCGCGCAGCAGCGACGCCGAACCCGACCTGCCGGCTGGCTGGCACCTCGACGCGGTGCACAACCGCCTGCTGCGGGGGCCGCAGTCGGTGGCCCTGACCGGCGGTCAGGCGCACCTGCTGCGCTGCCTGGCCCTGCACGCTGGACGCGTGGTGCCGCGCGCGGAACTGCACGAGCAGGTGTGCGCGCCGGAGTCCGACCTGCGCGCACGCAGCATCGACGTCTACATCCATCGCCTGCGCCAGCGCCTGCAGGCTGCGGGGGTGCGCGACCTCTCGATCCACGCGGTGCGCGGCCACGGCTTCGTGCTGAACGCCGGCGCGCAGCCGACCGCGGCACCGCATGCGGCGCGTGCCACGGCCCCCGCCTACTTGAATTCGTAGCTCACGCCGGCGTAGACAAAGCGGCCGCGCGGGTCGCCGTAGGTGTTGTCGTAGCCGCCCTGGAAGCCGGTCTGGCCGCCGGCATTGCTGTAGGGCGGCGGACGGTCGAACAGGTTGCGGACGCCGCCGCGCAGCGTCAGCGACTTGATGCCGGTGTAGCGCACCTGCAGGTCGTAGGTCTCGTACGCGCCGACCCGGCGCAGCGGGTCGGTGGGCGCGGCATTGGTGGCCGGCAGATCCCAGTAGTGCTTCTGGAAGTTCTGCGCCAGCGTCGCGCCCCACGGCCCGAGTGTCCAATCGATCGCCAGGTAATGCTTCCAGCGCGGGATCACGCCGCCGGTGGCCGAATTGACCTGGTCGATGCCGCCGGTGAAGCTGCCGTCCGGGTTCTGGGTCTCGTACTTGGTGAAATAGGTGCCCGTCAGCGAGGTGGTGAAGCGCCCCGCTTCTCCGGTGCTGAGGATCCAGCGTCCATCGAGGTCGACGCCGGCCACCCGCGTTTCGCCGAGGTTCAGATTGGTTTGCGTGATCGAGACGATCGGCCCGGGCAGCGTCGGAAACGCCGGATCGACCGGCCCGCGCGTCACCAGGTAGCCGTACTTGCCGAGGTCACCCAGGATGGTGGCGGCGGTGACGCCGTTGACGATGGTGTCCTTCAGGTTGATCTTGAAGGCGTCCACGGCCAGCGACGTGTTGCTGGTCGGTGCGAACACCAGGCCGAGCGTGGCGTTGGTCGACTTCTCGGGCTTCAGGTCGGGATTGCCGCCGTTGATGGTGGTGAACTGCGTCGAGCAGTCGGTGCGGCTGCCGGTGACCGGGCAGCGCAGCGGATCGTTGGTGCCGGCCGGTGTCACGTTGTTGGTGACCGGCAGGTAGAGGTCCTGCAGGCTCGGTGCGCGGAAGCCCTTGCCCACCGCGCCGCGCAACAGCACCGACGACGCGGGCTGCCAGCGCGCGCTCAACTTGGGCGTGGTCGCGCTGCCCACCCCCTGGTAGTGGTCGAAACGCAGCGCGGCGTTGACCTCGAGCCCCTTGGCCAGCGGCATGTTCAATTCGCCGAATGCCGCCTCGACGTCGCGCGACTTGTCGGTGAGCAGCAGGTTGCCGCCGTAGCCCGCGATGTCACCGGTCTGGATCGCCGGGGCAGGGTCGAACAGGAACTTCTCCTTGCGGTATTCGGCGCCGATCGCGAGCGCCATCGCGCCGCCGCCCAGGCTCATCAGCTCGCGCGAGGCACGCCCCTGCAGGCTGCCGAGCTCCGACTTGATGCGAAACGCGTCGCCGGTGAAGTTGGTGGCGCGCAGGGCCGCGTCGACGTCGGGCGTGTTAGGACCCCAGAAGTTGACGTTGCCGCTGTTGAGAATCGGCAGGATCTGCGTCAGCGCCGGGTAGCCGTCGTTGACCACCTCGCGCACCTTGCTCGCGCTGTACAGCAATGAGCCCTCGTAGTCCCAGCCGCTCCAGTCGCCGCGGGCGCCGAACACCGCGCGCGGCGATTCGGCAATGTCGGTGAAGTCGCGGTTGCCGTTGACGCTGGCGCGATACAGGATCGAGATCGGCACCAGGGGGTTGCCGGCGCCGACCAACCCCTGCACGGTGCTGGTCGGATAGAACGGGCTGCCGGGGAAGATGATGATCGTCGACGACCCGGGCTGGGTGCCGGTCGGCGTGCCGGCGAGTCCGCCGGGCGAGCCCGGCGGGTAGACGCCGTTGTAGGGCGGCACGTTGAACAGCGGGTGGTTGGGCGGCAGCGCGAACAGTTCGGAGATCGGCACCGGCTGGATGACGGTGCGCTGCTTGTTGCGGTTGTACGAGGCCTCGGCGAACAGCTCGAGGTTGCTCGACAGCGCGAAGCGCCCCGACGCGTAGACGCTGGCGCGCTCGGACTCCGGGATCAGCGTCACCAGCGGTGAGGGGTCGAATGCGCAGAAGCCGCTGCCGGTGAGGAACGGGCTGTCGAAGGCATACGGGCCCGGGCACGCCGGCGCGCTGGCGTTGCCGCCGTTGCCCGAGCCGTCGAGCAGCAGAAAATTGGCCGGGAAGGTGTTGAACGACGTGGTGTCGTTGTTGGCATCGACGTTGTAGCCGCGCGAGGCGAAGTCGCGGTCGCGCCCGAACAGCGCGCTCTCCTTCTGGTACGACGCCGACACCATCACGTTGAACTTGTCGCTGGTGAGTTCGCCCTTGCCCCAGGTGACCGTGGCGCGCTTGAAGCTGGCGCCGCCCTGCGTGGTGTCGCCGTAGTCGGCCGACAGCTCCAGCCCGGTGTAGTCGCGGCGCAGAATGAAGTTGACGACACCGGCGATCGCGTCGGAGCCGTAGATCGCGGAGGCGCCGTCCTTCAGCACCTCGACGCGCTCGATCGCCGAGATCGGAATCGAGTTGACGTCCACCGACACCGAGTCGCCGACGAAGCCGATGCCGTACGGCGCGACGCGGCGGCCGTTGATCAGCACCAGCGTGCGCAGCGACGTCAGGCCGCGCAGCGAGATGCCCGACAGGCCGCCGGTGGTGGCGCCCGAGGCCGACGAGTTGACCGTGGCACCCGAACTGGTCATTGCGCTGACCGTCTGCAGCAGCTGCTCGACATTGACCGCCCCGGTGGCCGCGATCTCCTTGCGCGTGATCACCTGCACCGGCAGCGCGGTCTCGGCATCTGTGCGCTTGATCGACGAGCCGGTGATCTCCACGCGCTGCGGCGTGTCCTGCGCCTGCGCGCTCAGCCACGGCATCGCCACCAGCCCGGCGCACAGCGCCCGGCACGTCCATGCAATGGGCCGCAAGCTCGCGTTCATCGTCGTCGCTCCTCGTGCGGATGGCCGCCGCGGCGCAGAGCGGCCGCGGCGATGCGTTTTCGATACGAATCGAGACGAATCTAGGCAAGCGTTGTCACGGTGATCGAAGCAGTGCGTCGCCGCGCTGCGATGCCGTGCGACGCGGCTGCGACGCCGATCAAATCGCGGTGCCTGGGTGTCGCAAGTGCGATCGTTGCGACACAATGCGACGCCAAGATGGGCTTGCGTGCTTTCCCGGGGTGTCGCGGCGTGCCGACAGTGCAGCACGCGGGTGTGACACCTCGTTGTCGTCGCCAGGTCGGGCCGTCGAGAAGGGCGCGAAAGGTCGATCGATATAATCGCGCTTTACCACCAGGCCGAAATTGCGCTGCTGCGGCGCACGAAGGCCGAACGACATGACCAAGTACGTGTTCGTCACCGGTGGCGTGGTGTCTTCCTTGGGCAAGGGCATCGCGTCGGCCTCGCTCGCGGCCATCCTGGAGTCGCGCGGCCTCAAGGTCACCCTGATCAAGCTGGATCCGTACCTCAACGTCGATCCGGGCACGATGAGCCCGTTCCAGCACGGCGAGGTGTTCGTCACCGACGACGGCGCCGAGACCGACCTCGACCTCGGCCACTACGAGCGCTTCATCTCCACCAAGATGAAGCGCAGCAACAACTTCACCACCGGCCAGATCTACAAGAGCGTGCTCGAGAAGGAGCGCCGCGGCGACTACCTCGGCAAGACGGTGCAGGTGATCCCGCACGTCACCAACGAGATTCAGGATTTCATCCGGCGCGGCGCCGGCGCCGGCAGCTCCGACGAGTCGCAGGTGGCGATCTGCGAGGTCGGCGGCACGGTGGGCGACATCGAGTCGCTGCCGTTCCTGGAGGCGGTGCGCCAGTTGAGCTTGAGGCTCGGCCCCAGCCACACCGCGTTCGTGCACCTCACCTACGTGCCGTGGATCGCCGCTGCCGGCGAGCTGAAGACCAAGCCGACCCAGCACACGGTGCAGAAGCTGCGCGAGATCGGCATCCAGCCCGACGCGCTGCTGTGCCGCGCCGACCGCCGCATCCCGGAGGAAGAGCGCGACAAGATCTCGCTGTTCACCAACGTGCCGACGCCGGGCGTGATCTCGATGTGGGACGTCGACACCATCTACAAGGTGCCGCGCATGCTGCACGAGCAGGGGCTCGACGAGCTGATCTGCATGAAGCTGCAGCTGCTCACGCGGCCGGCCGACCTCAAGCGCTGGGACAAGCTGGTGCACGAGGTCGAGCACCCGAAGACCTCGGTGCGCATCGCGATGTGCGGCAAGTACACCGACCTGTCGGACTCGTACAAGTCGCTCAACGAGGCGCTGCGCCACGCCGGCGTGCACAACCACGCGCGGGTCGACATCGAGTACGTCGACTCCGAGACGTTGAACCCGGCCACTGCGGGCCAGCTCGGCGCGTTCGACGCGGTGCTGGTGCCCGGCGGCTTCGGCAAGCGCGGCATCGAAGGCAAGATCCTGGCCGC
>Ga0068861_100001522_pt1 | contig 14683 bp, 14 predicted proteins | sample KBSSwiS42_FD_66593 | JGI IMG/M metagenome (GOLD analysis project Ga0068861, IMG submission 66593) | Switchgrass rhizosphere microbial communities from Kellogg Biological Station, Michigan, USA - KBS Switchgrass S4-2 | ecosystem: Host-associated > Plants > Roots > Rhizosphere > Soil ...
CCCCCGGCGACCGGGGGAGGGCCAGGGTGGGAGCGTCTGGAAACCACGAGATAAAAAGGGGAGCGGTCGCTCCCCTTTTTCGTTTGCGGCTGTGGCAGTCTTGCTCGACGCATCGACCTTTCAGTAGGGAGACCCCCGCCATGAGCGAACACGTCCGCGTCGCCATCGAAGACAACATCCTGCGGCTGACCCTCGCCCGCCCCGAAAAGAAGAATGCCTTGTCGCTGGCGATGTACTCCGCTCTCGCCAATGCATTGACCGAAGCGCAAAGCGATCCGTCAGTGCGTGCGATCCTGCTCGATGCGGAAGGCGATGCGTTCACCGCCGGCAATGACCTGGCGGATTTCGCAGCAGTGGCGGCCGGCACTCTCGATCGCAATCAAATGACCTCGCAGAGGTTCCTGCATGCGCTGGCTTACGCGGACAAACCCATCGTCGCTGCCGTGCAAGGATTGGCAGTGGGCATCGGCGTGACCTTGCTCCTGCATTGCGACGTCGTCTACGTCGCGGAAGACGCGAAGCTGTCGACTCCGTTCGTCGGCCTCGGCCTGGTGCCGGAAGCCGCATCGAGCTGGTTGCTCCAGGCTCGCATCGGCTACGCGCGTGCGTTTGCGATGATCGGCCTTGGCGAACAACTCGACGGCAAGACGGCAGCGTCTTATGGACTGGTCAATGCAGCCATGTCCGCTGCAGAAGTTCGGCCTCGCGCACTGGCAGCAGCACAGCACCTGGCCTCGCGGGCTATCGGTTCGCTGCAGGCAAGCAAGCGCCTGATGCGTGACGCTGCCCTGATCGAGGCAACCATGGATCGTGAAACCGAAGTGTTCGGCGCCCGCCTCAAGACCGCGGAGGCGGCCGAAGCATTGAAGGCGTTTTCCGAACGCCGCGCACCGAACTTCCGCGCCATCACCGGCTGACTGCGTTGCCAGCGCCCTTCACCACTCAGATCGACGACGATGGTGCGACATTGAGCGGTCCATTGCGATCGCCACGACACCGGTGGCAAGCATGCTGCTGAATTCAGCCTGCCTGAAGGATTCGTTCGCCGGCTATGCCGCCGAGGCAGCGGTCCCTTAACGACTCGGGCGATGACCCTGGCGATGACCTGGCCGACTCGAACGCTAATCGGATTTGTTCAGCCCCAGGTATTCGCGAAACCAATCGGCGGCGGCGTTGGCACTGATCTCGAACGGCTGGTTGCAGTACATTTCGAAGTGCGTGGCGCCGGGCACCTCGAGCACCTTCTTCGGCCCGGTCAGCAGATCGGCGGCGGCATAGGCGTGGTCGCGATTGTCGAACAGCTGTTCGTTGCCGGCGACCACGAATAACACCGGCCGGCTGCCCACGTCCTTGACGTAGCGGAACGGCCTGAACTCCGCGATCAGTTGATTGGTTTCCACGTCGATCATGCGGCGCGTGGAGAAACCGGTCTCGATTTCCGCACCTTGTCCGTAACGTGCCCTCCGGATCGCGTCTTCGAGCATGGGGCCATGCATCGCCTTCGGTCCATCGGGCTGGTTCTTCCCGCTGATGGCAGGATTCTGCAAGGCAACGACTTTCACACGCGCGTCGAGTGCGGCCACCGCCATCATGGTGCCGCCGGCGGAGGAAGTACCCCAGATGCCGATGCGATCCGGATCGACGCCGGGTTCTCCCTGCAGATAGGAAATTGCGCTACGCACGTCTTCGATCTGCTTGGTCGGGATCAGGCGGGTGCGCTTGATGACGACATCGACCTTGCTGCGCGTGATACGGGTTGCATCGTCGTTCTTGACCTTCTCTGCCAGGGTCGTGAACCCATCGCTGTTGCCCCAGCCGCGGTAGTCGATCACCATCGCCACCAGTCCCTTCTCGGCGAAACGCGCAGCGTACTTTTCTATCGAAAAATGCGTTCCCGCCCAGCCATTGCCCAGTACGATCCCGGGCGTCTTGCCGCTGGCGACATACCCTTTGGGGAAAAAGATGACTGCAAAGCAGGCCATGTCGTCGCTGTAGAACGTCACCTCACGGCGCGTCACCCCTTCGCCCAGTTTGTAGACATAGTCCGCAGGCGCCAGGCCGCTCTTGACCGGCTGTGTTTCCGGGTTGCCGGCGCCGCTCGCGATGAGCGTGATGAGGTTCAGTGTGACCACCATCGCCGATCTGATGAACTGCATTTCTCTCGAGACCTCTCGCTGGCGACCGCACGAATGCCTGTCGGAGAATGTCGGTACGCGCTTCATGCTCGCTGTTCAGGTAATCCCTACTACCCGCCACGCAGCGCTAACGCCGACACCAGTCGATCCGGACGTTGCGAAAGAAGGCGACCGAATTATGCGCGATCCGCCAACGCCGTCAGCCCGATGTAGCACGCGGCGGCGAAAAGATTGGTCAACAATGGCGAAGACTTGACCGCAGGCTCTACCGCAGTCGAGCGCCGCCGTGCCATGAAAAAAATGTCAGCAGTTCGAATGGCGTCTCTCTAACGGTTGCGCTTGCGATTGGGCTCGCCGGGGCGACCCGGCGTCGGCTTGAAGTGCGGTCGAGTATCCCGGCGGTTCGATAGCGAACCGTGGCCGCGCAACTTGCCCGGCAGGGGCAGCGGCAGGTCCGATTCGTCTTCGACGCACCATTGCTCTTTGAATGCCTGCAGCGCTTCGTTTTGAATGGAGGCATGCCGGTGGGACAGCATCAGGGAAGAAGGCGCGCACACGCGTGCCCGGATCAGGCCGAGATCTTCCGCCGCATGAAACAGGCTCGGATACCAGCTCTGCCACGCGGGTAGCAGCTTTTCCACCTGCTCCCGCAGGCTCATGCAATGTCGACCGTCTTCAGCGGTCCCGGTGCTCAAACTCATGATGGCTCATGATGGACGATGTGAGTGACACTCACGCTCGGGCGGATTTACCATGCGCAGAGCGACTGCAGCGCCTGACGGAGAATTACCATGGATCCGGGCCCGGAAGAAAGCAGACGAACCACGAACCGCAGGCCTCAGCATGAGTGGAGAACCGTCGGTGTTCTTGTTAAGTTCCGCTAATCCGGCGGAGGAGAAGGCGCCATGAAAGGACGTTGCCTGTGCGGTGCGGTCGGCTACGAAATCGCCGGTCCGCTCCAGATGATGATTCATTGCCATTGCTCGATGTGCCGCAAGCATCATGGCTCCGCGTTCGCCACGTTCGTGGCTGCACCGCTGTCGGGCTATAAGCTCACGAGCGGCGCCGACCATATCGTCGGATATCAGTCCTCGCCCAACGGTCAGCGCCGTTTCTGTCGGGTCTGTGGCTCCGCAGCGCCCTCGGTGGCGAAGGAGATGGACATGGTGTTCTGTCCTGCCGGCAACCTGGAAGGCGATCTCGACATGCGGCCCACGGCTCACTACTTCGTCGGCTCGAAGGCGCCCTGGTACGAGATCACCGATTCGCTGCCGCAGTATGTCGAGTATCCACCCGAGTTCGGCATCGGCGGTATGGAACGCCCTACTCCCGCGGCGAAGGAAGGCTGCGTGACGGGCAGTTGCCTGTGTGGAGACGTCGCCTTCGAAGTCACCGGCGCTCCGACGCGCAGCGCGAATTGTCATTGCACACGATGCCGGCGCGGACGCAGTGCTGCGCACGCGAGCAATTTCTTCTATCCCCTGGCGCAGTTTTCATTTCTGCGCGGCGAAGCGTCGATCACCGACTACCGCGTGCCGGAAGCGCGCTTCTTCGCAGTCGCATTCTGCAATCGATGTGGAGGTGCTGCGCCCCGCATCTCACGCGAGCGAGGCTTAGTAGTCATTCCGGCCGGCATCCTGGATTCGGATCCGGGCTGCGGCCCGGCGGCGCACATTTTCGTCGGATCGAAGGCCAACTGGTTCGACATCACCGATTCGTTGCCGCAGTACGTGGAGATGCCTCAGTGAAAATCCGGCCTGGCTACTCGGCAGCCATCCAGCCTTCCGAAATCACCGCTGAAGCGGTGTACCTGGATCGGCGCAGGTTGTTGCAGGCCGCACTCGCCGCGGGCGTGACGGGACTAGGTGCTTCCTGGCCAGCTGACGCTACGTCGGGCGGCGCGCCACTGACCTACAAACGCAACGACACCTACAGCCTCAGCGAGCCGCCGAACAAGTTCGAAGACATCACGACCTACAACAACTACTACGAATTCGGCATCGACAAGTCGGCGCCGGCCGCGAACTCGGATCGATTCAAACCTACGCCGTGGAGCGTCACCGTCGCCGGCGAAGCGGAACGCACCGGCAAGTTCGCGCTCGAAGATCTCCTGAAGCCGCATGCGCTCGAAGAGCGCATCTATCGCCTGCGCTGCGTCGAAGCCTGGTCGATGGTGATTCCTTGGGTAGGCGTGCCCCTGGGAGCCGTGCTGCAGCAGTTCAAGCCCACATCGAAAGCCAAGTTCATTGCATTCAAGACCGTGCTGCGCCCGAGCGAAATGCCGGGACAGAGCGTCGATGTGCTGCAGTGGCCCTATGTCGAGGGACTGCGCATCGACGAAGCGACGCATCCACTCGCGCTGCTGGCCGTCGGCTTGTATGGAAAGACCTTGCCCAACCAGAACGGCGCGCCGCTGCGCCTGGTGACGCCATGGAAATACGGATTCAAGGGCATCAAATCCATCGTCGAAATCCGCTTCACCGAAAAGATGCCGCCGACGTCGTGGAATATCTCGGCGCCGCACGAATACGGTTTCTATGCGAACGTGAATCCGCAGGTCGACCATCCACGCTGGAGCCAGGCGCGTGAACGCAAGATCGGCGGCGGCGTGTTTGCGTCGCGTGTGCCGACGCTCATGTTCAACGGCTACGAAAAGGAAGTAGCCAGCTTGTACCGGGGATTGGACCTCGCCAAGAACTACTGACCCTCAATGACTGGTTCGATGCGCCGAGACCACGCTTTCTTCGTCCGGCGCTTCATCAAGCCGGCGGTATTCCTCGCCTGCCTGCTGCCGCTGGCTCTGCTCGTCCTGCATGCGTTCGACATCGGCGGCGATCTCGGCGCCAACCCGGTCGAAAAAATCCAGGACACGTGCGGCCAGTGGGGATTACGGTTCCTGCTGATCACGTTGACCGCCACGCCGGTACGTGACTGGTTCGATGCGCCATGGGTGATCATGCTTCGACGCATGCTCGGCTTGTTCGGCTTCTTCTACGTGCTGCTGCACTTCCTCACCTGGCTGATCCTCGACCAGGGCCTGTACTGGCCGGGCGTGCTGACCGACATCGCCAAGCGCCCTTTCATCACCATCGGCTTTGCTGCGTTGCTGATGCTCATTCCGCTCGCGGCGACATCGACCAAGGGCATGATGCGCCGGCTCGGCAAACGCTGGAAATCGCTGCACCGGCTGATCTATCCGATCGCGATACTGGGCGTGTGGCACTACTGGTGGCAGGTGAAAGCGGATATCCGCGAGCCGCTGCTGTACGCGTCGATTCTCGCGGTGCTGCTTGGATGGCGGATGTGGAAGAAGGTAAAGAGCGAGCGGCTTCGGGGACATGCTCCTGCAGCGTAGCGGAAGGTGCATGTCCCCTACATCGCCGTCCTGATCGACCACAGCTCCGGAAAGAAACACAGCTCCAGCGCCTTGGCGAGATAGGAAACGCCGCCGGTACCGCCGGTGCCGCGCTTGTAGCCGATGATGCGCTCGACCGTCTTCATGTGGCTGAAGCGCCAGAGCTGGAATTTCTGGTCGAGGTCCACCAGCTTCTCGGCCAGCTCGTACAGGTCCCAGTTGGCATCGACACTGTGATACACGGCGAGCCACGCTGCGGCCACCTGCTTGCTCGGCTGGTACGGCTTGGACCAGTCGCGATCCAGGTAGTCGTCCGGAATCTCGAAGCCGCGGCGACTGAGCAGCCGCAGCGATTCGTCGTAGAGACTCGGGCTGTGCAGAGCCCGCTGCAGCGAACCGTAGGCCTCCGGATCCCGCTGGTGGACTTCGATCATCTGCGCCGTTTTGTTGCCGATGATGAACTCGAGCAGGCGGTACTGATACGACTGGAAGCCCGAGGCGCGGCCGAGCTGATTGCGAAATGCCGAATATTCCGCCGGTGTCAGCGTCGCGAGCACGTCCCACGACTGCGTCAGTTGTGCCTGGATACGCGCGACCCGCGAGAGCATCTTGAACGAAGGTCCGAGATCGTCACGGCGGATGTGTTCGAGCGCGGCGGTGAGTTCATGGAGGCACAGCTTCATCCACAGCTCGGATGCCTGGTGGATGATGATGAACAGCATTTCATCGTGCTCGTACGATACCGGCTTCTGCGCGCTGAGGATCCGGTCGAGTCCCAGGTACTCGCCATAGCTCTGCGATTCGCCGAGATCCCAGTGGACTTTTTCGTCGGTGAGATCGACCGGGCTGGCGACCGGACTCGGGGGCGGCGAGCGGGGTTTGTCGTCGCTCATGATCCTCAGGCAAACATCCAGCCGGGAACGGCCTGCCAACCGCGCAGCAATTCGCGATCGAGGCGTCGATAGTCCGGTTCGTGCGCTTCGACCAGTGCCCAGAAGCGGCGCGAGTGATTCATGTGGCGAGTGTGGCACAGCTCGTGGACGAGCAGATAACGTAATACCGCGGCGGATTGAAACAGCAGGCACAGGTTCAAGCTGATGGTGCCGCTCGCGGAGCAACTTCCCCACCGCGTCCGCTGCTGGCGAATCTGCATTCGCGAGAACTGAAATCCGGAAGACTGCGCTACTTTCGTCAGCGACAGCCGCAATTCTTCGTGCGCCAGCGCGGCCAGCCACGAACGCAACGCGGCGGAGACTTTGCGATCGTCGTCGAGTTGGCCGGCCACCGACAGCCACCCTTCGCCAGCCACTCGCACCGTGATGCGAGCAGAACGCGTCGGCCGGTACTCGACCACGAAGCGCCGCCCGATCGCCGGAAGATCGATCACTTCGGGGCGCGCGTCGTTGACCCTGCCGGCCGAAAGGTCGGCGACACGCTGATCGATCCATTCACGATGATTGCCGACGAAGCGCTGAACCGCGGTGGGAGAAGCGCCGGGCGGAACGACGACTTCGACTCGGCCACCGGGATAAACACGCACCGAAAGGCGTCGCGCGCGACGACTGATGCGCACGTTCCAAGGGGCATTGAAATCGCGCGCCTCGAACAATTGCAATTGTGCCGTCATACCTGTCTCATCGCCGCGCCCCGGTCAGACCCAAGCAGGTCAGACCCATGAGAATCTCACATAGGAGGGCCCACACACGCCAGTCCACTGATGCCAGAAACCTGTCACTCGTCGCAGTCGTACTTTCCATGAGCGGTCCAGTGAGGGCAGGCGTCATGCGAGCCAGTGTAGTCCACCTCGACAGCACTGCCTATCAGTCAACTCCCCAGCCGATCAGCGCGGTCTGACTGCCGCGGTATCGAGCAGTTCGCGCGCCTTGCGATAGTCGGGCGCAATCACCAGCGCTTTCTCGATGACGTCGCGGGCAGCGCGCGTGTCGCCACGCTGCAGATAATTCTCTCCCAACAACAATAATGCTTCGGCCTGGCCCCAATCGGGATAGCCGGGTCGCGCCGGCGGCTCTGCTTCGAACGCTGCAACGATGGCGCGCTGGCGCTCGACGGTCGAGCCATCGGGCACCGTGGTCGCAGTGTGCAGGCACAGTCCTTCCATCAACATCACCCGCGGATTCTCCGGAGCCAGCTCCTGTGCGGTTCGAAACGAGCGGCTGCGAGCACAGAGTGGGATCGACGACTGCACCTCTCCACTGCGTGGACCGTGAGCCAGCGTCGCACACTCGGCATCCACGACGTAGGCCTCTGCCATTTTCGCGTCGGCGGCCAACGCGGTTTTGATGTGTGCGAGACAAGCCTGCGCCGCCTTGGTTGCCAGGGTGCGGGAATTCTTCGGCCCATTGTGATCGGCCGCGTCGTCGTACAGCTGCGCCAGTTTCCAACGACCGTAAGCTGCGTTATACGCCTTCAGCGCCGCGAGCGAATCGGGCATTTCGAGACGCTCGATGATCTGCACGACTGCTTCGAGTCCGCGTGCGTCGGCTGTGTAGAAGGCGTACTGGGCGCGGGCTGCGGCGTCGTCGAGATCAGCCAGGGGATCTGCAATCGCTGGCGCCGTGGAGCACACGGTGAGCAGGCCGATACCGACTATGAACAGCCATCGGCGCAAAGGCAAAGAGTGAAGTGTCCCCATTCCCCAATACCTGACCGCATTGTTTATCATCGCACCGCCGCGGATAGTACAGCGGTGGCGTCCGAAATGTCTGCGAATCGCGGCGGCCTGCCGCCACCGACGATTGAACGTAACTGCACAAGATTGAACGTAACTGCACAAGATATGCCTGCTGCGCTGCTCGACATCGGGATCAATCTGACACATGAAAGTTACCGCTCCGACCTGGCAGCAGTGATGGAGCGAGCGGCGCATGCCGGCGTCACTCGCATGATCGTCACCGGCAGTTCGATTGCGGGCACACATGAAGCGCTGGCACTGGTGCGCTCCCACCCGGATGTCTTGCGCTGCACGGCGGGCGTCCATCCGCATCACGCGAGCGAACTGGGTGAAGCACAGCTGCGAGAACTCGCAACGCTCGCCACGACGCATGGCGTCGTCGCTGTCGGCGAATGCGGGCTCGACTATTTTCGGAATTTTTCGCCTCGCGAAGCGCAGCTGGATGCATTCAGGGCGCAGCTTGCACTGGCGCGTCAACTGGGCAAGCCGGTGTTCCTGCATCAGCGTGACGCGCACGACGATTTTCTTGCGGTGATGCACGAGTTTCGCGATCTGCCCGGCGTGGCACACTGTTTCACTGCCGGGTCCGACGAGGCGCGCGCCTATCTCGATCTCGGCTTACATATCGGGATCACTGGCTGGATCTGCGATGAGCGCCGGGGCTTGCATCTGCGAGAGGTGGTACGGATGGTTCCCGCAGATCGCCTGTTGATCGAGACCGATGGCCCGTACCTGCTGCCGCGCGATTTACGCCCCAAGCCCGAATCCCGTCGCAATGAGCCGGCGTATCTGCCCCACATTCTGTCCGCGATTGCGGCGGCACGCGGCGAGTCCGTCGATTCGCTCGCGGAACGAACGACCCGGAATGCGTTGACCCTCTTCGGTTGGAAATGACGGTTGGAATGACGGCGGAGATCCCATGAATCCAGCACAGCTGCGCAGCTACATCGACCGGGTCTGGGACGATTCCATCGTGCCGGCCCTGTGCGACTACATCCGCATTCCCAACAAATCAGTCAACTTCGATCCGCAATGGGCTGAGCACGGCTACATGGATGCCGCTGCCGAACTCATGCGCAAGTGGTGCGTCGAGCATGCATTGCCGGGCATGACGATCGAGCTGGTACGCCTCGCCGGGCGCTCGCCATTGCTGTTCATCGAAATTCCGGCGCAGTCGTACAGTGATACTGCGCCTTCGCGCGATCCGGCGGATTGCGTCCTCATGTATGGCCACATGGACAAGCAGCCGGAATTCACGGGCTGGGCAGAAGGCCTGTCGCCCTGGACGCCGGTCATTCGCGAAGGCCGGCTCTATGGACGCGGCGGCGCGGACGATGGCTACGCCGTGTTCGGTTCATTGCTCGCCGTGCGAGCCCTTGCCGAACAGCGCGTGCCGCATGCACGCTGCGTAATCCTGATCGAGAGCGGCGAAGAAAGCGGCAGCCCGGATCTGCCGGCCTACATCGAACATCTCGCGGAGCGTATCGGTCAACCGTCGCTGGTGGTGTGCCTGGATGCCGAATGCAGCAACTATCGGCAGTTCTGGTGCACTACCTCGCTACGCGGCAATCTCATCGGTACGTTACGCGTAGACGTGCTGACCGAAGGCGTGCACTCAGGCATGGCGAGCGGCATTGCGCCGTCGAGCTTCCGGGTGATTCGTCAACTGCTGGACCGTATCGAGGATGCCGCGACCGGGCGCCTGCTGATCGATGCGCTGTACACGAACATTCCCGAGGATCGCCTGCACCAGGCCTCGGCAGCGGCGTTGACTCTCGGCAACGAAGTGTTTCGCAAGATTCCGTTCCTGTCGGGCATGCAACCCATGTCCGGCGATCCGGTCGAACTGCTGCTCAATAGCACCTGGCGCCCTACGCTGTCTGTCACCGGCGTGGATGGCATTCCATCGCTACGCGACGCAGGGAACGTGTTGAGGCCCATGACGGCGCTGGTGCTGTCGTTTCGCTTACCGCCGCAGGTGGATCCCGAAGTCGCGGCGCAGGCAGTCAAACGAGTGCTCGAAGCGGCCCCGCCCTACGGCGCCCGCGTGCACTTCGATGTCGAGTCGAGCATGGGCGGCTGGAACGCGCCCTCTTCCGCTCCCTGGCTCGAAGCCGCTGTCCAAGCCGCGTCCCGGCGGTACTTCGGCGCCGACGCCATGTACATGGGCACCGGCGGCAGCATCCCCTTCATGGGCATGCTGAGCGAGAAATTCCCCGCCACGCAGTTCCTGGTGACCGGCGTCCTCGGCCCGCACTCGAATGCGCATGGGCCCAACGAGTTTCTGGATATCGCGACCGGGAAGAACGTGACGGCGTGCGTCGCGCATGTGGTGGCGGAGCATGCGAAGGCGCAGGTGTCCTGACGGATGCGGGAGGAATTTCGCACGGAGAACGACCAATACAATGCAACTCTCCGGACGGGAGATCTCGCTTTTTTCTGCCCCGTGTTCTCCGTGTTCTCCGTGTTCTCCGTGCGATATATCTTGAAGAGGTCTCCGTCCGAACTGAGGGTAGGTTTCATCCACCCCAGCGGCAACGGCTCAAGGTGACCAAGAAATATCGCACGGAGAACACGGAGAACACGGGGCAGAGAAGATCAAAAAAATCTTCTCCGTGCGACAGAGGAAGGGCTACCCCGCCAGGGGATTCGGCTCGGCGTGTTTCTTCACGTTGGCCCATACGTCGCCGAAGGCGGCTGTGATGTTGCCGCGAGCCGGGTCGACGACCGGGTAGTCGCCGGTGATGCTGTCGATGCGGATGACGTTGCGGGGTTTGCCTTTCGGGAAGTCGCTGCGGACCGTGAACACCACGCGGCCTTCGACGGGCACGTCGCCGGTCAGCAGGCGTACCGCGGCCATGCGGTCGTAGAGAGCGTGCTGGGGATTCGCGAAGGTGAAGCGGCGCTTCTTGCCGATCACGGTCCACTCGATCATCTGGTCGCCGCCGAAGATCGCACCCGGCAGGTCGAGCAGGTCCAGCACCAGCAGTCCCCGTTGAGTCAGCAACAGGTAGTGGACATGGATCTGGCCGCCGTTGCCGTTGGGCAGCAGCACGTTCTTCATCATTTCGTAGGCGATGCTGGCGATGGCAGCATCGATGGCGCGCCTCGATCGGTACGCCCGGAATTGCAGGTAGCCCCAGACGATGGCGGCTAGCACCAGCAGCGCAATGGCTACGGGCCAGGCCCAGGCAGGAATCTCTACAGGCATGTTCAAGGCTGCTGCAACCCCGTACGAAGCGCGCTGAGAGTCGGCGCGAGGTCTGTTTCCTGCCGCGGCAGGTCCAGTAATCGGGCGAGCTCCGGCGGCACCGGCACTTCCCTGCCGATCTGCGGTTCGACGATATCGTTGAACTTGGCAGGATGGGCGGTAGATACGATCACCCAATGACCGCGTGCACCGCGCGACAGCAGGCGACGAAACACTTTCGCCGCAGTGGCAGTATGCGGGCACCAGATCTGCGACAACTCATGCGCGTCGCGGCGAATGGTCGCACGAATCTCGATGTCGTCGACGCTCGATGCTCCCACCTGCGTCTGCAGTTCGGCGAAATCGGGATGCAGCGACCGCAGGCGTTCCATGTTGCTCGGATTGCCGACGTCCATCGCCGATGCCAGCGTGGCAACGCTCGCACGCGGCTGCCAATCGCCGGTACGCAGGTACTCGCAGATCGTCTGGTTGGCGTTGGTGGCGAGAACGATCTCGCCGAGCGGCAAGCCGACATGACGGGCCCAGATCGCGGCCAGCGCATTGCCGAGGTTGCCTGCGGGAATGATGAAGTTGGGCCGCTTGCCGGTCTGCTTCCACAGTTCGAGGCTTGCCTTGGCGTAGTACACCATCTGCGGCAGCAGGCGGCCGACATTGATGCTGTTCGCGGACGACAGTTCGTGAGTCTGGCTCAGCGCCGGATCGGCGAACGCTTCCTTCACCATGCGCTGGCAGTCGTCGAACGTGCCGGCGACCCGGAAGGTGCGCACGTTGCCGCCCCAGCAGGCGAGTTGCTGAGCCTGCCGCTGCGACACCAGTCCCGCTGGATACAGCACGGCGACATCGATGCCTGGCTTGTTGTGGAACGCTGCCGCGACGGCGCCACCGGTATCTCCGGAGGTCGCCACCAGGATGGTCAGCCGCTTGTCCGACTTGCGGGGAATGCGAGTCATGCATTCAGCGAGGAAGCGCGCTCCGAAATCTTTGAAAGCGGCTGTCGGACCGTGAAACAGCTCGAGCACCGACACGGGCGCCGGCGCTAACGGCAGCGGCACCAGCGGAGCTGGGAAATTGAACGCCGCTTTGGTGATCGCTTCCATCTGGCTGGCGAGCGCATCTCCCGCTGCGAACGGAGAGATCAATTGGTTCGCCAGCTGCGGCAGCGATGCATCTACGGCGAAGTCGTGCGGCACGAAGTGCGGAAAAGTTTCCGGCACATACAAACCGCCGTCCGGCGCGATGCCCTGGACAATGGCCTGGCTCAGCGAAACTCGGTGCTGCGAACTGCGGGTGCTCGTGAAATAAAACATGGCGGGCTCAGTCGACGATGCGAGCGCCGCTCGATTCGAGCGTGGAAATCCAGGCGTCGCAGGGCATCTGGACCGAATTGAAGCCGGCCACCATGGCGTCGCGAATGCGTTCCGCGTCCTGCTGTTCGCACCAGGCGAAAATCGTCGGCCCGGCGCCGGAAATCGAACATCCCAGCGCACGATTGTTCATCGCGCCGTCCTTCACTGCCTGGAAACCGGGAATGAGCACTTTGCGCTGCGGCTCGATGATCACGTCTTCGAGCGATTCGCGGATCAGGTGCAGGTCGCCGGTGAAGCAACCGGTGAGGAAGCCGGCGAGATGCGCCGACTGCCAGATCACGTTCGAGAGATCGATGGAGCGATTGAGAATCTCGCGCGCCTTCTTGGTCGACAACTGCATGTGCGGATGGACCAGCACGCAACGCACAGTGGGCGGCACGGGAATCTGTTTGACGTTGGGATTGTCGACGCCGACCGTCAGCACCAGGCCGCCATACAGTGACGGAGCGATGTTGTCGACATGCACGGAGCCGCTCGCCACCGCTTCGCCCTTCATCGCGAACTTCAGCATTTCGACTTGTGTAAGCGATTTGGGCAGCAGCGCATTGGCCGCGACGACGCCGGCAACCGCGGAGGCAGCCGATCCGCCGAGTCCCGAGCCCAGCGGAATGCCCTTCTCGATCGACAACTCGATGCCGAAGTCGAGTTGCAGTTCGCGCACCATGCTGAGCACGGCCATGCCGGCGGTGTTCTTCTCAGGCTCCAGCGGCAGGTCGACAGCGACGCCGTGGATGCCGCTGATCGTCACGCCGGGTTTGGCGACCCGCGTCGCCGTCACGCGATCGCCGATCGCCTGGAAACTATGGCCGAGCACATCGAAGCCGACGGCCACGTTGCCGATGCTCGCTGGCGCGAACGCCGTGGCTGACTGGCGGCCGCTCATGACTTGGCTCCGAGATAAGCGCACACCCGCAACAGGTCGGCGAATACACCGGCCGCGGTCACTTCGGGACCTGCACCGGGTCCCTGCACGACCAGCGGGTTCTGGTTGTAGCGCCGAGTCATGAAGCGCACGACGTTGTCCGTCAGCGCGATGTTGGCGAATGTATGCGAGCGTTCGAGTTCGACGAGGCCGACCGAGGCCCGACCGGTTGCCGCATCGAGAGAACCGACATATCGCAACACGCGATCGCGGCTGCGCGCTGCCTTCAGCTTCTCTGCCATGGCCTGGTCGAACTCCGGCAAGCGATCGAGGAATTCTTCGGCCGGGCAGGACGACAGTGCCTTGGGCACCAGTCCTTCGAGCTGGACATCGCGCAATTCCAGGCGCAGTCCCATCTCGCGGCCGAGAATGATGAGCTTGCGGGCGAAGTCGATGCCCGACAGGTCGTCGCGCGGATCCGGCTCGGTATAGCCCTTCGCCTTGGCCGCTTTGACGATCGCGGAGAACGGTTCCGAACCATCCCAGACATTGAATAGATAGGCGAGCGTGCCGGACAGGATGCCTTCGATGCGCTGGATCTCGTCGCCCGTATCGCGCAGGTCGCGCAACGTCTGGATGATGGGCAAGCCCGCGCCGACCGTGGCTTCGTAGAGGTAATGCGCCCCGCCCTGCTTCTTCGCTTCGAGCAGGCCAGCGAAGAAACCCAGGTCGGCGCTGTTCGCCTTCTTGTTCGGCGTGACGATGTGAATGCCCTTGGCCAGCCATTCCGGATAGCGCGCAGCGACATCCGCGCTCGCCGAGCAATCGATGATGACCGCATGCGGCAGATGATCGGCTTGAATATGCGCCGCGAATTTCGCAAGGTCCGCTGGCTCATGCTTCGATTCGACTGTCTTGCGCCAGCCACCGAGCGGTATGGAAACGTTCGCGAGATGCATCTGCTTCGACGTCATCACGCCGCGCACCCGCAGGTCGACCTTGAGGTCGTTCGCGAGACGTGCGCTCTGCGACGCCAGCTGGTCGAGCAGCACGCCACCGAC
>Ga0068861_100001524_pt1 | contig 14668 bp, 13 predicted proteins | sample KBSSwiS42_FD_66593 | JGI IMG/M metagenome (GOLD analysis project Ga0068861, IMG submission 66593) | Switchgrass rhizosphere microbial communities from Kellogg Biological Station, Michigan, USA - KBS Switchgrass S4-2 | ecosystem: Host-associated > Plants > Roots > Rhizosphere > Soil ...
GCCGGCGCCGCGATGACGGCCCACCGCATCGATTTCGTCGATGAAGATGATGCAGGGCGCGTTTCGCTTCCCCTGCTCGAACAAATCACGGACGCGCGAGGCGCCCACGCCGACGAACATCTCGACGAAGTCGGACCCGGACATGCTGAAGAAGGGCACCGCGGCTTCACCGGCCACGGCTTTCGCCAACAGCGTCTTGCCCGTGCCAGGAGGTCCGAGCAAGAGCGCGCCCTTGGGAATGCGACCCCCGAGCGTCTGAAACTTCTTCGGATCCTTCAGGAACTCGATGATTTCCTGCAGCTCTTCTTTGGCCTCGTCCGCACCCGCCACGTCCTTGAACGTAATGCGGGGCTTGTTCTCAACCAACAGTTTGGCGCGGCTCTTTCCGAACTTCAGCGCCGCTGAACCGCCCGACTGCATCTGGCGGATGAAGAAGAGCCAGAACCCGACAATCAACAAAATGGGTAAATAAGTGAGCACGACGCCGAACCAGTTCGGGTGCTCCTTCGCGCCATCGATGCTGGTCGCCGCCTCGCCCGTTTCCACTGGATGTTCCTGGATTGCAGTGACCAGGGCATCGGGCTCCATAGGAATCTGGGTGACGAAACGCTCCACCGATTCCGGCTTGCCGCTGGTGTTCTGGAAGGTCGTCGCTTTCCGGAGCTCGCCCCGTGCCTCGCGTCCGGCAATCGTGATCGTCTTGATGTTGCCTTCCTGAGCCTGCTGGTAGAGCTGGGAGTAGGTGAGCTTTCGCTCTTCGGGCCGGCTCAAGTGATAGACGTTGACCGCCACGAGGACGACCACCGTCATCATGAGCCAGAAGGCCAGCGTTTTGAGCGGGCGGGGGGTGTTGAACTGAGGCGCCTTGCGTCCATCCGGCGGGATGCCGCGGCGTTTGCTCCGATTAGGGTCATCATCCCCGCCAATGCGGAAATGCCGGGAGAAATCGTCAGGGGAGCGGTACCACATGGTCTGGTCTAACTTTCCTTTCCGGGCGGGGGGAGGACGCCGCCGCCGAACAAACGCGGCGTCTCAGAGGATCGTTTCGGCTTCAAAAAACACGACTTGAGCCGTTTCCGAGCGAACCGTCGCCTGGCGGGATCGGCGCTGGCCGACCACCCACAGGATCCTCTCGCCTCCCTCGGACCCACCATTGTCGCACATTACCGGGACCCGCGTCCGCAAATGCCGAGGGACCTTGCGGTTGATGAGCAGGTCGGAGATTTTTTGCGAGCCCTCCATGCCCAGGGGCTCCATGCGATCCCCCGGGCGGATGCCCCGGAGATACACCGGGGCGGTTACCCCGGTCAGATCGAAAGCGCTCCGGTTGGAATCCAGAGCCCATGCTTCGGGACTGCGCTCGGAAGCCTGTCCGGTCGTCCACTTCACCCGCATCCGTCCCCACTTGGTTTCACCGGGAACGGTGAGATCGAGGGGCGGAGACGGTTCGGGAGCGACGGGCCGGACTTCGGCGGATGCGGGACCGATCACCAGCGTTTCGTACTCGCGACGCGCCGCTAAGTTACCGGGTAGATCGATCGAGCCGCTTCCCTCGTTCTTCTGCATCAACTCGAGAAGCGCGTCGATGTGTGTCCAGGAGATTTCCTGCAGGCGGCCTGCTGCATCCTGAACCGCCTCGCGCAGCACGGCACGCTTCAGGGAAGGATGCACTCCCGCGAGCTTGGCGATCTCCACTCGCACTCGGTTGGGATCATCGTTGGGATCAGAAGACGTGCTTAATGTTGCGGCTTCCAAGAGCCGCTCGGCTTCCTGAGTCATGAAACCGTCCAATTCATTCATGATTTGTGACTCCCGCGCCAAAATCTCCAGCACGGAAGTGCCCATTTCCATCTCTAGAAACGGTACCAACCGGTGTCTCACCCAATTCCGGGTTCGTGATAGGTCCTGATTCGTGGAGTCGTTGCAATACGCTTCGCCGTGCATCTCCAGATATTTGAGGATCTCGTGTCGCCATGTGCCGAGGAGCGGCCGGCACATGGGCCCGGGGCCGACCCGCAGCATGGCACCCATGCCTCGTGGTCCCGCGCCGCGAAGCAAGTTCATGAGAAACGTTTCAACTTGGTCGTTGGCGTTGTGGCCGGTAACGATCCAGCGCGCGCCCGCCACTCCACGCGCTTCCTCGAGAAACGCGTAGCGCTCGCGACGCGCCAGCGCTTCAATCGATCCGCCTTCCTTCTCCCACAACGCCGGAATGTTCACCCGCCTACGATGCAGAGTGAGACCAAGCCGCTTGCAGAGCGCGCTCACGAATTCCGCGTCCGCTTCACCTTCTTGGCCGCGGATGCTGTGATCGAGATGCGCGATTTCAAGCCGCGCCCCCAGCGTGTCGCGCACCGCGAGCAGTGCGTGAAGGAGGGCGACGGAATCCGGCCCGCCCGAGACCGCAATCAACAAGCAGTCGTCGGCGCGAGTCTCACAAACGGTCTCGAAGAAATCGAGGACGCGTGGCTCGAACATAATCAAATGGTGGCGGCTCAGGGAATCGAACCCCGGACACGCGGATTATGATTCCGCTGCTCTAACCAGCTGAGCTAAGCCGCCAAGAATGAGCTAAAGATCACGTCTCGCGAACGAAAACGCCGTCACGAGAAGGGCGGTAAAGTCTAGGGTTCACACTACGGAGTGTCAAGCGCGCGCCCTTGTCTTGACACGTAATTAACCGCCTACCTATACTCGCTCCCTTCCCGATGAGAGGCATCCCGCAGAGGCCCGCTCTGTCCGTCCATCCCGATTACATTGAGGAGAGGAGACTCGCGCCGTGAAGCGGACTATTGTCTTCTTGGGCGCTTGGGCCATCATTTCTGCGGCTACTGCCCATGCTCAAAGCCCGCCGGATACAACTCAAGCCTTGCCGGACACAACGCAAATCCCGCCCGATACCACTCTAACTCCACCCATCCAATCCATACCGACGCAAGCTGTGCCGACGCAACCCCCCACGGCTAAAGCACGGCCGACGCAAACTGTGCCCGAACCCATCGTGCCTTTGGAAACCACCGACGCCGTCGAAGTCATCGACATCACCGGACGCGGCTCTCTCGGCGCATCGGGTGGCGGTATGTTGTTCTTGCATGGTGGTAACTATGGCAACGAAGGGTTGTCGAAGATCCGTCTCATCGGGCAAGCGATATTCAAATACAACTTCACGTCCTCACTGGCCGGCGTGGGGGAGTTCGGTTGGGGATGGAACACCTATACCGAAGGAGCCGAGGACACGATCGTGGTCATGGTTCCCATCACTTTGGGTGTCGAGTACCGCAAGCACGTGGGCGGCAAGTTCTGGCCCCACGCCGCGGTGGGTGGTGGCTTCTACTGGATGGGCGTCAAGGACACCCCGGACACCTATGCCTCGGCGGGGGACAACAACAAGGAATTGAAATGGTTCAGTCCCGGTGTGTATGGAAAGATCGGGACCGAGTATTTGTTTCACAACGGGGTATCGATCAATTTCGACGTGCTCCTTCACCGCGTTTGGTCGCAGAACGAAGACTTCGCGTATACGGGGGCGGATCCCAATTCGCCCCTCAGCAACCGTTGGGGATTGCAGAACGTTCTCTGGAGTGAGGCCCGGATCGGCGTAAACTATTACTTTGCGTTCAAGCACCAGGAAGCGCCGGCGCCCAACAGCCCACCTGGAGAAAAGAAGTAAACTTGGGGCCGGTCGCCTGGTGGGCGGCCGGCTTTTTCGTAGGAGGCGGCGTGTGAAAGATCATCCTCGCATCGTCGGCCAGGCGTTGACCTTCGACGACGTTCTCCTCCTGCCCGATCGCAGCGAGGTCCATCCGCAAAACGTCGACATCCGTTCCCGGCTGACCAAGACGATCACCCTCAACATCCCCCTGCTTTCCGCGGCCATGGATACCGTGACCGAAAGCGAGCTGGCCATCGCCCTCGCGCGCGAAGGCGGGATCGGCATCATCCACAAGAACCTTCCTCTGGATCTCCAAGTGGAGGAAGTCGACAAGGTGAAGCGGTCGGAGAGCGGGATGATCATGAACCCGATCACCCTTCGCCCCGACGCGGCGCTCGCCGAAGCGCTGGCGCTCATGGAGAAGTACCGCATTTCCGGAGTGCCGATCACGCGCGCCGACGGAACGCTGGTGGGCATCCTCACCAACCGCGACATTCGTTTCGCCGATCACGTGCTGACGCCGGTCTCGGAGTTCATGACCTCGAGCAATTTGGTCACCGTCCCGGTCGGCACCACGCTCGAGAAGGCCAAGAGCCTCCTCATGCGGCACAAGATAGAGAAGCTGCCGGTGGTAGACGAGCTGGGACGGTTGCGCGGACTCATCACCGTCAAGGACATCCAGAAGAAACTGAAATATCCGGAAGCGTGCAAGGACGAGCACGGACGGTTGCGTGTCGGCGCCGCGGTGGGCTTTTCCGACGACATGATGGAGCGGGTGAGCGCGTTGCGATCGGTGGGCGTGGACGTTGTGGTGTTCGATTCCGCGCACGGCCATTCGCGCAAAGTGTTGGACTCGTTGACCAAAGTGAAGGCCGAGTTTCCCGATCTGCAGGTGGTGGGTGGAAATGTCTCCACGCGCGAAGGCACGCGGGATCTCATTGCCACTGGAGTCGACGCGGTCAAGATCGGCATGGGACCGGGCGCCAGCTGCACCACGCGCATCGTCGCGGGCATCGGCGTGCCGCAAATCACCGCCGTGCTCGATTGCGCCGAGGAAGCAGGGAAGAAGGGTATTCCGGTGATCGCCGACGGTGGGGTGAAGTATTCGGGCGACGTGGTGAAGGCGATTGCCGCCGGCGCCGCCTCGGTCATGATCGGCAACTTGTTTGCGGGCACGTCCGAAAGCCCCGGCGAGCGCATTCTGCTCGAAGGCCGCGCCTACAAAGTGTTCCGCGGTATGGGTTCGGTGGGCGCCATGCGCGAAGGATCCGGCGACCGTTATTTCCAGGAAGGCGTCGAGGCCTCGAAGCTCGTCTCCGAAGGCATCGAGGGACGTGTGCCGTTCAAGGGCCCGCTTCACGATCTCGTCTATCAGCTCGTGGGTGGATTGCGGGCGGGCATGGGTTACTGCGGGGTGAAGAACATCGAGGAGCTGCGCACGAAGACCCGTTTCATTCGGATCACTCAGGCAGGGCTTCGCGAGAGTCATCCCCACGACGTGACGATTACTAAAGAGGCGCCGAACTACGAGATTCGCTAAGGCCTGAGTCGCTAGAGAAGGAAGAAACCTCCTCCCGCATAGATGTGGGCGATGGAGGATTGGGAGGAGGCGAGGTCCCCTGTCCTCGCCGTGGCGAGGGTGAGGAGCCCTCCAAACTCATTCGGGGTCCGTGTCGCTGTCCGCCGCAGGTGAGTCCCCGGGTTGTTCCAGATCGAACTTGAAGTTGGGATCGAGCTCGCGCAGTGCTTCTGCAGCGGCAAGCATCATCTTCCGATCCTCCTCCGTTCCACTCCGCCGCCACACCGCATACGCATCCAGGAACCTGTCCTGAAGCTCGTGCAGCTTATCGCGCAATTGCTCGCGGTTGACCGAACGCTCCAAGTGATAGATCTCGCCCTGACTGAATTGCTGGATGAGATCCAGATACTCGCCCCGCAAGTGGGCGAGGATCTGCGCGTACCGGTCGAACCCATGGGAGAGTTTTTCCAGCACATCGGTCACCGCTGGATGTTTGCGATTCACGAGCTGGCTGTACTCGTAGGCGAATTGGTAATACGTGCGCCCGCGTCCTATCGTTGCTTCTTCACTCGGCTCGAATCCGGCCCGGTGGGCTGCCGCGGGTCCATGTCCCGGCCCCATCAGGGTCTGGGACGGGTTGTCGAAGATGCCGATCGAAATCAGCAGAAAGTCCGCGTTGGTCTTGTAGATCTTGTACTTCAACCGAGCATCGGTGGATTGGGAGAGCCGATCGAACACCTCGTGGTCGTACCGGTGGAGGTAAGGCCGCGAGCTTTCGAAGTACGCAGAGTCCCCAAACGCCTGAAGCAGGTGGGCCAGGTAGACGTTAACGTCTTCTTCTTCCCCCCCGGATTGCGAGGGCAAGCCGGTGTCGATCCGCGAATGGAGGAGCGAGCGCATCATGAAGTAGTAGCTCGGCTTCACGCTCCGCGCGGCATCGGTCAAATCGGTGAAGAGAAAACGTGACGCGTCCAAAAGAGTCCTCCGCGACTTATCCCGAACCAGAACATCTGACTCGACACTCTGTGTATCGGTAACACCTACCTTACCAAGGAGGTACGCACGGATTTCCCGCGGCGGGCCCCACCCAGGGTCGGGGTTTTTCCCCCGAATCGAGGTTGCCACCAACCGCCAACTGCGCCACAAGCGGAATGGATTGATGGCAACTCGTCAATAACCGCGGGATGCGGGAGATTGTCGGCCGCCATAATTCCTTGTCTTACAAGCACGTGTCACTTTTACCCGCCAGACATGGGTTCCGTTCGCGGTTCAGAGTTTTGCTGGCATGCGGGTTGCGTATCCAAGTGGATGAATTGGGGGAACGCCCGGAGGGCCGCGTGGCCAGGCCAGAGTCCAAGAACGAACAATCTGATCTCGGCTCGATGCGCGTGGTCCTGGCGCTGCCGGACTCGCCATGGGCCGATGAGCTGATTCAAGCGTTCATGCGGGCCGGCTTCGTGCCGCACCGCACCCCTTCGGCCGAAACCGCCGCGCTTGCCGTGGGCTACCGTGCTCCGCTCGCCGTGCTGGTCGATGGTGGCCTCCTCGACACCGCCGGTTTTCAGCTTCTCGATTCGTTTCGCCGCCAGGGCGGCAAAACTCCCGTCGTGGTTATCGCTCCCGAATCCGCTAGCCAGCTTCGATTGAAAGCGCTCCTCTGGGGCGCGGATGACTGCATCGCGTTGCCCTGCATTCCCGCCGAAGCCGTGTTGCGTGTGCGCCGCCTGCTTGAAACCCGAAAGACCCTCGCTCGCCTGGAAACCGCGAAGCGCGCCGCGGAAGAACAATGCGAAGGCAATCGGGCGGATGTGCGCTCGCTGCGTGAAGATCTTCGGCGTAACGCCATCCTTCTTCAACGCGCCGTCGAATTTCACCGCCGTTTATCGCCGACCGGCGATCGCATCGCACTCGAGGTGCAGCTCCTGCGTCACTTGAGCGTGGAGACAGGCATCGACCGGCTCGCCTATTTGACCACCCCGCATTCGGACGCCTCCTGGCTAGTCACGCAAGCCGCCTGGGGTTTGCCCAGACGTTTGGCGGACCAAATCCGGTTTCCCGCGACCGGCGAATTAGCCACCTTGCTCAAAGCCGGTGGCGTGCCGTTGATTGCGGATCGCGTGCGCACGCATCCCTCGTTGCGGCTCGAGCTTGGGATTCTGGCCGCGGGCGGTTTCAAAGCGTGCGTGCCGGTGTTGCTCAAGAACGAGCTTCTGGCAGTGGTGCTGCTTGGAGAATCCAAAACCGGCGGCACACCCTCCGATGAAACCTTGCGCCTCGCTCACTTTTTGGTTTCCGCGATGGGGCCCACCCTCGCCGCTCAAGAGCGGTGGGCGCGCGAACGTCACATCACCGCGGGAACGATGGGCTTTTTGGTTGCCACCTTGGAATCGCGCAGTCCCTTCCTGACTGGTCACAGCGCTCGCGTGGCGAGTTGGGCCGAATCATTCGGTCTCGAACTCGGGATGAGCCAGGACGAACTCTCCACCCTCACCGCCTCCGCGGTGCTCCACGACATCGGGCGCTTCCAGATCGATCCGGGGCTCTGGTCCAAGATGGGTCCGTTGGAGGATGCCGACTGGGATCATATTCGCCGCCATCCCGTGGAAGGCGCGCGCATCCTGGCCGAGGCGTCCTGGCCGGCACAAATTCTCTCCGCAGTCCGGCATCATCACGAACGCTGGGACGGGAATGGCTATCCGTTCGGGTTGGCGGGGTCCGCGATCCCGTGGGACGCGCGTATCCTCAGCGTGGCCGACGCCATGGACGCGCTCACCTCGGATCGTCCCAACCGCACCGCGATCACGCCTGACCAAGCACTTCGCCGTATCCGCCCCGAAAGCGGCATCCAGTTCGACCCGACCGTTATCGATGCGGCCAGCCGCGTCGTCGAAGCCGGCGCCTTCGCCGCCTGATTTTTCGGCGAGGCCAGGGCGAGTGGGAATAGCCCAACTCGCCCTGGCCCTTCCGACAAATGAGAGGTGAGTGAGTATTCACCCACGCTAAGCGCCCCGTATCACGCGTCGGCCCATTTGACTTGACTCGGATCGGCTTCTCGCATAGTCTGCCGGTCCGATTCGAGGGGGCTTGTTGCGGCGCGGCGCTTCTCCTCTCTGGACATGTGGATTGGCCGATCCATCGTCAGATAAATACAAGAGAGTTCGGCAGTTAGGACTGTTGACCACGGTCCCGATGATCCTGGCTGCGGCGCCGCTAATCGGCTACTTCATCGGTCATTGGATCGACAAAAAAGCAGGAACCGATCCCTGGTTCATGCTCGTCTTTCTTGGTCTCGGCCTCATCGCGGGTGCGCGCGAGACCATCCAGATCATCAAGAAAGCTCAAGAAGACGATCGCGACGAGAGCGATTGATTTTTTTGGTGGAGCTTGTGAAAGAAAGCACAAACTCTCCGGACTTCATACGACGCACGGGTATCGCTGCGCTCATCTCTGGCGTGATCGCCGGATTGTGCGCGGCATGGGTGTGGGGTTGGTTTACCGGGTCGGGGTTTGTGCTCGCGTTGCTATGGAGTATCGGTAATGTGGCCGTCCTCGCCGCCATCCTCCGCACGGCTACGAATCCTTCCGGAATCGAGAAGAAAAAACTCATCGGCCTCGCATTGCTCAAGCTGATCGGTTTCTATGGCGCCGCAGTATGGATTCTCGTCCACCGCTGGTTTCCGGTGGGCGCGTTTGCAGCGGGAATGGGATGGCCGCTTCTCGTCGGCGCGCTTCGCGCCTGGACGCCGCGCATGGCGGTGCCCACGCGGCAGAAGGGCGCAACCCGATGATCTCTCCCCGCGTGAAGGCCTGGACCCGCCACCCTGCATTCTCGGTTATCGCGCTCGTGTTCGGCCTCGCGCTGATTTTTGGTACTCCGATTCTGGCGCAGCACGAAGACGATACCGTCGCCACGCCCCATGCGACCTCTACGGCTGATCACGAGACGACGCCCGCTCACGCGGAAGGCGGTCACGAAGAAGGCACGATTCATCCGCCCACCTTGGTGTCGATTGCCGCCGGGCTCCTCGAAGGTCATGCCGTCCACGAATCCAAGGACGCGCTGAACCCCGCCGCGCGGTTCATCCTTCGCTATCAAGCGCCCATCTTCAGCCTGATCATCATCATCATCTTGTGTACGATCTGCATCGCGGGCGCGCGCAGGATGCAGATGATTCCCGGGCCGCTCCAGAACCTGGTCGAGTGGGCCCTCGAAGGCTTGGACAACTTCATCGGTGGCGTTCTGGGTCCGGACGGCCGGCAATTCGTTCCCTTCCTGGGCACGCTCTTTCTCTATATCTATCTGCAGAACGTGTTCGGGTTGATTCCGCTCATGTTCACGCCGACCTCGATGATCGAATCCACCGCCTCTCTCGCCATTTGCGTGTTCCTGTACGTGCAATTCACCGCGGTGCGCATGAACGGCATCGTCGGGTACCTAAGGCATTTGGCCGGCGACCCGCAAGACCTGACCGGGTGGCTCATGTCGCCGCTTCTTTTTCCGCTGCACGTGATCGGCGAGCTGGCGCGCCCGCTCAGCCTGTCGCTCCGACTTTTCGGGAATATGATGGGCGAAGAAACGTTGATTGCCGTGTTTATCGGCCTCGGCATCACCGTGCTCAGCTTCACCCACCTGCCCATCGGCGTTCCGCTTCAGGTGCCGTTCATGTTCCTTGCCCTTCTCACCACGCTCATTCAGGCCCTGGTATTCACGCTCTTGAGCACGATTTATTTCGCCTTGGTGCTCCCGCACAAGCATCACGAAGAGGGAGCCCACTAGATGTCTCTGTTCACAACTCTCGATTGGAGGATGCCACGATGAACTTGTTTGCTCTCGGTCTTCCCCTGGCACTCGGCCTGGCCGCGCTCGGCTCGGGCGTGGGTCTCGGCCGCGCCATCGGGGGAGCCATGGAAGCCATGGGCCGTCAGCCCGAAGCCATTCCCCGTATTCAGACCGCGATGATCATCGGCGCTGCGTTCATCGAAGCCTTGACGATCTACGTGTTCGTGTCGTTGTTCGTGTTCCAGGCGAAGTTCTAAAGCACTTCTCCTGCGGAGGATCGTTTCGTGGAGCTGAGACTCGACGTTCTCATCACGCAAATCGTTGGATTCCTGATCGTACTGTGGATCCTGAAGCGGTACGCCTGGAAGCCCGTGCTCGGCATGCTCGAGGCGCGGCGCCAGCGCATCGCCGACGAGATCGCCGCTTCGGAGCGTTTGCGCAAAGAAGCAGAGGGTCTCAAGGCTGAGTTCGAGAACCAGCTCCGCACGATCGAGAACCAGGCACGGCAGCGGATCCAGGAAGCGGTCGCGGAAGGGCAGAAGGTGGCCGAGGACATTCGTGCCACCGCCCAGCGCGAAGCGCGCCAGATCCAGGAACGAGCCCAGAACAACATCGACATGGAGCTGAAGAAAGCACGCGTCGAGTTTCGGAACGAGATGGTGAACCTGGCCCTCGGGGCGGCCGAGCGATTGCTTCAGGAACGGCTGGATCCCAAGGAGCACGGCCGGATCGTAGAGCGGTTCCTCGATGATCTCGAAGCGGATCGCGTGAAGAAGACATGAGAGAGATCAGCGTCGCCTTCAAGTACGCCCGGGCGCTGTTCGAGGCGTCGGACGAGCAGGGCAGTTTGGATCGAGTGAGCCTCGAACTGTCCGGCGTGGGCAAGCTCGAAGAAGCCGATCCGGCATTTCTCCGCTTCCTGGTGTCGCCCCGCGTGCCGACCGAGCACAAGCTCGAGTTCCTGCGGGCCGTGTTCGCGCCGCGCGTGGCGCCGATGACGCTCCACTTTCTGGAGCTTTTGATCCACAAGAAGCGGATCACCATCCTCCCGGAAATCGTGGACGCGTTCGACAAGCTGATGGAAGAGCACCGGAACGTGCTCCGGGCGCAGGTCTTCACCGCGGTGCCCCTCAGCCCCGATGCGGAAGGGCGATTGAAGAGCGGGTTGGACCGGCTAACCGGAAAGAACGTCGTGCTCGAGAAGCGCATTGATCCCTACGTCTTGGGGGGCGTGGTCGTGCATCTCGGCAACCGCATCCTGGACGGCAGCTTGCGAAATGGACTCAGGATCCTGAGCGAGACCCTCCACCGCGCGGAAGTGAACTAAGGAAGGACAGCATGAGCTTTCGACCCGACGAAGTGACCGCAGTCATCAAAGAAGAGCTGCGGAAGTACGACCATAACCTCGAGCTGGAAAGCCGAGGCTCGATCCTCCAGGTGGGAGACGGCATCGCCCGCGTGTGGGGACTCGAGGACGCCATGGCCGGCGAGCTGCTCGAATTTCCCGGCGGCGTCATGGGCATGGTGCTGAACCTGGAAGAAGACAACGTGGGCGCGGTGCTCTTCGGTTCCGATACGGGGATCAAGGAAGGCGACACGGTGCAGCGCACCGGCCGGGTGGCGCAGATCCCGGTGGGAGAAGCGCTCATTGGTCGAGTCGTGAATCCTCTCGGCGAGCCGCTGGACGGCAAGGGCCCCATCGTCACCGATCGCTATCGCGTTCTAGAAGGACGCGCGCCGGGCGTCATCGATCGCCAGCCGGTGAAAGAGCCGGTGCAGACCGGCATCAAGGCCATCGACTCGATGATTCCGATCGGCCGCGGCCAGCGCGAGCTCATCATCGGCGACCGCCAGACCGGCAAGACCGCGGTCGCCATTGACGCGATCATCAACCAGCGCGAAACCAACAAGGGCGATGATCCACTCTACTGCATTTACGTGGCGATCGGTCAGAAGGAATCGACCGTCGCCCAGGTGATCGCGATTCTCGATCGTCACAAGGCCATGGACTACACGACCGTGGTCGTGGCGAGCGCCGCGCAACCGGCTCCGCTTCAGTACATCGCGCCCTATGCGGGATGCGCGATCGGCGAAGAGCTGATGTCGCAGGGCAAGGACGTGCTGGTCATCTATGACGACTTGTCCAAGCACGCCGCCGCATACCGGCAGCTGTCGCTTTTGCTTCGCCGTCCGCCGGGACGCGAAGCGTATCCGGGCGACGTGTTTTATCTGCATTCGCGCCTTCTCGAGCGCGCGGCCAAGCTCTCGGAAGCCAACGGCGGCGGCTCGCTGACCGCGCTCCCGGTCATCGAAACCCAGGCCGGTGACGTGTCGGCCTACATTCCGACCAACGTTATCTCCATCACCGACGGCCAGATCTACCTCGAAGCCGAGCTTTTCTACTCCGGCGTGCGTCCGGCGGTGAACGTGGGTATTTCGGTGAGCCGTGTCGGTGGCAACGCGCAGACCAAAGCGATGCGCGCGGTAGCCAAGTCCTTGCGACTCGATCTCGCGCAATATCGCGAGCTGGCCGCGTTCGCGCAGTTCGGCTCCGATCTCGATAAGGCCACCCAAGCCCAGCTCACCCGCGGACAGCGCATGGTGGAGGCCTTGAAGCAGGATCAGTTCGTGCCGCAGCCCTTGGAAAACCAGATCATGATCATCTTCGCCGGTGGTCAGGGATATCTCGATGACCTGCCGGTGAGCGAAGTGCGGCGGTTCGAGAAGGAATTCTTGGAATTCGTGGGCAAGGATTACCCGGATATTCCGCACACGATCGCCAAGACGAAGGACTTGCCCAAGGAGTTGCAGGACAAGCTGCACTCCGCGCTCAAGGCATTCAAGTCGAAGTTCAAGGTTTAGTAGGAGCCTGCTGAGAATGGCCAGTCTTAGGGACATACGCCGGCGCATCCGGAGCGTGCAGAACACGCAGCAGATCACCAAGGCCATGGAAATGGTCTCGGCGGCCAAGCTGCGGCGCGCGCAGACGCGCCTTGAAGAAGCGCGTCCCTACGCCGCCAAGCTCAAGGAAGTATTGGAGAACCTGGCCGCGGTGGCGGCTCAGGTGAATCATCCACTCTTCGAGAAGCGTCCGGTGGAGAAGCGCGCGCTGGTGGTAGTGACATCGGACAAGGGTCTGGCCGGCGCCCTCAACTCGAACGTAATCCGCCGCGCGGAGGCCTACCTCAAATCGGCGGAAGGCGAGCGCACCTGGCTCATCACCGTTGGCCGCAAAGGCGGCGATTATTTTCGCCGGCGGCACGCGCGTGTTCTCGCGCACTATCAGGAAATGGGCGATCTGGTGAATTACCAGAAAGCCGAGGCGACAAGCCGCGACATCGTGAAGCTGTTCGCCGATCACGAAGTGGATGAGATTCTCGTTTTGGGCACGCGGTTCATCTCGGCCATGTCCCGCGCCGTCGAGCTCTCCACGTTCTTGCCCATCGAACCACCCGAAGGCAAGAAGGATCCCGAGAACTACATTTTCGAACCGAGTGCCGAGGCCATTTTCGAATCGCTCATCCCGCGCTACGTGACGAATCGTCTCGTGACTACCTTGTTGGAGGCTTCGGCTTCCGAGCACGGCGCGCGCATGATCGCGATGGGCTCCGCATCCCGCAACGCCAAGGACATGATCAACGATTTGACCCTGATTCGAAATCGCGTGCGTCAGGCGCAAATCACCAAGGAAATTGCCGAGATCGTGGGCGGGGCGGAGGCCCTGAAGTAACCCGAAGGGAGATCCTATGTCGAGCACGACCGGAACCGAGCGCAAATCCGCGCCCACCCGCCAGGACGGCAAAGAAGGCGCCAATGTCGGCAAGGTGCAGCAAGTCATCGGGCCGACCGTGGACGTGGAGTTTCGCTCCGACTCGCTTCCCAACATCCTGAACGCGCTCAAGATCAAGGACGACGAGAAGAAGATCGATCTCACCCTCGAGGTCGCCACGCATGTGGGAGACAACGTCGTGCGGTGCGTGGCCATGGCGTCGACGGACGGCCTCGTGCGCGGCATGTCGGTCGTGGACACCGGCGCTCCTATTCAGGTGCCGGTAGGTAAAGAATGTCTGGGCCGCGTATTCAACTTGCTCGGCGAACCGATCGACGGCAAAGGACCCGCGGGCACGGATCGCAAGCTGCCCATCCATCGTCCCGCCCCGACCTTGGCCGAGCAGTCCACGTCCACGGAGATCTTCGAGACGGGGATCAAGGTGGTGGATTTGCTCGCCCCCTACTCCAAGGGCGGCAAAGTTGGTCTCTTCGGAGGCGCCGGCGTCGGCAAAACGGTCATCATCCAGGAGCTCATTCACAACATCGCCACCGAACACGGCGGGTTCTCGGTGTTTTGCGGCGTGGGTGAGCGCACGCGCGAAGGTAACGACCTATATCTGGAAATGACCGAATCGGGCGTCATCGACAAGACGGTCATGGTGTTCGGCCAGATGAACGAGCCGCCGGGAGCGCGGCTTCGAGTGGGTTTGTCGGGTTTGACTCAAGCCGAGTACTTCCGGGACGAGGAAGGTCGCGACGTTTTGATCTTCATCGACAATATCTTCCGTTTCACTCAGGCGGGATCCGAGGTGTCCGCGTTGCTCGGCCGTATGCCGTCGGCGGTGGGTTATCAGCCGACCTTGGGTACGGAGATGGGCGCTCTGCAGGAGCGGATCACGTCCACGAACAAAGGTTCGATCACGTCGGTGCAGGCGATTTACGTGCC
>Ga0068861_100001525_pt1 | contig 14667 bp, 10 predicted proteins | sample KBSSwiS42_FD_66593 | JGI IMG/M metagenome (GOLD analysis project Ga0068861, IMG submission 66593) | Switchgrass rhizosphere microbial communities from Kellogg Biological Station, Michigan, USA - KBS Switchgrass S4-2 | ecosystem: Host-associated > Plants > Roots > Rhizosphere > Soil ...
CCTTTAGTTAACATAACACTCATTATCGGACTCTTTGGAAATGGCGCAGGAATAGGCCCTGTGGATGTTTTGCGGACCGCGGCCAAGGGCGTTGGCCCCATCCGTCCCAACCGCCAGTTTGAGTGGCGTGCCGAGATTCAGGACTGCGACTGGCTACTGGCTACTGATTCAAGGACTGGCCACTGGCGACTGACGCGAGTGAACGCCGCTCGACTAAGCGCGCCAGTGCCGAGCCTCGAAGAGAGCGTCGGGCGCGACGAGCTCGATCGGCCGATGCGCCGGGTGCCGCTCCAGCTCGGCGCCGTTGTCGTCGAACACCGCCACGAAAAAGGCGACCGGCGTGTCCGCTGTCAATCCAAGGTCCGTGAAGGGAATCGCCAGCTCGAGCACCGTGCCCGCCGCAACGACTACCCCGCCCGCCCCTCGGTCGCGCCAGTACGGCTCCGCGGGCAGCCGGTCGTAGAACGACCCGGCAAGGCGGCCGGCCCGCTGCCGGATCGAGAAACGGACGCCGGACGGCGTGAAGAACTTCAGCGACAGCTCGCGACCGTCGGCCAGCAGATCGTCGATGCGCGAGGCGCCGTCAATGCGCACGAACAGCCGCTCGTGATCGAAGCCGAAGTGCAGCTGGCGCAGCACCGCCGGCCGCCGGTCGGTCTGGTGCATCGCGCCGGCCGTCTCCCGCACCTCATAGGTTCCGGCCCCGAGCCACTCGAAGTAGCTCGTTTCCTCGCCATCCAGCCGCGGCGCCAGCAGCGTCGTCGGCTCGGTCTGGGAAACGGGGGAGGCAGCCATCGAGATGTTGCTGACGAAGAGCTCGTCCGGCATCGGCACCTGGAGGAGCCGGTAGACGTTACGCACGTGACGGCGGAACAGATCATCGAACTCGGCGTCGTGCGCCGACGAATGGTCGTCGCCGTACCACCAGAACCAGTCGCTGCCCTCGGCAATCAGGAGCTCCTCGCGCGCGGCGTCGACGGCTGACGGGGCGACCCGGTTGCGGACCGCCTCGTCCAGCACCGACCGCGCATCCGCCAGCTGGCTCCAGGCCTTCTGGTCGTCGGCATGGCCAATCCAGATGTAGAAGTTCGCGTCGATCCACGAGCCCGGAAAGATCCCGGTCAGCTCCTGCGACGCCAGCGAGCACGCATCGGCCATCGTCACGGTGCGAAGGTCGGGATGAGCGGAGAGGCGGCGATAGAGGGCGCGCAGGAACGGACGACCGCCGCCCTCGAAATGCTCCCAGGCGTTTTCGCCGTCGAGGATCACCGGGATGAGCGCCTCTCCCCCGCCGGTGCGTTCACGATACCGGCGTCCCGCCTCGGCCAGCCGGCCGACGAAATCCTCGGCCGCGCTTTCAGCCGCCCACCCCGAGTAGGTGAAGCCAATCAGGTCCGACAGCGAGTGGTCGCGGAAGACGCACGCGACCTTCGCGCCGCCGGCGCGGAGGACGTAGGGCTTGTAGAGGCGTTCGGGCTGCTCGACGTGGCCGCGGCCGTCGCGGGAGAAGGTCAGGCCGAGCGTGCGCGCGAGGATCAACTCGTCGGTCGCCATCCAGCGGAAGCCGGCACCAGCCACCAGCGGCACCATCTCGTCGGAGACTGATCCTTCCGACGGCCACAAGCCGACCGGCCGCCGCCCGAAGAGCTTCTCGTGGTACGTGACCGCGCGTTCGAGCTGCATGGCGGCATCGCCCGGATGGCGGAAGCGCTCGCGCGGCAGCCGCGAATCGGGGTGCGTGCGTTTGTAGATGTCGGTATCGCACAAGAGCGGCAGGATCGGGTGATAGAACGGCGACGCCGACACCTCGATCTGGCCGCGCGCCACGGCGTCGCGGTACTCGGGAATGACCTTGTTCAGCAGCTCCAGCTCGACCTGGCGCAGCGTCGCCTTGTCTTCCTCGCTGAAGCCGCGCCCCCTGGCCACGAGCGCGCGGACGCGCGGATCGTCGGCAAGGTAGAACGGATCGATCCACGCGAGCTTGTGCCAGACCTGCAGGTCGCGCAGGTCGCCGACGCCGAAGCGCGCCGCCGCCGCGCGCCGATCGGCGGGTGTCGCCGCGCTGCCGCCGCGCCGGGCGAGCAGCTCGCCGTAGCGCGGGTAGACGTCGATCATGTGCTGCCGCTGCGCGTGGAAGAAGTTCTCGAGGATGAAGTCGATGTCGTCCGGGGTCAGCGCGTCGGCCGGCTTCAGGCTGAGCTCGAGAAACCGGTCCTTCGCGCGATCGGCGGCAAAGGCCTCCAGCTGCACCAGCAGCGACGGCACCAGGTTGAAGGTCATCTTGACGCGCGGGAACTCGCGCAGGATCGCCACCATCCCGTAGTAGTCCTTCAGCGCGTGGAGCCGGACCCACGGCAGGATGTGCTCGCGCGTGACCAGGTCCTCGTAATAGGGCTGGTGCATGTGCCACAGCAGGGCGACGTGAGTCATACTTTCTAGTCTAGTGCCGCTGAAGACGCTCGACCGCTACCTGGTGCGCGAGGTCGTGCCGCCGATGCTGCTGGCGCTGGCGGGGCTGACCTTCGTCCTGATGCTGCCGCCGATTCTGCAGAACGCGGAGCAGCTGATTGCCAAGGGCGTGGGCTGGTCGATCATCGTCCGGGCGCTGTTGACGCTGACGCCGCAGGCGCTGAGCGTCACCATCCCGATGGCGCTGCTCTACGGCATCCTCTTCGGCCTCGGCCGCCTCTCCGCCGATCGCGAGTTCGTCGCGCTGCAGGCGTGCGGCGTCAGCATCTTCCGGATGATGCGGCCGCTGGCGATGCTCGCGATCGTCGCCACCGCCGCGACCGCCTACGAGACCATCGTCGCGCTGCCTGACGCGAACCAGACCTTCCGCGAGATCACCTTCAACGCCGTCGCCGCGGGCGCGGAAACCGACATCAAGCCGCGCGTCTTCTACAACAACTTCCCCAACAAGGTGCTCTACGTCCGCGACGTCGAGCCGGGCCGCGGCTGGCGCGACGTCTTCCTCGCCGACGCGAGCCAGCCGGATCGGACGACGGTCTACGTCGCGCGGCAGGGGCGGCTGGCGATCGATCGCGTCAAGCGCAAGGTCGAGCTCGTGCTCGAGAGCGGGACGGTGCACACGACCTACCCCACGCAGCCGGAGGCCTACGACGGCGCCACCTTCGAGCGCAGCGTGCTGGACATGGACGCGGATACCGTCTTCCCGCGGACGCAGATCATCAAGGGGGACAACGAGAAGACGATCGCCGAGCTGCGGAAGACCGCGGCGGAAAACGTCAAGAACGGCGGCATCAACTACAGCCAGCTCTATACCATCCAGCAGAAGTTCTCGCTGCCTGCGGCCTGCTTCGTGCTGGCGCTGATCGGCCTGGCGCTCGGCGCCAGCAACCGCAAGGACGGCAAGCTCGCGAGCTTCGCCTTCGGCACCGGCGTGGTGTTCGCCTACTACGTGCTGCTCTACTCCTCGCGTGCCGCGGCGCTCGGTGGCCGGCTGCCGCCCAGCTTCGCGCCCTGGCTGGTCAACCTGATCCTCGGCGGCGCCGGCATCTTCCTGCTGCTCTGGCGCGCGCGCTCCGCCGACCAGCCGATCCGGATCAGCGTGCCGACCTTCTGGCGCCGCGAGAAACGCGCGCCGGAGCCGGCGGCCCGCGCGGAGACGGCGACGGAGCCGCCGCGCCGCCGCGCGGTCGTCGTCTTCAAGCTCCCCGACATCAACTGGCCGCGGCCGTCGCTGCTCGACGTCTACATCTCGCGCCAGTACCTGTCGGTCTTCGGGCTGGCGTTCGTCGCGCTGGTCGGCATCTTCTACATCTCGACGTTCATCGATCTCGCCGACAAGCTGTTCGGCGGCCGCGCCACGCCGCGCATGCTGCTGCGCTACTTCTATTTCGCCACGCCGCAGTACGTCTACTACATCATCCCGATGTCGGCGCTGGTCGCGACGCTGGTGACGATTGGCGTCCTCACCAAGAACAGCGAGCTGATCGTCATGCGCGCGTGCGGCATCAGCCTCTACCGCTCGTCCGTGCCGCTGCTGCTGTTCGCCGCCCTCGCCAGCCTGACGCTGTTCGAGCTGCAGGAGCGCGTGCTCGCCACGACCAACCGTGAAGCAACGCGGCTCAACGCGCTGATTCGCGGCTATCCCGTGGAGCAGTTCGGCGTCCTCAACCGGCAATGGATCGTCGGCCGCAGCGGCGACATCTATCGCTACGAGCACTTCGACCCGCGCATCAACCAGTTCAACCAGCTGTCGATGTTCCGTCTCGACGAGCGGGCGTGGAAGCTGGACACGCTGACCTACGCGACGCACGCGGCGCTGCTGAAGCGCAGCGGCGCGGACGACCAGCCGGTGCTGATGTGGGTGGCGCGCAACGGCTGGATTCGGCAGTTCGGCACGGCGAGACATCGCAACGGGGAGCGGCCGGCGGTCAAGTACTCCGCGTTCGACGAGCGCACGATCTCGCTCGAGCCGCCGTCGTACTTCAAGACCGAAGAGGTGCAGGCGGACCGGATGACGTATCAGGAGCTGAAGGCCTACATCGCCCAGCTCCGCGCCAGCGGCTACCACGTCGTCCCCTACCTGGTACAGCTGCAGCGGAAAGTGGCGTTCCCCTTCGTCACGCTGGTGATGACGCTGCTCGCGGTCCCCTTCGCGGTCACCACGGGCCGCAGCGGCGCGTTCTATGGCATCGGCGTCGGCCTGGTGCTGTCGCTGATCTACTGGACGGCGCTGAGCATCTTCGGCGCTCTGGGCGCCGGCGGCTGGATGGCGCCGGCCCTGGCCGCCTGGGCCCCGAACATCCTGTTCGCCGCCGCCGCGGGGTTCATGCTCTTGACGGTGAGAACGTGAAATTAGGAAGTTGCTCTACCGCTGCAGCTCTGCCCGTTTGATCCAAACCCTTCCCGAGTCCCCTGCCTTGGCGTTGGTCGCGTCGATGACGAACAGGATGCTGCGGATGTCGCCGAGCGGCGGCCGGAAGGAATGGGTGCTGCCGAGCGGCAGGAAGTCATCGAAGAAGACGGTCCGATCCTCGCCCTCGGGCGCGACGTAGATTGTTCGCTGCCAGCGCTCGCCCGACGCTTCTCCCTGCGCGTCGCCGATGCGCAGCTGGATTGAGATCCGCATCGGATGCTCCGCGCGGATCGTCAAGGCAAGGCGATCGTAGGCGGCAATGCCGCGCGGCGTGTCGTAGGCGAGCGCCGCGACGCGGCCGGGCGCGACGCCGCCGGCGAGCCCGTAACGCAGCCGAACCTCCCCGCCGCCGACCGTCGGCGCCAGATCGACCGCCGATTGCGACACTGGGTCGTGCTCGGCGCGCCAGCCGTCGATCGTGCGGCCGTTGAACATCGCCGCGCGCGTGGTCGCAGGCGGCCGCGCCGGTAAGCTGCCCGGCGGCTCCGCGCTCCGGATGTAGATGGGATTGCTTCGGATCCAGGGCAGCGAGGCGACCGACGTCTGCCCGCCCCACGCACCGCGCGGGCGTCCTGGCGCGCGGATCTCGACCCAGTAAACGCCGAGGCTGCCCGCCGGCAGCGGCACCGTGAACGCCTGCTCGCGGTGCTCCGAGCCAATCATGCGCGCGCCGTCCCACACGGTCGTCGTGAACTGCGGCGGCGCGTTGCTCTTGATCGACAGGGTCACTGCCCCGCCCGCGGCCAGCTGCTCGCCTTCGCGTGCCGAGCCCTGCGGGCCGGTGGCGGTGAACTCGAACGATGGCGGCGTCGCGATGGCGTCGACCGACGTGTAGAGATGGCCTCCGCGGATCGCGCGCATGACGACGCCGCCGTCCGCCGCGGCATCGCCGGTCAACGCGCGGTCGGGGCGGATGCGAATCGACAGCACCCGGAACGACGACTCGTAGCCCGGCACCGGCAGGGTGAAGCGCGTGTCCACTGGATCGTTGCGAAGATCGAGGCGCGCGTGCGCGTCGACGCCGCCGATCGCCACCACCGGCCGGCGCGCGGCGACCGCCGCCCATTGATACGCCAGCCCCTCACCGGAGCGAATCAGGCCGGCAATCGTCTCTGACGGGCGGAAGGGATAGTCGAGCAGCGCCGCTGCGACATGGCGCCGCGCCGGCCACTTCCCCGCCGTGCCTCGCGCCTGCTCCATCCACAGCCGCCAGCCGGTGTCGAGGCTCACCATCTCGAGCGCGTCGAACGGCGCCGTCCATTCGCGCCACCGCAGCTCCGCCTTGCCGGAATCGGGATGCGCGCCGATGCCGAAGCCGCCGATGCGCTTCACATCCTCCACCACGTCGCGCGCGTCGCCGCCGAGCGGGTACGGCGCCGGCGGCATGTCGAGGGCGATGTAATGGCCGCCGTTGGTGCTGATTTCGACGCCGTCGAGGCAGAGGACGCCCGACCGGTACGTGGGTGGGTCGGGCCGACGCGTGCCGTCGCCGTGATCGGTGAAGACGACGAACTTCAATCCGGCGCGAGCCGCGGCGGCCGCGATCTCGTCGGGGCTGCTCAGCCCGTCGGAGCGATTGGTGTGGACGTGGAACGCCCCGGCCACACTGCCATCGTCGGCCGCCGGCAGCGTGAGGCGGCGAGGCTGGATGCTGAAGGCGACTAATGCAGCAACGGCGGCCACGAGGGCCGCCGTCACGATGAGGAATTTTTTCACGAGCCGTTCATGGTCCGCCGGAAGCGGCGGCTGATTGCTGTCGGCGCGCTAGAGTCCGGCCCTCGATTTGAGCGCCGCTGATTTGTCGGTGCGCTCCCAGGTGAACTCCGGTTCGGTTCGACCGAAGTGGCCGAAGGCGGCCGTCTTCTTGTAGATGGGGCGGCGCAGGTCGAGCTCTTCCATGATCCCGCGCGGCGTGAGCTTGAAATGCTCGCGGACGAGATCGGTGATCCTCTCCTCCGGAATCCGGCCGGTGCCCTCGGTGTGCACCATCACCGACACCGGGTCGGCGACGCCAATGGCATACGCCAGCTGCACCAGCGCGCGCTCTGCAATTCCGGCGGCGACCACGTTCTTCGCGATGTAGCGCGCCATGTAGCACGCCGAGCGATCGACCTTCGTCGGATCCTTGCCCGAGAACGCGCCGCCGCCGTGCGGCGCGGCGCCGCCGTAGGTATCGACGATGATCTTGCGCCCGGTGACGCCGGCGTCGCCGTGCGGCCCGCCGACGACGAAGCGGCCGGTCGGATTGACGTAGAACTTCGTCTTCTCGTCGATCAGCTCCTCCGGAATCACCCGGTGGATGATCTTCTCGACGACGTCTTCTTTCATGGTCTGCTGCGTGACGAGCGGGCTGTGCTGGCTGGAAACGACGACGGCGTCGACGCGCACCGGCCGGGTGCCGTCGTATTCGATCGTGACCTGCGACTTGCCGTCCGGCCGCAGGTACTCGAGGACGCCGTCACGCCGCGCGCACGACAGCCCCTTGGCCAGCTTGTGCGCGAGCATGATCGGCAACGGCATCAGCTCTTCGGTTTCGGTGCAGGCGAAGCCGAACATCAAGCCCTGATCGCCGGCGCCGCCGGTGTCGACGCCCATCGCGATGTCGGGCGACTGGCTGTGAATCGAAGACAGGACGGCGCAGGTCTCGCCGTCGAAGCCGTACTTGCCGCGGTTGTAACCGATCTCGTTGATGGTGGCGCGGACCACGTCCTGGAAGTCGACGTAGGCACTGGTCGTGATCTCGCCGGCCACGACCGCGAGCCCGGTGGTGACCAGCGTCTCGCAGGCGACGCGGCTCACGGGGTCCTTGGCGAGGATGGCGTCGAGAATCGCGTCCGATATCTGATCGGCAATCTTGTCGGGGTGTCCTTCGGTGACCGATTCAGACGTAAAGAGGTGCCTGCCCTTACGGCTCATGCCGCGCTCCTTCCACACATGGAAACGGGTAGATGTTCCAGGAAAAGACGTGCCGGGAAACGGTTAAGTCTATCAGAATTCACGCCCGCGGGTGGAACCGGTCGTAGACCTTGCGCAGCCGCGTCTCGAGCACGTGCGTGTAGATCTGGGTGGTCGAGAGATCGGCATGGCCGAGCATCAGCTGAATCGCGCGCAGGTCGGCGCCGCGCTCGAGCAGATGGGTCGCGAACGAGTGACGCACGACGTGCGGGCTCAGCGTCGGCGGCAGCCGCGCGCGCCGTCCGTGCTGCTTCAGGATTTTCCAGAAGCCGACACGGCTGAGCGAGCCGCCGCGGGCATTGACGAACAGCCGCGGTGAGCTGCGCCCCTTGAGCAGCTCGCGGCGCGCCCCCGCCTGGTACTCGCGAATCCAGCGCGCCGCTTCGTCGCCGATCGGCACCAACCGCTCCTTGCTGCCCTTGCCGACGCAAGTCAGGTAGCGCTCCTCGAGATGGAGATCCGATTGCCGCACGGCAACCAGCTCGGTGACGCGCAGCCCGGTGGCGTAGAGCAGCTCGATCATCGCGCGGTCGCGCACGCCGAGCGTGGTGGTGACGTCGGGCTGCGCGATCAGCGCGTCGACTTCATCGAGCGACAGGAACTTCGGCAACGCCGGCCAGGCGCGCGGCGGGCGCAGGTCGTCGGCCGGGTTGCGGTCGAGCCGCCGGTCGACGACGAGAAAGCGGTAGCAGCCGCGCACCGCCGCCACCATCCGCGCCACCGAGCGCGGTGAGAGGCCGCGCGTCACCTGTTCGCGGACGAACAGTTCGAGCGCCTGCCGATCCAGCGATTCGATGTGGGCGCCGCGCCCGGCGGCGAACTGCGCCAGCGCGGTCAGGTCGCGCGCGTAGCTCTCGAGCGTGTGATCGGCCAGCCGCCGCTCGACGCGCAGATGGTCGAGGTACGCGTCGATCGCGGCGGTCAACGGACGCCGTCCCATGTCGAACGACTATGATAGTATTCGCGGCTTGGCGCAAAGGTAGTGATCGCATGCCTGTCCGGTCCAAGTGGCAGTCGCTTCCCACCGAGCAAATCAACCCGGCCACGCTCAACATCGACAAGCTCTCCGCAGCCGACATCGTCGAAGGGATGCTCAGCGAGGATCGCAAGATGCTGGCCGCGGTGCAGCGCGAGAAGGAGCGCATCGCCGTCGGCGTCGAGATCATCACCCAGGCGTTGCGCAAGAACGGACGCATCGTCTTCGTCGGCGCGGGTACCAGCGGCCGCCTCGGCGTGCTCGAATCGGCCGAGATGCCGCCCACCTTCGGCACCGATCCCGACCTGGTACAGGCGATCATGGCCGGCGGCCAGGGCGCGATCCTGCGCGCGCGCGAAGGCGTCGAGGATAACTACGAGGAAGGCGCGCGCTCGATCAACCGCCTGCGGCCGACCAAGAAGGACGTGGTCATCGGCGTCTCGGCCAGCGGCATGACGCAGTTCGTCCGCGGCGCGCTGACCCGCGCGCGCCGCGCCGGCTCGAAGATCATCTTCGTCACCTGCGATCCGCGCACCGAGCTTCAGACCTTCGTCGATCTCACCATCGCCCCGGCGGTCGGGCCCGAAGTCATCGCCGGCTCGACGCGGCTGAAGGCGGGCACCGCGACCAAGATGGTCCTCAACATGCTGACCACCGCGTCGATGGTCCGGATCGGCAAGACCTACGGCAACCTGATGGTCGACGTGCAGATGGGATCGGAGAAGCTCAAGGATCGCGCGCGCCGGATCATCATCATCGTCACCGGCCTCGAGTACGACGACGCCGACAAACTGCTCCGCCGGTCGCACTGGAACGTCAAGGCGGCGATCGTGATGCAGAAGAGCGGCCTCACCTACGTTCAAGCGCTCGCCCGCCTGCGCAAGTCGCACGACTTCGTCCGCGACGCCATCGGCGAGGACGTGGAAGAGCGCCTGAAGGAATTACTCAAGGTCGGCTGACGCCGACACGTGCTCCGCTGCGGCGCGGTCCAGCCAGACTTCCACCTGCCGGTGCAATTGTAAGAACGAAGCGGGCAGCCGAGGGTTTAACGGCCCGTGAATCATCCGCTCCACGCACCGCGCCTTGGTGGCGCCGGTGGCCACCAGGACGATCCGCCGGGCATGAAGGATCGTTGCCATCCCCATCGACAACGCCTCGCGCGGCACCGCTGAGATCCGGTTGCCGAACAGGGGCGCGTTGGCGCGCCGCGTCGCCGGCGTCAGCCGCGAGCAGTGGGTCCTCGCCGCCAGCGCGCGCGCCGGCTCGTTGAAGCCGATATGGCCGTTGGTGCCGAGCCCGAGAAGCTGCAGGTCGATTCCGCCGGCGCGCTCGATCGCGCGCTCGTAGCGCGCGCACTCGCGCTCGACCGCCGCGCGCGACGTCGCGCTGCCGTCGAGAAAGTGGATGCGCCGGGGCGGCAGGTTCACGTGATCGAACAGGTGCCGCTGCATGAAGGTGCGGTAGCTGCGCGGATCGGCGGCGGTGAGGCCGAGGAACTCGTCGAGATTGAAGGTCACGGCGCGGCTGAAGTCGACCTTGCCGGCAGCGTGCAGCCGCGCCAGCTCGCGATACAACGGAATGGGCGTGCGGCCGGTCGGCAGCCCGAGCACGCTGCGCGGATTGGCCTTCAGCGTCCGCGCGATCGACGCCGCGAGCGCGCGCGCCAGCGCCGGCGCCGACTCAAAGACGCGGACGCGCATAGTGCGGCACGTTCGCCTTGCCCTGCGCCTCGGCCAGCGCCAGCCAGACGGCGCCGACCGCCGGCTCTTCGTTCAGCATCTCCACCTGGCAGCGCGGCGCCACCTCCACCAGCCGCCGCGACAACTCGCCGACCAGCCACGGCACCACCCGAAACGCGCCGCCGGAGAGGAAGAAGGTGAACTCGTCGCCGCGCATCTCCAGCCTCGACGCCACCGACTGCGCGCCCAGCACCAGCTCGTCGACCGCCCGCTCGAGGATGCGCCGCGCCACCGCGTCGCCCTGCTCCGCCGCTTCCTGGACGATGGGGCCCATCGCCGCCACCGTCATCCGCGGCGTTTCGCGGTCGTAGACGATCCGTGGCAGCCGCGACTCGTCATTGAGGTTGAGGTGACCCAGGATGGCCGTCGTCAGCCGCGTCGCCGGGCCGCGGCCGTCGGCTGCGCGCATCACCGCCGACAGCGCCTCGCGTCCGATCCAGTAACCGCTGCCCTCGTCGCCGATCATGTGTCCCCAGCCGCCGGCGCGGGCCGCCTCGCCCTGGCCGTTGCGGCCGTAGACGATCGAGCCGGTGCCCGAGATGATGACGATCGCCGGCGCGTCCCTGGCCCCGGCGGCCAGCGCGATGAGCGCGTCGTTGACCACCAGGACGCGCGATTTGTGGCCGATGCGCTCCATCAGCATCCGGATCGTGCGCATCTCGTCTTCGCGATCGACGCCGGCGATGCCGAGGCAGATTGCCGCCGGCACGGTGGCGCGGCTGCCGATCGCGGCCGTCATCACCTCGCGAAGCACCTGCTCGACGGCGTGCTCCCCGGCCGCGTGCAGGTTGGCGCCGGGCCCGCGGCCCTCGGAGAGGATCATGCCGCGCTCGTCCGCGAGCAGGCAGACGGTCTTGGTCCCTCCGGCGTCGATGCCGATGACGTGCATGTCGGCAACGATAGTATCGCGACACGCCTGCACGACGAGCCGCGCACGCGCGGGCAGCGTTCGAGCCGCGAGGAGCGGACGCGGTCGTACGTTATGCTGTGCGGCGGTTCGATGCGTCAGGCGTCCCCTTCCCACGCGCTCGCCGCGATTGCCGCGGCGCTGGTTCTCTCGTGGCCGCTCGGCGCCGAGCCCACCCCTTCGACTGCGCTCGGGGCAAGCCCCTCGACGCAGGCCAGGACAAGCCCTTCAACGGAGCTCAGGGCCGGCTCTGAAGTGCGCGCGCTGTGGGTCGTGCGCACGACGCTCACCTCGCCGGCGGCAATCGCGACGATGGTGTCGTCGGCAAAGGCCGGCGGCTTCAACACCCTCCTGGTCCAGGTGCGGGGCCGCGGCGACGCGTACTTTCAGAAAGGCCTCGAGCCGAAACCTCCCTCGCTCGACGCGCAGCCGGACTTCGATCCGCTGGCGGCGACGATCGCGCACGCCCACGACGCGGGATTGCAGGTGCACGCCTGGATCAACGTCAATCTCGTCGCCAACACCGGCGAATTGCCGTCGGCGCGCGGCCACGTGGTCTTCCGTCACCCCGAGTGGTTGATGGTGCCGCGGGCGCTGGCCGGCGAGCTCGTGAGCGTCGATCCGAGAAGCCCGGGATATCTCGGCCGCCTGGCGCGCTTCGTTCGTGGTCAGTCCAACGAGCTCGAAGGGCTATACCTGTCGCCGGTCACCCCGGCCGCGGCCGCCTACACTACCGGCATCATCCGCGACATCGTCGAACGCTACGACCTCGACGGCGTTCACCTCGATTACATCCGCTACCCGCGCGAAGACTTCGACTACAGCGCCGGCGCGCTCGCCGCGTTCCGCGCGTCGCTCGTCGACGAGTTGAACGCCGCCGATCGCGGCCGCTACGATGCCCGCGCGGCCGGCGCCGAGCCGACGATCTACACGCTGGCCTACCCGCAGCGATGGCGCGCCTTCCGCATCGAGCGGCTGACGGCGCTGCTGACGGCCATCCGACAGGCGGTCAAACTCGTTCGGCCAGCGGCCATCGTCAGCGCCGCGGTCGTGCCGGACGCCAATGAAGCGGCGGACCGGCGGCTCCAGGATTGGCGCGGCTGGGCCGACGCCGGCCTGATCGACGTCGTCTGCCCGATGGCCTACACGACCGATCCGGCGGCGTTCGCGGCGCAGATTGCCAGCGCGCACGAGATCGCCGGCGGGCGGCCGCTCTGGGCGGGCATCGGCGCCTACCGGCTGTCGCCGGCGCAGATCGCCGAAAACGTCCACGCCGCGCGGCGGATTGGCGCCGGCGGCGTCATCCTCTTCTCCTACGACAGCCTCGCCGACCCGGCACGCGGCCCAGGCTATCTATCGCAGGTCGGACGCGCCGCGTTCACCGGCAGCCAGTAGTGGACCCCGGGATCGCCGCCGCCGCGCACCGCGCATGGTCCTGACCTGGGTCGACTACCTGGTGATTGGCGGGTACCTCCTGGCGATCACCGCGTTCGGCTCCTACTTCGCGCGCTTCCAGAAGACGACCCGCGACTACTTCCTCACCGGCCAGTCGGTTCCGTGGTGGGCGATCTGCTTCACCATCGTCGCCACCGAGACCAGCACGCTCACCTTCATCAGCGTGCCGGCGACCGCCTACGGCAGCGACATGACCTTCCTGCAGCTGGTCTTCGGCTACATCATCGGCCGCGTCATCGTCAGCCTGCTGTTCATCCCTGCCTATTTCCGCGGCGAGCTGATGACGTCGTACGAGCTGCTGCAGCGCCGCTTCGGCCCGCGCGTGAAGAACCTGTCGGCGATCATCTTCCTGATCACCCGCTCGCTCGCCGACGGAATCCGGTTGTTCGCCACCGCGCTGGTGATCTCGGTGGTGACCCACGTGCCGGTGCCCGTTGCCGTTCTGGTGATCGGCGCGGCGATGATCGTCTACACCGTGCGCGGCGGCGCATCCGCCGTGATCTGGACCGACGTCGTGCAGCTGTTCGTCTACATCGCCGGCGCCGCGGTGGTTTTCTTTTCGCTGCTCGCGCTCATTCCCGGCGGATGGAGCGAAGTCGTCCGCGCCGGCACCGCTGCCGGCAAGTTCCGCGTGCTCGACTTCTCGCTGATCCTGACGCGGCCGTACACGTTCTGGGCCGGCGTCATCGGCGGCGTCGCGCTGACGCTCTCGACGCACGGCACCGATCAGTTCCTCGTCCAGCGGCTGCTGTCGGCGCGTTCGCAGCGGGAGGCGTCGCGCGGGTTGATCCTCAGCGGCTTCCTCGTCTTCGCGCAGTTCGTGCTCTTCCTCGTCATCGGCGTCATGCTGTTCACCTATTACCAGCACGTGCCGATGCCGCGGACGCTCGGCCGCAGCGACGAGCTCCTGCCCGGCTTCATCGTCACCGCGCTGACCCACGGCGCCGCCGGGTTCATCGTTGCCGCCATCGTCGCCGCGGCGCTGTCGCCGTCGCTCAACTCGATGGCGGCGACGACCGTCAACGACTTCTATCTGAAGTACCACCGGCCCGACGCCGACGAGCAGACGCTGATGCGCGTCTCGCGGTTGTGGACGATCGTGTGGGGGGTGGTGCAGATCGGCGTGGCCCTGGGCGCGCAGCTGATGCAGCGTTCGGTGCTCGATGCCGGGCTGGCGGTGCTCTCCTATGCGTCGGGCCCCGTACTCGGTGCGTTTCTCCTCGGCACGCTCGCCTCGACGATCACGGAGGCCGAAACCTTCATCGGCATGATCGCCGGCCTCGCGGTGATGACCATCGTCTGGGGCTGGACCCCGATCGCATTCACCTGGTACATCTTCATCGGCGCCTCGATCACCGCGATCGTCGCCTTCGGCGCACACGCTGCCGGCGTGCGGCAGGGTGCGCGCGGATGAGCGGCTACGACGCCGCGTTGAAGATCGTCGAGGACGCGATTGCGTCGCGGATCTTTCCGGCGGCGGCAATAGAGGTCGGCGACAGCCGCGGCCCGGGATGGAGCGACGGTCTCGGCAGGTTGAGCTTCGCGGCGGACGCGCGGCCGGCCAGCATCGACACGCCGTTCGATCTCGCCTCGCTGACCAAGCCGATGGCGACGGCCACCCTGGCGATGGAGCTCGTGCAGGCCGGCGCGCTTCGCCTCGACGAGCCGGTCAGGTCGTTCTTCGACGACTGGCGAGGCGCCGATCGTGAAGCGGTCACGGTCCGCGATCTGCTCGAGCACGCCTCGGGGCTGC
>Ga0068861_100001530_pt1 | contig 14649 bp, 11 predicted proteins | sample KBSSwiS42_FD_66593 | JGI IMG/M metagenome (GOLD analysis project Ga0068861, IMG submission 66593) | Switchgrass rhizosphere microbial communities from Kellogg Biological Station, Michigan, USA - KBS Switchgrass S4-2 | ecosystem: Host-associated > Plants > Roots > Rhizosphere > Soil ...
AAAACGCAGTTGTCGGTGGCTTGGTTGGGGGATTCGGATTAGTCGTCGGAGGCAAACACGTACATGTGTTTGGTCCAGCGGCGCAAACTGGGCAAGTACATGTCGAAGTTCCATCGGTACTCGTACAGGTTGCGCTAAGCCCCCCGATATTTCGTAAAGCGGCCTGAAGTCCTGCGCTACTTCCTCCTGCATTCGCCGACTGCCAGTATTGTCCTTTGGATCGGTTGAGTGAAGTTTCTGCCGTGAAGCCCGGTAACTTGTTTGGTGTATCGTTCATTGCACTCTCTCCTCGCTTTCAAACATTCATAGCTGTCATCGGTCGAAATACGGTGACATCTTAGTCACCAGAAACGGAAATTCCTCGGTCACGTCTACGCGCGTAAAAAACTTCTCTTCAACATCGGTTGTGCGGTTGGTGAATGAAAAAATCACATCGACAACTTTGCGCACCCCACTGAGCGGTGAGAGTTGTACGTCAACCGCAGTCAACGACGCGTTGCGTGCAAACGCATCGGCCGCCGTCGCGTATATGGCCGGGTAGCGAACCGCCAGATAGTTCAACGCGCGATACTCGTCCGTTGAGCCGGCATTGTCCGTGGCAAGCATGATCCGATCGAATAACTCTTCTGCCGCGGGCGCAAACTCCTTCGCACTCGTTTTCTCCGGGCGAGGTATCGCTTTGATGAGCGCGTCGCGACCGAAGGAGTAGATTTGATCGAAGGCAACGATTGGAACCATTAAACCGTTGCACATTTCCGGTGGCGCAATTGAACCACGGATGCCGACGACCACGTCGAGATCGAGAGGTGTCGGACGCGGCCGGACAGCATCCAGCAACTGGCTATAATCTGCCGGGTCGCGCGGGACCAGGATGTAGGTTTCCAATCCCTCGATGGTCAGGATCCAACAGAGCTGCCGCAGAAGATAGCGATTAGCCGGTTCAGAAAGAACGGTTTGAGATGCAGCACGGTCGGGCATTCCCGTCGTATTTGCACGTCCTGTTGCCTGCGCGAACTCCTTTTCCACGGAGAGAGTAGGAAAACGCATCTCCACTCTGCCGATCGCAAAAACATAGGAAGGCGCAAGACCATTCCCGTTGGAATTTGCCACGGCTCCGCAATTAGCGCAGGTTGCAGGACTCACCGATTGCGAAAGAGACACACTACTGTTTCCGTTGCTGCGTGGAATTGCGTGAGCTGGGCCGGTAGCGTCTGCCTGGGTTGGTGATTGCTCGTTCAATTCAGTTTGTTCCATTGCAATTCTCTCCTCTCGCATAGCGAGCGTGTTTCACAACGTTCTAGCGCTTGCCGGAAAAAGTCATCCAGCGGTTAAGGACCTCAGCGCGACGAGTACAGCCGCTACAGGGTTTTATTCCCACGGCATAAGTTGCACGTTTCACAACGTCGCCGAGTCCAATGTCCTTCTCGCTAATAAAACCGGGAAGGCGCACGCGATAAGGCGTACGTTCATGCTTGTCTGGTTCATGCTTTTCTGAAGTCTTTTTCTTTTCTCTCATGGTAGTTCGTTGGGCGCAGTTGATGACGCGAGGATCTCGTATGCCGCCCACGCATCCAACAGGGGCGGCACAATGGATGGCCGGCGAAGCAGATGTGCTCGCGTCACGGCGGCTTTGAGCTGAGCCGTTGTGGCTCTCTGAAATATTGAACGCAGGAGCGCTATCGTCCCCGTGACAAACGGCGCCGCCGCGCTTGTCCCGCCGAATCTGAGTGATTTATCGCCCGCCGCGAGACTCGTGATGCCCTCTCCTGGTGCGGTCAGTCCTCTTCGGCCGATTGAATTGCCAAAGTTTGAGTAGCCACTTGGTCTTCCCTGAAGATCGCAGGCAACAACCGGAATGACCCACGGATGGCGAGTAATCGGAGAGGCGCCAACAGTTCCCTGATTTCCCGCGGCCCCGACAACGACAACATTCCGCTTTGCGGAATAATCAAGTGCGTCTTCCAATATGAATGCGCTCCTCGCGGCCGGACTGACAAGAGACGCACTGAGGTTAATCACGTTGGCGCCACCTTCAATGCAATCGATGATCGCTGTCGCCAACTCTTCGGGAGTTGCGCTTGGCAGGTCACCGTTTAGCGTTGCGTTCTCCTGGAAAATCGGCCGGACGAGTAAAGTGCAGTCGGGAGCAATCGATGGGGCCTGTGAACCGCGTCTGCCGCTCAATATCCCCGCGACAAAAGTTCCGTGCACGCAAGCGGCGCTGCTCGCTCTCCCACACGTACCTCGAAGTCTTCCCGGGATTTCACGAATGTTACTGCTGATGAGATCTCTATGGTCAGTTACAACAGGGCCATCGATCAGCCCGATCGTTACTTCCGGCCGACCACTACTAAGTTGCATTAGCGGTCTAAGATTAACGAGGTCTAAACCGTTGTGATTTGACGTGCTGAAGGATAGTTGAGCACCAACCTGATATTGGTGAGAGTTTAACGCGGGCACGATGGTAGTAAAACGATGCACGGCGAGATGACCGAAAAGCCACTGCGGCTAAAGAAGCACGGTCGAGTGCTGTTGAAGGTTGCGCGAGGTCCTTACTCTTTCGAGAACGCACAATAAACTGGTTCTGTTTATGTGAGTCCGGGGGTTTGAGCAGCGTATTTATAAACCTGCTTCTCTCACATGTCAATGAATTCTGCCGAACGTTAGCAGTGGAAGTTCTTCACAGTCACTAGTGATGCGCCGGTTTGAAACTCTCGAGCGCCACTGCTTCATCTTTGTAAGTGTCGAAAACAGTTACCAACTTTGTCATCACCATCAGATCTTCTAAACGGTCACTTAATTGCACGAGCTTCAGATCGCCACCGCATTTCTGAACAGCCGTGTAGACAGCAACCAAACTTCCGAGCCCGCTCGAATCCACCTGGTGCACGCCTCCCAGATGCAGGAGCACGCGCTTACGATCGTTGTCAATCAAGTCCTTGATCTTGGCGCGCAAGGTTTCGCTTGCGTCGCCAATCGTGATTTGACCCCAACAATCTAAAACCGTGACTTCACCAACTTGTCGCTCCGCAATCTGTAATGCTGCCATTTGAGTCTCCTCCGGGGCCGTATTGTACCAGTGGTGTTCCGTTCCACCGCTGCGAACATCTACGGAATAGATGCAAGCCCTGAAAGGGCGGCAGACACGAGCGTGTTGCGACTCGCTAGCGCTTGGAAAGGCGGCGCAATTCAGACTGCGCGAGCGTGTATTCGATGAAATCTCGATTGCCGTTTTTGACAACCCACTGAAGGTGAGGGCGCGCTGTATCAACATGGCTTTCTAAAACGAGATTCATTCCTAGATACGCGCGCGCCTCGGTCATCTTGTCATTGTCGATCGCCAACGCCAACAGATCCTTCTCTTTCAGTTCACGTCGCAGATACTTGATGATCGACGCAGGCCAGGTCTTCGGATCCGTACGTGTGGCTGCTTCAGACAAAACTTTCTGCGCCTCCTCGTCACGTCCCGCCTTCCTGTTACCGAAATAACACATGAGCGCCGCGTAAGGCGCGCTCGGGTCTGACCAGGTCTGGAGCTCGATGTATTTTCGCACCGCTTCAGCAGCAACGTCACCACGGCCCACGTTGAGATTGGCCTCAGCCATTGAGAAGTAGAGTGCCGGCAAAAGCGCCGGATCCGTATCAGATTCGAACTGAAATTGCTTCGGTCTCTTCGCGTATTCGATTCCCTTTTCGTACGTCGCGATCGCTTCTGCATGTTTGCCCATCCTGTTGTACGTTATGCCGAGTGCAAGAAGCGCGTCGATCTGAAACCGGTGCGATGAAACTCTAATCGACTCGTTGTAATACTCGATAGCTTTGTCGTACTGACGCAACGCAGCGTAAGCGTCGCCGAGCGCCCGATTGGATCTGTAGTCGTAAGGCTGCAACGCCAGTGCGCGTTTCGCGCTCACGACGGCATTCTCATACTGCTTGAGACCGTTATACGCCTCCGCCAAACCAGCCTCTGTCCACACATGTCCCGGTAGAAGTTCCTGAGCCTGACGATAGGCCTCGACCGCTTCCTGGTACTTCCGGGTGCGCAGGTATGCTTCACCGAGACTGTAGTAGTCTTCGTGCTCTATCTCGCTTTTCGGCGTGAGGCGTATACCTTCCTTCAATGGACCAATCGCATCGCTATGTTGAAACAACCTCACCAACGTCTTGCCGAGATCAGACTGCGCTTTGCCCAGATTAGGATCGAAACGAACGGCATCTTTGTAGAAGTTCAGAGCTTTCGCATCATCTCCCGCTCTCGTGTACGCCTGGCCCATGCCCCAGTGAGCTTCAGCATCGTTTGGCGCCACGCGCAGGACTTCCCTGAACGAGTTGTAGGCGGCTTCGTACTCGTCGAGAAACAGCAACGAGTTACCAATTGCCTTATGAGCTTCGATGTCTTTAGGGTTCTGCTGAAGTTTCTCTTTGTTTCTAGCGACAGTCTGTTCAGCCTCCGCGCGTTTGCGCATCATTTCGGGGCTGTACTTCTGGATGGGTGTCGCTATCGAATTGGTGCGGGCAAAACTCACGGGCGAAAACGTGAGGAAAAAAACCGAAATCAACGTCAATTTTTTCATCCGAGGAAAAACCTCACTTTCAACGCATTCTTACTGACTAACGCGTCAACGAGTGAAGGTTTAGCTCTCGCGCAGCCGGAGGTGGCCAAACGCGAGGCTGCCGGACGAGGAGCCGTGGAAAATGTAAGGTTGGTAACCAGTTTCGTTTGCGTACTTTGCGACGACACGTTCGATCGCCTCGCGCGACGTCTCGTCGCCAAGCACCGCAACAGTTCCACCGCTGCCGCCGCCGGTGATCTTCGCGCCATACAAGCCCGCGCGTGGTCCTTCGCTGCGCACCAGATCTACCAGCAGGTCGGTCCCCGCGGAGTTCAAACCCAATGCGGTGTAACTGTCATGCGACTCGTACATCAGCTTGCCGAGCTCGGTGAAGATCAGTTTCGGCTTTTCCAAAATTTCACACTGGTTCAACAGGTCTACGAACCGCTGAACGCGTGCGTTCTCATAAATCGGATGCGCCACAGGCATCCTTACAGCTTCCGGTAGCCGGGCGAGGCAGTCGCGTTCGAATTCTGCGGGTGAAATGTTTGCAAGGTACTCTATCTCTGTTTTTAAATCCGCGAGAATCCTCCACCCCTTAAACGCACCGGCACGCACCGCGCCATAATCGGAGTCTCCAACCGAGTGACGTATTCCTGAATCAATACCCCACAGCATTAGTTGCAGTGGCAGCGGAATCATCCTTTTGACTTCAGCCGGTTGACACAGCAACAACAGCAACCGATCGCGTTCGCCAAACACGGCAGTCATCTGATCCATCACACCGCAGGGCGCACCAACGACGAGGTTTTCAACCTTCTGACACAGCAGTGCTTTGTCACGTGGTTCAATTCGGACGTTGAACGCTTTAGTGACTGCCTGCATCACCGCAACTTCCAAAGCTGCTGATGAACTCACGCCTTTTCCGGGCGGCACGCGCGATGAGATCAGAATGTTTGCGCCCAACGGGAAGCTCGCGTTCCTTTCGCGCATCAGGACCACAAACACGCCGGCAACGTATGCGGCCCAGCGATTAGCGGCGTCATGCTGAAAAAACTCTCGCGCTGTGTCGTATTCCATTGGCCCATCCAAAACTTCCAGTGGCATCGTGAACGCAGCATGGTACGGCTCATCGTGTAACAACGTAACGATGTTAAGCGTACGCTCCGCGTTCAAATGAACCGCCGCGAACGTAGCTTCCGCAAGCGGAAACTCCAGCACGTGCGAACCGGAGTAATCCGCAATGCCGCCCATCACGTCTAAACGGCCCGGCGCCCGAGCGACGATTAAATCTGTTTTCCGATCAAGGAGTTCACGAGCTGGAGAAAAGGGATGATCCGGGAGGCTGTTGAGAAGAGATATGAACTCTTGCACGTCGCGCGTCTCAGTAGGATTTCCCTCAACGACGCGCCACATTGCTAACTCCTGTCAGTCGAACCAAGTAAACCCCGTTTTTGCAACGCCGCCTTCAGGAGAGGTTCAACACTCGCGCGAACGCGCTCGTTGGCGTAACCCACCCAACTCACGTCAGGCTCAACGGCAAGAGGCGCCGTGAGTGGATCGCCATTAACATCAGTTACAACTACTCCTGCTTCACGCGCAATCAGTTCCGTGCACAAGTCGTACGGATGACAGCACAGCAGCCTCGGCAATCCGCGTTCATTCGTGATCGGGTCGAGATGCGCTCTTATGTCGGCGACGAACCGATCGTGGCCCGCCATCAACTCGTAAAGTTGTCCACCGGTGGACGTGTATTGATCCTCGAAACACAATGCTTTGCCGGGTTGGGCCGTGCCAAGCGCGCCGGCGACAATCTCATCGTCAATCGCAGCCAGCACGTCGCGCACTCCGGGAAAGAAGCGAACGACTTGCGAATAACTCTGCGCGATGTTACTTGCGGTTGACGGTTGCAGTTTCAGCGTCGGGTGCTGCCCCGTTAAACGATTGAATCGTTCAGCGTGAAATCCTTCGCCGCGAAATGCCCAAAGAACATCAGAGAGATGTTGCTTCGCGAGTGGTATTTCCGTTTGCACGGCGAGTTGGATGTCACCCAAATTCGTGTCCGGCCCGCGATTCGGCGCGATACCCGTGAGGATCCAACCGCTGCGCTTCTGGTACATCAAACCGCGCGTTCCATCGATCGGATCGACAATGATTCGCCACACCGCATCAGCCTCGGCTGTGCCGCGCGGTAGAACGATCTGACCCTCACTCAATCCCTCGGCGATGAGCACTATAGGCGCGAGCGGCGCTACCTGGCGCTCAAAGAAATCAATCAACAGCTCTTCACTAACACGATCGAGCGCGAAGATTGTGTCGCCTTCCTGCTCGCTAACGACCTTCGCCAGTTCATCCGAAGCCGCACGTTCGCAAGCGGCTACTACTGAAGCTCGAACCTCTTCGTGCAACCGGCGCACGGGATCGAGAAGCTTGTGAATGTCGGGCGCGTTTCGGTCTGTCATTTCAACGACTCTTTGTAATGGATGTTTGCTTGCGCTCGCAATTCTGCGGCTTTCTCTTCCGGTGAAGTGTCGCTGAGAAAATTGCCACCACCGACTTCCGGTCCTGCGAGAAACTTCAAGAGGTCAGGCTTGCGCAAGGGCGGATGAAACTCGATATGAAAATGAAACCCACTGTAATCGCCGCCATCGGTCGGCGCCTGATGCAACGGCATGACGTATGGAAACGACATTTGCCACAGGTTGTCGAACCGGACGAGCACGTCTTTCAGCACACTCGCAAAGTCGACAAGTTCGCGCTCGGACAGCGTCGCGATACCGGCGTGCGTCTTTTTCGGCGCCACAAAAACTTCATAAGCATAGCGCGCAAAGTAAGGCACGAACGCAATCGCCGTTTCGTTTTCCGCGATAACGCGAGCGCCTGTCTCTCGTTCTGCAGCGATGATGTCCTGAAAAAGCATGCGACCGGTTTGGTCCAAATAACTCTGACTCACACGCGCCTCAGTTTCGATCGTCTTGAAGACAAAGTTCGTCGCATAAATCTGGCAATGCGGATGCGGATTTGAAACGCCAACGACTTCGCCTTTGTTTTCGAAAATCATAACGTGTTTTATGTCCGGGCGACGACCGAGCTCCTCGTATTGTTCCTGCCATACGCACAGTAGTTGCTCAATCTCATCAACACTCAGTTCAGCCAGAGTGAGATTGTGTTTCGGACTGTAGCAAACGATGCGCGCGATTCCCTGAGCGGGACGATTTCGATAAAGGCCCGTTGGCGTGTCGAGTGACACCGGTGCATTGAGCGACACACACGGATGATCGTTATCGAAAACGTAAGTCTGCTCGTATTGCGGATTCACCGCGCCGCTGACGCGCGCGTTTCCCGGGCAGAAGTAACAATCCGGCACGTACGGCGGCAACGCGGCAGCACTCTTGTTCACCATGCTGCCAATCCACGGACGATCCTGGCGGTGTGCTGCGACGATCACCCACTCTTCTCTCAACGGATGCCATCGTTCTTCCCACGTCATCTCTGTCTCCTGCTTAGCCACAAAAAAACACAAAGCAGTTAAGGTAAAGCGTTTATGTCTCTTGTGCCTTTTTGTGGCTTAAGTTCGATGGTCGTCGTCGAACGTCCAAGCGGAATCGTAAACGCGTCTCGCTCGTTAACAAACTTTGACGGCGGTACGTAGGCGCCGGCGTTTGCAAGCCGTGCTGGTTGTTGCACACGCAGTCGAGCATTTGGCGTAAACTGATCCGCCGCGGAAAGCGTTACGCGCACAACATTCGACTTCGTGTTAAGCGCGATTGTTTCAAACGTACCTGCATCAAGAGTCAGCCACAAACCAACAGGCGCGATGTAAACGCGCTTACGAAACGAATCGAGCGGTTGAACGTTTACCCAGTTGCCGCGTACGTCGATGTTTCCACCGAACGATTGCCAGCCAAACTCAGGATGTTTGATTACGTACGTTGCAGTGTTGAATGCGTGTCCGAAGAAATTTGGTCCATAGTCGCCGCTATAAGGATCCCACTTCAGGGTTGAAGGAAACGAATGAAAGGCTACGGAAGCAAATCCTTCCCGATCGATGTTGGAGAGCGCGCCCATCGTGCCGCCGTAACCCACGCGCAGTAGATAATCATCGTCAGGATGTTCGCGATAGTGCGCGAGAACCGGAATCGCATTGAGTCCCGAACCGTAATGATGTAACTGCCGTTCGATCCTTCTGATCTTGCCGCCGTAAAGAAAGTCCCAGTAACGCCGCGCGTTGCCGTTGTAACCCCAGTGCGGGAGGGCCGGCATGTAACCGATGATCGAGTTTAGCGATACAAGCGCTTTGTCTTCGTAACCAAAGTATTTACACCACGCGTAAACTTCTTCCTGACCCGTCGAATCCCACGCCATCTCGCTGCCGAATGGATAAGGCTCCTGTTTCCAACGGTCCGTCCGTTCCTTCATCAACCCTTCGAGCGCCTGCGCCTTTTCCTGCCATGACTCTCGTTTTAAGTCATCGAGCAGCGCTACGAGAATGTCACCTTCCATTAAGCCGAGATCGACGTAGCCAACACGACGGCGTCCGTTTGCTTGTCTGCCAAACATGAATTTCGCGGTTTCGTACGCCTGGTCCAAATACCACTCCCACGGATGATTCGTAACGAGGCCTGAATAATTGCGCGCCAGGCGATACATCGACCAGTAAGCCGCAATCACGTGAGGATAGTTGTAGCCGCGGCCAATCGATTCGGCATCAGTTTTCTTCCAACTGGTCCAGGTGGTCCAATCCAGCGCCGGGTCGTATTTGAAGCCGGGCACCTCCTGCGGCGAGTAGTAGAACAGACTCTTTCTGACGCCGTATTTGTTTGGTCCATCGCTGTATTGAAGGCCGCCCCATAAAACGCGATCGATGAACTGTTCGTACTTTGCGATCTCTTCTTTTCGTGGCTGGCCAAATTCCTTCATCGCCGCCGCCAACCACGAACCCGAACCGCCTTCGTCGCCGAGTCCGGCAATCCAGACGCGACTATCCTGCGTCACGATCTTGTCTGCTTCGCGATCGTAGCTCATGACTGACGGACTGCGATGAAATGGATCGTTTGGATCGTCGAACCATTGGCGAGTGAACAGGAAGTTTCCCAGGTCCGCGACTGCCTGCGAAGGCGGCTTTATGACGAAATAACTGATGGCCTGCGTGGAACCGTCCTCGTACGTGAGCGTGAGGCGCGCGCGACCCCACATCCGGCCGCGTATTCTGTAGCCTTTCCATTCCGGCGTTTTCACCGGATCTTCCAAAAACTCGAGCGCGCCCGACGGCTCGACTGCGACGCTCGTAATTCTACGTTGATGCTTGATGAAAAGACGGCCATCGGCATCCATCGGCAGGATGTAACCCGGTATTCCGATCGCAACTGGCCTGTTGTTCTGCGCGAGTGTCTTTTCAATGTTGCGAATCTCATCAGACAGCAGAAACTTGACGCCATAAGTTTTCGTCGCGCCCGGAGCGATCGTTGCCGACGTCGGCGGATTCCACGGAATGGCGTTGCGCCATTCATCTTCAGCGTAAGCCTGTGTATGGACCATCCAGGCAAACACGCCTTCGAACGTTTGACTGGGCCGCGTTGACTCAGTGAGCAGTTGATAACCCTCGAACGGCGTCTGCCCATCCGGCACGACCACCAATGAAGGTGCGGCGCCGCTTAAACGAGTTACTTGCAAGTATCCACCGTCTTGTCCGATGTAAGGATCAGAAAAGGAACACTTCTCGTGCGCTTCTTTTAGGTTGCGCCCCGTGATGATGTTGTTGAAGACCATTGGCAGGCCAAGCGCGCCGAGTTGAACAGGTTGATTGGTCCTGTTCTTGAGGTCGAAGCGCAAAACGAGCCGGCCGTTGTCGACGATCCACGAACGTGTGATTTGCAGAGGAATGTCGGCCGGAAGCGTGGGTGCGAGATTGGCCGCTGCAAGCGTTGATCCCGTTGCCGACAACGACTCAACAGGAGCGCGCGACTCCGAGGTGTCGTACTTTTGCCATGATCCGGAACTTCCGGCGCGCACGCGAAGAATCAAGTCTCCGAGGTGGTGATAACGATTCGCTGCGCGTTGTGACAAACGATCCGAAGGCGTGAAGTCAAACCCGGGAGTGCTTTTTGGTTCGAGGGCGGCGACCGTTTGCGACTCCTTTGTCAGTCGCAGTTTGAAATCGGGAGTCTCGAGATCGAGCGTCTGCGCGCTCGCGGCAGAAGCTAGCCACAAAAAGGCACAAAAGACACAAGTAATTTCACTCACTGTTTTGAGCCTTTTGTGCTTCTTTGTGGCCACTTATCTCTCGTCAGCGCGGACTACGCGGACGCCAAACACCGTCGCCGTCTCATTGCCGCCGGTTGATTGAAAACGCACGGTCACTTTCTGCTTGTCTTTGACGAGCTCGGCAGGAATCCTGTAATCGACGTCGTAGAACCGTCCGGTTGGACTGCCCGGCGGATAACGTTCGATCGTTCCATCACCGATGCGTTGTCCGTCAACGAGAACTTCAAACGATCGTTTCGCGCGTTCTTCAGTATTGAATGTAATAACTAATGCCAATGGTTTGGCCGGTGCAACCGGAAGATCATAAGAAAACCACTTCCGCGCACGACGACCCTGCCGCCCCAACACGCGATCCGGCGACGATTCCTCGCTCTTAATATTAAAGGTCTTTTCCTTTTCCGAATCTCCGGGCGACAGAAAAACTACTGTCGCTGCTTCCAGTTTTTCTTGCCGGGTCTTTTCGGTGGTCAACTCCTCAGTCTTCCTGGCCCAACTCTCGTCTGAATAAAGGTCCCAATAGATTGAGTAAGTCCTGCGGTGAAGGCGATAGAACGGAACAAATTCGACCTCGTTTGTTTGTCCATCTGTGTTGCGGCCAACGCCGGCAGTGCGAAACACACCAAGATTGTCACGCACTGGCTGTAACCATTCGGTGACCGGCTTCTCTGCTGTGACGAGCGCGGGAGATTCTGTTGGGCCACCGCGTCGTTCGGGTCCAAGGTCGGCAGCGAGCACGAGCGGTCCCCACATCAACGCGGCGCGGTGGGGGTTGTCGGCAAGTCCTTCGATGTGCAGTTTCTTCGGCAGCACAAGTGAAACGCTATCGCCGGTCTTCCACGTTCTTTTTATTTCAATATACGAGCCCGGCGAAGACAAATCCGTCATGCTCTTCCCATTCACAGTCACCGCAAACCCGTCGCCGGCCCACGACGGCCGCCGCAAAAGTAGACCGAACGACTTGGGCCGTTGCAGATCAAACTTCAACGACGCTGCATCACCATCGGGAAAAGTTGTCTCCATCGTTACCGTGGCGCCGGATGCTTTCCAGTTTGCAACCGATGGAACATACAGGTTTATCAACAGCCGGCCTTCAAAATCGTAGTAGATACCGTCGCCATGCAGTCCATGACTCTCCATCCCGCTACCAACACAACAAGTGAAACTACGAAACATGTCCTGGTATTCGTGGCGTACACCTCGACCTACCGGCACCATGTAACAAGTGCGGCCGTCTTCAGGATCCATCGAGGCGAGGATGTGATTGAACAAAGCTCGCTCTTCAAATTCCGCATATTTGATCTCGGGACGAATCGCGAAAAGACGGCGCGTCATTTTCAGCATGTTGTAGACATTGCATGTTTCGTTGGTCCTGCCATCAACGCGCTCGGCCAATTGATCCGGAGGCCCGAAGTATTCGTCTTTGCCGTGTCCGCCTGTGGCGTACGTGTGGTCGTTGACCACTGCGTCCCAGAAAAACTCCGCCGCGATGCCTGCGGAAACGTCGCCTGTGTAGATGTATTGCATCAAGACTCCGAGCATCTTCGGGACCTGTGTGTTGCCATGCTGTCCGGCGAGTTTGTCTTCCCGACGTTTTAGCGGATCGAGAAAAGCGTTGTGATCGAAGCGATGCGAAAGATTCAGCCAACGCTTTTCACCCGTATCGGCGTAGAGATCTGCGAGCACCTCGTTCATGCCGCCGAATTCTGTGTTGAGCATCTGCTGCGTTTGTTCAGGGCTCAGCTTCGTCATGATCGTTTCGGCCCACGCCGCGAACTTGATCTCGACTTCGAGTGCGGTGCGGTTGCCGGTGAACTGGTACGCATCTCTCAGACCGGCAAACGTTTTATGCAACGTGTACCACGGAGACCAAAGACCATTCAGATCGAAGAAGCTTGACTTGATATTTCCCTTCGCGACTTCGGCAAACTTTTCTCTGAGTCCTTCAACTGCGCCGAGATAACCGTCGCCATTCTTGTCCTGGACCTCTTTCATCTCCTTCACGAGATAGTCCGCTCGTTCTTTGAAACGCGGATCGCCCGTCGCTGCAAACATCAGCGACACGCCGGAGAGGTAGTGCCCCGCGATGTGACCTGTCAGGTTTCTGCCGTCGCCGTCCCATCCCGGATAGCCCTGGGCCTTTGGTTCGAGGCCTGCGCGCTTGCGGTAATAGGCCATCATGCGATCGGGCTCGAGTTTCAGCAGGTATTCGGCGTTCAGAGCCTGCGCGCGTTTCAAAGGGCCGCCGGTGACGCGCACCGAAGACAAAGGGAACGGCAGAGCTTTGTCGGGAATGGCGTTCTTGATCTTTTGGGCCTGAGCCACGCTCGCTACGGAGAGCAACACGAGCGCTCGGATGAGCGTTCTGGTAGTCATTGTGCGGCCAATTCTAAACAAGCCGCGGCTCCGGAGGAAAGATTCTTTCAGGTGTGTCGGTGATTTTATTCAGGTGTCAACTCAATTAGCCCCGCTCGTCTTTCTCGATGGTCCAGGTATATTCTCAGCTGTCCAGGCAAAAGCATTAATTGGGAGGTAAAAAACGAGATGAAGAAGTTCAAACGGGAAGGGTTCCACACCGTGACACCGTATGTAATCGTGAAACCAGCCGTCGAGTTAGTCGACTTCGTGAAGCAAGCGTTCGGAGCGATTGAATCGGTGCGCGCAACTGGTTCAGCCGGAGGTTTGCACTGCGAAGTCAAGATTGGTGATGCGACGATGATGATCGGCGGTGGTCCAAGTTTTGACGCACGTCCCGCCGCTATTCACTTGTACGTTTCGGATGTTGACGAAGTCTACGCTCGCGCAATAGCCGCGGGCGCGACCTCAGTCGCTGAACCCTCGGACCAGGAATACGGCGAACGCATTGCCAGCGTTAAAGACATTGGTGGTAACGAGTGGTACATCGCCAAACGTTTTGATCCAACTCCGATTCGGTACCTCCACACTTTCGCCGTTTACTTCCATCCTGTTGGTGCGCCGAAGTTCATCGACTTCCTGGAGAAGGCTTTTGGGGCGGAAGTGGTGGAACGGCATCAGTCGGACGAAGACTTTGTCTATCACGCGAAGGTGCGGCTTGGTGATTCGATCGTTGAACTGGGTGAAGCACACGGTCCATGGCAATCGATGCGGTCAGCAATCTACATGTACGTCGAGGATGTGGATGCAGCATACCAACAAGCCCTCAGTGCGGGCGCGACATCGGCATTGGAACCCACGGATCAGCCATACGGCGATCGCAATGCATGGGTCAACGATCAGTTCGGAAACGTTTGGTACTTGTCCATGTTGAAGGGTTGAGGTAAACGTTATAGCAATGGCTGGCCAGTTGCACGATCACGATTCGAGGAACGTTCCTTCGCTGCGGAGATCGATCGCGACAGGCGCTGTCGGTTTTGGTCTGGTCAGTCTCTGCGTATTCGCCACCGTAGCGTTTGCTGAAAGGTGGATGTTCCAAACGCTCGGCGCACTCGGATCTTATCTCACCTGGATTGCGCTGTTCATCGTGCTTAGCGGGGCGGTGCTTGGCTCGCTCGTGGTCGTTCGTTGGCGCCCACCGAGTTTCTACATTCTGTTTGCTCTCGCGTTTTTTTCGTATGCCGCAGCCTGGATGCTCGCTTATTTCGGCTTAGGGCGAACCGCCGGTGAGTTTGTTGGCTCACTTTCCGGTTCCGTGCTGATGGCTTTGGTGTTTGCTGCGGGATTCAGAACGCTAAGATCAACTCCAAAACTTTCTGCGGTGCTCTTCGTAACAAACTGTCTCGGATACTTCCTGGGAGCGGCGCTGTTTGACTACTTCAGGAGTCCGGTGGGAATGCTGTTGTTCGGAGTAGTCTAC
>Ga0068861_100001531_pt1 | contig 14647 bp, 7 predicted proteins | sample KBSSwiS42_FD_66593 | JGI IMG/M metagenome (GOLD analysis project Ga0068861, IMG submission 66593) | Switchgrass rhizosphere microbial communities from Kellogg Biological Station, Michigan, USA - KBS Switchgrass S4-2 | ecosystem: Host-associated > Plants > Roots > Rhizosphere > Soil ...
GTGCCGACGACATGCCAGTCGGTGGTCACATTGGCAGTGGCAAGGGGGTTGCCGACAAACCCGCCTTTGCTCGTGGTCAGCCACTCCGTCAGCTCGCCATTGTCCTTGCGCCACAAGATGTCGGCAAAGCCGTCGTTGTTGACATCGAACCCGGTCGGCCGCCGGACAGTCGTGTCCGCGAACTGGAAGCGCTCGACCTCCGATACCTTGTCCGAACCGTCAGGGCCCGTGATCTGAACGCTGCCGTCACCATTGGCTTGGATCGTATATTGCGCGCGATTGCCGCTGAATATCGCCGTGTCCAGTCCGGCCCCGCCGGTTAGCGTGTCGTTGCCCAAGCCGCCAGTAAGCAGGTCGTCACCCGACCCGCCGTCGACGATATCGGTGCCAGTTCCGCCATCGAGCACATCGTTTCCGCCCCACCCGGTCACCCTGTCGTTGCCACCCAGGCCATAGAGGTGATTAACCCCTTCCGTGCCGCTCACCCACTGCGCGAAATCATTGGCGATGAGGTCCAGTGACACGGCGAGGCCAGGGTCCCAGCTGGCAAGATGTTCGACCTCCGCCGATGCGGACAGCGTATAGTGGCTGATGCCGCTAACGGTGAAAACCCATACCTTGTCCGCGGTGCCTTCGCCGACTTCCTCGATGATGAAGTCGCTGGGATTGTCCACGAGGTAGCCATCGTTACCGGAATAGCCACGCAGGATGTCGGCGCCTTCCTTTCCGTTGATAAGATTGTCGAGATCGTCGCCGAGGATGACGTTGTCGAGGGCATTGCCGATAGCATTCTGGCCAGCCCCGAGCAGCGCGAGATTCTCGACGTTCGCCGGCAGGACATAGTTGGCAGAACTGATGATCAGGTCTGTGCCCTCGCCGGGATGTTCGACGACTAGGTCCATCGAATCGTCGACAAAATAGCTGTCGTCCCCCAGCCCTCCGGCCATTGCGTCGGCGCCGCCACCGCCATCGAGGATGTTCTTGGCGTCGTTGCCGATTAGGGCGTTCGACAGTGCATTGCCGATCCCGTCGATCGCCGCATGGCCGCTCAGCCAGAGTCGCTCGACGTTGGCCGGAAGCGTGTAGGTGATCGGTGAGACGACGGAATCGAAGCCCTCGTTCGTGGCTTCGCGAACGCTGTCCCCAACGTCGTCGATATAGTAAGTGTCGTCGCCCAACCCACCGCGCATCGTGTCGGCACCGGCACCGCCGTCGATGACATTGTCGGCGTCATTGCCGTCGATCGTGTTGAATAGCGAGTTGCCGGTGCCGTTGATCGCGGCACTTCCGCTCAATTGCAGATTTTCGATGTTTGCCCACAGCGACCAGCTGATCGTGCTGACGACGGTGTCGGAGCCTTCGCCCGGATTTTCGAGCGTGGCGTCGCCGGTGTCGTCGACCCGGTAGAAGTCGTCTCCGGTGCCGCCTTCGAGCGTGTCGGCTCCCGCCCCGCCGTCGAGATCATCGTCACCCGTGCCGCCATACAAGTGATTGGCGCCGCTGTTGCCGACAATGAAGTTGTCTTGCGAATTGCCAGTGCCGTTGATCGCGGCACTGCCGGTGAGCACGAGGTCGTTGAGATAGGCGCCGAGCGTCCAACTCAGCGAACTCACGACGAGATCGATACCCTCGCCCTGGTTCTCGACGATCGTGTCGGCGATGTTGTCGACCACATAGATGTCGTCGCCGACTCCGCCGGCCATGATGTCGGCGCCGCCGGCGCCATCGAGGATGTTGTCGCCCGTGTTACCGGTGAGAAGATTGGCGCTACCGTTGCCGGTGGCGTCGATATCGGCCGTGCCAACCAGTGCCAGATTTTCGAGATTGGCACCCAGCGTCCAGCTGATCCAGCTGACGACCAGGTCGGTACCTTCGTAAAGGCTTTCGTTGATTACATCGCCGCTGTTGTCGACGACATACTTGTCGTTCCCCAGCCCGCCGCTCAGCGTGTCCGCACCAGCGCCGCCACTCAGCGTATCGTCATATTGGCTGCCGACAATCGTGTCGTTACCCGAGTTGCCCTGGACGATCGTACCGGTACCATAGTTGGAAAACAGTCTGGAAACGTCGAGCGTCGTATCGGCTGGTGCCAGATTGAAGGCTGAGTTTTCCACAATGCCGGAGTAGGCAACCGTGCCGCCCGTCGCCAATTGGACGCGCGCATAAGAGAGTTGCCCGAAGCTTTGCAGCTGTGCCGCGGTCAAGGTCACCGAGGAGCCATTGGGGCAGGTGAGCAATTCGAATCCGGTGAGGGTCACGGATGTCAGGTCGATGTTGCCCGTCACCACCAGCATATCGAAGCCAGCGCCGGCGTCGTAGATTTCGCCCGCGACGACGTCGCCCGCGCCGATGTCGATCCGATCGCTGCCGTCGCCGGTGTGAATCACATCGCGCCCAGCGCCGCCGGTCACCGTGTCGTCACCAGCGCCAGTATCGATTAGGTCGTCGCCGCCGCCGCCCGTGACTGTGTCATTGAATTCGCGCGTGGATATCACGTCCGCGCCGGTACCGCCATTTACTGTGATTCCATTGTTATACAGCCACGTCGATGTGCTCGTGACGTCGAACGCTGTCGCGCTGTCGGAAAGATTGACCGTCACCACATTCGGAAAAGTTTTCCCCGCCAATGAGACATTTCCGCCGGTTGTCAGCGTAATCGTCCTGACGTTTATGAAACTGAACATTGCGAACTGGTCGGCCGTCATCTTGGCGTCAGATCCGCCCAACTTCTCTACATTGGAAAGCGAGATGCCCGTCAGATCGACCGCTGGCGCGGAAGAGTATCCGTAGGTTGAATTGAGCGATATCGTATCGACCCCGGCACCGCCGTCGATCACCTCGCCCGCTACGACATCGTCCCAATCGACGAGGATCGAATCGGCGCCGTTGCCTCCATAGATCGCATCCGATCCTTTGCCGCCGTCGATTACGTCGTTGCCGTCACCGCCGTCGATTACGTCGTTGCCGTAGCCGCCGTTGATGAAGTCCACATATTTCGTGCCAGTGATCGCGTCGTTTCCCGCTTTGCCGTTCACTGTCACGATCGCTGCATTTGATACGCCCGAGAGATCCAGGTGCGTGTCGACTGGCGCGAGATTGAACGTCGGGCTATCCAGGCTGCCCGCGAACGCGATTGCTCCGCCGGTCGTCAGGTTGAGCGATTGGGTGGCGTTGCTAAAGCCCGGTGTAGTGATGCGCGAGAAACTCTGGAGCTGCGCGCCGGTAAGGGATACGGAACCATAGTAGCCGACGCCGAGCGTTTCTATTCCACTGACAGTCGCGGACGAGATGTCGAGGGTGTTGCCGACTGATAAAGTGTCGGTGCCTGCGCCGCCCTCATAGCTTTCGCCTGCGACGAAATCGGCGGCGGTGACGACGATCGTGTCGTCGCCGCCACCACCGTTGAGCGTATCGCCGCCGCCACCGCCCGATAGTATGTCCGAATTCTGCGTCCCGGTAATCGTATCGTTTCCGGCCCCGCCGTACACGGAAATGCCATAGGCGCTAGACACGCCCGACAGATTGAAACTCGTGTCGGCGGCAGCGAGGTTGAAAGCGAGCGCATCGAGTGCGCCCGAGAATGCTATGGCGCCGCCCGTGGTTAAGTTGATGCTTTGCCCCCCATAACCATAACCTGTGGTGACCCGCGAGAGGCCCTGAAACTGCGCGCCGGTAAGGGATACGGCGGACGAAGTCAGCTGGAGCGTCTCAATCCCCGTCAGCACCGAGGACGAGAGATCGACGGCGTCAATCTTGAGCACGTCCGTCCCATTGCCGCCGTCGTAAACCTCTCCTGGCGTGTAATCCGCGGCCGAAACATTGATCGTATCGTCGCCATCGCCGGCGTGAAAAACGTCGCGACCGGCGCCGCCAATCAAGTTGTCGTTGCCTGCTCCCGCGTTGAGCGTATCGTCTCCGCCGCCGCCTTGCAGAGTATCGTCGGTACTGCCCGTCGTGATCGTGTCGGCGCCAGCACCACCATAGATCAATGGGCCTGAAGACCAGGCGCCAGTGATTGCGCCCGAAATGTCGATACTCGTTGCCGTATCAGATAAGGCAATGGGTCCATAAAGGGTGAGCGTGACGCCCGGTAACGATACGCTGCCGCCCGACGTTAGAAGAATCGACGATGCTTGCACCGTGTTGAACGAACTGAGCTGCGCGGGTGTGAGTGCTATCGCCTGGCCGACGAGCTTCTCGACATTGACGAAGGAGATGCCGGTGAGGTCGGCATAGCTAGTCGGCGAACCGGCAAAGACGTTGACCGTGTCGAATCCGGCGCCACCATCGATGAACTCGCCCGCTGCGGCGTCACCCGGTTGGATATAGATCGTATCGTCGCCGCCAAGCCCGTTGATCGTGTCGGCGCCCGCGCCACCGTACAATTCGTCCGCGACGCTGCTGCCAACGATGATGTCGGAACCGTCGCCGCCATACAGCGTGGCGGCGCTGGCGCTCGCCGTTAGCTGGTCGTTGCCCGTTCCCCCGTAAACGGTCACTGAGCTGGCTTGCGTGGGCAGAGTAATGTTGTCTGCGAAGTCGGACCCATAAACCCGCGAAAGGATTTGGAAATTCGAGATCGTCCCGCCACCGACCGTGGTGGGCCCGGTCAGCAGCCCAGTGCCGTTCAGCGTCACGCCGGAGGTCGCCCCCTCGAACGACAGTTCAAGCGTATTCGTTCCGGGACCGCCATCGGCGTCGTCACCATAGCCGATAGACAGGAAGTCGTCTCCCGAGCCGCCGACAAGCGTGTCATGCTCGGAGCCATGATCGATCGGGTCCAAATTCCCCGATCCGTCCAATACACCGGCCGAAAAGAGGCGATCGTTGCCCTCGGCTCCATCGATCGTATCCGAGTCCGCACCGCCGTAGAAGGTGTTGTCGGCGATAGAACCGTAGAATATGTCGTTGCCCGCATCGCCAATGCCTTGAGCGGTGTAGGGGCTGGGGCCGATGTAAAAGGTGTCGTTGCCCGCTCCGCCGTACAAATCACCGGCGCCGAAGAAGACGTCGTTCCCGTCGCCGCCATAGGCGCGCTCGAATGCTCCGCTGTTCAGATGGAATGTGTCGTCCCCAGCTTCGCCATATAGATAGCCGCTGCCCGTCCCTTGGCTGCCGTCGAGGGAGTCGTTGCCGTCGCCGCCATAGAGGTTGGCGTATGAGGAGCCGAGGGCAATTAGTACGTCGTTGCCGCCCAGCCCGCGGATATCCGGCGAGTCATTGTTCCAACCCGCGCTGATCGTATCGCCGAAATTGCTTCCGTCGATCAACTGTACGCTTGTGATGTTCGTGATCGTGCCGCCCCCGATCACGATCGATGAATTGTAGAGATTCTCGAAGTGGGCGGTCACGCCGGCCGGCGCGCCCTGAAAACTGATAAGCAAGCTGGCGCCTTCGGGGCCGCCATCGACATTGTCGCCATAGCCCGCGAAGATGACGTCGTAGCCTGCGCCGCCCTTGATCGTATCGACTTCGCTGCCCGTATCCAGAACCGGAATCACCGGCGGGATATAGAAATACGAATGGGACCAGTTCAGCGACTGAGCGGCCGAATACAACGTATCGCTGCCATTGCCACCATCGACAGTGTCGGCGCCGGCGCCACCGGCCAGCGTATCATTGCCGTCGTTGCCGGCAATCGTGTCCGCTCCCGGCGTGCCGATATAGCCATCGTCGCCCGAGCCGCCGCTGAAAGTGGCCATCAATTCCCCCTCTTGATTCCCCCGAATCAACGCCTTTTTATCAGTAACCAGGTGGAACGGAACGGATTTTGAGCAATTGTGTCCGATTTGGACACGCTATGCGCCAATTGGAGACGGACCAGGCGACCGTCAGTCGAATAGATGGCCTCCCTGCCGGGGCGAAGTGACGTTATTTTGCGTCGATTGGCAAGTACACCAGACAAGCCCGGCATTATGAAGGGATGGCGCTCAACGTCCCACCGTGTACCGCCGGAACACACTCGTCTCCAGCCAATGCGGCCGCGCCAGATCATTCGCCACCGCGGCCGCAATTCCCGCCACATAATCGTCGAGCCGCACTGCCTCCTCCTTTAGGACGCCTGGCTGCGCGAGATCGTCGCTCGGCGCATGATAGCGATTGGCGCGCCAGTCATGCTCGATGTCGAACTCGGGCGTGCCCTTCTGGAAGCCGAACTTGAACGCCAGCGCCGGAATGCCGGCGCGAACGAAGCTGAACTGGTCGGTGCGCACGAAGCTGTTGCGGTCGGGCAGGGGGTCGGGCGTCAACGCCAGCCCCTGCGTCGCGGCAATCGCGCGCGCATGGTCGCCAAGCGTCGATTCGCCGTCGCCCTGGACGAGCACGGTCTTCAGCTTCCACAGCGGCAGCGGCATGTCGAAATTGAGATCGGCGACGATCGCGCCGCGCGGCACGCTCGGATGGCGCGCGAACCAGGTCGAACCGAGCAGGCCCTTTTCTTCCGCAGTGACGATCAGGAACAGGATCGAGCGCTTCGGCCGCGGGCCCTGCTTGAGCCGCGTCGCGATGTCGAGCACGCTGGCGACGCCCGAGGCATCGTCCATCGCGCCGTTGTAGATCGTGTCGCCGTTCCCGGCGCCACCGACGCCGAGATGGTCGAGATGCGCCGAGACGACGACATATTCCTTGGCCAGCTTTGGGTCCGAACCCGGCAGCAGCGCCACCAGGTTCGGCGAAGTGAGCGGCCCCCGCTCCGCAGCGATCGTCGCACGCAGTCGCAGCGGCAGGTCGAAGCTCGGTACCGGCCGCGATGCGTCGGCAAGTGCCGCGAGCTCGTCGAAATGCTGCGGCGCGCCGGTGAACAGCTTTTCGCTCTGCGCAGGGTCGAAGCTCGCCGAAACGAAGGCGGCGCTGCTCGCGGAACCGTCGACGAGGTACATGCCCGGCTCGCCCGCGCGCAGCTTCGATCGCGCCCAAGGCACTTCGACCTGTTTCGGCGTCGTAAGCGTGATCACGCCCACCGCACCGGCCTTCGCGAGCAGGATTGCGCGCTCGGATCGGTTCGCGGCCTTGATCGGTCCGGCGATGTCGGCGGGCCCGCCCGAGATCACCACTGCGATCTTGCCCTTGAGATCCACGCCGGCAAAATCGTCATGGCCCTGCTCGGGTAAGTGCAGCCCATAGCCGATGAAGACCAAAGGCGCGTCGATGCTCGCAGGCCGCGGCCCGCCGCCCGCGGCGAACACGATCGTCTCGCCCGGCGGGATCGGCGTCGCGCTGCCGTCGGGAGCGATCAGTGCCGCGGTCGAGCGCGTCGAATCGATGCGCTGCTGCTCGAACGGCACCGGCTGGAAAAATCCATCCACACCCGCTGGCCGCAGTCCGATCGCCTTGAACCGCGCGATGACATGATCGGCGGCCTTCAGATAGCCCGGCGAGCCGGTCTCGCGGCCTTGCGTGCTGTCGTCGGCGATCGCGCTGATGTCGTCCCACCAACGCGTGGCGCGATCGGCGGGAGCCGCGGCGGCAAGGAGGAAGAGGAGGGCGAGCGGGAGGGCAGGGCGCTTCATCGACTCGGCAGCCTATATTGGTGCGCCGCAGCAATAAAGCTCGATTGCGGTGCCGATTGAACCGAACTACGCCGGTTTCAACGATGGAGTGCAGATGATTGCGATACTCACGCTGCTGCTCGTGATCGGCGTCCAGTCGCCACCCACCGGGCGTCCAGGCGGCTGGCTAATCGACGACGATTTGCCCTCGGACGCGCGCCGTATCGCGACTGGCGCCGCCACCAAGTTGCGGCTCACCATCAGTGACAAGGGCAAGGTGACCGGGTGCGAGGTCGTGGAAAGCGTCGGTTTCGCGTCGCTGGACAAATTCGCGTGCCGCCAGATGACCAGAGCGCCGCGATTCAATCCCGCGACCGACGCCGGCGGCAAGCCGGTCCAGGGCTCGATCGAGTTTCGCTACCAGTTCTCATACGCGCCGCCGGATTGGGCGGGACACTGATCCGGCGTGACCGGCGTAGACGAACGCGTCCTCGCACACTATGTCGCTGGCCTCGCGCGGTTCGTCTGAACCGCTCCCTCAGCTCGAGACGGTCGCTTTTGGAACTGCTGCTTTCCCTGTTCGCGTTGCTCGCCGGCTTTTCCGGAGTGATCTCCGGCGGTCGCGTGCCCGAATTGCGGCAGGTGCAGGCCGGATCTGCGATCGTCGCGATTGCGCACGAGGCTGCGCCGTCGCGGCGCCAGGCCGAGGCGCGGCCCGCGGTTTCGGCGCCTGCAATCGCCACTCGCGTCGTCCGGGTCTTCACCGCACGGGCCGTGCGCCCGTTGCTTGCTTTCGTCGCCAAGGACGAGCGCCGGCTCGAGTGAGCCGCACGCGCTGACCTGCCGGTCGCGCGCAGCGTCGGCGGCTTTGCTTCGTTCTCAACGGCTGCGGTCTCGAGGGACCGCGCATCCAGTACAACAGACAGGATTTCCCATGCTCGGCAACGTTGCCAAGGTCCTCTTCGGCTCTTCCAACGATCGGTACGTCAAGTCGCTCGGCAGTATCGTCCAGCGGATCAACGGCTTCGAGACGACGATCTCGGCCCTGACCGACGACGAACTCGCCGCCCAGACCGCCAAGTTCCGCGCGCAGCTCGCCGAGGGCGAGAAACTCGACAACCTGCTGCCCGAAGCTTTCGCGACGGTGCGCGAGGCGGCGAAGCGCGTGCTCGGCCAGCGTCACTACGACGTGCAGATGATCGGCGGTATCGTGCTCCACCGCGGTGAGATCGCCGAGATGCGCACCGGCGAAGGCAAGACGCTGGTCGCGACGCTCGCGACCTATCTCAATGCGCTTCCGGGCGAGGGCGTGCACGTCGTCACGGTCAACGACTATCTCGCGCGGCGCGACGCCGAATGGATGGGCCGGATCTACAAATTCCTCGGGTTGAGCGTGGGCGTGATCGTCCCCAACCTCGCCGATCACGAGCGCCGCACCGCCTATGCTGCCGACGTCACTTATGGCACCAACAACGAGTTCGGCTTCGACTATCTGCGCGACAATATGAAGTACGACCGCGCGTCGATGACGCAGCGGCCGTTCAACTTCGCGATCGTCGACGAAGTCGATTCGATCCTGATCGACGAAGCGCGCACGCCGCTGATCATCTCGGGGCCGACCGACGATCGATCGGAACTCTACAAGAGTGTCGATGCCGTGGTGAAGCAGCTGGTCCCGATCGATTATGAGAAGGACGAAAAGATGCGCTCGATCGTCCTCACCGAGGACGGCACCGAAAAGGTCGAGCGCATGCTCGAGAATGCCGGGCTGCTCCAGGGTGCCAATCTCTACGATTTCGAGAATACCCAGGTCGTCCATCACTTGAACCAGGCACTGCGCGCGAACGTGATGTTCAAGCGCGATACCGACTATATCGTGAAGGACGGCAAGGTCGTCATCATCGACGAATTCACGGGCCGCATGATGGACGGGCGCCGCTGGTCGGACGGGCTGCACCAGGCCGTCGAGGCCAAGGAAGGGGTACAGATCGAGCCCGAGAACCAGACGCTCGCATCGATCACTTTCCAGAACTATTTTCGCATGTATCCCAAGCTCTCGGGCATGACCGGCACCGCCGCCACCGAGGCGGCCGAATTCTTCGACATCTACAAGATGAACACGGTCTCGATCCCGACCAACGTGCCGGTCAGGCGCATCGACGAGGAAGACGAATTCTACAAGAACATCGAGGACAAGTTCGGCGCGATTGCCAAGGCGATCAAGGAACAGGCCGCCAAGGGCCAGCCGGTACTGGTCGGTACCGTCTCGATCGAGAAGTCCGAGCTGCTGTCCGAATTTCTCGTGCGCGAACAAGTGCCGCACAAGGTGCTCAACGCGCGTTTCCATGAGCAGGAAGCGCATATCGTGGCGCAGGCCGGCAGGCTCGGTGCCGTGACGATCGCGACCAACATGGCGGGCCGCGGCACCGATATCCAGCTCGGCGGCAACCTCGAATTCCGCATGTCCGACGAGTTTCCGGACCTTGTCTTCGGCACGCCCGAATATGACGCGCAGGCCGACAAGATCCGCGCCGAGATCGTCGCCGAGAAGGAGCGCGTGCTCGCCGCCGGCGGCTTGTTCGTGCTCGGCACCGAGCGCCACGAAAGCCGTCGCATCGACAACCAGCTGCGCGGCCGCTCGGGCCGCCAGGGCGACCCCGGCCTCTCGCGCTTCTATCTCTGCCTCGACGATGATCTGCTGCGCATCTTCGGGCCGAACACCTTGTTCGCCAAGATGATGCGCTCGAACATCCCCGACGGCGAGGCGATCGGCTCGAAGTGGCTGTCGAAGGCGATCGAGACCGCGCAGAAGAAGGTTGAGGCGCGCAACTACGATACGCGCAAACAGGTCGTCGAATACGACGACGTGATGAACGACCAGCGAAAGGTCATCTACGAGCAGCGCGCCGACATCATGGACGCCGACACCGTCGGGGACGTGGTGCTCGACATGCGCGCCGAGACGGTCAACGCCGTCGTCGGCGAAGCCTGCCCGCCGAACAGCTTCCCCGAGCAATGGGACGTCGCTGGCCTCAAGGAAAAGATCGCCGAGACTTTCAACGTCGATGCGCCGATCGAGGAATGGATCAAGCACGAAGAAGCGATCGATCCGCAGCTGGTCGAGGAGCGTGTGCGCGACCTCGCCGACGCATTGGTCGCTGCCAAGGCGGCCGAGCTCGATCCGGAGACCTGGACCGGCATCGAGAAATCGATCCTGCTCCAGCACCTCGACCATCATTGGAAGGAGCATCTCGCGATGCTCGACGCGCTACGCCAGGTGATCCACTTGCGCGCCTATGCGCAAAAGACTCCGATCAACGAGTATAAGCAGGAAGCGTTCGCGCTGTTCGAGCGGATGATCGACAACATCCGCGAAGACGTGACGCGCACGCTCGCCTTCGCGCAGTTCCGCGTCACGCCACCGCCGGCGCTCCCCGAGCTGCCGGCGTTCCTGACCTCGCATATCGATCCGCTCACCGGCGAAGACAATTCGCGCGATTTCGACGCGGCCTCTTTGGGGCTGATCACGACCCGCATCGCGCCGTTCGCGACGCCGCAGCCGACCGCCGGCGATCTAGGGACCGATCCGGCCGAGTGGGAGGGCAGGGTCAGCCGCAACGCGCCATGCCCGTGCGGCTCAGGCCGCAAGTACAAGCACTGCCACGGCGCGCTGAACGGCGTGGCGGAGGTTTGAAGACGGCGGGGGCGGCTTCAGCTCTATTCGTCACCCCGGACTTGTTCCGGGGTCCAATCATCCGCGGCGGAATCCAAAGAGGCGCAATGGATTCCGGTGCCTCCCGTTAGCCCCGGAACAAGTCCGGGGTGACCGTCGGCCAGATTGTGCGAGCCCCGCGTGCGCGGAAACCGCGCACGCGAAGCGCGTTGCTTACCGCGGCACCGGCCGCTGAATGCTCGGCCCGATGCTGTCGACCACTGCGCGCGCGTTGAATGCGCGCAACTCGGTCGCCGGCTTGGGGCCATGCCCCATTACGATCTCGGCGGTCGCTTCGTAACGCTCGACGGTGCGCACATCGATCTCGCGGTCCCAGAACGGATCGCCCCAGAAGGGATCCCAGCTGCGCCAGCCGAAGCCACGGCCATAATAGCGCCAGGAGGGCCCCCAGAAGCCATAGGGCCCTGGGCCGAACGGGCGATCGATTCGCGTGCTCGTGTGCTTCTCCGTGTCGCGGTCGACCAACGTGAAGTGATCGAACCCGCGCTCGAGCGTGAGCTGAGCGGCGCGGTACAGCAGATAGCGTTCGACCGTCTCGCGCGACGTCAGCGAATTGCCGGCGAAAGTGACGCGGAAGCGCTCGGGCTCGATCTGCTCTTCCCAATAGCCGGTGCGATATTCGCCGGTACCGGTTGCGGGGGCATAAGGGGTTGCGGTCATGCACGCGGAAAGCGCGAGTCCGCCGGCGACTGCCGCGGCGATCGCGCTAAGGCGGCGGGTCTGGATGGGTGTCATTGCGGAACTCCAATTATTCTCATGTTGCGGTGACGCTGCACCGGGTGTGGGGGTAATGTGCCACTAGCGCAACTACCCTATACAGTGGCTGAACCACGGCGCGAACGCGTCAAATAATGTCTGCAAAAACGCATCGCGGCGCGCGAGGTTCAGCCTGAGGCCTCAATGGCTTAGCGAGACCGGAAGGGGCGAGGGCGACCGCGGCAGATCGCGCATCGCATATTCGTTGCGCCAACTGGTCGGCGCCATGCCGAATTCGCCGGCGAACCAGCGCGTGAACGAACTGAGCGAGCTATAGCCGAGCATTTCGGCGATCGCACTCATCGATTGGCCGGGCATGTTGAGATAGCGCAGTACCGCGGCGCGCCGGACGTCATGGAGCACTTCGGAAAAGGTCAGTTTCTCGCGATCGAGCAGTCGTTGCAGCGTGCGTGCGCTGCAGCCGAGTTGGCCGGCAACTTGGTCGATCGTGCCGAGTCCGCGCGGCAGCAGTCCGTAGAGGATGCCGCGCACTTGCTCCTCGATCGATTCGAGTTCGCCCTCCGGCATCAGGCTGTCGAGATAGTCGCGCGCATAGGCGCCGATGCGCGGATCGGCGTCGGGATTGACGCTATCGAGCGCGGCGTGAGGATATGCCAGGCCGTTGAAGCTGCTGCCGAACTGGAGCGCGGTGGCGATCACGCGGCGATGCACGGCAAGGTCGGGCGGCGCGCGGTGCAGGAAATGCACGCTCTCCGGCCGCCACGCAGCGCCACCGAGCGAGACGAGCGCGCGCACGACGACCGTGATGGCGAGTTCGATCGACTGGCGATGCGGAAATGTGAACGGCGTGTCGATCTGCATGCGAAGCAGCGCGACATCCTGATGCTCCTCGAAATTGACCAGCAGCGATCCGTTGAGCAGATGATCGTAGCGGACGAACGCGTGCAGCGCTTCGCGCAACGTCCGCTGGTGCGCGAGTAGCAAGGTCAGCGGCCCGAGCCCCGAGATCGGGCGCGCCTCCGCCATCAACACGCCGAACGCCGGGCAATGCGACTCGACCGCGGACTCCTCGAGCAGCCTGCCGACCGCCTGGCTGCCGATGCGGACTTCGGGAAAACGCAGGATTTGAGGATCGATGCCGGCGCGCTGGAGCATTTTGTCGGGATCGAGGCCGACGCGGCGCGCGACCTCGCAATAGGTGCTCAAGGCGGCGGCACGAGACCAGCCCACGCAATTTGCTCCGTGCCGTGCGGCAGGGCGCCGCAGGGCAGCGCAGCAAATGTAGCAGACTGGCGCAAAATGGAAAGAAGCTGGCGCAATATGCCAAGCGATTTGATCGCGATTTCGCTAGCATGATTCGCGTACGGGGGGTGACCTGCAGTTGGGGAACTGTGGTCCCTATAACACCGCAACAACGTTGAAATCTGAGCCAGTTCGCGGTGCGCGACTGTTGGAGGTACGATGAGTTGGAGTAGCCGTAGCTTGCGTCCCGCCGGTTCCACGGATGGCGTTCCTCCCCCCGAAAATGATAGCGTTACCTACGGATTCGACAAGGATGCCGGTGCATCGGCCGGCGCAAGTGGTAGCGCTATCCGGTGGTTGGGCGGCAGCGGCGACTGCTCCGTCGACCCCGCGGCGCGCGCGCGGCTCGTGGCGATGAGCACGATGGCATCGGCGATGGCGCATGAGCTGAGTCAACCGCTGTCGGCTGCCACCAACTATATCGAGACCGGCATGCAGGCCCTGCGCGAATGTTTCGAGAGCATCCAACAGGTCGCCGCAACGATCGAAAGCGCTGGCCGCCAGACGGCGCGCGCGATCGAACTGGTGCGCCGCATGCGTGGGTTCGTGATGAGCGGGACGGTGAACAAGCAACCCGAGAATCTTGCGGTGATGATCGCCAATGCCTGGGGTTCGCTCGGTGCGCCGCGCGAAGTCACGCTGGTGACGGAGATCGCGCCTGAAGCGGCCGTGGTCCATGTCGAGCGCGTCCATTTCGAAGCCGTGATCGCCAATCTGCTGCTCAACGCTACTCAGGCGATGCAGGCTGAAGCGGCGCGACGCATCTGGGTTTCCGCGCGAGTCGAAGACGGGGAGATCGCGGTCCGTGTCGAGGACTGCGGTCCGGGAATCGCCGAACAGAGTTTCGCCTGCCTATTCGAGCCGCTGTTTACTACACGCCCTGGGGGAACGGGGCTGGGCCTGCCGATCTGCCAGACGCTGGTCGAGGCGCACGACGGCACTATCCGGGCCGAGCAGCCGCAGTCGGGGCGTGGCGCAGTGTTCGTGGTGACGCTGCCGCTGGGGTGATCGCCACTCCCTTCGCACGCGCTCTCGACTTCACGCATTGTTTCGGAATCCCGATTCCGGTAAGCATGGGTCGTCCCCTATTGTATAAGCCGCAATCAACGGCCCGATCCGGGAACACATCCCCGCCGCACCGCAACAAATAACAAAAATTCAACGAGAGCCAACACCTGGTTTATGGATTGTAGCACCAATTCTGGACTACATGTTGCTACAGTTTAAATGTCCGTGGGGTTGATCGGCAGTTACTAATATAATGAGAGCATGATATTACGTTGGTTATACGACAGTAAACAACTTCAATTATACTAACTATTAAACTTTAGTCATAGAATTCCGCCAATATCACGCAAGCCGCTTGGAGGGGCCGCCCGCTTACGCACAATGGGCCGAGCTGTGGCGG
>Ga0068861_100001534_pt1 | contig 14638 bp, 13 predicted proteins | sample KBSSwiS42_FD_66593 | JGI IMG/M metagenome (GOLD analysis project Ga0068861, IMG submission 66593) | Switchgrass rhizosphere microbial communities from Kellogg Biological Station, Michigan, USA - KBS Switchgrass S4-2 | ecosystem: Host-associated > Plants > Roots > Rhizosphere > Soil ...
GAGATCGCGCGTGGCTTCGGCAAAGTCGCTGGCGTCCACGTTGGACACGAAGCGCAGGGTCAGGTTGCGCTCGCCGTACGCGCGCAGGGCGTCGTAGGCCATGGCTGGCCCGAGGTCGGAGCCGCCGATGCCGACGTTGACGACATTCGCGATGCGCTTGCCGCTGTGACCCAGCCAGCGCCCGTCGCGCACCTTGCGGGCAAACTCGCCCATCTCGTCGAGCACCGCGTGCACGTCCAGGGTGATGTTACGACCTCCGACCCAGAGCGCGTGGTCGCGAGGCAGGCGCAGGGCGCTGTGCAACACCGAGCGTTGCTCGGTGAAGTTGATCGCGTCGCCGCGAAACATCGCCTCGCTGGCAGAGGGCAGGCGCGCCTCGCGAGCGAGCCCGAGCAGCAGCTCCAGGGTGCGCGCGACGACGCGGTTCTTCGAGTAGTCCAGATACAGCCCGCAGCCCTCGGCGCTGAAGCGTTCGCCGCGCTGCCCGTCCTCCTGAAATAGCTGCCGCAAATGCCGCGGACCCACTTCATTGAAATGCCGTTCGAGCTGTTTGACGGCAGGGCGCTCGGGCCAGGGGGGCAGGGCTGCGTCGTGAGAACTGGAGCTGGTCACGGCGTGCATCTTATCGAAAAGAGGTTTCGCGACAACGCCCGAACCTGGCCCAGGCCACTGGCCGGGCCGTCCCTTTTCTCGGCGAGCATGGCCGAAGTCACTCCGCCCCGGGGCGCTCGCCGCTCACAGGCTGTCGTCGCCGTACTCCGTGTTGATGTGCGACTGCTGGATCGCATCCGCCACGATGGACAGACCAAGGGCGGAGAGGATGAGCGCCATCAAGCCATCGTTCTTCTGGTCGGGGCGTGCGATCTTGGCGATGTCCTCGCCCAGCCGGTACTGATGATAGATGTGATACAGGCCACAGGTCACGACCGTGAACAGCAGCCACGGTAGGAATGAGTACTTTTCCTGCTGGAGCATGTCGTTGACGGCCAGCATCTTCGTGTGCTGCCAGTACAGGTTGTAAATACCGCACGTCACCAGGCTCAGCACCACGCACAGCGCGATGTTCTTGACGTGCTCGTCGGAGCGAGAGGGCATGGGTCAGTTTTACACAGCCGTGCTCCCAGGGGGAGAGCCGTGGAAGCGCTGCGGGCGACGCCCAGTGGGGGATCGTTCTTATGGAAGAGCCGGAAAGTTGTCCCAGCTCGGCAGGTTTGTGCAGGAACGGGCGGCCATGACCGATGCCGATCGTCTCTCCCGAGCCCTGACCGCCGCCCTGCACAGCCCCGAGTTCGCGCTGCGCTTCCTTTCGCAGGCCCCCGCGCCCGAGCGCCAGGAGGCGCTGCGTCGCTGGGCCGCAGCGCCTCGAGGCGCGTCGCCGCACGGCGCGCCGCCCACGGCCACAGACGAGCCAGCGCCGGCAGAGCGGACCACGCCCTGCGAGTCACGACCCGGGCTGCGCAAATGCGGCGCGCCCCGTCAGGCCCAGAGCCCCGCGACCCAGAGCCACGATCTCGCGCTCCAGCTCGCGGCGTTCGCGCGCTCGATCGGCCGCGTCAGCTGACGGCGCCGCGCCCGATCAGTCGGCGCAGCAGCTCGAGATCGAGCGACTGCCGCACCACCGCTGCCAGGCGATCATACTCCGCAGCGCGTGAGGGCAGGGCGCTGGCGTTCGGCTCGGCTACGCCGCGCCTCTGGCGCAGGGTCCGGAGCAGACTCCGGCGCAGGCCGGCATTCTCGAACAGCCCGTGCAACATCGTGCCCACGACGTTGCCGCCTCGGCTGATCGCCCCATCCAGCGCCTCTACCGGCTGTCCATTGCGCGACAGGATCCGAAACGGGCTGCGCGCCGTGGCCTGCGTGGTCACGCGCCCCATGTGGATCTCGTAGCCACAGATCGCCTCTGATCCGCTGGAGCCGGAGGCAAAGTCCTCGTCGGCGCCGCTCTCGCTCAGAAAACACGCGCTGTGTGGCCGCGCCGCCACCTGGGTCGTGCGCTTGTCGGCGCCAAAGCGCGTCGAAAATCCGAGCAAACCAAGGCCGGGGACCAGCGGTTCCCGCGATTCGACGCGCTCGGGGTCCGCGATCCATTCGCCCAGCATCTGGCAGCCGCCACAGATGCCGAGCACCAGACCGCCGGCGGCGGCGCGGCGCGCGATCTCGGCCGAGATACCGCTCGCTCGCAGCCAGCCGAGATCGAGGAGCGTGCTCTTGCTACCGGGCAAGATCACGAGATCGGCTCCGCGCAGCTCGTTCGGCTGCTGCACGAAGCGCACCGTCACCCCCGGCTCGTGCTCCAGCGCCAGCACGTCGTCATAGTTCGAAAGCTGCGGCAGGCGCACGACCACCAGGTCGAGCTCCGCAGGGCCTGGCCGCTGCCGACCCAGCCGCCGTTCGAGCGAGACGGAGTCCTCGTCCGCGATGCGCAGTCCGGGTACGTACGGCACGACGCCGAGCACGGGCTTGCCGGTGCGCTGGCGCACGAAGTCGAGCCCCGGCTCGAGCAAGCTCGGGTCGCCGCGGAACTGGTTGATCACCAGCGCGGCCACCCGCTCGCGCTCTTCGGGCTCGAGCAGCTCCAGTGTGCCCACCAGGGCGGCAAAGACACCGCCGCGATCGATGTCGCCGACCAGGAGCACGGGCGCGTCCGCCAGGCGCGCTACGTGCATGTTGACGATGTCTCGAGCCTTGAGGTTGATCTCGGCGGGGCTGCCGGCCCCCTCGATGATCACGAGCTCGTGACGCCGGCGCAGCCGCTCGAGCGAATCTTTGACCACGCCCTGCAGCTGCAGCTTGTAGTCGTGGTACTCGCGCGCGCTGAGCCGCGCCACCGGGCGCCCGAGCACCACCACCTGCGCTTGCTGCTGTCCTTCGGGCTTGAGCAGGATCGGGTTCATGTCCACGCTCGGGCTGAGGCCCGCCGCTTCGGCTTGCACGGCCTGCGCGCGACCGATCTCGAAGCCATCGGGCGTGACGGCGGAGTTGAGCGCCATGTTTTGCGACTTGAACGGCGCCACGTCGATGCCGTCTTGACGGAACAGGCGGCAGAGCGCCGTCACGAACAAGCTCTTGCCCACGGACGACGCCGTGCCCTGCACCATCAGCGTGCGCGCCAGCATCAGAGCGACTCGGCTCGCGGTGCCTCGGTTCGCAGTGCCTCGCTGCTCAGCGCCGCGAGCAGCCGCGCGCGATCGGCGGCGGGCCGCGCGCCGAGCCGCAGGAAACCCGGAAGGCCGAACGACGCACAGTCGCGCACCAGGATCTGGTGCCGCCCGAGCAGCCGCGCCCGCAGCTCCGACGACTGCGGCACGCGCGCCAGCAGAAAGTTGGCCTGCGAGGGCACGCTCTCGATGCCGATCCCGGCGAGATCGGCGGCCAGGCGGCGCCGATCATCGAGCAAACGCTCCCGGCTCTCGCGCACAAACTCGCCGGAGCCACAGCAGGCGAGCGCCGCGGCCTGCGCGAGAGCGCTGGTGCTCCAGGCGGGGCGCGAGCTCTCCAGGGCGTGGCAGAGCGCGGCGGGGCCGATCAGATAACCGAGCCGCACGCCCGGGATGCCGTGGTCCTTGGTCAGCGAGCGCACGGCCACGACGTTACCCGGCAGCTTCACGTCCGCGTCTTGCCAGCGCTCGCTGAGGCTCAGGAACGACTGATCGAGGACGATGGTCGAAGCGGAGTGCCGCGCTGCCCAGCCGGCGATCGTGGCCGCAGGCAGCGTCGTACCGGTGGGCGTGTTCGGCGAACACAGATACACGGCTCGCGGCGCCCCGAGCGGCCCCGCCGACGCCGCACAGAGCGCCCGCGCAGACAACGCCTCGAGGTCGAGCGCAAAGCTCTCCTCCGGACGGCTGCGCCACTCTTCCACGCGGGCGCCGATGCAGCTCGCTGCGCTGCGAAATTCGGAGAACGTCGGCTCGGCAATCAAGGCGGACTCGCCGGCTGCGAGCAGGCAGCGGGCCAGCGACCAGAGCAGCTCCGCCGCGCCGTTGCCGAGCACGATCTGGCTGGCGGCCACCCCGCAGCGCTCGGCGAGCGCCTCACGCGCGCGCAGCGCGGTCGGGTCGGGGTAGCGGTCGATGCGTGCGCTCTCGAGCGCACGGACCACCGCAGGATCCGGGCCGTATGGGTTGGTGCTGGAGCTGAAGTCGAGCACGGCGTCCGGGCTCAGCCCGAGCGCGCGCAGCTCCGCCTCCTGCAGCCCGCCATGCCGGGGCGCGTCGGTCGAGAGCGGCCCGGTCGCGAGCACCGCTGCGGAAAACTCACGCACGCTGCCCGCCTATCCTCGCTGCGCTGCGGCCGCCAGCGCCAACAGTGCCGTCAGCGCAAATGCCAGCCGCACCACACGCCAGGCATCGGCGATCAGCGGTTCGGCCAGCAGCACCCGCGCGTCCCCGAGCCCATAGTGCCCCGCTTTCTCCAGTCGCACGCCGAGCAGACCGGCCATGGCCGCCATGGGCCGGCCGGCATTGGGGCTCGCGGTGGTGGCAGCGTCGCGCCGCCAGGTGAGCAGCCCGCGCCGCGCGTCCTTGCCCTGCAGCGCGCCCGCGAGCAAGAGCAGGCCCGCGGTGATGCGGGCGGGGATGAAATTGAGCACGTCATCCAGTCGCGCGCTGGCCTTGCCCAGGTACTCGTAGCGCCCGTGGTAGCCCACCAGAGCGTCCAGCGTGTTGACGGCGCGATACAGCACGGCTCCGGGCAGCCCCAGGAGCACGTAGTAGAAGATCGGCGCGACGAAGCTGTCGGAGGCATTCTCCGCCACCGATTCGATGGTGGCGCCGATCAGCTCCGGCTCCGTCAGTCGGCTCGCATCGCGGCTGCACAGGCTGCGCAGGCCGAAGCGGGCGCGCTCGAGCGCGCCCGCCCGCAGCGCGTGCGCCACTTCCCGCGCGGCGTCTCCGAGCGCACGCGCGGCGAACATCGCCGTCAAGACCAGCACCTGCACCAGCCAGTGCGCGAGCGGCCAGGCACGGCTGAGCGCGAGCAGCGCGAGGCTCGCCCCCGCGAAGCCGAGCGGCACGAGCAGGGCGAGCAGGGCGCCCGCACAGAGCTGGCGCTGGGCGCCCTCGGTCGGCAACGCGCGCTCGAGACGCCGCGCGATGTGCCCCATCCAGACCACCGGGTGGGCCACTGCCGGCAGCTCGCCGAAGGCAAGATCGATCGCCAGCGCGGCCGCCAGCACGCTGGGTGAGGCGGCAAAACCCAGCTCGAAGAGGCCGCTCACGCTGGCCCCGCTGCCGGCGTTGCCGGGGCGACGCGCGCCGCGCGGAGCCCCTGCGGGAGCCCGAGCTCGCTCCACAGTCGAGCGAGCACCTGCTGCGAGCTGGCCAGCTCGTCGGGATCGAACACCTCCAGCGTGAGCACTCCGTCGTACCCACGCGCCACCAGCGTCGACAGCAGCGCCCGCGCCTTGTCAGCCGGATAGTGGCGCAACGAGCGATGGTCCCGCCCGCTCGGATCCGTGCCATGCCACTGCAAGAGGCGCGCCCGGGGCAGGTAGCGCTCGAGCTCCCGGAGCTCCTCGCGACCGTCGCGCACCCAGTGTCCGATATCCAGCGCGCTGGACAGATCGAGGGCCTCCAGCACCGGATGGATCAGCGCAAAGTCGTAGTCGAGTGCTTCGACGCACAGCTGCCTGGGCAAAACGCCGTGCGCGAGCAGCGCGCGCAGCGAATCCGTGGCGCGCTCGCGCCAGGCCGCGAGATCCTGCGGCGGCGCCGGGTCGCTCTCGCCGTCGCCCAGATACACGTGCACCACGTAGTGCTCCGGCTCGAGCAGCGCCGCAGCGTCGATCGCACGTCGCACGGCGCTCAGCCCGTGCGCGCGGCGCGCCGTGCTCTCGCTCGCGAGGCTCGCGGCGAGCGGCGTGTGCAGCGAGTAGCTGAGCCCATGCTGGCGCTTGCAGGCAGCGAGCCCGGTGCACTCCGCGGCATCGGGAAAGGCGCTGACACCGTCGGCCTCGAAGAACAGGAGCTCGAGGTCGTCGAAATGCGGGGCCAGCCGTTCGACGTTGTGCAGCCAGCCGCCAGGATAGATGAACGACGTGGTGCCGATGCGCATCTCGCGACCGACAGCCTCAGGCAGCAGGGCTGCTGGGTAGGGCGTAGCGCAGCGGGCGCGCGCCGTGCGCGATGCTGAGCTGGTTCTGACCATCGGGCGCGGCTTCGGTTCGACCGATCTGTTGCGCCGCGATGCCGAACGAGCGCGCCACCTCGATCACGTGCCGGGCATCGCGCGCGCTGCAGTACACCTCCATGCGGTGACCCATGTTGTACACCTGGTACATCTCCTTCCAGGGGGTCTTGCTCACGCGCTGGATGGTGCGGAAGATGGGCGGCAGGGGCAGCAGGCTGTCTTTGATGAAGTGCACACCGCGGCCGAAGCGCAGACACTTGGTCTGGCCACCGCCCGAGCAGTGCACGAGGCCCTTGATCCGGCGCCGCTCGGTGGTGAGCAGCGCCTGGATCACCGGCGCATAGCTGCGCGTGGGGCTGAGCAGCGCTTCGGCCACGCTTTGCCGCGAGCCAGGCAGCGCGTCGGAGAGCCGGAATGGGCCGGTGTAGATCAGCGCCGGGTCGATGCCCGGATCGAAGGTCTCGGGGTAAGTCTCGCGGTAGTGCGCGCTCAGCAGATCGTGGCGCGCGCTGGTCAGGCCGTTGCTGCCGATCCCGCTGTTTTCCGCGTCCTCGTAGCTGGCCTGGCCGTCGCTGGCGAGCCCGACGATGACCAGGCCCGGCCGGATCTCTGCGCCGCTGATCACCTCGCTCTTGCGCATCACGGCCGTGCAGCAGCTGTCCACGACGACGGTGGGCGTCAGATCGCCGACGTCCGCCGTCTCGCCGCCGCCGCTGTAGATCGCGACGCCGTGCTCGCGCAGGCGCGCCAGGTAGGCGTCCGCCCCCAGGATCAGCTCACGCAGCGCGTCCGCTCCGATGCGCTTGGCATTGCGGTTGATGGTGGCACAAGCGAGGATCCTACCCGTCACGCCGACGCACAGCAGATCGTCCAGATTCATCACCAGGCTGTCCTGGCTGATGCCGCGAAACACGCCCGGGTCCCCGGTCTCGCGATACTGCAGGTAGGCGAGCAGGCTCTTCGTGCCGCTGCCGTCCGCGTGGATCACGTTGCATTTTTCTGGATCGCCGGTCAGGTAATCTTCGGTAATCTTGCAGAAGGCGAGGGGAAACAGCCCCGGGTGGAGCGTGGCGATGGCGCCGTGCACCTCGTGCTTGGTGGCGGACACGCCGCGGGCCTGGTAGCGCGAGGCGCTGGGCTTTGCGTGGGCGGCGGGCACGGTGGCAGGGCCATAGTACACGGACGCTCCGCGGCGCAACCGCGGCCAGAACCCGGAAGGCTCGCCAGAGGGCCTTTTCCGTCCCGTCCCGGCGGCCGTCGCAGCGGCCGGCGCCTGCCGATCCCGAGCGGGCCATTTTCCCTTGTACCAGGACAGCCGTAGACGCTCAATGTGCTGAAAGCACCCCTGCCGATCAAAGAGTTCGACGAGCTCACGCTGCTCATCCGCTCGCGCCAGCCACTGATTCGCATCGAGGCGCAGGATCCAGAGCGCGTGGACGTGCTGCTCGAGTACGTGTGCGGCTGCTTCGGCCTGCCGCTGTTCGAGTGGTCTCCGGCGAGCGGGCTGCGCCGGCACGGGGCGCCGGCGGCGGTATACGGCACGCAGAGCTTGCTCGGGGCGCTCGGGCACGTGGACGCCAGCCGGGTGCCTGCGATCTATCACTTGAACCTGGCGGGCGAGACGCTCGACGACGCCCGCCTGATCGCGAAGCTGCTCGAGCTGCGCGAGGACATGGTGCAACAAGGAGAGGCGATCGTGGTGTCCTCTGCCGAGGCTCTGCCCGATGAGCTGAACCACGCCTTTGCCGCCGTCCAGCTCAGCCCCCCGACGCGCGAGGAGTACTACCAGTATGTGCGCGAGATCCTCGCCGATGTACGCCAGCGTCAGAGTGTCACCCTGCGCATGGGCCGCGAGGAGGTGCAGCAGCTGCTCTCCCACCTGCAGGGCTTGACGCTGATGGAGGTGCGCCGCCTGCTCACCGCGTCGCTCGTCGAGCACCACGCGCTCGACGCCCGCGCCATCGCCAGCGTCGCGGAGGCCAAGGGCAAGAGCGTCGCGCAGAGCAGCGTGCTCGAGTACTTTCCGGTCAAGAGCGGCTTCGAGGGCCTGGCGGGCATGGCCAACCTGAAGAACTGGCTGGGCCAGCGCGCGCTCGTGTTCCAGGATCCCGAACGCGCCCTACAATTCGGGCTCTCGGCCCCGCGCGGCGTGCTCTTGCTCGGCGTACAGGGCTGCGGCAAGAGCCACACGGCGCAGGCCGTGGCCGCCGGCTGGAACCTGCCCATGCTGCGTCTCGACGCGGGGCGGCTGTACGACAAGTTCGTCGGTGCCACGGAGCAGAATCTGCGCAAGGCGCTGGAGACGGCGGAGCGCCTGGCGCCGGTGGTGCTCTGGGTGGACGAGATCGAGAAGGCGCTCGCCTCGGGCGGCGACGGCGATGGCGGCGTGTCTCAGCGGGTGCTCGGCACGTTCCTCACCTGGCTCGCCGAGCACCGGGGCAACGTGTTCGTGGTGGCCACGGCCAACGACATCTCGCGCCTGCCCGCCGAGCTCTTACGCAAGGGCCGCTTCGACGAGATCTTTTTCGTCGATCTGCCGAGCGTGCTCGTGCGCGCACAGATCCTGGCGCTGCACCTGAGGCAGCGCGGGCGCGGCCCCGAGCTCTTCGATCTCGAGCGACTGGCGCTCGCAGCCGAGGGCTTCAGCGGCAGCGAGCTCGCGCAGGCCGTCACCTCGGCGCTGTTCGCGGCGTTTCATGGCGGCGGGCTGCTCACCGATGAGCTCATCGAACGCGAGATCCGGGCCACCAAACCGCTCAGCGTGATGCTCGCCGAGCAAGTGCAAGCGCTGCGCGACTGGGCGCGCGACCGTACCGTTTCGGCGGACTAGCGTCGTCAGGCGCTGGACACGCTCGGAGTTTCGCTGCTCCCGGTTCGATGGGCGGAAAGGTTGGGGAAACTTGCACCTTGCTCGAGCACCGTGCGCAGCATAAGACCTGAGTCCATGAGATGCTTCCTGCTGGCCACCGGCGTCGGGTTTGCTGCGCTGGCGCTGCTCGGTTGTGGCGGCGATCAAGACGCGCGGACGATGCGACGGGGCGGCTCTGGAGGCCAGGGCGGGAGCAGCGCGGGCACGGGCGGCGGCGCGGGCACGGGCGGCGGCGCGGGCACGGGCGGCGGTGGCATGGCCGGCGGTGGCATGGCTGGCGGCGCACAGATGCCGCCCCTGCCCGACGCGGGCTCGGGCGGTGCAGGGCCTGCCACGGGGGAGTTTACCTATCCAACGGGTTGCCCCGTTCCGAACCCGGTGGGAATCCCAGGACAGAAGTTCGCGATCCAGAGCTTCAACTTCGACACCAGTGAAGTGGTGCTGAAGAATATCTCGACCACTGCCCAGACCATCGTCGGTGACCGCGAGGGGTGGCAGTGGTGCAGCTTTCCCTCCTACTGGTACATTGCGCCGGGCAACGTCATCGTGGCGCCGGGCAAGACCTACAAGTTCATTCTCAATCTCAATACCCAGGGTGTCTGGCACCTGCCGCCCGAGGGCGCGGAGCTGGCTCTCTATATCCAGTCGGGCACCTTCGACGAGCCCGAGAAGATGGTGTCATTCGTCAGCTGGGGCGAAGGGTTGGCGAACACGGGCCGCGAATACGTGGCTACGATGGCCGGCCTCTGGACGCAGAATTCCCGGGTCGAAGTCGACTCGTCCGACGTCGGCTTCGTCGCCACGGGCACCATCAAGCTGGGCTCGGGCTACCAAGCCGTGGCCGCGCGCTGCCTCGTGGCTCCGCCCAATCCGTGAGTCGCGCCGCCCGAGCGCGCTCCGCGGGCAACGAGCTCAGCTGCTCTTTGGCACGAACAGCTCGCGGTGCGTCTCGCGCAACATTTCGATCAGCGGGATGCCGTCCGGGATGCGCGAGCGGTCCACCTTCTCCAGGTTCTCCTCGCTGGCGAGCTCACCCCAGAACCACTCGCTGTTCGGCTGGAACATGTTGTAGCGGTACTTGCCGAACTCGCGCATGTCGTAGCACTTGAGCAGCCGGCGAAAGCGCAACACCTCCGGGATGTTGATGCCGCTCGGGTCATTCGCCAGCTCGAAGCCGTCGTAGCTGCTGAGCGCGTCCACCTGCGCGTCGAGCCGGCGCTGAATCGCGAGGTCGGCGTCGGAGAGCGGCATGGCGATGGGCAGCGCTCCGAGCATCTCTGCGCTGTGCTCGGGTTCCGTCATGCCGAAGCTGAGCGTGTGCACGTGCGGCGTACGCAGGCAGAAGCGCGCGTTGAACTGGATCGGCGTGAGTGGCGCCGTCAGCTCGCGCAAGCGCGCCGGCGCGTTGAACAGCTGCCCGCCCTTGTCGTTGGGCGAGATGATGAACACGCCCATGTCGTGCGAGGCCGCCTGTAGTACAGCGCCCCAGTTGCGCTGCCAGAAGTAGTAGTAATGCAGGTTCACGAACTCGAACAGGTCGGTCGCGATCGCGTCGCTGATGGTGCGCACGTCGCCGTGCGTGCTGAAGCCGACGTGACCGATGACCCCCTGCTCCTGATAGCGCTTGAGTACCTCCACGGGCCCACCCTTGGCCACCGCCATCTGGAAGCGCCGCGGCGTGTTGATGCCGTGCCAGCCGTAGAGATCGATGTGGTCCAGGCGCAGCGCTTTCAGCTGCGCCTCGATGCTGCGCTTCGTGTCATCGGCCGTCTCGGGTGCACCCTTGGTCATGAAGTAGTAGCTGTCCCGAGGCACGTTCAGCTCCTCGTGCAAGACCTTGCCGTAGCAGTGCTCGCTCTTGCCGTAGCCCTTCGCCGTCTCGATGTGGTTGACGCCGGCGGCCAGGCTGCGCCGCACCATCTCCCTGCACTGCGCGATCATGCGTGGCGAAAGCTCGTCCGGCGGCGAGGACCAGCCGTCGTGGTAGCGCATCCCGCCCAGCGTGATCACGCTCAGCGGCAGGTTCGTCTTGCCAAAGCGGCGGTACTGCATGCCGGGTCGCTGGTTGCGAATGGGCGCTGAAACGCTCGATCGAAGCATGGCCGAGACGGTGGCACAGAGCGTCGCGCGAGGCGAGCATCCAGAAGTGCCCCGAGCGCAGCGCCCGCGCTCGCGCGCTGAATTTCAGCCTACCGGCCTGGGGCGCCCGGCACAGCCGTCGAGCGGGCAGCCGTCGAGCAAGATGCAGTTGGGGGGCCGGGCCTCCGCCACACGCAGCCCGGCGTCGCATCGGGGCACTGCCAGGCGCGCGCAACTCGACGCGCTTTGCGGATCGATCGGCGCCAGATTGGCGTAGGCTCCGGCGTCGATGAACGCACCGACCGCAGCTACCGCAGAGAACATGTTCGTGTGCTCGGCGCCGGCGTTGACCCGTGCCGTGCAGGCCGTAGTCGAAGCTGGGGGCTCGCTCGACAGCGAGGCGGAGCTGGTGGCACGCAACCTGGTGCTGGCCAACGCCAGCGGGCACGACTCGCACGGCGTCGGCATGCTGCCGCGCTATGTCCACTCCCTGCTGGACGGCGGCCTGCGCATCAACCAGCACGTGGAGATCGCGCTCGATACGGGCACGCTGCTCCGGCTCGATGGCGGTTCCGGCTACGGTCAGGTCGTGGGGCGAGAGGCGATGCAGCTCGGGATCGAGCGAGCGCTGCGCCACGGTGTGTGCGTGGTGGCGCTCGCCAACGCGCACCATCTGGGGCGCATCGGGCACTGGGCAGAGCAGTGCCTCGAGCACGGCCTGGTTTCCCTCCATTTCGTCAATGTCGTGACGCGACCGATCGTGGCGCCCTTCGGCGGGCTCGATGCGCGCACCGGCACCAACCCGGTGTGTGTGGGCATTCCGCGTGCCGGACGCGAGCCGATCCTGCTCGATTTTGCCACCAGCCGGATCGCGCAGGGCAAGACCCGCATCGCGTACAATCGCGGCCTGCCGGTACCGCCGGGGATGCTGATCGATGATCAGGGGCAGCCGACCACCGATCCGCGCTACGGCGTGCTGCCTCCGTTCGGGGCGCTCTTGCCCTTTGGTGAGCACAAAGGTTTCGGTCTCAGCCTGGTGGCGGAGTTGCTCGGTGGAGCGCTCAGCGGCGGCAGCACCTGCCGCCAGCCGTATAGTGGCCAGCGCCGCATCCTGAACGGCATGTTCTCGGTGCTCGTCGATCCGGCGCAGCTCGGCACGGCGGAGCACTTCGCCACCGAGACGGAGGGCTACCTCGCCTGGCTGCGCCAGTCGCCGACGCCCGAGGGCTCGGGCGGCATCACGCTCGCCGGCGAGCCCGAGCGGGCGGCGCGAAAGCGCGCCGCCGAGCATGGCCTGCGCATCGACCTCGCCAGCTGGCGCGAGATCCTGGCCGCCGGCGAGCAGCTCGGACTGCCGCCGGGGCGCCTGGAGCAGCTCGCCGCGGGAAACGCAGGCGAGTAGTCGCAGCAGGGCCGCCGGCAACGGCGTCAACCAGCATCGCCGCTCGGGCACGTGCAGCGCTTTCGGGGGGTGCTGGAGGTCAACGTGGTCGGCGCATTTCTGTGCTGTCAGCGCCTGGGTCAGGTGATGGCCGAGCGCGGCTCGGGCAGCATCATCAACGTGGCGTCGACGTACGGCCTGCTCGCCCCGAACCAGAGCTTGTATCGCCGTCCCGACGGCAGCCAGCAGTTCTTCAAGTCCGCCGCGTACCCCGCCAGCAAGGGAGCGGTGCTGCAGCTCACGCGCTTTCTGGCCGCATACTGGGGCCGAGCGAGCCGCCGCAGCCCACCAGGTAGCGGGCGTGCGCGGCGCTCAGCCCGTCACGGCGGCGAGCCAGGCATCGGCCAGCAATTGGTGACCGGCCGCCGTCGGGTGCACGCCGTCGGCGGCCCAGTAGGCGGGGGCCGAATCGTCGGCGAGCGCGCGGTCGAAGTTGCTCTGGAAGGGCACGAAGCGCGTCTGGTACTCGCGCGCCAGGCGTCCCGCCACCGCTCTGCGCTGGTCGAACTCGGGAAACCACTTCGCGCTGACCACCCCCGTGCGCAGCACGAACGGCTCACACAGCACGATGGTGACCTGGGGCAGCGCCTGCCGGGTCTGCTCGAGCAGCTCGCGGTAGCCCTGCTCGAAGTCGGCGACGCTGCCTGTGTAGCGGCCATCGAACTTGTGCCACAGGTCGTTGACGCCGATCAGGATGCTCACCAGGTTCGGCTCGAGGTCGATGCAGTCGGTCTGCCAGCGCGCCAGCAGATCGGGCACGCGGTTGCCGCTGATACCCCGGTTCCACAGCATCAGTCCGAGGCGGGGCTGATCCGCGAGCAGCCGCGCCGCGGCCAGATAGGCGTAGCCGCGACCCAGCGCCGCGGCGTCATTCACCTCGCGCCGCGTGCGGTCGCGCCCTGCGTCCGTGATCGAGTCGCCCTGAAACAAGATACGATGACCGGCGGCGAACATGGCAGCAGAGCTAGCACGGAGCGCGCCTGGCGCGCGATAGCCCCGGCACGGTTTTGCCGCGCGCGATGTCGGCTCCGCAGCTAGTCAGAGTCGCCCGCTGGCGCCCGCGGTCAGAGCCCCGCTCGTCAGCTCACCAGCTCGAACACGCTCGTGCCGTCGTGGATCGCCTCGATGGCCCGAGCGAACAGGGCGGCGACCGACAGCTGCTCGATCTTGCCGTGCACGAGCGACGCGCTTGCTGCCGCGCCGCTCGCCAACGGCGCTGTGGCTGCCAGCGGCAGCGAATCGGTGACGAGCACGGACTCGATCGGCGAAGCCGCGATGCGCTCCAGAGCCGAGCCGCAGAAGACGCCATGCACGGCGACTGCCTTCACGGCGCGCGCGCCCCGCTCCAGGCAAAACGCGGCAGCCTCCAGCAGCGTTCCGCCGCTCGCAATCTCGTCGTCGATGATCAGCGCCGTCTTGCCCGCCACGTCGCCCACCAGCTGCCGGGCCACGGGCTTGGCGTTGTCGGCGTAGCGGCGCTTGTCGATGATCGCCACGGGCAGGTCGAGGCGGCCGGCATAGCGCTCGATGTCCTTCGCTTCGCCGATGTCCGAGGCGACCACCACATGCCCCTCGAGCGAGGTCTGCGAGAGACGCTGGCAGATCAGAGGCGCAGCGATCAGCTGGTCCACTGGAATCCTGAAGAACCCCTGGATCTGGGGGGCGTGCAGATCCATGGTCAGCACTCGGTCGGCGCCCGCCGTCTCGATCAGATCCGCCATCAAGCGGGCAGTGATGGAGACGCGTGGTCGATCTTTCTTGTCGGAGCGCGAGTAGGGGAAATACGGCACCACCGCCGTGATGCGACCGGCGGAGGCATGCTTGAGCGCGTCGATGGTGATCAGCATCTCCAGGATGCCGTCGGAGACGGGCGGGCAAGAGGGCTGAATGAAGAAAACGTCCGCCTCGCGCACGTTCTCTTCGATCTGCACCAGCATGTTCTGGTTCGAGAACCGCACCAACTTGGACTGCCCGAGCGGCAGACCCAGGTGGTCGCAGACGCGGCGCGAAAAGGCCGAGTGGGCCGAACCCGAGAAGACTTTGACGTTTGCGTGCATCTGCCGTCGCTTAAAACGAGCGACCCGCGCACCGCAAGGCCCTCGTGGCGCGGCGCGTCGGTC
>Ga0068861_100001537_pt1 | contig 14629 bp, 11 predicted proteins | sample KBSSwiS42_FD_66593 | JGI IMG/M metagenome (GOLD analysis project Ga0068861, IMG submission 66593) | Switchgrass rhizosphere microbial communities from Kellogg Biological Station, Michigan, USA - KBS Switchgrass S4-2 | ecosystem: Host-associated > Plants > Roots > Rhizosphere > Soil ...
AAAGGGCGTTCTGGTTGGAAGCGTGGAGTCCGGAACCCCGGCCGACCAGGGCGGCCTCGAAGTCGGTGACATCATCCTCGCTTTCAACGGAAAACAGGTCGCCGACGTGCCCACCTTCCGGTCCTTGGTTGCCGAGGCGGGAGTGGGGGTTGGGGTACCCATACACCTCATCCGAGACGGGAAGTCTGAGGACCTGCGAGTGGTACTAGCTGAGCGTCCGGGAACTCCCGATCCTCCGATCAGGCATTCCCACCACTCCGAGGCAGGACCATTTGGGGCCACCCTGTCCGACATATCGGATAAGCTGAAGGACGAGTACGAGTTACAGGTGGATAAGGGTGTGGTGGTCACCGAAGTGCGCGGAAACAGTCCCGCGCGGCGTGGTGGTCTTCGGGTCGGGGACGTCGTACTCGAGGTCAACCGGGATAAGGTCTCGGACGCCCATGAAGCATCGGACAAGGTGACCGAGGCCCAGGAACAGGAAAAACCGGTGGTTTTCCTGGTCCAACGCGGGGCCACCACGACCTACCTGTCCGTTCATTTTCAGACCTCTGCCCCTTGATCCAAGGGTGAGTTGAATCGGCTCTGCGGCCCGCCAGGTCCGCAAAAACGCAGACTGAAGCTAAGTCGTTCTGCACCATTGTCTTGCCGCCGAATTTTCTTCGGCCCCAGGGGTTGACGTTCGTTTTGGGGGTCTGTTACGGTGCAGCGGCATTTTTCTCAGGGGTTTCTGCAGTCGCTAGCCGATTAAAAGCTCGGGATGATTCCAGAAATGAAGACAGTCCACTTGAAACTGCCGCGCATTGAGCACCCCAATCACGGTTCGCCCGAACGCCTCGGGCTGGTCTCCGCTTTGGTATTGAGCTTGGTCAGCCTGGGCGGCGTGTTGGCCATGCTGGGCGGCGCGCTCACCATGCAGGTACAAACCCGCGAAATGGACAAGCACGGGAGTATGGCGACCATAAGCGCCCAGACCACCGACATGCAGAAAGAGCTGAGGAGCCTGGACCACCGCCTCGAAGCGGTATGGGATCAGCTTCTGGAAGCCCGCCTGTTGGTGGGCAAGGCACGGTTCGGCGACCGTGAGCTTCCCAGCGATGTGACCCCAACCGGAGATGCGTTCGGAACCCCACTCGATGAGACGTTGCGGGAAGCGCGCGAGGTGTCCGATTGCTTCGAGGACCTCTTGGCCCGTATGGAGGTCAACGCCTCGGTCTGGGAGGGTCTCCCCACGATTTTGCCGTTGGATCACGCCGAGATTACGAGCCCGTTTGGCCTTCGCCGCGATCCTCTGAACGGCCAGATGGACTGGCATCCGGGGTTGGATTTGTCCGCCTCCGTCGGAACGCCCGTTCACGCCTCGGCGGGCGGCAAAGTGACCCGGGCCGGGTACTTCGGCGATTATGGCCTCATGGTCGAGATCGACCACGGCAACGGTCTCATCACCCGCTACGGACATCTGAGCCGTGTGAGTGTGCGGGCGGGCGACCGGGTGGCGCGTGAAGATCTCTTGGGTCAGACCGGTGCCACCGGCCGCGTGAGCGCGCCCCACCTGCACTACGAAATCCAGGTCGCGGGCCGCCCCGTAAATCCGCAGCCCTACATCATGAATGACCTCTATGTGCGGGAATCGGGTTCCACCTTCAACAACATCACCGCGGCTCCCCAGCAAGAATAATTCGGCTATGCCGACCCCGATTTGAGTCGGCCCCCGATTTCAGAGTAGAGTAGCTCGGCGTCGCCATACCCTGATCGCTTGGAGGGCACCGATGATCTGGGGGAACCGGCGGGCGACCGTGCGTTCGGCCATTTCCGTCCTCGCTCTTGGCTTGGCCTGGAGCGTGGGGATTCCGGCCGCTTCGGCGGTTACCCTGTCCTCGATCCGTCATTCTTCTTCGAAAGACCGTACGCGGGTCGTCATCGACCTGAGCGGCCAGTGCGATTACAGCCATCGCGCTCTCCAAAACCCGCCACGGGTTGTCATCGATCTGCCCAATGGAACGGTCGGGCAAGCGCAACGCACCATTACCGATGGTTTCGTGAAGGCCGTTCGCAGTTCGAGTGCAAGCGGGGGCGGGCTTCAGGTCGTGCTCGATCTGGAAACGTCTTCCGATTACGCGGTGTTCACGCTGAACAACCCGTTTCGGATCGTGGTCGACGTGAAACACGGCGGCTCCCCCGCCGTCACCACCCCACCGCAGTCCCGCCCCGTTTCGACATCGCGTAGCAACACTACGGAGAGCCCCGCTTCGGGTGAAACGGCTTCAGCAAACAAACCGGGGGCGGTGGAAACCCGCCCACCCCTGGATATCGCGCCGCCACCCAAGGATGCGTGGGTGATTGCCATCGACGCCGGACATGGCGGCCAGGACCAAGGCGCGCACTACTTCAAGACGAACGAGAAGGACATCACGCTGGATCTCGCCCGCGAGCTCAAAACCGAGCTGGAGCGCCGGCAGCAGTCGGGGGTCAAGATCCCGGTAATGACCCCGATCCTGGTGCGGAAGGGGGATTACTTCATTCCCTTGCGGCGCCGGTGGACGCTGGCCGAGAAGCAGGGCGCGGATTTGTTCGTCAGCATTCACTGCAACGCTAACCCCGATCCAAAAGCACAGGGAACCGAAGTGTATTTTCTCTCGCTAAAAGGGGCGACCGACGCCGGCGCGGAAGAGCTGGCCCAGCGCGAAAACGAAGTCGATCAAAAGATGGGGGTGAGCCCGGGGGAAGACGATCTCGACGCGATCGTCTTCGACATGATGCAGACCGACGTGATGGCAAAAAGTCAGATGCTCGCCGAGAGCTGTCTCACCCATTTGTACGGGCTCAGCACACTGTATGGTCGCGGCGTAAAGCAAGCCGGTTTCGCGGTGCTGAAATCACCCCGCATGCCTTCCATCCTCATCGAGTCTGCGTTTCTGTCCCACAAGGACGAGAACAAGCTCCTGCGCGATCCAGGCTGGCAGCGCGATTTCGCCCGTCGCGTCGCGGACGGGATTGAAGCCTACGTCCGCGGGGTTGCCGCGGCGGAAAAGCTCGAAAAGCCGTAACCCATTCCTAAGCGCCTCAAGTCCCGCCTTTGCTTCGCCGATAGTTCCTCGAACTGAATCACGTTCGAGGGGTCCTAAAAGAGGCGAAGTATTCATGCAGATTGCCACTGATACCGCGGAGGAGATGACTCGCATTTCCCTGACCGGTGATCTCGATCGAGAGACCGGGCCGGGGGTGTACCTTGCGTTTCAGCGTGAGCTGTCGCGCGGTAGAACCCAGTTCACGTTCGATCTGTCTCGCGTTCACCTCGTGGACAGCGCGGGCCTGGGTGTGTTCGTGCGCTGCTATCGCGATGCGCGGATGCGCGGTGGTCTGGTCGTGCTGGAGCGTGTTCCCGAACCTATTCGTCATGTGCTGGAATTCACGCGCCTCGACACGATCCTTCCTATCACCGTGGATCCGATTCTTTCCCCGTCACTCGAGGACTGACATGCGCTCGCACGTGGTCCGCATGAAGGACAGCGTGCTCGAGGTACTGTTGTTTTCGGTGGGGAGCGTGCGCTACGGCGTGCCCCTCTCGCGTGTGCTGGGTCTGGTTCAGGAACCCGAGTTGGATCCCCTGGGACCGCCTCCGGGAACACCGCAAGTCGTGGTCTTCGAGGGGCGTCACGTGCCCGTCCTCCCCGCCCACGATTTTCTCTACGACATCGGCCCGAGAAACGGACACGCTCGCGAGATCATCGTCCTCGACGACGTCAGCGGCCCCTTCGGCATCTTCGTGGACGCCACGCATTCGGTGGTGGAGATCGCGGCGGGTGACGAGCTCTACATGATGCCTCCCGATGAAACGTCGGAGGAACGCTCTCCGCGCGCCGCGTGGGGTGTGTTTACGTTTGCCGAACGCCCCGTGATGCTGCTCGATCTCGCCCGCACCACCGTCCACTGATCGTCCCGTCATCCGCTACACTTTGATGCATGAAGCCGGATCGAACCGGCCTGACCCTCGACGTGGAAGGCATGACCTGTGCGGGCTGCGCGTCCACGATCGAGAAAGGGCTGGGCAGTCTTCAGGGGGTCGATCACGCGGCGGTCAATTTCGCCACCCGCGAAGCGCGGGTGTGGGGTGACGCGCCGGTCACCGAGGTCGTGGATCGCATCCGCGATCTTGGGTACGACGTTACCCATGAGGACCGGCGCTTTCTCGTGGAAGGCATGCACTGCGCCTCGTGCGTGGGCAAAGTCGAAGCCGAGTTGCGCCGCGTTCCCGGAGTGCTGGATGCATCCGTAAACCTCGCCGCCGGGGAAGCGAGCGTGCGAACGGTTATGGGCGCGGTTTCGGACGCGAGCTTGGCTCTGGCGGTAGAGCGGGCGGGATATCACCTGACTCGCGCGTTGTCGGTATCCGAAGGCCCTCCTGACGAAGCGCGCGTGTGGAAACGCCGGTTCTGGTTCGCGGCACTGTTCACGATTCCCGTCGCCTTGGAAATGCTGCTCCACGTGTTCCCGTGGGCACGGGATTGGCCTCGGAGAGCCGTGAACGAAGGGTTGTTCTTCCTTAGTCTGCCCGTGGTGTGGGGTGCGGGGCTCTTGTTTCATCGCGCGGCCTGGCGCGGGTTGCGTCACCGCGCCTTCGACATGAACACGCTCATCTCGGTGGGCACGCTGTCGGCGTTTTTCTACAGCGCGTTCGTGACCTTCGCCCCCGGTGGGTCGCACCATGATCGCACCTACTTTGAAACCGCGGCGGTGATCATCACGTTGATCCTGCTTGGCCGGTGGATGGAAGCACGCGCTCGCGATAGGGCCCGGTCATCCATGAAGGCATTGCTCGACCAGCAACCCGAGAGCGCGATTCGTATCCGGAATGAGATCGAAGAAGAAGTTCCCGTCACCTCCATTATCACGGGAGACTGGGTCCGGGTGCGCCCGGGAGCGCGCGTTCCCGTGGATGGTGTCGTGCGAAGCGGATCCAGCGTGGTAGATGAATCCATGGTGACCGGGGAGTCGATCCCCGTCGAAAAAGGGGAGGGACGCGCGGTCATTGGTGGGACCGTGAACGGTTCGGGAGCATTGCTCATCGAGGCCACACGCGTGGGCGAGCGCTCCACGCTGGCCCGGATCATCCGCCTGGTTCGGGAAGCACAAGGATCGAAAGCGGCGGTAGAGCGCCTCGCCGATCGCGTGGCATCTGTGTTCGTTCCGGCCGTGATCCTCATCGCGCTGGCGGCGTTTTTCGGCTGGTGGCTGTTCGGGCCGGAACACAGTGTGTCGGGAGCCTTGGTACCGTTCGTGGCCGTGCTCATCATTGCTTGCCCGTGTGCGCTGGGGCTCGCCACCCCGGCCGCCGTTTTGGTCGCCACGACGGTGGGCGCCCGGCACGGAATCCTGTTCAAGGGCGGTGACGTGCTGGAACGCGCGGGGAAAGCGGATCTGGTGTTGCTCGACAAGACGGGCACGCTCACGCTGGGGAAACCCCGCGTGGTGCGCGTTGAAAGCAAAGAAGGCATGAGCACGCGGGACGTGCTGTTGCTCGCTGCGTCGGTGGAATCGCCTTCCGAACATCCGATTGCTCGCGCAATCGTTGCCGAAGCAGAGCATGAAGGTCCTCTGGTTCCGGCGCGTTTGTTTCAAGCCCGGCCGGGAATGGGAGTTCTGGCCACGATCGAGGGGGCGGATGTGCGCGCGGGCACCGAAGCATATTTGGAGCGCGAGGGAATCAACGTCGGCCCTTGGAGCGTGCGGGTCAAGGCAGCCGCCTCCGAGGGGTTCACGCCTCTATTAATCGCTCGAGAGAAAGATGTGGTGGGGTTGATTGCCGTATCGGATCCGCTCAAGCCCGAAGCTCGGGAAGCGGTGGACTTGCTTCGCGGGTTGGGGCTGGAGATGGCGATAGTAAGCGGAGATCGTCCGGAAGCAGTGGATCGTGTCGGGCGCGAACTGGGGGTGGCGCGGGTATTTGCGGGCGTGCTACCGGACCAGAAGTCGTTGATCGTCGCCGATGAACAGGGTCGCGGCCGAAGGGTGGTGATGGTGGGGGACGGACTCAACGATGCGCCCGCGTTGGCCCGAGCCGACGTGGGGATTGCGTTAGGGACAGGCACCGACGTGGCGCTCGAGACCGCGCCCGTAGCCATACTCTCCAACGACTTGCGTTCGGTGTCCGGCGCCATCCGGCTCTCGCGACGAACCCTGCGCACGATCCGGCAGAATCTTTTCTGGGCTTTTGCTTACAACGTAATCGGCATCCCGTTGGCTGCGTTTGGACTCCTGAACCCGATGATCGCCGCCTTGGCCATGGCCTTCTCCAGCGTGTCCGTTCTCCTGAATTCATTGCGGCTCATGGGGTTCAAGCCCAACCGCGGCTAATTGTCAGCCCTCTACACCCCTTCCGCCCCGGTGATATAGTGTTGCCCCTTGGGAACCCCCCTCCCCCTTAGGGGAGTGCTCCGAACCGGTCGGAGGAGCAGATCGTCACAGTGCGTCAGGCCCGGGTAGCCCGTTATTCAAATCTCTTGGAGAGGACATGGAAAACAAACTGTACGTTGGCAATCTGTCATATGCGACGACGGAGGATGATCTGCGCACTCTATTCGAGCAAGCCGGAGCGGTCGAATCAGTGACCGTGATCATGGATCGGGAGACCGGGCGTTCCAAAGGATTCGGATTCGTCGAAATGGGATCGAACGCGGACGCTCAGAAAGCCATCAGCATGTTCAATGGTTACGTGTTTCAGGATCGTGACCTGCGCGTGAGCGTGGCGCGGCCCCGTGAAGACCGCCCGCGTGGCGGCGGCTTCGGTGGTGGCGGCGGCGGTGGGCGTGGTGGCGATCGTCCGGGCGGCGGTGGTGGTCGTGGCGGCCCTCGTGGTGGTGGCGACCGTCGTCGTTCCTGGTAACGCTTAGAACAATAAACGGCTGCGGTTGGTGCTTCCAATCGCGGCCGTTTTATTTTGCTCTCGAATTAATTTTGTTTTGTTCCACCAATTGATGTTCGGATCAATGCAAATTCTGCAATAGATTCCGAACTTCGGGCGCACGGGGATCTTGAGGAGCCAAATTCAAGAACGCTTCGAGGTGCTCGCGCGCTTCGGCCTGACGCCCTGCTTTCAACGCGGCCAGCCCAAGATTGAAACGCGCCGATGCGTCCTGAGGAAGGTTCGAGACCAGCGTTCGCAGATAGGGAAGGGCTTCGGAATACGACGCTTTCTTCAAGTAAAACTCCGAGACCCCGCGCAGCGCATCGGGGTTGGCCGGTTCGATGTGTAGAACCTGGAGCCAGAGTTTGAGCGCCGGCCCAGATTGGCCTGCGTGTTCCTGGGCATCGGCGAGCGTCGCCAGTGCGGGAACGTAGCGGCCATCGGCGCGAATCGCGGCATCGAGATCCTGCCGGAAACCCTGCTCATCGCCCGATTTCCGTCGCGCGATGCCGCGGTTGTAGTACACGTCCGCACGCGGGTCATGAGCGAGCACCGTATCGAACACGGCAATGGCATCCTGATACCGCCCATGGACAGCCAGCGTCACGCCTTTGCGATACAACGCTTTCGTGCGTTGCTTTGATTCCCAAACTTTGAGCTCATCCTTGGGATTTGGATACGAGTGATCTGCTGCTTTCGGTTCCTCGCTTCCGCTGACGTATCCGAGGCTCTCCAGTAGTTCATGTCGCGCCGGTTCGGCCCCGCGTCCGATGGCCGCCAAAATTGCTTGGCGTGTTTCGCCCCCGGTCATCCGGTCAAGGTCTCGCGGGAGGCGATCTTGTGCCTCCACAATGGAAGGTGGCGAATCGTTAATGAAAATGGGTTCTGTTTCGTGCGGGTCTTTGGCCAGATCGTATAGCTCACTTTCCGGACCCGAAATGAGCTTCATCGACCCTTCGCGAATCGCGCGCAACTCGCTCCAGCCATACGAGACGAGCGTCCGGCACGTTTCGGAGTAGATCGGGAACGGCTGGGTGGCCGGTTGATTCCAGTCGAGCGCCCGGCCGTCGAGTGGAGGTCCATCCTTGGCAAGATTGACCGTCGCCATGACCGTGGGCGCGATATCGACCAGGCTGATGGGTTCCGTGCGCACGCTAGCCGCCGGAATGCCTGGTCCGGTAACGAGCACGGGCACGTGAAGCGTGGATTGGTAGAGCAGGAATCCGTGCTCGGTTTCTCCGTGCTCGCGCATCCCTTCGCCGTGATCGGCGACCACCACCACCAGCGGATGGCGGTGTTCGAGGTGTTTCAGCAACCGGCCGATCTCCGCATCCACGTAGGACGCTTCGCCGTCATAGAGCTGATGGGGATGCAGGGCGGCGTATTCGGGCGGGGGATCGTAATAACTGTGCACGTCGAAATAATGCACGAAGAGGAAGTACGGGGATTTCCCGAACCCGTCCGCGGTTTGGACGGCGAGATCGGTCACGATGTTCGCACGGCGTTGCGTGCGGCCGAATGATTCCGCGAAGACTTCCAAGGAGGGTTGATACACCGGAAACGGAGGTTGAAACGCGTCGTTGTAGGTTTCAAAGCCTTGCGATACGCCTCGGTCGGAGGCGAGGATTGCGGACCCGACCACTGCTCCCGTGCGCCATCCCGCATTTTGAAAACGCTCGGCGAGCGTCACCTCGCGGGGAGCAAGTACGTACCGCTCGTTGTCGCGGACCCCGTGATGAAAGGGCCAGCGACCGGTGAAGAGGCTGCTCGTGGCGGCCAAGGTGATCGGAGCCGGAGTGGTGGCGTCGGCGAATCGAATGCCATGGGCGGCCATGGCATCCAAGGTCGGCGTTTTCGCTTCGGAGTTGCCGTAGCATCCCACGTGATCGGCACGCAGGGTGTCGATGACGATCAACACCACCGCATCGATCTTGGACGAGCCGCGGCCGCAGGCCAACCCGCCCGCGACAGTGCACAATGAGACGAACCAACACAGACGTCGCAACATCGGGCGGAAAGTCTACCCTATCTCCGTTCTGGTCCAACAATGAGCTAAGGACTCGAGCAAGGTCCTCCTGAATGCGCCGGAACGTCGGGAAACCCAAGAGCGCGCGGACCTTCTCTCGGGAATGAGCCAAGGGCTCGGGCAACGTCCTCGCGCAAGTGGTCAAAGCTTGAACTAACACCGAGAGTGCGCTGCGGGTATTGCCCTCCGCCCTTGCCTCATTCCCGAAGAAGGCCGAGCTACCGCAGCACCACGACGCGTTCTGCGCTCGTTCCCGAAACGGAGTGATAGCGCACAAAGTAGATCCCCGCCGAAACGCGCGCGCCTCGATCATCCCGCAGGTTCCAGGATGCCTCGAACTGCCCCGCCGCATGCGATGGCGCATCGACCAACACCGCGATCTCGCGCCCCGACAAATCGAACACCGCCAACCGCACCGGCCCCGGGCGTGGCACGTCATAGGAAATCCGCGTTCCGAACATCGCCGCCGGGTTGGGAGTGGCGTGTCCCAACAGTCGGCCGGCAACCGATTCCCCATCCCCCACTCCACTCGCCGCTGGAACCGACAGCGGATCCGCGGGATTCGATCCAGCATCCAGCTCATCGCGATCGCGGAATCCATCCTGATCGCGATCGACGCCCAACCGATCCTGCGTTCCCGTCACCACGGCCGTAAACGTGATCTCGTGCCCCGCCGCCGCCATCCCCAGCAACGTAGCCAAATGCAGCGTTCCGTCCACTTTGCGATCGGAGATCCAGTTGTCTCCGCCCGTGTAGCTCCAGCCCCGCAGGGTCCCAAATCCGTCCCGGCCTTTGGCGATCAACCCCACGTTCCCTAAATCCGCCTGACCCACCATCGTGGTCACCCGCGGCATCCCGGCGCTCTGGTTCGTGCCGTCCATCGTCCAATCAGCACCCACCGCAGGCTTGGTTCCGGTCTCGAACAACAGCAAAAACGCCGCCACATCGCGCCGATCGTTGTCACTGGAAAACGAAAACCCGGGAAACTGCAGGAACGTGAACAGGTCCTTCACCGATCCATCGTGGTCGTAACCGAAGCCGCGCACCGACGCGCCCGTGGTCTGAAAGCGCGTCTTCTCCCACATGTTGCGAAGCTGCGGCACCTCCATATCCTGCGGCTCGCGAATCAACTGGCGGCTGATGATGAGCCCGTTCTCGCCGGTCGGTAGCGTGTGACACTGTGCGCACTGCACGGAGCCGCCGTCCAGGTTGCCGGTGTTGAACAGCGATTCTCCGTGGGTTGGATTCCCCCCCGCCAATGTCCCCGGCATCGAATCATCCAAATTCCTAAACGGATTCTGGGGATACGCCACCGCAGACACGAACGTCTGAAACAGCTGCATCTCCGACGCCGACAACTGGCTCCCCCGACCCATCAACGACACGAACGCGGGATTGAACGCGGCCAGATCCGTTCGGTCGCCACGCCAATGAAAGGGCTCCGAACCCGAGGTCCCTTTCAAACTCTGCGTGACCATGGGCCCCTTCATCGGATGAAATCCCTGGGACTGCGGCTGATTGGGCGGGGCAGGCTGAAAATCTCCCAGCGGATTCCCGAGATCCCAGGAGATGTTGTCCGTCCCGGCAAACAAGTGACAGCTCGCGCAGGAAATGTCTCCATGCGCGGACGCGTCCCGTGCGTTGTAGAACAACGCACGGCCGTTACGCACCTCCGAAGGTGTCGCATCGAATCCCAGCGACACCGTGCCAGCCAACGATGCCCCTCCGGCATTCACCACCCCGATCGTGCCATCGAAGCGATCCAAAACAAACAGCCGGCCCGCGGCATCCAACGCCAAGCCACTCGGTCCGCGCCCAACGTCGATCCGCGACTGCAGCACCCCGGACGCATTCAAACGTCCTACCTTGCTCGAGCCAAATGCCGCCACGAAGACTGTGTTTCCATCAGGGCTGACCAACACATCCAAGGGGAAAGCCAAAGACAAAGCGCGTTCCCCGCTGGTCCCGGCAGGATTCGAATAATCGATATGCCCGTTCAACGTCTGCGGCGTCACCGCATTCGTTCCCGGATTAACCACCGTCAACCGAGTCTTCACGAATCTTCCCACCAAGTTGGGCTCGAAACGAATCTCGTTCGACGCTTCCTGATTCGACACGTACAACACACCGCTCACCGGATTGACGGCGACGTTGTAAAGCGTCGTGCCGACACCGCTCCACGTCGCTTCCACCTGCCGCGACACCACTCCAATCGCCATTACGTCCTGGTCCAACAGCGTGTACGGAAGCGCGAAGTTCCAGTTCCGGTTGAGTTCGTCGGCCCAGAATGTGCCGTTGTAGCGCACGATCAATCCCGTGTTGGGGGCCGCGGGCAACCCGGCCTTCATCGGCGGATTGGGCGGCGGCAGATGCAAACTTCCCGTCACCGTCGCTTCGGGAACAATGGTGGTGCGGTTTCCACTGTCCAGCAGGGTCACATACACCTGAGCCCCATTCTTGCTCACCGCCAGAGAACGCGGCTCACTTCCGGTCAACAATATTTCCGATTCGAAGGCCCCCGGCGAAGCGGCGTCATATACCCGGACCGCATCGTCTTGAGCCACGCACACGAACGCCTTCGACGGCGTTCCTGCAAACACCACATCCGTCGGTCGCGGCCCCACCAAGAGCGTTTTCTTCACGTTCAACGTCGTCAGATCCACGATGCTCACGCTTCCCGACATGGCATTCACGACCCAGATCTCGTTCAAGCCGCGAGCACGCACCGTCACCGGCTCCAACCCGACCGGGATTTCTGCAACTAACACCGGTAGGGCCCCCTGGGTTAAGTCAAACACCGAGACGCGGTGTTCATCGGTGTTCACCGCGAAGAGTCGCGTGCCGTTGGGCGAGATCTCCATCGGGTGCACGTGGGGACTCTCGAACACCACGGCAAAAGCGGGTGAAGCAATTACAACCAGGAACAAAACGAGCGCGAGGGGGAAACGCATCGTGGACCTCCGGCAACGTTGAGTGCGAGGCGAAGCGGAGAGGCGAACGACTGCAAAGACGCCCTATTTTACCACCTCCCCCGAGAGGCACGGCCCAAGAAAGTGCTACTCTCGAACAGGATCCGAAAATCAAAACAAACATGAAAGCGTTGTCTCTGGCCCGGCCCGCCCCCGTTCTTTCCAAACCGCTGGAACTCCTAGACGCCCCCGACCCCAAGCCGGAGCCAAGCGAAGTGCTGGTGGACATCGCCGCTTGCGGCGTGTGCCGCACCGATCTCCACATTGTGGAAGGCGAAGTGCCCGCGCCCCATTATCCCGTCATCCCTGGCCATCAAGCGGTGGGCCGCGTCATCGAGCGGGGGGCGGACGTCCGCGCATTTGCTATCGGTGAGCGCGTGGGTGTGCCCTGGGTGGGCGCGTTCTGCCGTCGCTGTCAGTTCTGTCTCTCGAATAGAGAAAATCTCTGCGACAACCCCACGTTCACGGGATTGCATCGTCCCGGCGGATTCGCAAGTCGCGTGACCGCGCGGGCGGATTACGTGCACGCACTTCCCGACACGATGGGTGACGATGTCTCGGTGGCTCCGCTTCTCTGCGCTGGCATCATCGGCTACCGCGCGCTGAAGCAAAGCCGTCTCACTCCCGGAGGACGTGTCGCGCTCTACGGTTTTGGCGCGGCCGCCCACATTGCCCTCCAAGTTGCACGCAGGTGGCGATGCGACGTCTATGTCGTGTCCCGCGATGAAGCTTCGCTCGAGCGGGCACGAGAGCTGGGCGCCCTCTGGACGGGAACCATCGGCACACCGCTTCCCCACCCCGTTGGTCATGCGGTGCTCTTCGCACCAACAGGCAGCATGATTCCCGACATCATGGCCAACCTTGAAAAAGGCGGCGTGCTCTCGATTGCCGGTATTTATCTCGATCGCATTCCCGAACTCGATTACGCCACGCATCTCTTCGGTGAAAGAGAATTAGTGAGCACGACCGCGAACACCCTGAGCGATGCCCGCGAACTTCTCGATCTTGCCGCGTCACACGACTTCATCACTCAAGTAGAAACGTTCCCGCTTGCCGATGGCAACCAAGCTCTTCAGAAACTAAAAGAAGGTCGGCTCAACGCCCAGAGCGCGGTGTTGCGGATGTAGTCTCCGGATCGGGCGTGCGGCGCCGGCCGTCCTCCAACAACTCCCGAAATCGCTGTGCATCCCGGTCATCCACCGCAGACATCAACCGTTTGAGCGAGGCCTCCAGCCGCACCAAAGCCTGCTTCGAAAACACGTTGTGGGCCTGAATTTCGTAGTACACATCCGGGCTCTCGCGCGTCACCGTCGCGGCCAGCGTCTCCAGAGCCTGAAACGTCGTGCTCCGTACCGGGTGTTCGCTTTCCGGTAATGCCAGCGCGAACGCAATCGCCGTCGCATGGGCCAAGCTCAAGAGATCGGCCATGATTCGATCGTGGTCCTCTAACGGCACATGCACGAGACGTGCAGTGGTCAGAGCGAACAGCTCTTCAACCGTGCGCGTTGCCTCAACGTCCTGCGTGTCACAAATGACCACGTCGGCATCCCGCAACAACACGATCGATGGACCAAACATGGGATGGAGCGACGCAACCCGCCCCCCCGCGCGAGCCAGCGCGGCAATCGGATCGAGAAGCGGGCCCTTGATGCTGGCTAGATCGGCAACCACTCCGCGTGGCGGATCGTTAACCCACTCGCGATACAACCCCGCGGTCGCGCTGGGCGGCGTGGCGCACACCACGAGATCCGCACCCAACAATTCACGCTTCGCCCATTCGTTTTCTTCCGGGGTTGCTGCGGGGTCCAAGGCGCCAACCGTATATCCCTGCGCAGATAAAAACCTGCTCATCCATCGGCCCATGCGCCCCGCTCCGCCCACCAGCACCGCGCTCTTTCCCGCACCCAATGCCCCCACCCGCAGCCGGTCTTCGTCCTGCGCGCTTACTGAAGCGCGAATCAGGCGCGCAAGAAGCTCTTCGGCCAGGCGATGATCCAATCCTCGTTCCAAAGCCGCGGCACGCGCTCGCTCCAAAACCGCGCGCTCCTGCGCATAGTCCACCGTGGGCAAATGCTGCCGCCGCTTCGCCTCGCCGATCCGGCGAGCGAGATCGATCCGCTCCGCCGCGTTTGCGATCAGCTCCAGGTCGAGCCGCCGCATGCGCTCGCGAAGGTGCTCCAGGCCCTCTAGAGACTCGCTCAATCGGTGGCGTGCTTCAGCAAGGTGCGAAGCTCTTGGCGCAGTTCCGGTGTATCGTCGTGGCCGTGCACCGCCACGGCATGAGCACACGCCGCCTCCAGCACCTCATCTTCGGTTCCCGAAATTTTGAGCGAGCAATTGGACTCGCTGGGGTACTCGCGGCAATCGAGATATTTGCGTTCCTTGGCCATGATCAACCTCCGTGCTGATTAACTACTAGAAACGAAACAAAGCTCCGATCGGCTCTTCGGGAGGCAATCGCTTCCGAACGTCTTCGGAGCGAACGAGCTCGAGCTCTGCTTCCTGCACCACCGCGCGCTCCAGCATCGCATCGATTAGATCCGGAACCTGCGCCAGCTCCATGCCGCAGCTTGGACACACGGTGGGTGTGGTGGTGAACAGCATATGACAGCGCACGCACTCCTGCCCTGGCGCGCGGTACTGATCGTGCACGATCAAGAGCTGAATGCGCCGCTCCTCCAAGGCAAGGAGCGTGTTTTCAAGTCCCCACGTTCCTTTTCCGGGCACGCT
>Ga0068861_100001545_pt1 | contig 14604 bp, 9 predicted proteins | sample KBSSwiS42_FD_66593 | JGI IMG/M metagenome (GOLD analysis project Ga0068861, IMG submission 66593) | Switchgrass rhizosphere microbial communities from Kellogg Biological Station, Michigan, USA - KBS Switchgrass S4-2 | ecosystem: Host-associated > Plants > Roots > Rhizosphere > Soil ...
GGTGAAGGTGCTGGAATTCCGCCGCGGCTCGGACGACTTCCGCGCACACGTCGCGACCAGCAAGTTCAAGGACACGCCGGGCTTTGGCGAGGCCCCGAAGGGTCACATCCTCCTGCAGGACCACGGCGATGCCGTGGCGTTTCGCAGCATCAAGATCCGAGCGCTTTGAGCGCGATCACCTTGCGCGTGCTGCCCCAGGCCTCGTAGGCCGCGATGGCCCGCGCGCGCAGCTTCTCCGCGCGCTCCGCGTCCCGGCCGCGCAAGTGGTGCATCGCCAGCTCACTCGCGACGGCTTCGAAGTGCAAGAAGCCGCTGTCGCGCGCCGCGATCATGGCGCGTTCGTACAGCTCGTCTGCGGCCGCCGTTTCGCCCAGCACGCGCGCACGCTCCGCGGCGACCGTGAGGTGCAGCGGCGCGAAGTTGTGCGGGCAGTTGCGCGCCCAGGTCTCGAGCGTGCGCACCTGCTGTTCGAGTCGCGCTTCCAGCCCGGCGCGTTCGGTGGCCGGGATCTGGTGCCACACCCCGGTTGCGCTCAGGCACTGGAAGAATGCGTGTTCCACCGTGGTCATCATGCCGGGCACGAACTTGAGCAGGTCGTCGAGTACCTTCGAGATGCGCCAGGCGTCGGCGAACTGGTCCGCGAAGTAGCGATTCATCAGTCGCAGCGTCTGGAAGTGCGCCAGCATGCTCTTGCTGACGCTGGTGGACTGCAGGTCGCGCAACATGCGCGCTTCGTCGAAGCTGGCGTCGTCGAGAGTCAGCCCGGCGGTGTCGTTGCGCAGCCACTCGATGAAGCGATGCCGCGTGCGCAATACCTGCAGGCTGGTCAGATCGCCGAGCCGCTGCAGCAGCTGCAAGGATTCGTCCGCGGCGGAATGCACCGCCCCGAGCCGCTCGCCACTGAACATGAGGTGGGTGATGGCGATGGCGGAGCAATAACCGGCGTGCGGATGGTCGCCGGCGGCGAGACCCCAGCGAACGCCGTCGCGGTACACCTTGATGCTCTCGCCGATCGGGCGCACCCAGGCCGAGGCGAACGCTGCCCAGGTGAAGTGGCAGGCGGAGCGTACGGTGATGTCGTTGAGCCGCTCGCACAGGTCGACGCCGAGTTTTCCGAAGCGGTCGCCGTCCCGGAAGTTGCCGACGATGCCGCTCAGGATGGGCGCGAAGGAACCATAACCCTTGGCGGACATCGGGCAATTGCCGTGTTCGATGGACTGGCGAACCATGTGGCAGCAGATGAGCGCGAACAGCTCCGGGTTCACCTGGTAGGCCGGCGGGATCATGTGCATCAGCAGCGACATCAGCGCGGTCTGGTCGGGATCCGTCATCTGCGGCAGATCGAGCAAGCTCTCGATCGGGTTCTGCGTGGTCCAGCCGAGGATCCAGCCGATCTCGCTCTGCAGCTTGGCGCGCACCTGGTCCGGCTGATCCGGCAGGTCGAGACCGAACAGCTGCACCGCCTGGCGGCCGCAGGCCACGGCGCTGGTCATGTCACCCATGCTGAGGTACGTATGTGTGCGTGCCGTCATTAACCGGCCCTTGTCGGCGGAATTGCGTGCCGACAGGAGTGCGCCGTCGATGGTCGCGAGCGCGCCGTCGAAGTCGGCGATCAGCGCCTGGCTCTCGGCGAGATGACGGTGCGCCTCGAACGCCAGCGCATAGTTCTCGCCCCAGGCGTCCCAGCCCAGCAGTTCGATGGCGCTGCGACAGGCGCGCGTCGCGAGGTCGTAGGCCGTCGAGTTGCGCGCGCGGGTCGCGGCCAGCAGGTTGAGCTTCGCCAGGCGCAGCCGCTCGGCGCGGCTGTCGATGAGCGGTATGCCCTGGTTCATGTGGTTGACGATCTCGAACACCTGGTTCGTCACGTCTTCGCCGGCGGCGGCGAGCATGGTGCGGCCGATGCTCAGGTTGAGCGCCGGCCGCGCACTGGCGGGCACCAGGCCGTACGCGGCCTGCTGCACGCGGTCGTGCTGGAACATGAAGTGCGCCGGTGTCGAACCCGTCGCGCCGGTGTCGGCATTCGCGAGCAGGTTGTCGCGCACCGCCGCGCCCAGCTGTTCGCGGGCGCGCTCGGGTGTGCAGCCCGCGACGCTCGCCAGCGTGGCGAGATCGAAGCGGTTGCCGATCGCGGCGCCGTAGGAAACGATGCGCTGCGTTTCCGGATCGAGACGGCCTATCTTCTGCGCGACGAGGTCGGCCACGTTCTCGGTGATCGCGAGCGCGCGGATCGCTTCGAGATCGCAACGATACGTGCCGCTCGACAGATCCATGCCGAGCAGGCCTTCGGCCTGCAGCTTCTGCACGAACTGGCGCATGAAGAACGGATTGCCACCGGTCTTCTCGCGCACCAGTTCGGCGAGCGGCGCCACCATGTCGGCGTCCACCTGCATTTCGTCGCCGATGAACTGCGTGATGTCGGACCAGCCGAGCGGCGCGAGCTGCACCGTGTGCACGGGGACCGTGTGCCGCTCCAGCTCCTTGATGGCGAGCATGAACGGGTGGGTTGCCACGACTTCATTGTCGCGGCAGGAAGCGATGACCAGCAGCGAATGCGTGCCGGCCGCCGACAGCAGCGACGTGAGCAGGCGCAGGCTGGCCGGATCGGCCCACTGCATGTCGTCGAGAAACACGGTGAGCGGGCGGTTTTCCCGGCAGAACACCTGCAGGAAACACTGGAACGCGTGGTTGAAACGGTTTTGCGATTCGGTCGGTTCCAGCGGCGCGAGCTGCGGCTGGGGTCCGATGATGCGTTCGAGCGCCGGCACCACCTCGGTGATCACGCGCCCGTTGCGGCCCACCGCGCCGACGATGGCGTCGCGCCAGGCGCGCTGCTGCTGCTGACTCTCGGCCAGCAGCTGGCGCACCAGGTCGTGCAACGCCATGACGATGGCGCTGAACGGCACGTCGCGCTGCAGCTGGTCGAATTTTCCGCCGATGAAATAGCCGCGCTGTTGTCCGAGGGGCACGCGCATCTGCCGCACGAGCGTGGTCTTGCCGATGCCCGCCGGACCCGACAGCACCACCAGCTCGGCGCCACCCGCCGCGGCGCGACGGAACGCCATTGAGAGCGAATGCGATTCGCGGCTGCGGCCGTAGAGCGCGGATGCGGGCACGAAGCCGCCGAGCGCGCCCTGCGGTGCGTTTTCCGCCGCCGCGGGGTTGTTCTGGATCACGGGATTCACGGTGTTCATGGCGTCACTGATTTATCGGCGCCATGGGTGCCTGCTTGACCGGGAAAACCCGGAAAAATGTGGGGTGCGCGCGTCACACTGGCGGCAGATATCCGCCGGAAGCAGGGCCTTTCTAACGCGACTCGGGCCGCGCCCGGGCGATTTCCTGGTCCGGAACGGTGCTTTCGAGAATGGCCGCGAATTGGGTCACACGTTCGACGAATTGGACGGTTTCCTGTCCATTGGCGTAGCCGCGTTTCACACGCGAATGCCAGTGTGGATCCGAGAGGCGCGGGAGATTCGCGCGCACGTCAGGCCAGCGATCCGGGTTCTTCTTGCGCATCTGCGTGATGATGCGCGCGTCTTCGAGGTGCCCAATGCCGATGTTGTAAGCGGCCATCGCCATCCAGGTCCGGTCCGGATCGCGGATGCGCTGCGGGATCCGCTCTTTCATGTAGGCCAGGTAGCGTGCGCCGGCGAGGATGTTCTCCTCGGGTGAAAACACATTGTTGACGCCCATTTTCCTGGCGGTTCTCGGCATGAGCATCATGACGCCTTGCGCGCCGCGCGGCGAAACCGCGGCCGGTCGCCAGCGCGATTCCTGGTATCCCAGGGCGGCGAGCACGCGCCAGCTCATGCCGGTCTCGCGGCCCGCTTGTTCGAAGGGCGCGCGCAGGTGGGGCAGGCGAGTCTGGATGTGGCCATGGAAATCGGCCGCCAGCCGCCTGGGCAGGCGCGCGCGCTGTACCGGCGCCTTGGGCGGCTTGGCGGGGCTCGTCGTCCGGGTCTCGGCTGCCATGACGACTGCCGGAATGCCCAGAAGGGCAAGGCCCAGGGCCATGAAACCCCGTCTGCCGGCCAGGTTTTTCCGCCTCTTGGCTCCCGTCATTGTTCGGCTAGAATACGCGCCCCCGAGCGGGCGGCCCTAATCCATGAATGGGTGTTTTTCGCGCGCGGAGAGGTACCGAAGCGGTCATAACGGCGCCGACTCGAAATCGGATGGTCGGGTAATTCCGGCACGTGAGTTCGAATCTCACCCTCTCCGCCATTTCTATTCCCCCTGTCATCGCATGTGAGATTCGAACTCACGTGCGATGAGAATGTCGAGTTCGACGGCTTTGCGGGGCAAAGCCGGACAGATTTTCGTCCCCGAAAATCTGGCCCCGAACGCCAGCGAGGGGCGAGCCGCGGTCTCCCGCTGCGAGCAATCTCACCCTCTCCGCCATTTCTACTGCCTCGCTCCATGCAGGTTGGATTCGAACTCACGAGCTTGAGAAAAGCCAGAGTTCGACCGTGAATCGCGACGCGCTCGACATCCTGGCGCAGCGCCGCTGGACAGCGATTCCCGGCCGTCAAACTAGCGCGCACCGCCGGCCACGACCCTTTCGTCGCATTGGCGCGGCGGTCGGGACACCGAACAATCGGACCCGCCATGGCCCTCTACCACGTCGCAATCACCGGCCGCGACCGCCGCCACCTCAGTGCGCTCGGCGCGAAGCTGCGAGTCGTCGTGGTCGGATACCGCGAGACCCGCCGGGGCATCGTGGTCGACGCCTATCTGCCGGAAGAGAAGATCGGCTGGGTCCAGCGGCAGGGTTACGCGGTCACGCGCCTCGAGAAGAACGATGCGCTCGCGAAGCGCCGCCAGACCGAAGGTCGCGCTGCCGTGGGTTTGCGCCGCCGGCGCGGGCGCTACGGCGACGTCATCTGGGGCGGCGGCTACCTAACTACCGACGAGGTGGAGGCGGCGATCGCGCTCGGCGCGAAGAACCACGGCGCCTACTTCGAACGCATCGCGCTGCCCAATCTCACCTGGGAGAAGCGCCGCTGCCACGCCGTGCGCATCGGCAAGGGCAGGGGCCGGAACCGGCCGGCGGTGTGTTTCGTGGGCGGCGTGCACGGCCGCGAGTGGGGCAGCCCCGACATCCTGGTGTATTTCGCGATGCGGCTGCTGCGCGCCTACCGCGACGGCAGCGGCGTGCGGCTCGGCAGCAAGTTCTTCACCCCGGCCCAGATCCGCGGAATCGTCGAGAAGCTGGACGTGGTGCTGTTCCCGCAGGTCAATCCCGACGGCAGGCACTTCAGCATGGAGCGCCACCCGATGTGGCGGAAGAATCGACGGCCCGCGCCGCGCGGCAGGGGCCACAACTGCATCGGCGTCGACCTGAACCGCAATTTTCCTTTCCTGTGGGCCTTCGACCGGCACTTCGCGCCGAATACCGTGGAGAGCACGCGCAATCCGGCCGACTACGAAACCTACATCGGCACGCGTGCGGCCTCGGAGCCGGAGACCCGCAACGTCATCTGGCTGCTGGATCGCTTCCCGAAGATTCGATACCTCATCGATCTGCACAGCTACGGTGAAACCCTGCTGCACAGCTGGGGCAGCGATCAGAACCAGACTCGCGATCCGAAGATGAATTTCCGCAACGATGCGTTCGACGGCAAGCGCGGCCTGATTCACGACGAGGGTTACCGGGAACACATATCGCCTGCCGACGAGCGCGTCGCACTGCGCATGGGGCATTTCATCGTCGGTGCCATCGAACGGGTTCGCGGCCGCCAGTACAAGCTTGCGCAATCGGTGGGGCTGTACCCGACCGCGGCGTCGACGGACGACTATGCGTACAGCCGGCACCTGGTGGATCCCCGCAAGGGGAAGATCATCGCCTACACCATGGAATGGGGCCGCAGCCGCGCCGTGACGCCGTTTCACCCGCCGTATCCCGAGATGCGCAGGGTCATGCGCGAAGTGACCGCGGGTCTGATCGAGTGCTGCCTGCGCGCGCACTCGTCGCGTGCCTCAGGGCGGCGCGGTCGCGGCAGCTGACATCGACTCCAGGCGGGACCGCAGGAACGCTTGCTCGCGCAGGTTGCCGCAGGTCGCCAGCGCCTGCCGGTATGCGGCGCTCGCTTCGGCGTCGCGTCCCAGCCGCCGCAACAGGTCGGCGCGTACCGCGTGGAACGGGTGGTAGTTAGAAAGATCGAGCTCGTCCACGAGCCGCAGTCCGCGCGCGGCGCCATCGAGCTCCGCCACCACGACGGCGCGATTCAGCGCGACCACCGGTCCGGGCGCCATCGCCATCCACAGATCGTATAACGCGAGGATCTGGCGCCAATCGGTGTGCGCGGCATCGGCCGCGTCGCTGTGTACCGCGTTGATGGCCGCCTGCAGCTGATAGGGGCCGGGCCGGTCGTCCAGCAGGCACAGGCGCAGCAGCGCGTGGCCTTCGGCAATTTCGGCGCGCTTCCACTTCGAACGATCCTGGTCGGCGAGTTTCACGAACGCGCCGCCCGCATCGGTGCGCGCGGCGCGCCGCGCGTCGACCAGCAGCATCAGCGCCAGCAGCCCGTTCACCTCGGGCTCATCCGGCATGAGCTCGCGCAACAGGCGGCCGAGCCGCAGCGCCTCGTCGCTCAGTTCCGTGCGCAGCAGTTCGTCACCGCTTGCGCTGCTGTAGCCCTCGTTGAAAACGAGGTAGACGACCGCGAGCACCGCGGCCAGCCGTTCCGGAAGCTCGTCGGCTTCCGGGATGCGATACGGAATTCCCGCATCGCGGATCTTCGCCTTGGCCCGCGACAGGCGCTGCGCCATCGTGGGCTCGGATACCAGGAAGGCGCGTGCGATCTCCCCGGTCGACAGGCCACCTATCAACCGCAGCGTCAGCGCCACGCGCGCCTCGGCGGCGAGCGCGGGGTGACAGCAGGTGAATACCAGGCGCAGGTGATCGTCTTGCACGACATGATCCTCGGTTTTGTCCGCCTCCATGAGCTGCAGGGCCGCCGTCTGCCGTTCGTCGCGCGAGGCCTCGCGGCGCAGGCGGTCGATGGCGCGGTTCCGCGCGGTGGTGATGATCCAGCCGGCAGGCGCGGGCGGGATGCCCTCCGCGGGCCAGCGTTGCAACGCCGTGGTGAATGCGTCCTGCACGGCCTCCTCGGCCAGCGACAGATCGCGCAGCGACCGCGCGAGAACCGCCACGGCGCGGCCGTATTCGCGGCGGAAGACCGTTTCGATCTCCCGAATTTCGAAAACCGGGCTCAGCGGTTTTCCATGAAGGGGCGCACCTCGATGGGCACGCCGATGGCGCGCGCCAGCTTGCGTCCCCAGCCGAGCGCGCCGTCGAGATCCGGCGCCTTGAGAATGGTGATGCCGCCGATCTGTTCCTTGCTCTCGATGAACGGTCCGTCGGTGGTCACGAGCTCGCCGCCCTGCTGCCGCAACACGGTCGCGGTGTTGGCCGGGTGCAGGCCGCCACTGAACACCCACACGCCGGCGGACTGCATTTCTTTCTGCACGGCATGCACGTCACGCATGATCTTCTGCAGGGCATCGGGCGGTGGCTGGGCTCCGCCGGCCGGATAACACACGCTAAGCAGGTACTGTTTCATCTGGGCCTCCATCGCGGCGCGGCGCGCCGCTTTCACCCCTATACGAACACAGGATCGCGATTTCGACAGCGCGCGCAGGAAAGTGCCGTCAGCGGGCGACCATGTGTACTGGCGCCGTCCGCAACTTAAGCCCGGGCGGCTTGCATTGCCAGCCCAGGCACGATACGACCCCGATACCGAACGACAGGCGCTGGCGGCGTCGGGCGCTGACGAGGACGGGGTTGGGGAGGAAGCGTCCGGGCCGGGCGGACGGTCGTAGTTAGGCCGCTCAGGCGGCGTCGATGGAATGCGAGCCCTCGTCGGATTCGCGCGCCACCTGGTCGTACGACTGCGCGAAAGTCTCGACGAATATGTGCGGCAGCGTGCCCGGCGGAGTTTCGCACAGGCTGCGGTAGAACTCGCCGTAGAGTTCCCAGTTGCCCATGGTCTTGCGGCGCGCGCTGCGCTCGAAGCGCGTGGCGAGGTCGCGCGGATCGAGACGGCCGACGAAATCCAGGAACGCGGCGAACATCGCGCGCACCATGGCGTCGTCGTGCTGGCGGGCCGCCGCGAACGATCCGCGCAGCCACTGCACGGCATCGAAGCGGCGGCTGTCGTGCGCCTTGAGCAGCTCCTGGATCAGCTCCTCGACGCTGTGCCGCTCGAGCGACGGCAGCATGTCGGGACGGCTCTTTTCGTACGTCACGCGCAACGCGTTTCGCTGGTCGTGCTGGCTGCGGTTGCTCTCCTTGAGTCCGAGCAGGGATTCACGCAGCAGCTGGCCGGCCAGGAGCAGCATGCGGGCGTGTGCATCGACGGGCAGGGTCTCGGGACCGATGCCGGCTCCGCGGCAGAACGCCTGCAGTCCCGGCAGGCTGTCGTGCGCGGCCGGGGAAGACGGCGACGCGCTGGGGACGTGAACGGGTACGGGGGCGGGTGCCGGTTCCGTGGCGGGTTGTTGTTTGGCCTGCTGCTGTTTCGCGGCCGCCTTGGCGAGTCGCGCGATGCGACGCGCCACCGCCTCGGAGTCCACATCGAGCTCGGGGTTCGTCGACCCCTCCTTGGGAAGGTCCTGGGTCTGATGCAGTGCCCGGGTGCGCGCCGAGACCGCCTGGCCGAAAGCGTTCACCGGCTTCAACTCGTCGCTGGAAATGTCGTTGCTGGCCTCGAGGAGGTTCTCCAGGCGCAGGCTCGCGCCGAGATCCTGCGGCGGCAGTCGCCGGCGGCTGCTGGTCGAGCCCGTGCCTTTCTTGTACAGCGCGCTGTCGTCGAGGCTGAAGTCGGTGGACGAATCGATCTGCACCTGCACGTGGTATTCGCCGATGCGCAGGACGTCGCCGGTCTTCAGCTCGTGGGGATTCTGGTTGCCGAGCGGCCGTTCGTTGTCGTTGACATAGGTGCCGTTGCTGGAGGTGTCCTGCAGCAGGAATCGGCCCTTGTGGAACACGATGCGCGCATGGCGACCCGAGACGTATCGCATGTCATCCGGCAACACCCAGTCGTTCTCGGAGGAGCGTCCAATGCTGCCGCCCGAAACTCCAAAGACAAAAGTGCTCTTGTCGCCCATTCGGTGGCGATGATCGCTGATGACGCGCAATCGGAGCGCCATGTTCCTGAGTACCCTCTGGGCCTAGCTTCCCGCTGCCCATGCGTGTATGAAGGGGCAGGTTAACCGCCCCCTAAGCGCTTCGATGGCATCCAGTCACATTTTCAAGATTATGTTCGTGAACCAGGGCAAGGTTTACGAGGTCTACGCCCGAAAAGTGAGCCAGGGTCGCTTGTTCGGCTTCATCGAGGTTGAAGGGCTGACTTTTGGGGAACGCTCGGGGGTGGTGCTGGACCCCGCCGAGGAGAGAATCAAGGGCGAGTTCGAAGGGGTCTCCTGCACCATGTTGCCCATGCATTCCATCCTGCGGATCGACGAGGTGAAGAAGCAGGGCGTCAGCAAGATCAGCGCTCTCGAGGGCGGTGGCAACGTCGCGCAGTTCCCGATGGGCGCGTACCCGCCCTCCGCCCGTGATCCCGGCTCCAAGAAATAGGTCTGCACGCGCCAGGTAGTTAGAGCGGACGGCGCGGCGGGAGGGCCGGCGGTCGACCGCGCGTCGAACGGGGAGGCCACCCCGCAAAAGTCAACGCCCCGGATGCGGACGGCGAATCCGTGGAAATTGGTGGAAAACGGGTGAGCCGCGCCCGAGTCCGGTACAATTCGCGCCCTCCAATGATCGAGATTCCCGGCGCCTCCGCAGTCTCCGAATTCCGCATCGCCAAACTGCGCCCGGCCCTCGAGGGGCGGCAGGCCGGGCTCGGCACCATCAACGCCCGCTTCATCCACTTCGTCGATCTCGAGCGCGCTCTCGACGCACGCGAAAGCGTATTGCTCGAGCGGCTGCTGACCTACGGGCCGCGTGAAGCTGCGAACGCGGAGAGCGCCCCTGGTGAACATTGCGGCGAGATCGTCATCGTGCCGCGGTTCGGCACGATCTCACCCTGGTCGAGCAAGGCCACCGACATCGCGCACGTCTGCGGGCTCGATGCCGTGCGGCGCATTGAACGCGGCATCGTCTGGACGCTCTGCGCGGCGACGCCGCTGTCGCGCGCGGAGCTCGAAATACTCGCGGCGCCGCTGTTCGATCGCATGACCGAGACCGCGCTGTTCGCGCGGGCCGACGCAGCGCGATTGTTCGCGCACGAGCAGACCCGCCCGCTGCGCACCGTCTCGCTGGCCACGGGGCGCGCAGCGCTGGTGAAGGCGAACACGGAGCTCGGCCTTGCGCTCTCGGACGACGAGATCGACTACCTGGTGAAGAACTTCGCGGCGCTGAAACGCGATCCCACCGATGTCGAGTTGATGATGTTCGCGCAGGCGAACTCCGAGCATTGCCGGCACAAGATCTTCAACGCCGACTGGATCATCGACGGGCAGAAGCAGCCGAAATCGCTGTTCGCCATGATCCGCAACACGCACGCGAAAAATCCCAGGGGCGTGCTCTCGGCGTATCGCGACAACGCGTCCGTCATCGAAGGACCGGTGGGCAAGCGCTACTTCCCGAATCCCGAGAACGATGTCTACGGCGCCGTCGACGAGCCGATCGACATCCTCATGAAGGTGGAGACGCACAATCACCCGACGGCGATCTCGCCGTTTCCCGGCGCGGCGACCGGCTCGGGTGGCGAGATCCGCGACGAAGGCGCGACGGGCCGCGGCGCGAAGCCGAAGGCGGGCCTGACGGGATTTTCGGTCTCGCACCTGCGCATTCCCGGCTTCGAGCAGCCGTGGGAGAAGAACCCTCTTTCAAAGGAGATTGGCAAGCCCGATCGCATCGTCTCCGCCCTCGACATCATGATCGACGGGCCGATCGGTGGCGCTGCGTTCAACAACGAATTCGGCCGGCCGAACATCTGCGGTTACTTCCGCAGCTTCGAGCTGGCCGCGGCCGGCGATCCCGACAGCCGCACGCGCGGCTATCACAAGCCCATCATGATCGCGGGCGGCATGGGCAACGTGCGCCGCAAGCACGTCGAAAAGTGCGAGATCCCGGTGGGTGCGAAGCTCGTCGTGCTCGGCGGACCGGCCATGCTCATCGGGCTCGGCGGCGGCGCGGCTTCTTCGATGGGCAGCGGCGCGTCGAGCGCTGACCTCGACTTCGCCTCGGTACAGCGTGGCAACCCGGAAATCCAGCGCCGCGCGCAGGAGGTCATCGATCGCTGCAGCGCGCGGTGGAACCAGAATCCGATTCTCCTCATCCATGACGTGGGCGCGGGAGGCTTGTCGAACGCGGTGCCCGAGGCCGTGGCGCATACGCCAGGTCGCGGCGCGGTGATAGATCTCCACGCGATTCCGAATGATGAGCCCGGCATGTCGCCGATGGAGTTGTGGTGCAACGAGTCGCAGGAGCGCTACGTGCTCATCGTCGACGCATCGCGCCTCGAGGACTTCGCGAGGATCTGCGAGCGTGAACGCTGTCCGTTCGCCGTGCTCGGCGAGATCGACGGCAGCGGCGTGCTGGTCCTGCAAGACAAGAAGAACGGCACGCGCCCCGTTGACCTGCCGCTGGAAGTGTTGCTGGGCAAGGCGCCAAAGATGCTGCGTGACGTACGCGCCGTGAGGCCCAGTCAGGCGCCGCTCGCGCTCGCGAACTTCGACCTGCGCGACGCCGCCTACCGGCTGCTGCGGTTTCCCGCCATCGCCGACAAGACTTTCCTGATCTCGATCGGCGATCGCACCGTCGGCGGCATGATCAGCCGCGACCAGATGGTGGGACCCTGGCAGGTCCCGGTGGCCGACGTCGCGGTCACGATCTCCGACTACTTCGGTCATACCGGCGAAGCCATGGCCATGGGCGAACGCACGCCGGTGGCGGTGCTGGATGCGCCAGCCTCGGGCCGCCTCGCCGTGGCCGAATCGCTCACGAACATCCTGGCGGCGGACATCGGTTCGCTGTCGAACGTGCGGCTGTCGGCCAACTGGATGGCCGCGTGCGGTGAGCCGGGCGAAGACGCCGCCTTGTACGCGACGGTGTACGCCGTCGGTGAAGAGATGTGCCCGGCCCTGGGTATCGCCATCCCCGTCGGCAAGGACTCGCTGTCGATGAAGACGGCGTGGAGCGAAGGTGCCACGAAGAAATCCGTGGTCGCGCCGGTGTCGCTCATCGTTTCGGCATTCGCGCCGGTCGGCGACGTGCGCAAGACCTGGACCCCGCAGTTGCGCACCGATTTCGGCGCCACCCAACTACTGCTGATCGACCTCGGAGCGGGCGCCAACCGGCTCGGCGGATCGTCGCTGGCGCAGGTGCACGGCGCGCTCGGCGACACGCCGCCGGATCTGTCCGACCCGCAGTTGCTGCTGCGGCTTGCGGCCGCGCTGGCCGACCTGCGCGCCCAGAATCTCGTGCTGGCCTATCACGACCGCTCCGATGGCGGCGTGTTCGCGACGCTGGTGGAGATGGCCTTCGCCGGTCACTGTGGCCTCGACGTCAAGCTGCCGGCAGGTGCCAACGGCGCCGCGGGCGCTCTGTTCAGCGAGGAACTCGGCGTGGTGCTGCAGGTGCGGGCCGCGCAGCTCGAGGCTGCAAGGGCGATCTTGAAAGAACACGGACTGGCCGACCTCACGCACGTGCTCGGCGCGCCGACCCGCGACATGCGCGTGCGCATCGAAGCCGCCACCGGCCGCGTCGACGAGACATGGGAAGACCTGCGCCGCGCCTGGTCGGAAACTTCGTATCGCATGCGCGAGCTGCGCGATGAACCAGGCTGTGCGCGCGAGGAATTCGCGGCGGCCTGCGACAGCGGCGCGCCGGGACTCAACGTCGCGCTGACCTTCGATCCGAACGAAGACATTGCGGCGCCCCATGTTTCGAAGGCGCGGCCGAAGGTCGCGATCCTGCGCGAGCAGGGCGTGAACAGCCAGGTCGAGATGGGCGCGGTCATGGAGCGCGCCGGATTCGAATCGCACGACGTGCACATGACCGACGTGCTCTCCGGACGGGTGTCGCTCGCGCAGTTCAAGGGACTCGTGGCCTGCGGCGGCTTCTCGTATGGCGACGTGCTCGGCGCGGGCGAGGGCTGGGCCAAGTCCATCCTGTACCACGCGCGCACGCGCGACGAGTTCCGGAAGTTCTTCCAGCGCGGCGACACCTTTTCTCTTGGAGTCTGCAACGGCTGCCAGATGTTCGCCGCGCTCAAGGAGATCGTGCCGGGCGCCGGCAGCTGGCCGCGCTTCGTGCGCAACCGCGGCGAACAGTTCGAGGGACGCTTCTCGCTGGTGGAACTCGCGAAGTCGCCGTCGATTTTCTTCGAGGGCATGGACGGCTCGATGTTGCCGATTGCCGTGGCGCACGGCGAGGGCCGCGCGGAGTTCGCGAGCGAAGCCGATGCGCGCGGCTTTTCGGAGTCGGGGCTGGTGAGCGCGCGTTACGTGGAAGGCAATCGCAAGGTGGCGACTACCTACCCGGCGAACCCCAATGGCTCGCCGTTCGGTATCGCCGCGATTACCAATGCCGACGGGCGCGTCACCATCACCATGCCGCACCCGGAACGTTCGTTCCGCTACGCGCAGAACTCGTGGCGGCCGGACGGCGCCGGCGAGTATTCGGGGTGGTACCGGATGTTCGGCAACGCGCGCCGCTGGGTGGGCTGAGCCGATCCGGATGGAGGCGGGCGCGGGAAGTCGCCCGCGTCTCCGCGCGACGGATTACTTGACGTTCTTGATCGCTTCGAGCGCCTCGGCGTAGGCCGCCTCGCCGGCCTCTTCCGACGCGACGGTCACGGACAGGATCACGAAGCGATATGAAATCAGGACGGTGGTGACGTTCGAATACGTCCTGTGGGGCAGGGCGGCAAATGGCTTTTCGCCATCGTGCGCCGCCGAGAAGGAGCAATAGCCACCCACGAGGTCATCGTGGGAGATCGAGACGAGGTTCGCGGCGCCTTCCTTCGAGTTGCGTGCGTAGGGCGCGCACGCCTGGCCCAGGATGCCGCGTACCCAGTCTTCCGCGATCGCGCGCTTGTCGATGTTCGGGAACGGCGTGATCGCGATGTCGACGCCATTCTTGAAAGCGCGTATCTCGCGCAATCCGGCCATCTCAGGGATGGGCGCCTGCGGGTAGCTGTAATACGTCCAGCCCTCCGGCAGCGTGAGCATGACGCCCCTACCCACGTCATGGCTGGCGGATTTCTCCTCCTGGCAGCCGCGTTCAGGCAGGCATTCATGGGTCGGGTTGGCCGCCCCGGCGACAGTGGCAAATGCGAGGAGCAAGAGTGCCGGGAAAAGCCGCAACTGGATTGGCATGCAACCTCCGCCCGCGTCCATCTGCTAACTATCCTGTCCGACACGCCGCGCGGCGGCCTCTTCGACGAAGAACTTGCGAACCTTCATCGCCTGCTGCAGGCGGCCCTTGCGGATGTAGGCCTGGTAGAGGAAGTCCTTCATCACCTCGAGCAGCACCGCGGCCTGGTAGGTGTTGATGAGCGGCAGGTCGAGCAGCGGCTCGTTGCCGCCACCGAAAATGATGCGCATCACCAGGGCAAAGATCTCTTCGTCGATCTGCGCCATCTCCCGCACGTCGGA
>Ga0068861_100001548_pt1 | contig 14601 bp, 9 predicted proteins | sample KBSSwiS42_FD_66593 | JGI IMG/M metagenome (GOLD analysis project Ga0068861, IMG submission 66593) | Switchgrass rhizosphere microbial communities from Kellogg Biological Station, Michigan, USA - KBS Switchgrass S4-2 | ecosystem: Host-associated > Plants > Roots > Rhizosphere > Soil ...
GGAGGGCACTGCCGGAGCTGCCGGCCTGGCGCCTTCCGGCGCAGCCGCTCGGGGCGACCCCGCGCTGTAGCGAGTGGACGAAGTGCCCGCGGCGCTGGCTGTCGGTCGGGCGCCAGGTAGTCCGGGCGTGGGCGCAGGACGACCAGCTGGAATCGCAGCTGAGCTGACGCGTGCGGCCGGATTCGCTGCTGCGGGCATCCGCGCCGTGGGAGGAGCTGCGCTCTGGGCGACGGCGGGCTGGTGCGTCGCCGTCATCTGGCCAGACATGCTCGATCGGCCGGGTGCCGCGCTGGACGCCGGGGAGGTCGCTGTTCGCGCCTCGGGCTTGACGGTGGTAGCCGTGTGTGCGCCGGGGGACGACACGGCCCTCTCGCGCGTCTGGGACACGGCCGGCATCGCCGGCACGGTGGGGTTGCCCTCGGGCTTCACCGCCAGCATGGAGCCGCTGCTGACCGCGCCCTTGTGCCAGACGTGGAGGCCGATCAGTCGAACGTTCTTCTTTGGAAGTGCCGACACTTGATCGGTGAGCCGCTTGAAGAGCTCCGGCTCCTCGAACGGCAGATCACCGTTACTCAGCTCGCTTTCCACGGCAGCAGCGAACGCGCGCGCATACTGCATCATGATCTCTTCCGCTTCAGCGTTGTTCACCGCCTTGGGGAAGGACAATGCCAGTTTGGCGCGAATCTTGTACCCATCCATGGTACGCGCGCTCGCCACGCGCTGCAGGGATTCTACCTCTCGCTTCTCAAACAAACCCCAGGCTGCCACGCATCCATGAAGAACGGACCGCGACCATGCGGGTTGAGACCTGCATAAGTTAAAGTCCGGTTCCGTTTTGTTAGGTCTCCCAGGCCGATTCCGTTTCCCTTGGCGCTGAGCCCAATCCTGGTGCTGGTGCAGTGGAACACGCGGCCCTGCTCGCGAGGGCTGTCGAACGCGAGGCGCTGGCGAACGCGAGCCGCTGTCAGGCGTGCGCTGCGTCGTGCAGCCTCAGGCTCCCGATCGCAGCGCTCAAGCCGTCGCGCAGCGACGCGTAGATGCGACCGTCCAGGGGTCCTGCTTCGAACACCACGTACCCGAGCAAGCGCTGGCGCAGCACCAACGACTGCACCAGCCAAGTACCACGTCGAGCGGGGTGCAGGAGACCATCCGGCAGCAGTCGCTGCCCGGAGAACTCCCCGGGCAGATCGAGCTCCAGCTGTCCCTGTCGGACCAACAGGGCACCCCGAGCCGGTCCGGCGCCGTTCGACAAGGCGATGAAGCAACTCGGTACCTCCAGCTGGGTCAACGTGTCCGCTAGCACGCGGCTCAGCTCGGGCCAGTCGAGCGCGTTCAAGAGGCGCTTCGTGGCCAGGCGTAGGCTGCGTGACAACGCCGCCTCCGCTAGCCAGCGCCGCGCTTGGCTGCGCTCCGCGAGCAGGCTCACCGAGGAGCGCGCCACATGCCACATCTCGTCGGCGCTGCGCCGCCACTTCGGATCATGGCGCAGGCAGAGCGAGAAGTGTCGCCGCATCACCGTGATGACCTCCTGCCAGGCACTGACATCGGTTGTTGGCCCGCGATCCATCTGCCCCATGACGTCTTCCAGGAACGACACGAAGCTCTGCCCCTGCAACAGGCCGCGGCGACGCCCCTGGATGTCGGTTGCGGCCTGCACCAGCAGCGTGTCCGGCAACGTCGGCTCGCACTCAAACCCCGCCTCTTCGATTACCCGACGCACGTCGGCGAGGATGCGCGGCAGCGCTAGCCGGTATGCTTCCTCAAAACGCAGGGGCTCGAGCAGCTCCGGCTCCGCCAGCATGGGCGTCGAACCCGAGGTTGTCCCAGAGAGCGAGCGCGCTCCGCAGGATTCCCGCGGGATGAAGGTGGCGTCGAGAAAGACACGGCCGGGAAGATCTTGCTCCGAGATGCGCGCTACGACCTCGCGCAGCGCCCGCCGGCCCTGCTCGTAGAGCGGCTGGCGCACCGTGGCCAGCGAGGGTGCCGCGAAGCGCGCCGACTGGATGTCGTCAAAGCCGACCACGGCCACTTTTTGCGGCACCGCCACCTTGCGTTCGGCGAGCGCCCGCATGGCGCCGATCGCCATCAGGTCGCTGGCACACATCAAGGCGTCGAAGCCGAGGCGCCGGTCGTCGAGCAGCACTTTGACGGCGTGCGCGCCCGATGGTTCCAGAAAGTCGCCTTCGACGACCAGGTCCGCCTCGTTCGCGAGCCTCAGATCGGCGACCGCCTCGCCGTACACCTGAAAACGCTCCTGTGCCTCGTCGTTGCCGCGCGGGCCCTTGACGAAGGCGATGCGGCGGCGGCCGCAGGTCTGCGCGAGATGGGTGAGGGCTTGGCGGACGCCCGCGCGGTTGTCGACAGCGACTTCCACCGCACCGGCCAGGTTGCCGCCGATGCTGCACACTGGCAGGTGCATGAAACGTTTGCAGAACGCGCTCAGCCTTTCCATCCCGGAGTAGTTGGAGAGCGTGCCCGACAATACGATCAGCGCCTGGATGCTTTCGGCGACGCACAAGGCATACGCGGCATTCAAGGGAGCCTGCGCTGGGTCGGGGGCGTCGAGCTGCCCGCCGACGAAGCAGGTGACATCGAGCTCGAGGGATTTCGCTTCCGCGTCGATGCCGAGGACGATCTGCTGTTGATAGTCCTGGTCGAGGGTGTCCACGAACACCCCGATGTTGGTGCGCTGCGTCGTCAAAACAGGGAAGCCCTTCCCACCTTCTCGCTCAACTCCCGACGCTGGCAAGGGGCCGCGCGTGCGGGAGCTCGCCGCACCCCGCGCCACACGGCAGAAATGAGATTTCCCGACAAATGCGCGGGTCGCCTGGCCGGCTAGCGCCGTGCGCAGCGCCCGTCAGCGACGCCGCGAGCAGTCGAAGGGGCTCGTGCGAGTGCTCCTGCACCGAGCCCACTTCACGTCCTACTCCGGAGCACTGCATCACACGCCAACTCCCTGGGCAATTTTACAGCAGGTTCACAGCTGCTCGGTTACGCGCTCTCGCGAGCACAGGTTACAAAAACCTACAATTGAGGCCTCACATTTCCGGGCCATGTGCAGTAAACGGACAAGCTCAGGGAAGAACCATGAGATTCGCGTGTCAGAGCTGCGGCAAGGCCTACAACCTGCCGGAAGAGCGGATTGCCGAGAAGAGCAACGTCAAGCTCAAGTGCCGCGTGTGTGGTGCGATCGTCGAGGTGAAGAAGCAGGGGGAGCTCGTGGCGCTCGTGCTCGACGACACGGAGGGCAAGCCCATGGCTCGCGTCTCCGAAGCGCCGGCTCCGCTCACCAGCATTTCTCCAGAGGACGACGACACAGACGGAGCCACGGTCTCGATCAGCGAAGCCAGCATCAATGATCAGGGGCCGCTCGAGCTCGAGTTGCCAGCGGCGCTCGCAACGGGCTTCTCTTCCGGAGCCTCGTCATCCCTCGCAGCCTCGTCATCCCTCACAGCCTCATCATCCCTCACAGCCTCATCATCCCTCACAGCCTCCTCATCCTTCGCAGGCTCCTCCGCGGCGCTCGGCTCTGCTGCCACGTCGGCAAGTGTTGCGGCGCTGCCCCCACCGCTGATGCACGGCGAGGCAGGTGTAGAGCGCCTGGCGGCGACGCATGTCGCACCGCCGCTCCCTCCGCCTCCGCTCTCGCCGAGCTCGCTGCCGCCTCCGCCCGCGTTTCGCGCGCAGGAGCCGGTCGTCGAGGCCGTGACCAACGGCAGCCATGGCGCCGGTGCGAGCAACGGTTCGAGCGCATTCTTTTCCGAGATTGTCGGCCGGGACACCGCTCAGTCAGAGATTGCGGGCCGTGAGCCCGATGAGGGCTTGACTCCGGAGCTGAAAGCGCCGGTCGCGCCGAGCTTGTCCGGCTCTGCTGTCCTGTCGGGCTCTGCCGTGGGCAGCGGCCTTGGCTCGACTGCGCTGGGCGAGAGCGCGATCTCCTCCGAGATCGGTGAATTTCCCGCCGCTCCGGGCGAGGCGGCCGGCAAGGACCCGATGTTCAAGTTCAAGATGCTGGCTGCCTTTGCGACCGGCGTGCTGATCGACCGAATCGTCTCGGGCTTGTTTCAGTAGGCCAAAATTCCCAGCGCTTGGACGGGTTCGCGGCGCCGGAGCGCCGTAACCTCAGGGAGTGTCCAAGCAGAACATAGTGGGCAAGCAACACAAGGTGGTCGGCCCCCTCGAGGCGGCCCAGAAGCTTCTGGTCAGGATTTCGGGACGAGCTCTCTGTCGCTCGGAGACGGCGGCCACGTCGCTGGAGCTGGCCGAGCACCTGTTTGCGCTAGCGAACGCCTCGCTCGATCGCGTAGAGCGCGCGCGGCGGCGCCGCCTTTCGCGGCTGCTCGCCGACCCTCGCGGTCAGCTGCTCAGCGTGCTGCTGACGGACCGCGTGGCACGCGACAAGACTCTGGCCCACGCGCTGCCGCAGCTGGAATACCTGATCACCCAGCTCGGAGTACCGCGCTTCCTGAGCTCTTTCGAACGGCTGCAGCTGCGGCTCGGCGCTCAGGTCGGAGGCTGGGTGCCTCGGCTCACCGGCAAGCTGATCGCGGAGCACATCCGTAGCGAGGTGAAGGGTCTGGTGCTGCCGCTCGAAGCGCAGGCGCTGGCGAGCTTTCTCACGCAGCGGCGTAACGAGGGAGTGCGCGTGAATGTCAACCAGCTGGGCGAGGAAGTGCTCGGTGAAGATCGCGCCGCGCAGCGCCTGCAAGAGTACATCCAGCTGCTCTCGCGCCCCGACGTCGACACCATCTCGGTCAAGCTATCCTCCATCTTCAGCCAGGTCGATCTGTTCGCCTGGGAGGAGAGCCGCGAGCGCATCGCCGAGCGGCTGCGGCAAATCTACCGCGCCGCGCTCAGCTCGGTCGCGACGCCGCCGGACCTCGCTCCCGACTCCAGCTCCCGCCCGGCCGCCACGCGCTCCAAGCTCGTGTATCTGGACATGGAGGCTTATCGCGATCTGCGCTTCACGGTGGCGCTGTTTCAGCGCTTGCTGGACGAGGCCGAGTTCCAACAGCTGAGCGCAGGCGTGGTGTTGCAAGCGTACATCCCCGACTCGGCGGAGCTGCAACGCGAGCTCACAGCCTGGGCTGTCGAGCGGCGCCGGCGCGGCGGGGCACCGCTTCGTTTGCGCATCGTCAAGGGGGCCAACCTCGCGGCGGAACGCGTGCAGTCGTCACGCATGGGCTGGGCGCTACCGATCTATGCCAGCAAGGCCGAGGTCGACGCAAACTACAAGCGCATGCTGTACACGGGCACCGAACCCGGCAACGCGGACGCGCTGCACCTCGGCATCGCCAGCCACAACATCTTCGACCTCGCGCTCGGTTTGGTGCTGCGCGCCTCGCGCTCCGTGGGACACAGCGTCGGTTTCGAGGTGCTGGAGGGCATGGCGGGTTCAGTGCAGCGCGCGCTGACAGCGCTGGGCGCGCCCGTGCTGGTGTACGCGCCCGTCGTGAGCCCGCACGAGCTGGACACGGCCGTCGCCTACCTGCTGCGCCGGCTGGACGAGAATACCTCGCGCGAGAACTTCTTGTGCCATTCGTTTTCGATGCAGCCGGGAGACGCCGCATACACCGATCAGGCGCGGCGTTTCCGCGAGGCGCATGACGCCGCGGAGAGCGTGAGCAGCGCGCCGCGGCGCAGCCGCGATCGCTTCGGGGAGATCGTCGACCTGGCGGCGTCGGAGCCGTTCCGGAACGAGCCCGACAGCGATTTTTCGGAGCCGGCGCACCGCGCGGCTGTGCTCTCCGCGCTCGACCAGACGCGCACCCGACCGAGCTTCGAGATCTGCTCGGTCATCGACGGCCGAGCGCGCGAGACCGGCGAGATCGAGTACGGCTTCGATCCATCTCGGCCGCGCGTGGTGCCCTATCGCTGCCAGTTGGCTCGCGCAGCCGAGGTCGAGTCGGCGCTCGCCTGCGCGGAACGCGCGCTCGGCAGCGTCGGCGGCACTCCGCTCGCCGAGCGCGTGGAGTGGGCGCGCAGCGTGGCGCGTGTCTTGCGTCGTCGCCGCGCTGCGCTGATCGCCACGATGCTGCTCGATTCAGGCAAGCGCGTGAGCGAGGCGGACGCCGAAGTGTCCGAGGCCATCGACTTTGCCGAGTACTACGCCCGACAGGCAGAGGAGCTGGGGCGCGACGCCTGCGTCGTGGCCCGCCCCAAGGGCGTGGTGGTGGTGACGTCCCCCTGGAATTTCCCGCTGGCCATCCCGCTCTCGGGGGTCCTGGCCGCACTGCTCGCCGGCGCTCCGGTGATCTTCAAGCCGGCGCTGGAGACGGGGCTCGTAGGTGAGCAGCTGTGCGCGGCGGTCTGGGACGCAGGCGTTCCCCGTCAGGCGCTGCAGCTGGTCTTGTGTCGGGACGAGGTGGGGACGCTGCTCTTGCGTCACCCCGTCGTACGCGGCGTGGTGCTGACGGGCGCCACCAGCACCGCGCGCTTCTTTCTCGAGCAGCGCCCCGCGCTGCACTTGTGCGCCGAGACGGGCGGCAAGAACGCATTGATCCTGTCGGCGTTAGCGGACCGCGAGCTCGCGATTCGTGATCTGGTCGTCTCGGCGTTTGGCTTTTCGGGACAGAAGTGCAGCGCCGCGAGCCTCGCGATCCTCGACGCCGAGGTGTACGACGATCGGCATTTCCTGGCGCAGCTACGCGACGCAGCCGCCAGCTTGGTGGTGGGCTCCGCCTGGGAGCCCCCGAGCAGCGTGACGCCGCTGATCCGGCCTCCCGAGGGAGCGCTGCAGCGCGCCTTGACCCAGCTGGAGCCCGGTGAGTCTTGGCTGCTCGAGCCGAGCCCGCATCCCGACAACCCGAGGTTGTGGTCGCCCGGTATCAAGCTCGGCGTCAGCGCCGGCAACTTCACTCACCAGACCGAGCTGTTTGGACCCGTGCTCGGCGTGCTGCGCGCGCGTGACTTCGATCACGCGCTGGCGCTCGCCAACGCGACTCCCTATGGCCTGGTCGGCGGCCTGCACAGCCTGGACGAGCGCGAGCAGGCGCGCTTCTTGGCGCAAATGGCCTGCGGGAACTTGTATGTCAACCGCACCATCACGGGCGCCATCGTCGGCCGCCAACCTTTCGGTGGGCACAAAGCCTCGAGCGTGGGACCTGGCGCCAAGGCGGGCGGGCCCAACTACGTGCTGCAGCTGAGCGACTTGCTGGACGCCGAACCCACCGCCAGCCAGGTGCCCCAGGCGCTGCCGCCGGCACTCCAGGCGCTCGGCGAATGGGCACGCCGCCAGCTCTCGCCGGTGCACTTCGATCGTTGGCGCACGTGCGCCAGCGACTACGCGCGCTGGCTGCGCGAATACTTCCGGGTCGATCAGCCGGCGCCCGAGGTGCTGGGCCAGGACAATCTGTTGCGCTATCTGCCCGTGAGCTCGCTGTTGCTCGCTGCGACGCCCGAGAGTGACTGGCTCGCGCTAGCCTGCGCGAGCGCAGCGGCGCTGCTCGCGGGCAACGGCTGGGGGCTGAGCCTGATCCGGGAGGGCAGCCTCTCCGCTCTCGCTGTCTCCAGCCAGCGCTTCGAGCGCGATTTTCAGGCCCTGGCCGCCGCGTGCGGCTGCACGGGTCGAGTGGAGTCCAGTGCGCAACTCGCCGCGCGTCTGCAGGGGGTCGAGCGACTGCGCTGGCTCGGTCCGCCCTCTTCCGAGGTGCCCGAGGCGCTGCTGCGCGCCGCGGCCCAGCTGGGCTGTCACGTCTCGATGCGACCCGTGCTCGCGCACGGGCGCTACGAGCTACTGTTCAATCACCGCGAGCAGGCGATCAGCAGCGACTATCACCGCTACGGACATCTGGGCTGGCGCAGCGAGGGGCTGCTGGCGCTCGAGCCGCTCGCTCAATCTGCGTCCGTGAAGATGAACTCGAACGCCACGTTTTCGCCCAACGGGCCTGCAGCACGCGGACCGTAGCCAACGACCAGAAAGCGTTCCGCGGGGGCGTGGCAGTCCCGTACCAGCACCTCCACAGCCCGAGCAGCGCGAGCGGCCGAGAGCTCCCAGGGCGTCGCGTAGCGTCGGCTCAGCGCGGGCTCGACGATGCGCGGCTTGCCGTAGTAGCCGGTGACGCGCAGCTGACCGTTGAAGTCGGCCATGATGGTCTGGGCGAGATCGCACAACAGGGTGCGGCCGCCGGGGGCCACCGCGAGGCTGCTGCCCGCAAAGAGTGCCTGGCTGGCGATCGCGACCGACACGCGATCGCCGGCGCTCGAGGTGCTCATCTTCTGGTCGCGGGCCAGCTCCCCAAAGCGCTCGCGCAGCCGCGCCTCCAGCCGCTCGATGCGCGGGCGCGCGGAGGCTACCGCGGCGCTCGCGGCGGGAGCACTGACCGACGGCGCGGGCGCCGCGCTCGCGGGCGGCGTGTTCACGAACTGCGGCGGCTTCGCCAGCGCCTGGCTCAGCTCCGCTCGCGTCTGTGCGAGCTCGCGCCTCGAGCTCGCGTCCCGTGCGCGCAGCTCATCCGCCTCGCGGCGCAGCGGCACGTAGTAACCCGCGACCACGGTGAGAGCCCCAAAGAACAGAAACCCGCTCGCAAAGCGCCAGCGACGAGCGGAGCTTCGGGCTGCCACGGTGCGGAGCTTAGCGACCCACGACGACTCGTCATAATTTTGGGGAGCTCCCACGCAGCCGTCGACGCTGCGTGGCCTGCGCCTCCGAGCCGCTACCGGACGCCCAGGCGACGCGGGAAGGAGCAGTCGCCTGTCGCGCAATGAGTCCGGCTGCGCTCCCGTGGCTCGAGGACGTCCCACACGCGCGCCGATGTTTCGAACGCGACGCTCCGAGATGGGCCGAGCGGTGGCGTGTCGCCAGGCGGCGGCAGCGGGTCAGGTTGCTGGCGCTCCGTGACCCACGGCGGGCGTCGAACTGCGGGAGCCACTCCCATGGTCGCTTACGTAGGCGTTTTGACCAATTGCCACTTGTACAGATTTTCCCTGTTCCCTTACAGGCTTACGGCACAATGCCGCCGCGCGCGGCGCACTCGGGCAGTGTGCTGGCCCGCTCGAAGACCGCTCGAGAAAAGCGCTGCGCGCTCGTGGATCGCAGCACAGAATTGCTGTGCTGGGGCAGCGTTCCCGTGCCGATCCGGTCAGCAGAAAAGCGCGCCAGGGGTGTGCTTCATGAGATGCGCTCTCAGCCGTTGGCTGCTAGCCTCAGCGTTCCACCCTCGGAATTGCCATTTCGACGAGCTCGTTGCGGGCCAAGTTTTTTGGCTGGCCAGAATCTTGGGCCAGTATATTGGCAGAGAGCTCGTCGGAATGAATTCGAGACGCCCCGGCATCTAGAACCCCCCTGGAACCCTGCCATGAGTCAAGGAAACGACTTCGCCAATTACGCTTCCTCCGTCGAGGATCGGAGCGCTGCGTCCGAGGACGTGTGGTTCGTAGCTGTATCGAGCGACGACATCAAACAAATGAACGTCGATCAACTCGACGAAGCCTTTCGCTTGGGTGTCATCAATGCGCAGACCGCGGTGTGGACCGAGGGCATGGCGGCCTGGGCGCCGCTCGGAGAGGTCGCTGATCTGGACTCCGCCGACGTGAGCTCTGCCGAGCAAGACGCCGCCCATCAGGGCGCTGCCGATCAGGAGTCTGACGGTTCCGCGGGGCCCGCGTCGGCTCCGTTTGATGCAGCGGCATTCGCGTCGTCTGCGAGCACGTCGAGTGCGGAGGGTTTGCCGAGCCAGCGCCGCACCAACCCGGGTTGGCAGAACCCGTTCGACGCCCCGGAGTCGGTCGCTCCCGCGGCCTCGAAGGGCGGGATGTTCTCGAGCGCGATGTCTGCGGGCTCGAGCTTCGCCGAGCCCGGACGGACGAGCTCGCGCTCGAGCTCCATGGGGCCGTCCAGCTTCGCGCCGGTCACTGCCAGCTATGCACCCTCCGCCGGCGGCTCACTCGGGCAGAGCACGGGTCCCGTGGCGCTGAACGTCGACGAGGACATGCCCGCGGTCAACCGCGGCCGCCGCTTTCGGCCGGAACGTTGGCTGCTGGCGGCCGCTGGCGTGGTCGCAGTGGGCGTGATCGGCTTCAACAACGCCGATCTGTTGTCGTCCAAGTCGATGGCGGCAGCGGAGAAGCAAGCCTCAGCGGCAGCGTTGGTGGCGCACCCGTACGAGCTGGGCGCTGACAAGTCGGCCAAGTCCGGCTCCAACCCCTCCGCCGCATCGAAGGGTGGCGAGCTCGCTGCTGCGTCGAAGACGGCCGAGCCCGATGACGGCAAAGACGCGCCGATTGGCAGTCTGAAGGGCGAAGCAGGGGAGGACGAGGCAGCGGCCCCCGCCGCCTCGCCGGAGCCCGTGGCCAAGCTCGGCTCTACTGCGAAGGGCTCTGCTCCGAAGGACTCTGCTTCGAAGGACTCTGCTTCGAAGGACTCTGCTTCGAAGGACCCTGACTCGAAAGACTCTGCCGACAAGGATTTGCGTGGCGGCTTTGCAAAGGCGTTCAGCAAGAATGCGCCTGCCGGCAAGCCTGCGAAGGCGGGCAAATCTGCCAGGGCGGCGAAGGCGGTAGCTCACAAGACGCCGAGCCGCGCGTCGGCCTCGGCCAAGCCCAAGAAGGGCGGCGTGGCGCGTGCGGCGTCCGCGTTCGATCCGTTGAACGGCTCGTTGCCCTGAGAGGCTCGTTGCCCTGAGAGGCCTCGCTGTGCGCGAGGCTTCGCTGTGCCTGAGGCACTCATTGCCGGAATGAGAGTCAGCGTCCGATGCCGAGCCAGGCGCCGCCCGACGCCAGGACAAAGGCGATAGGGGTCAGCGCCAGCGCGAAGATGGCGGCAATCGGGGTGGTCACGGACAAAAAGAGGACCGCAACCAGCACGGCCAGCGCCGCGCCGAGCGCGGGCTCGAGCACGCTGCGCGTGCCGCTGGCTCTCGCGACCAGGTAGCCTGCCACCGGAAACGCCAGGCCCACCGCCGCCGCGAGAAACACCAAGGGGCCATTCGAGCTCACGTCGGCTTCGTCCGCGGCAGCGAAATCGAGGCCGAGCCAGTGGCCTGCGTACAGCGCCCCCGCGAGCGCCACCAAGCCGACCCCTGCCGTCACCAGCGTGCCGAGCGCGATCCAGTGCAGCATCAGCGGCGCGTGGCGGGGCTCGAGCGCTTGCCAGATCTCGCGCAGCGACGGGGGCTCGGACCAGCCGGGACGCGAGCTTCGCGGGCGATCGCTCGCCGGGCGCACGGAGGCGGGCCGGCGCGCCGCCTCCTGGGCGATAGCGCGACGCGCCGCCGCGTAGGCGAGGGCGAGCAGCGTGAGCAGGAGCGGCAGCGCCAGCACCAGCACGCCCGGACCGCGCCCGAACACGATGTGATCAAAGAGTCCCCGCAGCACCGTTGCGATCGTCCAGGCGAGCGCGAACCAGCCGGTCTTGGCTCGGACGCCGAGCGTCGCGCCCCAGAGCACCGCAGAGAGCACGTGCGGCGCCAGCGCCAGCACGCAGCGGAGCAACGTCAAGCCGTCCACACCGCTGCCGCCCAAGCCGCCCAGGGCGAGGCTGCCGGTCGCGAGCGTTTCGGCGGCGAGCGTGTCCGATGGCAGCATGCCGAGTGCAACCGCCGCGCTCGTCTTGCCCGCAGCAAAACCCAGACCCGCGACCGCCGAGAGCACGATACCCTGGCGGATCTCGAGGATCCTGCGCGCGGAATAGAGTGGCCAGATGCTGAGCACCTTGGCCCCCTCCTCGAGCGGTGCCGCAAACAAGAACATCGCCAGCAGCGCCTCGGACTCTTTGCCCGGCAGGGCCACCAGCGACAGTCCGGTCCAGCGCCAGAGCGCCGTCTCGGCGAACTGGCAGCCGACCGCCAGCACGGCCGCGGCGGCGCCAACCGCGAGCACGCGAGCCAGGGGGATGTCGCGCGCGGCACGCACGCGCCGCCAGAGCAGCGCCACGAGCAGCAGCGGCGCGAGGCCCAGGCTCAGACCCAGCAGGATTCGCATGGCTTCGACGCCTTGGAGCGCGATCTTCTCGGCGTCAATCTAGCGCGATTCGGCATTTCAGAAATGCAGACCCGCGACCGCTGCCACGCTCACGCCCAGGCCCACGCCGCTGCCGTCGCGGCCGTACAGCTCCCCGGGGCCACCGGACACGCCGTCCGCGAGGGCGGGCTGTGCAGCGCCCGAGCGCGAAAGCACCAGCAGCTCCACGCTGCTCTGCACACCGAGCGAGAGCAGCGGATTGAGATACCAGTCGAGAGCCGCCCCGAGCCGGCTGTCGAAGCCTGAAATATCGATGCGATTCGGCTCGAAACCGGCGGGAGCCCCGTTGGCGGCCAAGCCCCCGAGCGAGGCGTACCCGGCGCTCAGAGTGAAGGAGGGCTCGAGCACCCCTAGCGGGAGATGTAGGCCGATCTCCGCATTTAGCGTCCATAGGTCCCAGGCGCTCTGCCGGGCCAGCCGAAAGCGCGCGCCGAGAGTCAGGAAAATCAGCCGCACACCTGCGCCGGCGCCGAGCAGGAGAGCCGAGCCCGCAGGGGCGATCACGCTGCCGTCCAGCAGGGCGTTGGCGTGCAGGCTGTCGAGCGAAAGGTACTCGTAGCCCGATTCCACTCCGAGCCAGACGAACTCGAGCCCGCGACCCGCGTCCTCGCGCTCCGCGCGATCGAGCTTTTGATACGTCGCGCTCTCCGCCGGATTCTGCGTCGTGGGCGAGCTCGGCGGGGGCGTCAGCCCCCCTGTCTGGAGCGGAGGTGTCGCCGGCGCAGGATAGCTCGACGGGCTGTTGGGGTACGGGTTGCTCGGGTACACGGGCGGGCTCGGTGCTTGCGCTCGCACCGGCGCCGCACACAGGATCACGAGGATCGCGGCCACGGACCCAGCGCACGGGCGGCTACGCGAATGGTGAGCCATCTCGCGCACACTAACGTTGGCGGGCCACACTGGCAAACAGCGCGGTAGTGGCAAGCGGCCGCTCGAGCATGGCAGGCCGCGCCGCGCGGGCGCCCAGGTGCGACGCCTGCGCTTTGTCGCATCGCCTGTTTGACGTTTTGCGCCACTTGGGCAAGAACGCCGGCGAATGCCACGCCTTCCGTTTCTGAGGGGCGCATGCTGGCTTTGGATTCTCGCCGTCGTCTCGTTGTCGAGCGGGCACGCACACGCGTACGCGTGGATGATCAAGCATGGCTTCTCCAAGTGTGGCAGCTGCCACACCGACCCGGCGGGTGGGGAGACGCTGACCGCGTTCGGCCGCTTCCAGAGCGAGCACCTGCTGTCGATGGGCGGCGCGGACATGCAGGAGCAGAGCAAGCGCTCGCGCTTTCTGTTCGGCGCCATCGACGAGCCGAGCGACGTGAGCCTGGGCGGCAGCTACCGGCACATGTTGCTGTACTCGGCGTCCGTCGCCGGTGTGCCGGCGGAGTGGCGGCAGTTTCCGATGCAGCTCGACGTGTACGGCTCCGGGCGCATCGGTCAGTTCGTGATCGGCGCGAGCCTGGGTGTGGCCAAGGGCATCCAGGGCAATGCCAACGTGCGGGCCGCGGAGATCAACAAGGAGCCCGGCGAGGGCTTCATCGTGCTCAGCCGCAGCCACTACCTGGGCTTGTGGCTGCAGGACGATACGTTGCTGCGCGTCGGGCGGCTCAACTTGCCTTTTGGCGTGCGCATTCCGGAGCACACGCTCTGGGTTCGGGAATCCACCCGTACCGATCGTGAATCTGATCAACAGCACGGCGCGTCGCTCACCTATACGGGCGGCCGCTGGCGCATCGATGGCATGCTGGTGCTCGGCAACTTCCAGCTCAATCCCGATCGCTACCGCGAGCGCGGCTACGCCGCGACGATCGAATACTTGCTGACGCCGAGGCTGGCCGTCGGCGCTAGCTCGCTGCTCACCCATTCGCAGGTCGACTCGCTGACCCGCGTGCAGAACTCGATCCGTTATGCGGACGGCGCGCTGCTGCGCTGGGGCGCGACAGCCAAGCTGTCGGTGCTCGGTGAGCTGGATGTGCTGAAGGAGGGCGGCCGGCACCTGGGCTTCACCGGCTTCGTGCAAACGGACTACGAGGCCGTGCAGGGTGTGCATCTGATGCTCACTGGCGAAGCGCTCGACCAGGGCCTGCTGGAAAACTCCGATGTGCTGCCCCAGCGCGGCGCGGGCGCACCGCGCTACGGGGCCTGGCTTGGCATCGATTGGTTTCCCATCGAGCACCTGGAGCTACGCGTGGACGGCGTGCTGCACCAGGATGACGTTTTCCAGGGCCAAGCTCAACTGCACCTGTATCTGTGAAGTGCCATTGCTGAGGAGTCGTCCGTGATGCGTCGATTGCCGGTTTCGGTTCTGTTGGGCCTCGTGAGCGCGAGCTGGCTCGGGCTGGCCCAGGCCACGCCCGAATATCCGTCGGTGATCGATGCGACGCTGGGCGTGAGCTGTGGCCAGCCCGCCTCGCGTTGCTTGATCTGTCACACCACGGCGCGCGGAGGGCAGGGCACGGCGGAGCAGGCGTTCGTGCGCTACCTCGGTGATACCTTCAACTTCAATCGCGGTCACGATGCGAACGCCCTGCGCAGCGCGCTGACCCGGCTGGACGCGACTCATGACTCGGACGGCGACGGCGAGCCCGACAAGCAAGAGTTGCTCGACTGCGGCAACCCGAGCGGTGACGACCTCGGCGGAGGGCCCACGTA
>Ga0068861_100001550_pt1 | contig 14597 bp, 4 predicted proteins | sample KBSSwiS42_FD_66593 | JGI IMG/M metagenome (GOLD analysis project Ga0068861, IMG submission 66593) | Switchgrass rhizosphere microbial communities from Kellogg Biological Station, Michigan, USA - KBS Switchgrass S4-2 | ecosystem: Host-associated > Plants > Roots > Rhizosphere > Soil ...
GTCGGCCCGAGCCCGGGCAGCTGCATCGTCAATCGCCACCAGTACGTGACGGTCGGCGTCGGCGACTTCGCCGAGTGCGAATTCACCAATACCGCCACGACGGCCAACTACCTGCTGCCCCCGGTGCCGCCGCGCGAGATCAAGCCCGGCGAGCGCGGCAAGGTGGTGTACCTCGGCATCTGCAGCGGTTGCCACGTCTACAACGGCCGCATGATCGGCCCGCCGGTGCAGGCCATCCAGGCGCTGTACCTCGACAACCCGCAGGGCCTCGCCGACTTCATCGCGAAGCCGGTGAAGAAGCGCGGGGACTATCCCGAAATGCCGCCGCAGGACTACCTCGATCCCGAGACTCGTCTCGCGGTGGCGAAATACATGTTGCAAGCAACCAATTGAAACTGACTGACGGAGTGAATGATGCTTAATCACAGGAACAAGCTGGCGTACGCGATCGCGAGAGTGCTGGCAGGAACGGGCTTCGCGGCCATGGCGCACGGCAATTCCCTGGCGCAGGAAGCGGACGCCCCGGAAGTCATCGAAGAAATCACCGTGACCGCGCAGTTGCGCACGCAGTCGCTGCAGGACGTGCCGATCGCGATCCAGGTCGTGGACAGCGCCCTGCTCGCCGACGTCGCGGCCGAGAACATGAGCGACCTGAACGGCTTCGTGCCGGGACTCGTCGTCTCGGGCGACAGCCCGACGCAGCCGCGTTACCAGATTCGCGGCATCCAGACCGGCGACTTCGGTGTCGGCACGGATCCGGCCGTGGGTGTGTATGTCGACGGCATCTACGCGGCGCGCTCCGGCGCGTCGATGACCGCCTTCAACGACATCGAGCGCATCGAAGTCCTCAAGGGCCCGCAGGGCACGCTGTTCGGCCGCAACAGCGCCGCGGGTGCGATCTCCATCATCACGCACCAGCCCTCGTCGAAGGAATTCGACTCGCTGCTGCGCGTGCGCGTCGGCGAGTTCGGCAAGCAGTACTACGAAGGCATGCTCAATGCGCCGCTGGGTGACAACGTCGCGCTGCGCGTCAACGGCGTGTACAACAAGAGCGATGGCTGGCAGCAGGACGCGGCCACCGGCGCGGACCTGGCGCCGCAGAAGAACTGGGCGGGGCGCGCCGCGTTGCGCTGGGACATATCGGATGCCACGAGCGCGACACTGTCGTGGGACCACGACAATCTGGATCAGCTTGCGCGCCCGGCGATCGGGCTCGTATCCGTCGAAGCGGGTATCGCCTACCCGGCCGACCCGGCTACCTACCTCGATCCGCGCGATGCGTCCATCTACAACGATGTCGTCGGCAACGAGGAATCACGCCAGCTCGACCAGGCGAACCTGCTGATCGATCACTCGTTCGGCGGCGTGAAATTCCGCTCCAGCACCTCGTGGCGCCAGTTCGACACCCTGAATCGCGAGGACGAGGACGGCACCAACCTGGCTCATGCCTACCTCGACACGGCCAACATCGAGAGCAACCAGAGCCTCTACCAGGAGTTCAAGCTCTCCGGTAACACCGACAGGATCGACTGGGTCGCCGGTGTGAGTTACTACGACGAGAAGGCCGACCAGACCAGCGATACCCATACCTTCACCGATTCGGTCGACACGCTGGGCACGAATCTCGGCTATTGGGCCGCATTCGGACTGCCGTTCCCGCTGTATGCGGGCACCAGCAGCATCACCGAGCCCATGTTCGGTGTGTCGATGCTCGGCCTGCCGTGGCGTGAAGCGATGTACAACCATGGCAAGTTCCAGGCCTACGCCGCCTTCGGCGACGCGATCTGGCACGTGAACGACAAGACCAACCTGACTTTCGGTCTGCGTTACACGCAGGACAAGAAGGAGTTCACCTGGATCAACGGCCCGCACGAGACGCCTGAGCTCGATCAGATCGTTGCCGCGCTGGATGCCCAGGGTTTCTTCGACGCGATCGGCATCCCGGCCGCGGCGTATCGCTTCGACGACATCGCCTTCCAGGGTGATACGCCGGCCGAGGGCCTGACCCGGAAGAACTCGTGGAACGACGTGAGCCCGCGCGTGGTGCTCGATTACAAGATCAAGCCGGACGTGATGTGGTTCAGCTCGGTGGCCAAGGGTTACAAGGCCGGCGGATACAACAGCGTGCAGGTTGGCTCGGAATTCGAGAACGAGAACGTCTGGAACTTCGAGACCGGCATCAAGAGCGCCTTCCCGCAGGCTGGCGTGATACTGAATGCGTCGACCTTCTACTACGTCTACAAGAACAAGCAGGCGCTCACGCTCACCGGAACCGACGGCTCCGGCATTCCGCAGTACCTCGTCGATTCGAGTGACGAGCAGGCCTGGGGCATCGACGTCGACACGCAGTGGAAGGCGACCGAACACTTCACGCTGTTCGCCAACGCCGAATTCCTCAACGCCACTTACAAGAACAAGGTGACGGAGAGCGGTACCGACCTTTCGGGCGATCCGACCGGTGAGCCGTATTTCAGCGCAGCACTCGGTGCGCGTTATGGCTGGGTGCTGGGAGGCGCGGGCAACCTGGACCTGTCCGGCCGTTATGCGTACCGCGGCGCTGCACGTTGCAACGCCGACTCCGAAGTCCAGGGCTCGTGCGCGAGCCTCACGCCCTTCGAAGTCAACGAGGCCACGCAACGCCTCGACCTGCGACTCGGCTGGAACAGCACGGACGACAAGTACGGCCTCGCGGCCTACGTGACGAATGCGCTGGGCGACCAGTACGTCACGGGCATCAACAACCTCAGCAACGGCGTGTTCGGAACTCCGTTCGCGTCGGTGTCCGAGCCGCGCATGTGGGGCGTGGAGGCGACGGTCAAGTTCTGATGAACACCGTGGGCGGACTGTTCGAGTCTCAGGCAGCAACGGCGTTGAAGCTGCGGCAGTCCACTGCCGCCGAGCGACGCGCCAAACTCGTGAAGCTGCTGCACGCCATCCTGGAGCGCAAGGACGCGCTCCTGGAGGCGGCGTACCAAGACCTTCGCAGGCATCCTACCGAGACGAATCTCATCGAGATGTTGCCGCTGGTGGGTGAGGTGAAACATGCCCTCGCCCACCTGAAGCGCTGGATGAAGCCTCGTCGGATCAGTCCGACGCTGGCAACACTCGGCACCACGTCGCGGGTGGTCTATCAGCCGAAAGGCCGCTGCCTCATCATCAGTCCCTGGAACTATCCACTGAGCCTGTCGCTCGGGCCGCTGGTGTCCGCGGTCGCAGCCGGCAATGCGGTGATCCTCAAGCCGTCGGAGTTCACGCCGGACACGAATCGCGTCATCAAGGACATCGTGGGCGCGGTATTCCCGCGCGAAGAAGTCGCGGTCGTGGACGGTGGACCGGAAGTCGCCACCCAACTACTCGCCCTTGCATTCGATCACATCTTTTTCACCGGCTCTCCGGCGGTGGGCAGGAAGGTGATGGCCGCAGCCGCCGCCAACCTGGCCTCGGTGACACTCGAGCTCGGCGGCAAATCGCCGGTCATCGTGGATGCCAGCGCGGATCTGCGCAACGCCGCGGAGCACATCGTCTGGGGCAAGATGGTGAACGCCGGCCAGACCTGCGTCGCACCAGACTATGTATTCGTGCATCGCGACGTCGCCGATTGCTTCGTGGAACTGTGCCGCGACATCATCGTGCGTCGATATGGCAACGGCGAAACCGCCGTCAGGAACAATCCGGACTTTGCGCGGATGATCCACGCGCCGCACGCAGCGCGCGTCGCCGGGCTCATCGACGAGGCCGCAAGTTTCGGCGGCCAGGTGGTGTGCGGCGGAAGATCCGATCCTGAATCGCGCTACGTCGCACCGACGCTGCTGCGAAACATTCCGTCGAACGCGCGAATTCTCCACGAGGAGATCTTCGGCCCGGCACTGCCGATCCTGACGTTCGATTCTCTCGACTCGGTCATCGCCGAAATCAACGCGGCACCCAAACCACTGGCGCTGTACGTGTGGACGAAGGACTCGCGCACGGTTGCCGCCCTGCGGACCAACACCAGTTCCGGAAGCCTCGGCGTGAACCTGTGCCTGCAGCAGTTCGCCCAACACAACCTGCCCTTCGGCGGCGTCAACGGATCCGGCATCGGCAGCGCGCACGGCTTTCATGGATTCAAGGCGTTCTCCCACGAGCGCGCGATGATGTCCGCGGGCCCGTGGTCCGCGCTCAAGCTGCTGTTTCCGCCGTATGACGCACGCAAGCGTCGCTTGAGTGAACTGCTCGTCAAGTACGGGAGTTGATCGGTATCGCAGTCCGGAGTGTTACCTGAGCGTGAGAAATGGGCTGCTACTTATGAGCCATGCGCGATGGAGACGTGGAGCGGAGTAGCGGCACAGGCCGGAGCAACAATTCTTTTGGGGCACCACAGATCACGTTGCCGAAAGGCGGCGGCGCGATCCGGGGCATCGACGAGAAATTCACCGCGAACCCGGCCACCGGAACGGGCGCGATCTCGATTGCACTCCCGCTGAGCGCAGGGCGCGCCGGATTCGGTCCGCAGCTCTCGCTGGGTTACGACTCTGGCAGCGGCAATGGGCCGTTCGGCATGGGTTGGGCGTTGTCTCTGCCCCAGATCGCGCGACGCACCGACCGCGGATTGCCGCGTTATCAAGGCAGCGAAGAGTCCGACATCTTCGTGTTGTCCGGCGCCGAGGACCTCGTGCCGGAGCTGGACGTCACCGGTTGCGGCGAGCCTCGCAGGGTGGAGCACGAGCGTGACGGCTACTGCGTGCGGCGTTATCGGCCCCGCGTGGAGGGCCTGTTCGCGAGAATCGAGCGCTGGACCTGTCGCACCAGCGGCATCGCGCATTGGCGCTCGATCTCGCGCGACAACATCCTGACGGTTTACGGCTTCGACGCCGACTCGCGTATTGCCGATCCGGACGATCCGACTCACGTTTTCAGCTGGCTCATCTGCCGCAGCTACGACGATCGTGGCAACGCCGTCGCCTACCAGTACGCCGCCGAAAACCACAGGGGCGTCGACACCTGCCGTCCCAGCGAACGCTCGCGTTCGCACACGGCGAACCGTTACCTGAAGCGCATTCGATACGGCAACCGCACGCCTCTGCTGTTCGACTCATCGAAGAACGGATGTCGTCCGTCCCACCTCACGCCGCACGACCTCGACTGCGCAGGATGGATGTTCGAGGCCGTCTTCGACTACGGCGAGGAGCACTATCGCGAAACCGCACCGGATGAAACCGGCCGCGTGTTCTCGCACGCCACTACCGGCCCGCAGGCCGAGTGGAGCGTGCGCCGCGATTCGTTTTCGAGTTATCGCTCCGGATTCGAGATCCGCACGCACCGTCTCTGCCGGCGCGTGCTGATGTTCCACTGCTTCGAACGCGAGCTCGGCATCGCCGCCACGCTGGTTCGTTCGATGAGCTTTCAATACCGCGAGAAATCGCTCGGCTCGCTGCTCGAGCGCGTGACCGCCTTCGGCCATCGCCATCTCGGTGAAGGGCGGTATCTCACCCGTTCGCTTGCGCCGACAGACTTCGCCTATTCCGAGAGCCCGCTGGAAGATGCCCACTTCGACGGCTTCGAGCTGAAAGAGGTGCTGCCAGAGAGCCTCGTGAATCTGCCGGCTGCCGTCGGCACCGATGATTATCGCTTCGTCGATCTCGACGGCGAAGGAATCTCCGGCGTGCTCACCGAACAGGATTCCACCTGGTTCTACAAGCCAAACCGCGGCGAAGGGCGCCTCGGCGCGCTCGAAACGGTCGCGCTCCGCCCCGCGACTGCGAACCTTGCGTCCGGCCAGCAGCAACTCATGGATCTGGCGGGCGACGGCGCGCTCGATGTCGTGGAGCTTTCGTCCGCCGGCGGGTTTTACGAGCGCACGACCGATGCCCAGTGGGAGGGCTTCCGGCCATTCGACTCGTTGCCGGTACGCAGCTGGACCGATGCCAACCTGCGCTTCGTCGATCTGACCGGCGACGGCCTCGCGGATGTGCTGATCACCGAGGATGACGCGTTCACCTGGCATCGCTCGCTCGGCGAGCGCGGATTTGCGGCGGGTGTCCGCGTCGCCGTGCCGCTCGAGGAAGAGCGCGGACCCCGCGTCATCTTTGGCGACGGAACCCAGTCAATCTACCTCGCCGACATGACCGGCGACGGGCTGTCGGACCTCGTGCGGATCCGCAACGGCGAGATCTGCTACTGGCCCAACCTGGGCTACGGCCGCTTCGGCGCGAAAGTCGTCATGGAAAACGCGCCGTGGTTCGAACACACGGATCTGTTCGATCAGAAGCGCGTCCGGCTCTCCGACACAGACGGCTCGGGAACCACGGACATCGTCTACCTGGGTCGCAGGCACGTTCAGATTTATCTGAACGAGACGGGCAACGCCTGGCGCGATGTGCACAAACTGAAAGTGTTTCCGCGCGTGGACGATCTGGCGTCAGTCACGGTGGCGGACTTTCTCGGGCGCGGAACCGCGTGTCTGCTCTGGTCATCATCACTGGCGGGCGATTTCGGCCGCCACATCCGCTACGTCGACCTGATGTGTGGGGTGAAGCCGCACCTGCTCCTGCGCAGCGCCAACAATCTCGGCGCTGAAACACGCATCAGCTACGCATCGTCGACTCAGTTCTATCTTGCCGACAAGGCGGCAGGAAAACCGTGGGTGACTCGACTTCCCTTCCCCGTTCACGTCGTCGAGCGTGTCGAGACCTACGACCACATCAGCCGCAACCGGTTCGTGACCCGTTACAGCTATCACCACGGGTTCTACGACGGTGAGGAGCGCGAGTTCCGCGGCTTTGGACGAGTCGACCAGATCGACACCGAGGAGATCGGCTCGCTGAAGAGTGACCATCCCGACTGCACGAATCTGGACGCCGCTTCGAGTGTGCCTCCGGTGCTCACGCGGACCTGGTTTCATACGGGCGTATTTCTGAAAGCAGGCCGCATCTCGCGTCACCTCGCTCGCGAGTACTACCGCGGATCCGCGGACGAAATGCTGCTCGACGACAGCGTACTTCCCGCGGGCCTGTCACCGGACGAAGCTCGCGAGGCGTGCCGCGCGCTCAAGGGTTCGACGCTCCGCCAGGAAATCTACGCGCTCGACGGAAAGGAGAAGTCTCACCGTCCCTACTCCGTCACGGAGAGCAATCTCACCGTGCGGCTGGTCCAGCCTCGCGGGCCGAATCGTCACGCCGTGTTGTTCGCGCATGCGCGTGAGCAACTGGGTCTCGCCTACGAGCGCAAGTTGTACGAGTTCGAAGGATGCTTGCGCGTCGATCCCCGCATTTCCCACAACGTCACTCTCGAGGTGGATGACTACGGCAACATCCTGAAGTCCGTGGCCATCGCGTACGGACGGCGCCTCCCTGACTGCCAAGATTTTCAGAAGCGGACGCTGCTGACGCTCACGGAGAACGATCACACCAATGCGGTCGACTGTCCGGATGCCTACCGGACGCCGTTGCCGGCTGAACAGCGGCTGTTCGAGGTGACGGGCCTGACACCAGATCGCTGCCTGTTCCGATTCGGCGAACTCGCCAGGAAAACGCGCGGTTTGGGCGAGATTGCATTCGGCGATTGGCGCGCAGATGACCAGCGCGCCGGTCGCCGGCTCCTGAAGAAGTCACGCACCCGCTTTCGCTCTGACGACCTCCGTGAGCTGTTGCCGCTGAGATGCCTGCAGTCGATGGCGTTGCCCGGCGAAAGTTATCAGCTCGCGACTCCGCCGCGGTCCTTGCTGGAAAAGATTGGACAGAAGGCCGGCGAGCTACGCAAGGAAGGCGGCTACGTCGACCTCGATGACACCAGCGAATGGTGGATACCTTCGGGGCGCATCTATTACGCACCCGAATCGGATGCGAACGCCGGCCACGAGCTGCGCCACGCGGCTGCGCATTTCTTCACTCCGCGCCGCTTCGTCGATCCCTTCGGCAACTCCGCAGGCGTGCAGATGGACGCTCATGACCTCGCGCCCATCGAGACGATCGATCCCGTCGGCAATGTCACCCGCGCGGAGGTCGACTATCGCGTACTGGCGCCCCGCCTGCTGACCGACGCGAACGGCAATCGCTCCGAAGTGGCGTTCGATGCCTTGGGGCTCGTTGCCGGCACTGCGGTCCACGGCAAGGAAGGCGACTCGGAAGGCGATTCACTCGACGGCTTCGATCCCGACCTGGATCCGCAAACCCTGCGCTCGTTTCTCGACGATCCGCGGGGCGCAGCCATTCGGGTGCTGCGGGGTGCGACGACACGAATCCTGTATGACGCCGACCGCTACCGGCACTCGGGCAAGCCCGCCTTCGCAGCGACCGTCGCCCGCGAAACCCACGTGAGTGATCTTGCGGAAGGCGCGCAGACCAGAACGCAGGTGAGCATTTCCTATTCCGACGGCTTCGGGCGCGAGATCCAGAAGAAGCTGCAAGCCGAATCGGGCGCGCTGCGCCCCGGCGGAGAAGTCATCGCACAGCGCTGGACAGGCAGCGGTTGGACGATCTTCAACAACAAGGGCAAGCCGGTCCGGAGTTACGAGCCCTTCTTCAGCGCCATGCCGGACTTCGAGTTCGCGGTGTTAGCCGGAGTAAGTCCGATCCTGATCTATGACCCTTTGAGCCGCGTGATCGCGACGCTGCGCCCGGATCACAGCTTCGAGAAGGTTTCGTTCGATCCGTGGCGGCAGATCACGTGGGATGCGAACGACACCGTCCGCCTGAATCCCAAGTCCGATCCTGACGTCGGCGAATGGGTATCGAGGCTGCCCGATGCCGATTACCTGCCCACCTGGTACGGCGCGCGCATCACGGGTGCGTTCGGTGAAGCCGAGAAAAACGCTGCACTCGGCGCAGCGCGACATGCCGATACACCGACAACCATCTATTTCGATTCGCTCGGGCGAGCGGCACTCACGGTCGTGGACAACGGCATCGACGAGGACGGCCAGTCTCGCAAGTACGCGTCGCGCAACATCCTGGACATCTCGGGCAATTCGCGAGACGTGATCGATGCGCTCGGCCGCAGCGTCATGCGCCACGACTACGACATGGCCGGCCGAAGCGTGCGTCAGGCCAGCATGGAAGCCGGCGAGCGCTGGACGTTAAACGACATCCTCGGCAAACCGACCCGCGGCTGGAACAGCCGGCTGTTCGAATTCCGCACGGAGTACGACGCGCTGCGACGACCGATTCGACGGTTTGTCCAGGGCGGCGATCAGTACGAGCGCAATGCCAGTGCTCACCTTTGCGAGGACCTGTTCGAAAAGACCATCTACGGTGACAGCGCCGAGAGCGGACTGACGGAGCATCGCCAGCAGGCCGCGAATCTTCGTGGCCGCGTGTTCCGGCATTTCGATACTGCCGGCGCTGCCACAATTGATAGGTATGACTTCAAAGGCAATGCCACCCAGACCTCGCGGCAATTTGCGCGCGACTATCGGAGCATTCCTGACTGGTCGGCGAATCCTGCGTTCGAGTTGCAGCGATTCGAGGCACGATCGACATACGACGCTCTCAACCGGGTGGTGACCAGCACCAGTCCCGACGGCAGTATCTATCGACCGGCATATAACGATGCGGGCCGCCTGGAGCGCATTGAAGTGGCTCTTCGCGCCGCGCACTGCAAGGGGCCACCGTCGTGGACCACCTTCATCCGGAACATCGACTACAACTCGCGCGGACAGCGCGATCGAGTGGAATACGCGAATGGCGCGGCAACGTTGCTGGAGTACGACCCGGCAACATTTCGTATGCGCCGGATGAAAACCACACGTCCGGTCGACCGGGAATCACTTCCGGCATGCATCTTTGCGGACGCCGCCTGCATTCAGGATCTGCGCTATCACTATGACCCGGCCGGGAACATCACGGAGATACTCGACCGCGCGCTGCGCACTGTCTTTCACGACAACCACCGTGTCGATGCCGCATGCCGCTATACCTACGACGCACTCTATCGGCTGACAGGCTCGACCGGTCGTGAACACGTCAACCAATCGGTTATCCACCTTGCTCCGGCCGACGACAACTATCGCGACTTTCCATTCGAAGGCACCGCGTCACCGGGAGACACCCAGTCACTGGAATGCTTTTCCGAGAACTACGAATACGACCCGGTCGGGAATTTTCTTTGTATGGCGCATCGCTCGCCGCACAACAACTGGACACGGCGCTACACCTATGAAGAGGCCAGTCTTCTCGAACAGCACGAATACAGCAATCGACTGAGCCACACCAAGCTCGGCGCCGGCGTCAATTCGCCGTCTGAGCCGTACATCTACGACATCCACGGCAACATCGCCCAGATGCCGCATCTGCCGTTGATGCGATGGGACTTCCAGGATCGGCTCGCTGCCACTTCCCGCCAGGTGGTCCGTTGCGGAACGCCAGAGACTACCTACTACGTCTATGACTCGGCCGGCACACGCGTCCGCAAAGTGACCGAGCGCGCCAACGGCAGCCGCAAGAACGAGCGGTGCTATATAGGCGGTTTCGAGCTTTACCGCGAGTTTGGCGCTCATTGCGAAGACGTCGCGCTGGAGCGCGAAACATTGCATGTCATGGACGGCCAGCAACGCGTCGCGATCGTGGAGACCCTGACAGCAGATCGCGACGACTCACTACTGTCGATCACGCCGCTTCAACGCTTCCAGCTATCGAATCACCTTGGCTCCGCGAGCATCGAACTGGACGAAGCGGCGAGCGTCATTTCGTACGAAGAATACTCACCTTACGGATCGACGGTCTTTCAATCGGGACGCAACGCGAGCGAGGTCAGGCAGAAGCGATACCGATACACGGCGAAGGAGCGAGATGAAGAGAACGGATTCACCTATCACGGCGCGCGGTACTACGGCCCGTGGCTTGGAAGATGGACCAGCCCAGATCCGTCGGGAATCGAAGACGGCCTCTGTGCATACAGCTACGTGTCGGCCAATCCGCTTCGGCTGATTGACCCTACCGGCGCCGCAGGCGCGCCGCCAGGAGGCCTTGGACACGTTGCGCCGTGGTATCAGCAAATCAATCCGCGGAGGGTATTTGGTCAGATCGCCACGGAAGCAGAACACGTCATTCCACGGGGCGTCCTCAAACAGCTTCTCTACAACCCTGCGACGAAAGAGACCGAATACACGCTTTGGAGATATATGAAGGACCAAACAGTCGTTATCGAGCGCGAAGCGGCGCTGATGAAAACCTACCCGAGTCGCGGTATTGCCGCTGCCGACAATGCGAGGACCGCTATTGCAAAAAGCAATGTAGCCGCGGGGAAGGCTGTAAGCCTCAGCGAAGAGATCGTGGCGACGATGGCGACTACCAAGACGGCCCTCGCGACAACGAAGTCGATAGTCACTGAAGGTCAGGTTGGCGAAGCCGTGCTGGGCCAAGTCGGCAACCTATTCGCCATGCAGCGCTTGGGTGACACGGCGCAGAAACTCAAGGAATTTGAGGATGCAGCCAAGCTTGCCAAGACTGCGCAAGTCGCCGAAGCGGCGTCCGCAGTCAAATCTGTTCCAAAGGTGGGTCCTATCGGTATTGCACTTGCAGTTACCGGCCTAGTCCTGACCGTGGGCGCCTCGACGGCACAGGCGGCGACTCGGCCAAAGGCCACCACCACATTGGACAAGATCGAGAACACGACCGAGAACATCCGTAGCGCGGTGGACGTTGGTGGAGCGGTGATGTCGCTTCATCCCACGGGCGGACTGATCGTTCTCGGCGCTACTGCGACGACGCTTGTCGCAGAGAAGGGCATCGAGGTCACCGGCGGAGACAAGCGCATCGTCGAAGCGGGTACGGCGGTGGAAGATCTCGCCAAGAGCCACGGTGCGACCGAAGGTCAGGCGCAAGTCGCTGGGGCTGTTACTGCTGGAGTTTCGGGAATTGCCGAGGGCGTAGGTGTGATAGGCGCTCTCGCGCAAGGTCCCATTGGTTGGGCGCATCTCGGAATCAAAGCCTACATGAGTAAAAAGTGAGACCGACGCAAAGGACAAACTCATGATGCCCACTTTCAGCAGTCACCTCAACAAGACCATCTCGGTCTCCATCCCCGCCCTATTCGAAGACGGCGCCGCCCGTCCCTACACGCTGCTAGGCGTGGAGATGAACGGGCTTTGGCTGCAGTCGGTCGAACTCACCGACCGATTGCTGCGCGACGAAGGCCGCGAGCTCGCGAAGCTGAACCCCGCCGTGTTCGTGCCGTTTGCGCAGATCGCGGGGGTGCTCATCCCGACGATCGAGCCGCCAGCACCGGCGGCGGATGAATCGAAAAAGAAAATGCCGCCGCCCGCGACAGCCAAGCGAGCCACCAAACGCTGATCGCACGCGCGCGACCTGCCCCAGGAGAAGTTAGATGTCGAGCCTGATTGTCATTCGAATCGTTCCACCGCAGCCGCTGGAGCCCGGCGCATTTCAAAGTGATTACCTGAACCCCTCGATCGGTCCGCTGCAGATCACGGCGTTCGAGTTGTCCTTCAACGATCCGACGGTCGGGAAAAATCTCGGCACGGTGAAGTTCGTGGGAGCGCCGGCGGCGCCATCGCCCGACAAGCCCGCGCCGCTGTCGCCATTCCCACCGGTAATGAAGGCGCCGAAATACTCACCGTCGCCAACGACCGGAATTGTTCAGAACTACGGACTCGAGCCTTCGCTCGGATCCAATTCCGCGTACTTCCTGCGCTCCGCGGTCGCCACAGCGGTGATCGAGATTCCCACCGCAGCCAAGATCGAAAATCTTCGACTGGTGGCGCAATGGGGGTCCGGCGCGGGCGCGACGCCGGTACCCGTCAGCCAGCTTTACTACGACGTACAAACGTCCGCCGGCCCTGCACCCGACATCAACACCTGGACTCCGTCGGCTGCCGATACTTCCGGTGGCGGCGATCCCTGGCTGCAGCTGCCGCCCAGCGCATACCTGCACCTGCCCACGGCACCAAGCTCGGCCAAGCCGTTTTCGTTCAGCATTCCAACCGACGGCACGCCACCTTCATTCGACGAATTGCTGAAGGCGGTCCAGCAAATTACCTCGCTCGACCCCGGTGGCACGCCGAGTCTCGCCAACCTGCCCGTCGACAAGTGTCGCAACATCGCATACGAAATCGTCTGGACTCAGCAGCCACCTCCGCCGCAGCCGCCGGAACTGTTGGGCGACATGTACAGCACGCCGCCGAACGACGGACCGATGCTGAGCGGCACGACACCGAACCAGCACGAAGCCAATCGCCAGCAGTTCGAGGCCTCGCTGCTGAGTTACTACGCGCTCGCCGACATGGCGGCGGATCGACTCACCGGCTTCGTGTATTCGTTATCCGCCGCCATTGCCTGCGAACAGCGCTCGCTTGCGGCCACGCAGGCAATCCTCGAACTGCCTGCGAACTCGGCTGCCGCCGGCGGCGGCCCCGTCAGTGGCAATGAAATCATTCTCACGGGCATCGACTCGGTGGATCCGCCGACGAACTTTGGCGTTCCAGCAGCCTATTTTTACGGGCTCGCCGCACAGCTGCCGGTGCAGATCGGCCCGGACAAGCGATTCCAGCTCGCGAGTGGCGATCGACTCGAGCGACTACTGTCCGAGCTGACATCTGCGATCGAGGCGGGCACGATCACGGACGCGGAAAAATTCACTGCCCTCGCGCCGAAGGTCAACGCGGCACGAGCCGCGCGGCGAATCGTCGCGCTCGGCGTTCCAGTCAACTCGTCCGTGCCTCTCGCGCCACTCGGTGCGCGGCGGCTTCCGACGTCTGGCATCGCACCGGCCGGCAACAAGCTGCCATTCCTGACCACCGATGGCCTGGCGGTGGGAATGCTCGTCAGCGGAAACAACATTCCGCTCAACACAACCATCGCTTCGCTCGCGCCCAAGGAAGTCACGCTGAGCGCCGCGCTGCTGGCTCCTCTGCCGGCGGGCAGTTCGATCTGCTTCACGCCCGCCTATTCGCCGAAACTCAAGGCGCTCATCAAATCCTGGCTGGAGTTTCCACCGGACTCGGTCGGCCCACCCAGCACCAAGACCTACCTGGCGACGGATGACGCGGACAAGTTCTGGCCCATCGCGAGAGCCGCGGCGGACGACGCCTATCTAAACCTGGTGCTGTCAGCGCTGACCGAAGGGTACATCGTGCCCGCGCCCGACAACGCGGCGCTCGGCGATCTGATCATCAAGAACCTGCTGCCTGCGAAAACCTACGATGCACTCGTCGGCATCACGCGTGCTCAGTGGATCGATTTCTTCCAGAAGCATCCGACGTGGCTTCCGCCGGGGCCGGGCAACGTCAATGCACGCATCGATGCCTTCATCCGCCACGCGCAGGCGTTCCTGGTCATCGGCAGCGGCGGGCCGACGGCGGCATTCGCTCTAACCACCGTCTCGACCACCAATCCTCCCGGTGACACGCTCGAGTTTTCCCTCAACCCGCAGATAACGATCGGGATGCTGGTGACCGTGCCGGACATTCCGTCGGCCATTCCACCGAACACGACGGTCAAGTCAGCCGTCCCGTCGAGCGGCAAGACCATCGTCACCCTGAGTGCGAATGTCACCGCGACGATCCCTGCAGGCTCGAACGTCACGTTCAGCATGAATGTGTCGAGTGGCAAGGCACCGGAATTGCCGTTGCTCGCCGGCGCATCGCAGGACTGGCTGACGCTGTG
>Ga0068861_100001552_pt1 | contig 14588 bp, 8 predicted proteins | sample KBSSwiS42_FD_66593 | JGI IMG/M metagenome (GOLD analysis project Ga0068861, IMG submission 66593) | Switchgrass rhizosphere microbial communities from Kellogg Biological Station, Michigan, USA - KBS Switchgrass S4-2 | ecosystem: Host-associated > Plants > Roots > Rhizosphere > Soil ...
CGCCGTGAGTTTTGAGGGGCAACTGTTCGACCATCGTTGGGACCAGCCGGAAGAGTTGATCGCGCTTGGTGAACTAAGCGCCGAGACGGTGAAAGACTTGACCGGCGGATTGATTGACAACTCGGTCCCAGTCACCGTCAACAAGTTACTGACGCCGGGTGTTTACGACACTGTCCTCGTCTTTGGTGGGACTGTGCCGCACGAAGTCGCGGGCTTTGCGGGCGGCGCGAAGTATTTCTTTCCCGGTGTTGCGGGTCCTGAGTTAACACATACCACTCACTGGCTCGGCGCGTTGGCCGGTATCGAAAACATCATCGGCCAGGTGGAAACACCGACTCGTCGATTGATCGAAGCAGCCACAGATCTGATCGCGCCACGCATTATCTCGATCAACTCGGTCGTCTCACGCAGGGCGGACGGAGAACTCGCAACATACGCACTCTTCTGCGGAGACATTCGCGAGGCGTTTCGGCGTGCCGCCGAAGTCAGCCGGCGAGTGCACATTCGTTACACCGGCAGGAAGTATCAAACGGTTGTCGCGCTGCTGGATCCGCATTACGACGAGATGTGGGTGGGCGGAAAGGCGAGTTACAAACTGGGCGCGATTATCGAAGACGGCGGCGAGCTGATCATCTACGCGCCTCACCTGACAAAACTCTCCGAAACGCACGGGGCGTTGATCGAGAAGTATGGTTACGCGCCGCTCGAAAGCGTGCGCGACATGCTGGGTGCTTCAACAGAACTGCGCGAAAATTTGTGCATCGCCGCTCACCTCGCTCACGTCGCTTATGCCGGGCGAACAGACGAGCAGGGAAGGATCGTTCCTCGTTATCGGATTACGATGGCGACAGGACTTGATGAAGAGACTTGTAAACGCGTGAACCTTGGCTACCTGGACCATCGTACGCTCGAGCTGCAAGCTCTCAATTTTCAACCTGACACACTTGTCGTGAAGGACGCGGGCCGTGATCTTTATTCGGTGTAATGCTCTCTTCGCGCGGCTCGGCACGTCGGGCAAAGCCGCGGCTCGGCACATCGGGCGGCAAAGTGTGGTATCTGTGTAGCTTGGTTAAGCGACGAGAGCCATACGCTCTGAGGAATTGCTCTCGAGATTACAGTTCGCAATGAACTCTTCGAGCTGGCCGCAATCGAGTGGTGACGAAAACAGGTAACCCTGACCGTTTTCACATTCCAACTTCCGCAACAACCGCAACTGATCCTCTGTCTCCACGCCTTCGGCAACAACGTCCATGCCGAGATTTTGCGCGAGAGCAACAATCGTGCGCACGATGGCGAGGTTCTCCTCATTCTCCATCATCTGCGTCACGAACGATCGGTCGATCTTCAGTGTGTCGATGGGAAAGCGCTGCAGGTAGCTGAGGCTGGAATAGCCGGTGCCGAAGTCGTCGATGCTGAGCTGCACGCCGAGATTTCGCAGTTGCGTTAGCAGTGTGACTGCGGCTTCGATGTTATCGCTGAAAACTGATTCGGTGATCTCGAGTTTCAGACAGCGCGGCGGCAGTTTGGATTCTTCGAGTAACTGCGCAATGTCGTCCAGCAAACCCGGCGCGTTGAACTGCTTCACCGACAAGTTGACGCTGACGAACAGCGGTGGTTGAGACGGATACGTTTGCTGCCACTCGCGTGCCTGGAGACAAGCGGAACGCAACACCGTCTGGCCAATCGACAGGATCAGGCCGGTCTCTTCCGCGACGGGAATGAATTCCTTCGGCGGCACCAGTCCAAACTCCGGATGGCGCCACCGAACGAGCGCTTCGAAGCCAATCAACGTGCGATTCTGCAACGACACGATCGGTTGATAATCGACGAACAGTTCTTCCCGTTCACACGCGCGGCGCAGGTCCGTCTCCATCTTCAAACGGGTCATCAATTCGCCGTGCATGTCGTGTCCAAAAATTTCGTAACGCGCTTTGCCGTGCGCTTTCGCGCGATGCATCGCGGTCTCGGCGTCGCGCAGCATGTCCGAAACGTTTTCTGACTGATCCGAAGCGAGCGCAATACCGATACTCATTGTCGTGTAGACTTCCTGGCCCAGCAGATTGAACGAGATGGCCAGCGCCTGTTGAATACGCGTCGCAACTGACGAAGCTTCTTCTTCACCCGAGACGTCATCCAGCAGCACGGCAAATTCGTCGCCGCCGACGCGAGCCAGTACATCGTTCTGGCGCATGCAGGTCTTGACTCGTTGCGCGATCTGAATCAGCAACTGATCTGCACTCGAGCTGCCGAGACTATCGTTGACCAGTTTGAAGCGGTCGACGTCAAGCATTAGCACGGCGCATTGTTTCTCTTTATTCACTGGCTTGCGAGCAACGCGCAGTTTCAAGAGATCGTAGAAGCGGGCGCGGTTTGGCAGACCGGTAAGCGTGTCCTGCGTGAGTCTTTCTTCCGCGAGTTTGCGGTCAGTGATGTCCTGGACCTGGAAGAACAAGCGCTTGGCGCCGCTCTCGGAGTCTTTTAGCAGCGACACGTGCCATTGCACCCAAACGGTGTGTCCGTGCACGTGGATGTATCGTTTTTCCTGTTCGTGACTCTGAATGTAACCCTCGATCACGCGCTGGATTTGCGACTGCACCTGGCGCAGATCTTCGGGATGTGTCAGACGTTGGAAACTCGTCGCGCGTAACTCCTGTTCTGAATAACCAATCAGCTTGCAAAGCGCTTCATTCACCTGGAGCCAACTGCCGTCCACTGAAACCACGGCCATGCCGATTGCGGCGTTGTCGAATGTGCCCTGACTTGGCCCCTTGATTGTCGAGCCGGCCGAGAGTGCAAAGGGAATTGAATTCGCGGCGAACGGCGATTGTGATTCGGCTGCCGGAGCAAGGCCGACCTTGTTTTGAGTTCGTTCGGACGCGCGACGGCGCTTCATGCGTTTCTGCTCGTACATGGCCTGGTCAGCCTGTTCGAGCAGTTCTTCGAAACACGTCATGCGTTCGGGTTCGAGTGTGGCGACGCCGATACTGAAAGCGAGCTTGTGTCCACGCGTCTGGCCGTTGTTGTAGGCTTTGAGGTTGTCGTTAAGACGAGTAATCGCTTCGTCTTTGTTGGCGTTGAGATCCGTCACGAGAACGGTGAACTCGTCACCGCCGAGCCGCGCGATGATGTCGGAGTTGCGGAAGCTGCGGTTCAGAATTGCCGCAGTATTGATAAGTGCGTTGTCGCCTTCGTTGTGACCAAACTCGTCGTTGATCCGCTTCATGCCGTCGAGGTCGATAAAGAGCAGCAGCAATTTTTCTTTCTGTCGGCGTGCGAAGTCGAAATACGGAGCAGCTTGCTTGAGTAAACCGCGGCGGTTGAGTAGGCCGGTCAGGTCGTCTTTGAGTGAGCTGTTGCGCAGCCCCTCTTCGAGTTTTTTACGTTCAGTGATGTCGCGCACGACTTGCACGAGACCACCGCCATCGACACTCGAAATCGAGATCTCCAGGGGTAAGGTTCCGCCGTTGACTTTCAAACCCAACGCTTCGCCGCGCCACGAGCCGTCGCGCCAGACCGCCGGCATGATCTCTTCTTTGAAGCGCACGAGTTCGTCGCTGAAGAAGAACATTTCCCAACTGGCGCCAATGAGTCTTTCCGGGTTGGCGTAACCAAAGATCTTCGCGTAGGCATCGTTAAGATATGTGCAGACGCCGCAGTGATCGATGATGGCCATGCCGTCCATCGACGCTTTCATTGCGGCAGCTTGTTGAGCAAGAGAGCCGGCGGCTCGTTTTCGTTCCGTGATATCGCGCGCCACGACTGATGCGCCGGTGATTGTTTTGCCGTCGAGAATCGGGGAGATTGTTAGCGAGACGTCGATTGGCGTGCGACCCTTCTTGAGGTGGACCAGTTCGTATTGAGTAACGTTCTCGCCGCGTGCGACTTTTTCAAATAGCATCGTTGCTTCCTGTCCGCGACGATGATCGAACAATATTGAAATGGGCGAGCCGAGCGCTTCTTTGCCGGTGTAGCCGTAGATATTGCGAGCGCCGCGATTCCAGCTCATGATGATGCCTTCGGGCGTCACACCAATGATGGCGTCGCGCGACACGTCGACGATGTCTTGCAGACTTGATAACTCGAGTTTTACTCCGGTGAGTTGTTCTTCGGTTCCTTTCCAGCCGCGCCAGACCGCGAAGCTCGCAATAACCTGGACCACAAATAAAGAGACGACAAACTGCGCTACGTCTGACCCAAAGGCAGTGGAAGCAATAAAGCAGGCGCCCAGCAGGGCGGGAATGACGAAGATCGGCAGGGGCCACAACCTGCGGCTAAAGCGGGAGATTGAAGAGTCGTTACTGAAGAGCATCTGGGGAACTTCCTGGGCCTGGTTTTTCAGAGTCATTGCGGGCACTTCACCGCAGACACTTTTAGCTAATGCCGTGCCACCAGTGTTTTGGAGGAAAACGGAGGGAAATCTAACTTGGGCCGGTCACTCTGACCGGCTCGCAGACGCGTCTAATTCAAAACGACGTTTCGGCCGCCCTGCGCCGGAGGGTTTGGACGGCCGAAATTCAGAACACGAACTTCACGGGCCGACCGCGCTCAACAAGAAGAAGAGGACGACGCCAACCACTACGCCCAACAGCGCCGTCAGCAACAACCGTTTGCCACTCGGTCGACAGTTAACGATCCAAACGTAGCCGACGGTCAGCAACAGTGCGAGCACGAACAGACCCAGAACAATTTGCATCGCACCGCCGATCGCGCCCAGGCCAATAAGCACCGCCAACAGACCGGCAGCGATCAGTCCGAACGCTTGGCAGACCGCGCTTGTCGGCGCCAGTTGCTGCCAATCGCCGGAAGGTGACGGCGCGATGATGCTCGAGTCTCCGCCGAACCCATCCACGCGTGCGGCGATCTGAGAGACGTAGCGACTGAATACCAGGTACCACCTATCCGTTTCCGGTATTGCACGTTGGATCCAGCGCAAGTTCGACAGCAGGCGCTGTTCGGGCGCCAGAAGGACCTCTTTCCTCCGCACCGGAATCGTGATCTGGAAACTGCCAACGATATGTCGTGGGGCAGGCGCGGCAAAAGCGACATCGTTGTTGCGGAACGAGAAACCCGTCACTTGCCGCACGACTACAGTGAACGCCTGTCTTTCGAAGACCGTTGGCGGCAGATCGATTGTGATCAGGCCAGTGAAGTTCGCGCCCGAACCTTTTGGAATTGGAATCCAGCTCATTCCGCCTGTCCGCGTTTGCAGTGTGTGCTCATCGATGAGCACCAGGTTGCTGGTGCGGTACATCTCTGCCGAAAGATCCAAAATTTCCTCAGCATCAACTCCTGGCAGATAGATCGTGGCGACGCTCCCAACCGGCGTTCGTCCCCAGTCGATCATTAGCTCATCGTGCGGCTCGCCTGCCGGTAATTGCGCCGGAGTTGGTCGAATCTCGAAAGTACTTGGAATTCGACGTGATGCGACGATCCCGGGATTAGCCGATTCGACGATCGCGAGGTTGCGCTGTGCGAGCTTATCTGACGTTCCCGGAGTGACATTCCCGGGGATCGGGGCCGGATCGAACGCGATCTCCGCGACTAGACACTGGTGCTTGCCTCGGACGAGTTCGTAAATGGATTTGCGGTTTGCTCCCCATGGTCCATCGGTTGGAGAAGGGTTGAGTTGGAATTGCGGAGTCGTTTGGTTGAAATCAAGCCATGCGCCGTAATAGACCTTGCGTTCCGTCCCGCTTATCGGAATTGTCTGTACGTTTGGCGGGTCAGCCTGAGTGTTGAGCGAATCGCTTGCGGAATCAACGCGCGGTGATGCAAAGCAGGGAATGGTTACGAGCTGACCGTTATTTACGCCCAGCAGCGGGATCGCGACTCCACCTTGTCCGCCCCGGCGGTACGTCGTCGTGGTGTCGTAGGCCAAGGAGGTCGTGGAAGCAGGAAACATCCTGAAAAAGACACGAACGTTCTGAGCCTGTAGCGTTCCGATGTAGTGGACACGCGCGACGGCGAAGTTGAAAACGTTCACGCCGTCCACTGCCGATGAGAGTTCGAGCAGCGACGCCTGCTGGTCCGTCGACAGATCATTGTCGAAGGTCTGGCCGCCTGTATTTCCTGTGTTGAGATTATTGATTACCTGCTGGATGAACGTGGGCGCCTGCGCGCCCGAAGCTCCCATTGTTGCGCCAAACTTCGGTTGGCCTGCATTGATCTGGAAAACGCGTAGATCCGTGCTGAGCCAGTGTGTTTGACCGTCACTCTCCCAGGGATTCGGTTGTTTAATGAGAAGCAGGGACGCATTGGCCGACTGACCGCTAAACGATGCACTCAACGCAACTGTCTGTGTTGCGCCTGCGAAATTGAATCCGTTGGTACCCGTAAAGCGCACGTCGTAGGTCCAGGTGATCCGTTGTCGCCGGATCAGGTGTGCGGGATCCTCCATATCAAGGTGGACCGCGCGGATCTCCATCTGCGCGACAGCGGGGTTGATGTTCAGCGTAGGCTTGAGTGTTGGTGGATCCGTCGGCGTCGACTGTGTGATGCCGACCTCCTGCGGTGTGAACCCGTCTAAAGTGATGTACAGCGCTGATTCAATCACCGCTGGATTGGCGTTCTGGAGCAACGCTGCAGCTTCGTCTTGTCCGAAGGTGCTGCGATCGAGAATGAACTCGAGATGCTTGACGATGGGGCAGGCATACGGTGGCGGCCCAACTTCGTTAACCCGGTCCTGGAGATAGATGCGCTTCTCCTGGAGATACTGGTTGGTTAATGAGTAGTCATCGTCGTTACCCAGGCCGTTCGGCCAGAAGGGCCTTGCGTCGGTGAATTGAAACGTTGCCGCAGGATCGTTTTGTCGGGTTCTCCAGGCATCTGATGTCGCAGGGCCCGTCATAAGCGATGGATCGATAACTCGCTTCTCGACTCCGGCGGCTGTGTTTACCTGTAGCGTAGGCGCAACGTGATACCACCACGACACACTGCAGTCGGGATGGTTCACGGTAGCGGGCTTGAGGTTCGAGTTGCTGCTGGCGAAGATCCAGATTTTTTCTCCTTCGATACCTTGAAGGCGCATTAGCCGGAGCATCTCGTGCGCCCGCGCATAACAACCATCGTCGGGGTAAACAAAAGGGATGCACGGCGCGACGATGTTCGTGGGGTCGCATGTCGTTACGGCCATGTCATTGAAGAGTTGCGCTGCTTGTGCTTCGCTCACAACTGAGGGCGGCGGATCTTCGTAACTGTCAACTGGAGCAGATCCAGGTCCGGGCACTCGAACGTCGATGATCTCATGTTCGTCGCGGGTCGAGGTCACCAACACCTCGGTTCCAGCAACGCGCGCCCCTTCAAGCTTATTGAGCATCTCCTGGAAGTCGGGGTTCGTTTGCAGGAGTTGGTGGCCGGCATGTGATTCGACAAATCTCAAAGCGACGTTGCCGTCTGGCGCCGGCTCGAGCGCGACAACCCTGACGCGCATTGGAATCAGGACGCGTGTTATGACGCTTGTTTCCGGATCGATTTCAACGTAGGCAGGCAAATTGGATTGGCGTGTGAAGTCGAGCATGTCCCGCCAAACTGCGGCTCGTTTTCCCGGCGGAAGAATCGCCGTCCTGTCTCCTGCGAAACTGATAGTGGTTCGTTGCGGGCCGGCAGCCGCCTCAGCGGTCCCGGGTGGAGTTTCCGGCGGCACGTTGATCTTTTTGACATGTGCTACAAGTGCATTAGGTTTTGGCATTGACCTACTCCCATCTGTGGCTTTCGTGGTGAAGTGGAGGTGACGCTGTCCGACGTTCGATGGAATTAGAGTTTAAGATGTGGCGTCGCGTCTGGCGATCTCTTGAGGATCGGGATGCCTAAGCCGTTTACGGGGCGCTAAATATCAGAGTCAGCGCACTGTGTCAACGGCGATGAAACGGTTCCAGGAGTGGGTGGTGCCGGAGGTCGGACTCGAACCGACATGAGGAGTGAACCTCGCCAGATTTTGAGTCTGGTGCGTATACCAATTTCGCCACTCCGGCGCGAAGGGGTGACATCATAAGGCCCTTTCCCCGTGAGCGCAATACTCACTCAAACCGGTGCAAACCTACCCAAAATGCCCTGGTCCAGACCCTCCAAATGGCCCATCGATCCACGGCGTAAAAACTTGTTTGCCACAAGGCTAATAACACGCTAGAATGCCTTAGCCACGTGCTGGCAGGGCACTCAAAGCCCCCGATTCCCCTACCCTTACAAGCATTTTGTAGCTTTAGCAGTCGAATTCCTTCGCAAAATGCCCTGCGTTCCAGGAGAGACCACATGCCGACAACTGCGTCGCCCCGAATTCTGATTGTTGACGACGAAGTCGAAATTACAGAAATACTGGCGGACCTGCTGAGTGAAGACTATGAGTGCCTCAAGGCCGGCTCCGCCGAACAGGCCCTAGTCCTGCTGGGCCAGAGCGAGTTCCAACTCGTCATCAGCGACATCACGATGCCCGGCATGAGCGGACTCGAAATGATCCCGCACGCGAAAGACCTCTCGCCGGAAACAGTCGTAGTCATGATCAGCGGCATGCAGACGGTCGAAAGCGCGATCGGTGCTCTGCGTCTCGGCGCCTTCGATTATTTGATGAAGCCCTTCGACCTGCGGCAGGTCGAAGCTGTAGTCAAGCGAGCCCTCGAACACCACGATCTCGTCGCTGCCAAGCAACGCTACGAAAACCATCTCGAAGAACTCGTCGAACAGCGCACGGCCGAATTGGACCGCGCTCTCAATTCGCTCGAAGGCGCATACCGTTCGACACTGAAAGCTCTCACGGCAGCGCTCGAAACGCGCGACTCGGAAACACACGGTCACTCGGAACGCGTGGTTAGCTACAGTCTTCGTCTCGGGCGTGAGTATGGCCTGAACAGTGAACAGATGAAGTCTTTGGAGTTTGGATCGCTGCTGCACGACATCGGCAAGATCGGTGTGCCGGATTCCATCTTGCGCAAACCGGCGAAGTTAACGGAAGAAGAATGGGTGCGCATGCGTGAGCACCCGCTGCACGGCCAACAGATCCTGCGTGGCATTGAGTTTTTGCAAGGCGCCGCGCGAGTAGTTGCGCAGCATCATGAGAAGTGGGACGGCACCGGGTATCCGCTTGGTTTGCGAGGCGACGACATCGACATCTGCGCGCGCATCTTCGCAGTGGCTGATGCGTTTGACGCGATCACGAGTGATCGAGTGTATCGACGCGGCAAGTCGTACGAAGCAGCATCACAGGAACTGGACGATTGGGCGGGCAGACAGTTTGATGCAAAAGTCGTCGAAGCTTTTCACCGCGTGCCGAAGGAAGTCTGGGAAGAGCTACACCGGCAGTCGTTGTTGCCGAAGAAAGATCAGTTTGACGTGCGGCAACTAGTGCACTCACTTGAGTCTCAGTTAGAAGCAGCTATTAGGTAAGGGGGCCACAAGCGAAGCCGAGTAGGAAAGGGATTTAGGAGATTAGCGCACAGCGGAAGTAGGGAAGGGATCGGGACTAAGGGGTTGGCACGACGTAGCCGCGGCGCGCTTGCAAGTTCAATCCGACTCTTCGTGAAGCAACTTCAATGCGGCGATACTCACCCGCTTTAGCTTCAGCAAGCGGGCGCTTCGGACGATAAGTCACAACATATTCCGCGCCGATCGCGCGAGCGATCTCTCCCGCCTCAGCCATCATCTCCTGACCGTTCACGGGCAACATCCATTTCCCGCCGGTTTCCTCCGCAACATTCTGTAGCACGACTTCACTCTTTCTCACGTCCGCTTCATAAGCTTTGCGTTGCCGTTTCATCGCCGGATCAAACGGGATGCGAACGCTATACGATGGACTGCGAGTCGTGCCTGGCGGAAGCGTCGGGTCAGTAGCGGTAATCGGGTCAGACGTGGTGGACCGTTGTCCGGTGATAATCTTCGAATTCTTCGTGTCGCTTTTTTGCGTAACGAATTTTGTGTAGCTGATTATGTGGACCGTCGCGCGCGCAGCAATGAGCGTGCGCATTGCTGCGCCGCGATCGATCTTGCCGCCGGGTGAGTCAACACCGTCTGTGATCAGCACGACGTGGCGGCTTCCTTCCGGACGATCCTTCAACTGTTGAGTAGCGTTGACGATCGCTTCCGAGATGCGAGATCTCTTGGTCGAATTCAACTTGTTCTTCAACGTTTTCAGGACCGTGGGTTTGTCGGTGGTCCAGGATTGCAGCAGCTCCGCCGTATTTCCGGATTGCATGACGGCGATCGACGTTCCGTTCTGGAGTCTCTTAACCAGTTCCGAAGCAACGTCGCGTGTTAACGACGTACTCTTCGAACGTCCTCCGAGCCCGCTCAATTCACCGCCCGTGTCGAGCACAAACAAAACGTTTGCCGGCATGTGACGCAGGCTGCGGAGTTGCTGGGCGATGCCGTCTTCGAGTACGAGAATGTCGTCGAGTTCGAGCGTGGGATCGTAATGGCCGTAAGCATCGAGCGCGACAATGGGAAGACGAACCTCTTCGGTGAAAACGCGGACTTTTTCTTGTTCCTGATCCTTGTTGACTGGGGGTTGTTGCTGTTGGGCGGAGGAATAGGCGGCGACGACCAGTAAAACTAGAACGCCAAATATGGGGCTAAGACGGGACACAGATTTAAATCCAATAAAAAGCGGATACGTGACTCTTGATGCGGCAAGCGCGGAGTTGGTTTTCCGACCAGGGCGCTCAGTTGGTTTTCCGCGCCTGCGCCTGCACGGCCGTAATCGCGACGGCGTCAACAATGTCTCGCGCCGAGCAACCGCGCGAAAGATCGTTGGCCGGTTTGTCCAGCCCCTGGAGAATCGGCCCAATCGCGGTCGCACCGGCGAGTCGTTCCGTTAGTTTGTACGCAATGTTGCCGGCCTGCAAATCGGGAAAAATCAACACGTTGGCGCGTCCCGCGACCGGCGAGCCGGGCGCTTTCGACTGGCCCACCGCGGCAACCAGGGCCGCGTCAGCCTGAAGCTCGCCATCAACCTGCAACTCCGGAGCGCGTGCTCGCACGGTGCGCATGGCTTCTACTACCTTGTCGACGAGCCGGTGCTTAGCGCTTCCTTTTGTTGAAAACGAGAGCATCGCCACACGCGGCTCTGCACCGAGCAACGCTCGGCACGAATCTGCAGCGGCCAGGGCGATCTCGGCCAGTTCCGCCGCACTGGGATCAATGACCACACCACAATCTGCATAGATCAACGCGCCGTCCTGACCAAACTCACTTCGCGGCATCGACATCAGGAAAAAACTCGAGACCAGCTTGAAACCTGGTCTAACACCGATGCAATGCAGCGCGGCGCGCACGGTGTGTGACGTGGTGTTTGTAGCGCCGGCAACTGAACCGTCAGCCTGTCCCAAACGGACCATCAAGTTTCCGTAGTACAACGGATCGGAAACGAGTGTTCGCGCTTCGTCGGCCATCAGACCCTTCGCGCGTCGCAAGTCGTGAAACATCGATACCATCTTGTCGAAATCAGCAGCGCGACGATGGTCGATGATGGCGACTCCGCCGAGATCGAGGCTATTGTCATGCGCGGATGCACGGATTGTCTCTTCGTCACCCAACAGAGTGATGCGGGCGAGTCGTTGACTGACGCAATGGGCCGCTGCTGCGACGGTGCGCGGATCGTTACCTTCGGGAAGTACGATATGTTGCGGTCTGGAAGCGGCGCGCTGGCGAATTCGGTCGAGAATGTCCATGTGTAATCTGTATAATCCGTGGCATGTCAGAAGTAAAGCTGCGAAGCCGCATGAAAAACCTGTTGTTGTTCATTCCCAACCTGCTCGTGTTGAGCGCGCGTTTGATGGTCGATCCGCGTGTGCCGGCAACGGAGCGAGTGTTGGTCGCGGGAGCCATTCTTTACGCCCTCATTCCGTTCGACATTATTCCGGATATGCTGCCGTTCGTAGGCCAGATCGACGATTCCTACCTCATTGCGATTACGCTGCTGCGGTTGATGACTGTGACGGATCCTCGCGTCGTGCGAGAGCACTGGCGTGGTGGTGGAGACGTAGTTGAACTCGTCGGCGCGATGGCGCTGGTAACCAGGAAGTTGTTGCCGAGGAAGATTCGAAGAGTTTTGACCGAGCAGGTTGAAGTAAAAAACCCGCTACCCGCAATGGCCGCGGAATCACGCCGCAAGCGTCCAGTCGATCACGCCGTCAATCGCGTTCGCCAGCCGCCGAACTACTAACGGATTGCTGGTCTTCAATGCCCAGTAACGTATTTGTTCCGCCAGAGTATCAGTACCGGTCTCATCAAAAGCCACCAACGCACTATTCAAGGATGGTGATTGCGTGATCACAAACCACTCGCGCGCCAGCCGGAAATCGTTGTTCAGAGTAACGAGTCGAATGTTTGGATGGCGCGGTGGCCGCCAATCGTCCTGACCAAAAAGATACACAGCTTCAGAAACGTCGGCGATGCGCATGTACCGATCGATGATCGGTTGCAGCGATGAGAGTTTTTCTACGCCGGTGTAAACACGGCCCGCGCGATTAGTGCGAAGGAGGATCGCGTTCTCGATCAGCAAACAGGCATATTCGACCGACGCGGTCGTCGTGTGACAAATGAAGCTCTCGCGCTCGGCAAAATCCCTCCTTGCGAGGCTTGCTATTTCGCCGAGATTCTCTGTTTGATCGAGGCCCGAGAACTTTAGTGCTTGCTCGAAGATGGAAAAGTTTTTCACGCTTCGGGGGTCTCCTGCGTTGCCGGAACGCCCTTTTACCTGAGTATGTCTGCGAGACCGTTACGAATAGTTCGTTAAAGTGTGCGCGTGAAATAAGTTTAGCGGGACAGGCCAATCGGTAGCCAAGGTTACTTTGGGCCTATTCCAGGGCCGCCAGAATCTTGTCGTGAATTCCGCCAAAGCCCCCGTTGGACATGATGGCCACAACGTCGCCCGAGCGCAGTTGCGGCATGATGTGAGTGACGATTTGATCGACGTCAGGAAGGGCAAATGCTGGTTTCCCTTGTTGCGAAATCGCCGCAATTAACTCGCTCGTATCAAGGGCCCGTCCCTTTTCTGTGACCTTCTGGCTGTCGAAGACGCTGGCGATCACGATGTAGTCTGCGGCGGCGAACGCGTTGGCGTAGTCGTTTTGAAACACTGCGAGACGTGAGGACCAGGAACGCGGTTCGAAGATGGCAATCAAGCGACGCTCACCGTACCGCGAACGCAAGGCGCGCAGAGTCTCTCGTACAGCGGTAGGATGATGAGCGAAGTCGTCGATGACAATGATGCCCCTTCGTTCGCCACGCACTTCCGCACGCCGTTTCACGTTTTTGAAAGTTGCAAGCGCGTGCTTGATCTCTTCTTTGCTTACTCCCCAAGCGTCGGCTGCAACGATTACTGCGAGACAATTCAGTAGATTGAATTCGCCCAAAAGTGGTGTTTGGAATCCCTCCCACGGCTTGTCTTCACAATAGACTTCGAAACGCGAAAGCGCTTCGCCGAACTGAATATTTCGAAGCTGCCACTTCGCGCTTGGGTCAGTGCCGAAAGTTTCGAGTCGCGTGAAGAGCCTCTCACCAAACGATTCAACAACGGCGCGAACGTTCGGACTGTCCCAACCGGCGATCAAGCGGCCATTTGAAGGCACGAGATTCATGAAACGTCGAAACGCCAACTTTACCGCGTCGAGATCCTTGTAAATGTCTGCGTGGTCAAACTCGATGTTGTTCACGATGGCGAGTTCAGGCAAGTAGTGCATGAACTTCGGACCTTTATCGAAGTAGGCAGTATCGTACTCGTCTGCTTCTGTAATGAAGTAGTTGCTATCGGTGACGCGAAAGCTGCTGCCGAAATTTTGCGCGACGCCGCCGATCAGGAAAGTCGGATCGAGTCCGCCCTGGTCCATCACCCACGCAGCGATGCTGGTCGTCGTTGTTTTGCCGTGCGTGCCCGCCACGGCCAGTGAGTGACGGCCGCGTATGAATTCTTCCTTAACAACCTCTGCCTGCGACCTGTACAGCAACTTCCGATTCAGAGTTTCCTCGACTTCCGGGTTTCCCCGTGGAATGGCGTTGCCGACGATCACGCAATCGGGCGCGGGAGTCAGGTGTTCTGCCGCAAATCCTTGCAAAACCTTGATACCGAGATCGTGGAGCATCGTCGACATTGGTGGATAGACGTTTTGGTCCGATCCAGTGACCTGGTGCCCACGAGCTTGCAACATGCCCGCGAGTGAAGCCATTGCGGTTCCGCAAATTCCGATCAAGTGATAGCGCATATGAGCCCGGTCACCCGTGTTTCATCCTGGACCACGACTTGGACCAAGCGACAATCTTTGTCACTCCGGTCGCGGATCTTTTGTGTTAGACTTTTTCAGCGCCGTTGGACCATGCTTGTTCGCTTCAGCGCAAAGAATATCATTTTCGGGTCTTTCCACCATTGTAAACGACGCCGCCCCGCCAAATAACCCTGCTCACACTGCGACAACCTAATTTGAAGTCTCGCTGAGAAAGAGGAGGAGTTTGTCTTGAAGACCCAAAAAGCGAAAAGCTATACGTGTGCCTTGATCGTCTTGCTAACCGGGTTCGTCTCAACCTGGTACGCAAAGACAGGTTGGACTACGCACGCCGCCGCAGTTAGCGACGAGCGCATCAATGTCGCTTCGGCGGCAAACGGTGGC
>Ga0068861_100001556_pt1 | contig 14575 bp, 12 predicted proteins | sample KBSSwiS42_FD_66593 | JGI IMG/M metagenome (GOLD analysis project Ga0068861, IMG submission 66593) | Switchgrass rhizosphere microbial communities from Kellogg Biological Station, Michigan, USA - KBS Switchgrass S4-2 | ecosystem: Host-associated > Plants > Roots > Rhizosphere > Soil ...
TCCAACTGCCAGCGCTGGTCGGCGCCAACGAGGCCCTTGCTGGACGCACAAAGGAAGTGCACGAGACAGTGGCGACAGTGGGCTACTTCCTCATCGGTCTGCACGCGATTGCCGCGCTATTTCATCACTACGTGCAGCGAGATAACACGCTGCGGCGAATGACATTGCCGCACTGATTGGCACCGGCGTCCCTTGACTGCTCGTTCCGGTTTACCAGTTCGTGCTCCGACGGCGCTCGAGCTACTTCGAATGTTGTGGTCAGCTCGACCTGACACCCAAGTTAGTCCGGCTGGGCTATAGAGTCTGCGGCTGACTTTACGATTCGCTTCGGCCTGCTGCTCTCGTTCCATCGCGATTGGCCAGAGGAGGCGAAGCAGAATCTGCTGACGCTCGGCGGCAGCCGGGACTCCGTTCTGGGCGCGTACACCGAAGCTATGGTGTCAGGTTTGGCACGCCGAATGCGATCTTGTACGAATGAATCCTGATCGTGAAGGAGCGGAATGAAGATCAAGGCCTCGTGACCGTAGGCTCGCGCGCTCGCCAGGGTCTGCGTTGAACGCACTGGAGAAAAATACCTGTGAACAACCTCCGAATCTGCCTCGTTGCCTTCATCAGTCTGTTGCTGCAAGCATGCGTACAGATGCCGCAGACGGCCGAGGAATTCCGCAAAGTTGTGCCTGGCGCCATGATGACGAAGACCGATACGTACCAGGTGAATCGGCCAATGAGCGAGGTGGCGTCGACGTTCGAGCGATTGGCACCTAAGTGTCTGAACGTCACAGTCCAAACAGTGTCCCATAGCACTACGAGCTTCCAGAACCTCGTTGCACGCTACAAGGCCACGGTTGTCCGCACCAGTGAGAGGGTCGAGCTGCACGTGCAACAGCTGTACGAGACCGGCGTGCTTTATCCGAGCAAGCCACCTGAGGGCGGGGTTTACCTCTTGGTTGCGGATGCGTACGCGCAATCCAACCAGAGCGCGCGGATTCAGCTGTACGGTCCGTCCATGGGATACGACGCGCTCTATCGCGCCATCCGCGGTTGGGCCAGTGGAGAGAATCTCGGCTGCCCCGACATGACCACAGTCCCGTGAGACTTCGGCTCAGGGCCGTTGCGTGCGCGATGGTGCTTGCGCAGCTCGCAGGCTGTGCGGGACGCACGCCCTACGCAGACGAGTCCGCAACAGAAAAAAGGCCCCGCGAGCGGGGCCTTCCAGTTGCACGAAACTGGCAGCGAGAGCCGATCGTCAAGCAGCAACTGCCGTCAATTGCCAATTCTTCGGCAGGATCACCGCATCGATGGCATGAATGATTCCATTCGACGCGAGCAGATCCGCTTTTACGACGCGTGCCGCGTTGACGCGGACGTTCGATGACGACGAAGGCGTCGACGTCAGGGTCGTGCCTTGCTGTGTCATCACCTCGCCCGACTTCAGATCTTTGGCCATCACACGGCCCGCTATGACGTGATAGTTCAGGATTGCCTTGAGCTTCCCGGTGTCCTTGAGCAGCTCATCGTACGCGCCGGTCGGAAGGCTCTTGAACGCTTCGTCGGTCGGCGCAAAGACAGTGAACGGGCCCTGTGCGGCCAGCGCTTCGGTCAAACCCGCTGCCTTGATGGCGGCAGCGAAGATAGAGAAATTGCCCGCGGCGATCGCCGTGTCGACGATGTTCCTTGCGGGTCCGGTGGTGTTGTTCCTGGCGGCTTCCATGTTAGGAGTGCCTTTTGACTGATCCATAAAAATTAACCTCGACGTGTAGCCAGTTAGGATTCACCGGCCAACTCGGCTCGTATGCGGCCAAGGACGTGGAGTATGCGCTGCCTAGCAAGCGCGTGCGGTCCGCGACGAGAATATGTATTTATGTTGCGGGTTCGATTCGATTGGCCTTGCTATGTAACAACGAGCGCGCGGCACTCGAACTGCAGGGAGCGCAAATCCTCTCCTGCCGACCATTCAATTCGTTGAAGATATCTTCAGATTCGTCCTTGCGACGCAGAGCATCCACGTGGTCCGACGTAGGCGCTTCGGCAATTTCCCAGTGGTCAACGCAGACGGACTCACTACGCTGGGGCACCATGTCGTGAGTACATCCGCTTCTACAACGAGCATAGACTGCGGCTTGCTCGTGGGTTGATCTATTCCGATCCCAGCCGCTGCACGAAATCGGCGAGCAGCGAGCGGAAGCGTAGCGGCTGGTCGATGAAGACGGCGTGGCCAGCGTTGTCGATGATCTCGAGCTTCGCATCCTTGATCTGCCGGGACATCTCGCGCTGCACCTCGAGCTCGCCGGACTGGGCTGCGGCGACGATCAACGTCGGACGATTGAACTTCGCCAGCGCCGCGCGCCGATCGTAGGCAATGAAGTCCATCATCAGCATGCTCACGCCCAGGTCCGGCGGCGTACGCAGGCCGATCTGCACGTACTCGTCGATGCGCTTGCGGCCCTCGGGCGACTGGATGATGGCGTTCATCATGCCGTGCAGATACTCCTTCTGATGCTCCTGGTAGATCACCAGCCGCTCGAGCAGCCCCTTCAGTAACTCGGGCTGTGCGACGGCCGCGGCCGCGCCTTGGCCGACGGCGGCATCCACGAGCACGTAGCCCGAGACACCTTCGCCGTTGAAGGCGGCAGCGTACGCCGAAACATCCTGCACGCCCTGCGACCAGCCGACGAGCACTACGTTCGTTATTGACAGCGACTTGATGACCGCGTGCAGATCTTTCGCGCGCTGCTCAGGAGTATTCGATTGCAGGGTAACGGTCGATTGACCTTGCGAGCGCGGATCAATGGAGACGACGCGTGCCGCGTCCGCAAAGAAGTACATCTGATCGCGCCACACGGCAGTGGACATTGACCATCCCGGAATGAACAGGAGCGTCGTTTTCGCCTGCTGGTCACCGCCGTCGACGTAGTGAATGCGGACGCCGCTACCGACGTCGACATCCCCTTCGCGCATGGACGATGTCGCGTGAGCACCGATTGCGGTCGACAGCAATAGCAGGAGAGTAGAGCAAGGAATGAGTTTCAAAGGTGCAGCTCCGCGGCCTAGTCGGGCGCCTGTTGTACAAGAATCGGGCGCGGCCTGGAAATGCCGCCGGGGTTCCGGCACCAAAAATTTCATCGGATTATGCTCACACCGCCAGCCGCAGCTGCGGCCGAGAGCGGTCCGGCTGATCCCTAGCGATGCGGGGACGCTGCCGAATCGCACCGCGCCGCAGGCGAGATGCCTAACAGAACGCTGACGCGCCGCGTCCGATCACCATTTGCGCGCCGATGCCGCTTCCCGCATTCTTGCGTCCCCGAGGTAAACGAAGCCCCGGAGCCTCTTGATCAACCCAATTGCCTCGCGCTCAGGCTGACGAGTCCATGAGCGAGCGGAACACGGCGGTCTTTCTCAGCTATGCCTCGCAGGATGCCGAGGCGGCGCGCCGCATCAGGGACGCGCTTCGGGCTGCGGGAATCGAGGTCTGGCTCGATCAGAGCGAGCTTCGCGGCGGCGATGCGTGGGACCAGCAGATCCGCCACCAGATTCGCGGGTGCGCGCTGTTCATCCCCATCATCTCTGCGCATACGCAGACCCGGCTCGAAGGCTACTTCCGGCGCGAGTGGCGGCTGGCCGTCGATCGCACGCAGGACATGGCGGACGACAAGCCATTTCTCGTTCCCGTCGTCATCAACGACATCGATGAAGTGGATGCCCACGTGCCGGGGGCCTTTCGAGCCGTGCACTGGACGCGCTTACCGGGTGGCGAGACTTCATCGGCCTTTGCCCAACATGTATCGCAGCTGCTCGAGCGCGGCGTTCTTGGGTCTGCCGCATCGTCGTCACCCCGTCAGTCTTCGAGCGTAGGCGCAGAGTACGAACGTGCTGTCACTAAGCACGGATCATTCCGCAGGAAAACTGCCGCAATACTGGTCGGTGCGGCTGTTGTCATCACCGTCGGCTACTTCGCGTTCGAGCGGTTCGACCAACCGCAAGCTGGGCCCAGCCACTTGGACGATGCCGTCATCTCTGCGAAATCGACCGCAGCAGCGCCGAGTGCACGTCCGGCGGAAACGCATTCGGTCGCGGTGCTGCCATTTGCCGATCTCAGTCCCGGCAAAGATCAGGAATATCTGAGCGACGGGATCGCTGAACAGATCACGAGCGCGCTCGCCGAGATCGGCGGGTTGCGCGTTGCTGCGCGTACCTCGGCATTTTCATTCAAAGGCAAGGCAGTCCCCATCGACGAGATCGGCGCCAGACTGCATGTGGCTCACATCATCGAAGGAAGTGTGCGGCGGGCTGGAGACCGGCTGCGAGTGACGGTGCAGCTGATCGACGTGTCGAACGGATTCGAGGTGTGGAGCAACAGTTACGATCGAAAGCTGCACGATACCCTTGCGGTTCAGGAGGACATCAGCCGCAGCATCATCGAGCGTCTTCACGTGCAACTCACAGGCCAGGAGCAGAATGCACTCGCTCGTCCGGAGGGCACGGATGAAGAGGCGTACGATCTGTATCTCAGGGGACGCCACGCCTGGGCGGCACGATCACCTGCGGGCCTGCAGCGGTCCGTGGAGTATTTTGAGCGCGCGGTCGAGAAAGATCCGAAGTTCGCCCGCGCATACGTGGGTCTCGCCGATGCTCTGATCGTGCTACCGCTCTACACAGACGCGCGACCTACCGACGTGCAGCCGCGAGCCAAGGCAGCCGCGCTGAAAGGCGTTTCGCTCGATCCGTCTTCAGCGGAGGCACAGGCCTCGCTGGGTTACATTCTGATGAGCGCTGAGCGGGACTGGGCCGGGGCCGGCCGGGCATTGCAGGCAGCCCTACGTCTCAATCCGAACTACGCAACCGCATCTCACTGGTACGGCGACTATCTCGCGGCCCAGGGCCGCGTCGATGAATCGATCGCATACTACGAGCGCGCGGCGCGCATGGACCCACTTTCCGCGACGATCGGGTTTTCGCTCGGCTGGCTGTACATGGCGCAGCGGAGGTTCGACGCTGCTGTAACACAGCTAGAAAGAGCTTCCGAGCTTGATCCTTCGCTCATCGATGCGCGGCTGCATCTCGCGCGTACTCGACTATTGCGAGGCGAGAACGCGGCTGCGATCGTCGGCCTCGAAGACATCGTCAGACTGTCCGGACGCCGAGCAATGCACCTCGCGTTCCTTGGGCATGCGTACGCTGTCAACGGCCGGCGTGCCGAGGCTTTGCGCATCCTCGCGGAGCTGAACGCTCGGCGGCGCGAGATTTATGTGTCACCGCTCAGTTTCGCGATCATCTATATCGGTCTCGGGCAGCTCGACGACGCATTCCACTGGCTCGAGCTAGCGCGGCAGGCGGCTGATCCGTGGCTGACGGAAAACAACTTCGATCCGGTCTTCGATCCTGTGCGCGCTGATGCTCGCTGGCGGAAATTGCGTAGAGAGATGGGCTTTGCTGATTAAGGAATCGACGCGTGCCCCAGCGTGGACGTTGATGGACGTTGAATGGATGAGGCAACGGGCTGACGATTGTTGCCGATACCCCCGGCGATACCCCACTCGGAAGCGCGCTGCATTCCTGCCTGTACTACATGCGTGAGCATGCTCGCGGACTGAAGCAGGCTCAACAATCTCACTAGACCAAATGAGTCAGGGAGCGTAGGCATCCGTCCCGGGGTTTGGCCTGTTAGCGATTTGGCAAGTTTCTCCTCACAGCGAGGCTTTCACTGCTTCAGCCTGAAGACTGCGACTGCATCCGACAATTTCTGCGCTTGTGCGCGCAGACTTTCGGCTGCTGCCGATGCCTGCTCAACCATTGCCGCGTTCTGTTGCGTCATCGAGTCCATCTGGGTGATGGCTGCACTTACTTGCTCGATGCCGCCTCTCTGTTCGCTGCTTGCGGCAGTGATCTCGCCGATGATGTCAGTCACGCGGCGCACAGCAGCGACGATCGCCGTCATGGTGCTGCCGGCCTGGTCCGCGAGTGTGCTCCCGGCATCCATCTGCGCGACGGATTCCCCGATTAATGACTTGATCCGCTTGGCGGCAACGTCGGATCGCTGCGAGAGAGCTCTTACTTCTGCGGCTACGACCGTAAAGCCGCGGCCCTGCTCTCCGGCGCGGGCCGCCTCGACTGCGGCGTTCAGCGCCAGGATATTGGTCTGAAATGAGATCGCTTCCACTTCTTCCACGATGCGTTTGATCTCGCCGGACTTGTCTTTGATCGTGGCCATCATCTCGACGACCTTTGCCACTGCTGCGCTGCCTCGGTCCGCGGTATCGGATGCCGAGAGGGCGAGCTGATTCGCTGCCTTCTCACTCTCGGAATTGTTCCTGACCGCGGCGGTCAGCTCTTCCATGGATGCCGCGGTCTCCTCCAGTGCGGCGGCCTGCGCCGCCGTACGGTGAGCAAGATCCGCATTGCTGGCGGCAATGTCGGCGGAAACAGATGTCATTCCGCGCGATCCGTCCCGCACGTTGGTGACGATTTCCGCCAGCCCCTGGCTGATGCCGTTGATCGCCTGCATTAGCTGTCCGATTTCATCGTTGCGATCGACGGCAATCTGGGTGGTCAGATCGCCGGCCGCAAGCTGCTGCGCGGCTCTCCTGGCCGTACCGATCGCGTCCGTGACCATTCGATGGATGAGCTGATACGTGATCGCCGCCACTGCCAATGCCCCGACCAGGCCAACTGCGATGTGCGCGTTGCGCGCAACGAGAATTGCCACCAGGGCTGCCGTCAACACCAGGATCACTGCAGAGATCTTGATGCCGATGCTCAGGGGCCGCTGCTTGCTCACGTCGATGCCGACGTACAGCGCGCCAATCACGTTGCCGGCAGCATCCTTGAGCGTGTCGTACTGGGTCAGATATTGAGTGCCGAACAACGTTGCATACCCGACGTAGGGTTGACCCTCCAACAACCGCGCATAACCAGGGTGCGCGCGGCTCAAAAGGGTGCCGAGGGCTCGCTCGCCGTTCTGCTTCTTGATCGAAGTGGAAATTCTGACAAAGTCTTCGCCGCTCCTGGCGAAGATCGTCGCCGTGACGCCTGTCTGCGCGGTAAATCGATCCAGCATCGAGCAATCGAGATTGAGGTCGACCGTACCGCCTCTCAGTATGGGCGTAGGTGTGCCCATGATGTCCACGCGCCGGCTCGAGTCGAGAGAAATCGGGTACTGCAGCGAGCTCCTGAGCAGGGCCGCGCACCGACTGATCCGACTGTGCAACCCAGAGAACCTGCCGAAGCTCATCATGAGTGGCACGCCCGGACTGTCGAACGTGGCCATGGTGCACCTCGAGATTGATTGGCTTGGGGCAGCGACGCTAGCGCCGGGAGTGCAAGGTGGCTATGCGGAGTGTTGGCAAGTCGAGCGTCAGGTCCGAACCCCACCAGGAGGCCTCGCATCATTCCACCAGCAGCGGATCTCACCATGACAACGAATCCGGCTGCGGTGATACCAGGATTCCTCGATGAACGCGAAGAATCGTTCTCCGAGAAGCCCTGCTGTTCGATCCGGATAAGTCGTGTGACCTCGTTCGCGATAGCGATTGACGCGCACGCGCGCGCAACGCACCTCGAACGAATAAGTTGGGTGTCAGGTCGTCTGAGCAAAGCGGAAGGGGTGAACGACAAGTCGCTGGCGCGAACGTTTGCGTAACTCGATGCCGACGGCAATGGCTTTCTCACTATGCGCGGATACACAGCGCATATGAAGAAGCCGAAGAGCTGACCAGAACACTTCTTCTCTGGACGTCGACGGACGTCCTTGCGAGCACAGTTGCCCGGACGGTGGCGGGTAGCTAGGCTTGGCGTGCCCAACAATAACTACACAGGCACGCCATGATGGTCTGATCAATTCGAACGTGCACTTCCCGGCGCGGCCGTTCACTTACCAACGGTCAGCCGACGGCAATATTCTCGCGGCGGTCACCAGCATCTTTCATCCCACCGACCCGATGCACCTGCATGTCTTGAATCGCACTTCCACCGCGGACCTGCAGCTCACCGGCTTGAGTGTGCCGGCGAGCGTGACGTTGGATATCGTCGTCGTGCCACGCACCTGAGCGAGGATGTCATGAACGCCTCCTCCGGATCGACTTTGTCCCTGTGGCCGCATCCGAATCGGCCGGAAGGAGCGGGCCTGCGGGTTGGACTACATACGGAAATTGGCCGCCGATGTAATCTCAACTTGGCGCTCGTGTCTCGACTGGCACAAGGGCCGAACTCGTGGGTGACGACCTCCAAACTATCGCCGTGATCCTCGCCGCGGATGCGGGCGCAATCTAGCGCCAATCCATGCCAGAACCATTTCACTCCAAAGGCGCTGTCTTCATCTCCTACGGCTCCCAGGATGCAGTGGCGGCCGGGCGCATCTGCGAAGCCCTGCAGGCGACGGGCATCGAGGTGTGGCTCGACCAGACCGAGTTGCGTGGAGGTGACTCCTGGGATTCGACAATCAAGAAGCAGATTCTCGACTGCGCATTGTTCCTGCCCGTGATTTCAGCGCAGACCAATGCGCGAATCGAAGGTTATTTCCGGCGCGAGTGGAATCTAGCCACGCGGCGGCAGCTCGACATGGCCCACGACGCAGCTTTTCTGGTGCCAGTGGTGATCGACGACACTCGCGAATCCGATGCGCGGGTTCCTGAGGAGTTCTTGCGTGCGCAATGGACGCGACTACCGGGTGGTGAGACGCCGCCGGCGTTTGTGCATCAGGTGCGTCAATTGTTGGGCGGCGATGGCGCTCCTGTACGCACACGGGCAACGGCAACGCGCGAGATTGAGTCGAGCGCGCGAAAAGCGACCGGCGGTCGCGGCAACCATCGTGTGCGGGCTCTCGGACTCGCACTGATTGTACTGTTGCTGGTCCTGGGCGCCGGGACGTTCTGGTACTACCAGAGCGCGCATGAGCCGCATGTCGCAACCTTCGCACCGCCGCCCCATTCGGTCGCAGTACTCGCCTTCGCCAACATGAGCGGTGATGGCGACGAAGAGTACTTCTCGGATGGCCTCTCGGAGGAGATCTTGCAATCGCTGGCGCAAATCGCAGACCTGCAGGTCGCTGCACGCACGTCTTCGTTCTCGTTTAAAGGAACGGCCGTTGATGTTCCGACCGTCGGCCGCAGACTCAATGTCGGTGCAGTGCTCGAAGGCAGCGTGCGCCGGTCTGGCGCCCGTGTGCGTGTTACAGCGCAGCTGATAAACGCAGTGACCGGATTTCACATCTGGTCGCAAAACTTCGACCGTGAGTTCAAGGACGTCATTGCGCTTCAGTCGGAAATCGCCGTCGCGGTCGCCAGCGCGCTTGAAGTCAGGCTGATGCCAGGGAAGGTACGAACTCCGGGCGGCACCCTCAATCCCAAAGCACTCGATGCCTACTTGCGCGGGCGCGCGGGTGAACGGATTCAGGACGAGAAGAACTTGCGCATGGCACTTGTCGCGCTTGACGAGGCGGTTGCGCTCGATCCGCAATTTGCGAATGCGCATGCATTGCGCGGGGACGTGTTGGCCCAGCTGGCGAACGCCTATGTCAAAGATCCTGCGGAGGATCGGCGTCTCCAAGCGGACGCCCTGCAAGCGGTGAAGCGGGCAGTTGCGATTGCCCCGGATTCCAGTTTCGCGTACGGATGGCTCGGGCGCGTCCTGTTGCACACCACTTCTGATTATGCCGCGACCGACGCAGCCTTTCGGCGCAGCATGGAACTGGCGCCGGGCAGGGCCTCCGCGTTGCTGGGCTACGCATCTTTCGCAATCCTGATGGGACGCGCCGATGCATTGCCGGCTGTCGAACGAGCGCTGGAACTGGATCCACTCAATCCCTCCGTCATGTCGACCCTCGGCATGGTCCAGTTCTACCTGCGCCGGTACGACGAGGCACGCAAATCCATGCTAGAGGCAATGGAACGTTGGGATAACCGGGTAACGCAGGACTGGCTCGCCCTGAACGAGCTGGCCTCGGGAAATCCGGCCGCTGCGCTGCCTTACTGTGAACAGGAAACAGGGGGCTGGAGTACTCAAACGTGCCTGGCTATTGCGTACCACCAGTTGGGGAGGCGGACAGAGGCTGAGGCAGCAATGCAAAGACTCAAAGACGAAGAGGGAGATGCCGCCGTCTACGAGTACGCCGTGATCCATGCGCAGTGGGGCGAGCCGGCAGAGGCGATCAAGTGGCTCGAAAGGGCTGCCGAACTGAAGGATCCAGGTCTGATCGAAATCAAAGCAGACCCGCTGCTCGATCCGCTGCGGAAGATCGACCGATTCAAAGACCTCGTCGCTGCACAACACTTCCCGACTGCTGCACCCTGACGTTTTTGCGGGCTCGTCTTACCTGTGTTCAGGCGCTCATGTGCTCTTGAGCCTCCAGGTTATCTGTCATCGTGCTAGGTTATTCGTCATGGCCCGTACTTCTAAATCAAGTTAGGCGCCATTGTGAACGTTAACCCCAACGTCACCGACCCAACTTGGCTCCAAGGAGGAGCTGGCACGGGCATCATTCGCTCCCATACAAGGCGTAATGCTCCGCCTCTCGGCTCGTCGCGTCTCCTTGTGAGTCCGTCGCATCCGGCGGCGATTCCTCGAGCGAGACCCCCAAACAGCTACGGTGAAAAATCACCGTTGCAATCCGCGACCCTACCGGGAAACAGAGTCAATTTACGCGGCGTTCGCGGCCCGCCCAATAGGGCTCGCGCAAGATGCGGCGCAGAATTTTTCCGGAAGGTCCGCGCGGGAGCGCCGCGACGAAGTCAACGCTCTTCGGCACCTTGAAGCCCGCCAACCTTGTGCGCGCGAATGAGAGGATGGCCTCCGCATCCGGCTCGGCTCCAGGCTTGAGCACCACCATTGCCTTGACTGCTTCACCCCACTTGTCGTCGGGCACGCCGATCACTGCTACTTCCTGCACAGCTGGATGGCCGAACACCGCGTTCTCGACTTCCGCGGGGTACACGTTCTCAGCGCCCGAGCAGATCATGTCCTTGAAGCGATCCTGAATGTACAGATAGCCGGCTTCGTCCAGGTAACCGGCATCGCCGGTTCGCAGCCAGCCTTCCGCGCTGATCGTCTCGGCCGTCGCGTCCGGACGATTCCAATAGCCAACCATGTTGGCGACGGAGCGTGTCTCCACTTCACCGATCTGGCCTGCCGGCAACGGCGCGCGAGTAATCGCGTCGACGACTCGAATCTCGACACCTGGCATCGGAATGCCAGCACCGCGCATGCGCTTGTTGCCCGCCGGATCATGATCCTCAGGTGGCAAGTACACGATCGTGCCGCACGTCTCCGTCATGCCGTATTGCTGACAGAAGCCACAGCCAAAGACTTCGGTTGCTTCGCGCAACAAGTCGAGAGCAATCGGCGAAGCGCCGTATAAGATGTGCCGCATGCGGCTGTAGTCGATCTCGCGCACACGCGGCTGCAACAGCAGCATGTGAAGTGCCGTCGGCACGAGGAACATCTTCGACACCCGCTGTCGCTCGATAGCTTCGAGCACCTGCGCCGGGACGAACTCCCGCTGAACGATCGTGTGCGCGCCGTTCAGAAAGCCGACGATCGCCCAGCCGATGCCGCCGATGTGGCCGACAGGCAGCGCGACGAGGTTGACGTCGTCCTCCTGCCACTCATTCCACTTCATCTGCTCGCGCACTGCCTCACGTCGGCCGGCAAGGATGTTGCGATGGCTGAGCATCACGCCCTTCGGCAGGCCGGTCGTGCCGGAAGTGTAGAGTTGCAGCGCTACGGCGCTCGGATCGACCGCGCTACGCGAGTCCGTGGTGCTGTGTAAATCGCGCCAGTCTTGATAGCGCTTCAGTCCCGCGCCGCCTTGCTCCATCGCGACTACACATTCGCGCGCATATCCGCCGGCGCAGAGGTCATCGATTCTGTCGATTTGCTCGCTGCCGATGAAGAGCAGCTTCGGCCGCGCATCGCTCAGAATCTGCTGGACCTCCGGCGCAGCAAGACGCCACTGGACAGGTGCGATCACCGCACCTGCTTTCGCGATCCCGAACATCAACTCGAAGAACTCGTCGGTGCCTTTTCCAAGATAAGCGATTCGATCGCCAGGCGCGCAATCGGCAGCGAGCAGCGCATTGGCGACACGGTTAGCGCCTGCATTCAGCGCGGCCCACCGGATCGTGCGCCCTTCGAAAGTCATTGCAGGGCGCTCGGCACGCACGCGGGCGTGGTAGCGCGGGATATCGCCGAGCGTCGGCATCGCATCGAAATCGAGTTGCATCGAGTCCATCTCAGCGGCGATAGAGATAATTCGCCGGCAATCCCATCCGACGGCTTGAGTAAACGGGGGGCGAATATGGGATCGGCACACGTTCGAGCCACGCGCCGAGACGCTGCAGCAGTCGGCGCTCCCTGTCGCGCAGCTCCCATTGCTTGCCGTTCAGCTCCAGACGCTCGATTACCCAGCGCGGCAGCACGGCGATGCCGGCTCGAATCATCATCGGTTGCAGCGGACGCAACGGCAACGGCAGCGCTGGCGCGCGTTTCACGATATCGAGAAATTCGAAGACGATTGGATGCGGCTCCAAGTGCGGCCGCATCGCTTCGAACTGTTCGCGCTGCTCGCGCAACGAGCGCGGCGCACCGGTCGCGAGAAACAACCGCGCGGACGCTTGCGATTCTTCGTAGTGCTGGTCCCGTTCCTCATCCGAGAGCGGACGGCAGAACAACGCATACGCTTCCATGAAGCCGTAACTTGCCGTGCATTGAACCCAGTCCAACAACTTTGGATCGTTCGCCCGGTAGGGCGTACCGCGCGGCGTATGTCCCTCGACGCGCTCATGCATCCGCACGACAGCGCCAATGAGTTTCTCTGCGACTGGCGCCGGCGCATAGACACTCACGTGTGTCGCGAGTCCGGTGCGGCGCATGCGCGTGATCGGATCGGTCGGAAAGATGGAATGATTCCATACGCCCGAGCGGACGCGTTCCTCCCCGAGCTCGAGCAGCACAGCTGTGATTCCGCCGATGAACAGTGAGACCGGATTCTTGTAGATCTGCCACGCCAGCGAATCGGGTGCGTAGAGCGCAGGCGCGCCCGCTGGGTGCAGAAAATCGACTTTCGGTAACGGCCGCTTGCGCGAGGTGCGTGCGTCCGGTCGCGTGCCGCTTTCCGTCAATGAACGCTCATTCATGCACTTAGGTGCCTCTACGCTGGTCGGCCTCGCGCAAAGCATTACTGCTTGGCAGAGGATTCGAATACTATCGATCCTGATAGGTCGGGGGGTCGACCGGGGGATACATATAATGAGTGCTGTCCCAGCCAGCTCGGCCGAGCTGCGGGTTCTCACGGGCGCCCGTGAGATCGCCGCGCGTGGCAAGGCCATCGGTTTGCCGTTGATCGCGACCTGTGCCGACATTAGTAGTGCACGGCCCGTGACCTTCAGGGACGGAACGCCGGTGGGGGCACTCTTCCAATTCGCCCGCGACGCGCACGAATACTGGCTGCAGGGCGACCTCGCGCTCCAGAACGCCATCGTCACGATTACCCGTTGGACCGCCGAGCCGTTCTACTACGATCACGGTGTGATCGGTGGCTGGCAGCAGATGCGTATCGCACCCGAGTTGCTGCAAAAGGGCACTGGCACGAATCTGAGCATTTGCGCTTCGATCGTGGCGCCCATCCATCTGGCGGGCGGTGTCATCGGTGCGGTCGTATGGGCGACGGATCAGCACACACTGAATGTCCGCGCGGTATTCGAAGAGCATGCTGCGGATCTGCACATCATGGCGCTGCGCTTCATTTCGGCTTGCAATGCGACGGCGCATGGCGAACCCAGCATTCGCTTCTATCGGTTCACGCGTCGCGAGATTCAGTGCCTCAAGCTTGCCGCGGCGGGCAAGACGGACGAGGAGATCGGCACGATCCTGAGTCTGGCGATCCCAACCGTGCGCTTTCACCTGAAGAAGGCGGGCGAGAAGCTCGGCGAGAACGGTCGATTGCGCACGGTGCAACACGCCGCCGCCCTGGGCTTTGTCAGCACGCGACTGTGACTCCGCTGCAACGTTAGAACTTGAAACCGAACGTCGCGCCGTACGTGCGCGGCGGACTGGGGAAGCGCACGACGACGTTGGCGTTGCTCGCTACCGCGGTCCAGTAGTACTCGTCCGCGAGATTGCGGCTCCACAGCGTGACAGACCAGCGATCATCGCGGCCGTGCAGACCCACGCTGGCGTTCACCAAGCCGTAACTCGGCAGTTTGTAGAGCGGCAGGTCCTCGAAGATCGTGTTCGATTCGCTCTGATAGCGCGTGTTGAGCGTCAGCTGCAAACCCAGCGCGTCGGTTAGTTCGTGGTCGAAGATGAGTGACAGGCTCGCCTGGAAATCCGGGCTGTAGATGAATTCGGCGCCGTCGAAGTTCTGCGGCTGCCCGGCCGCGTTGGTACCGATGTAGTCCTGGATCTCGGTCTGCAGCCAGAGCGCTGTCGCGGAGAGCGTCAGGAACCGACTTGGACTCCACGTCAAGTCGCCTTCGACGCCGTAGGCCTGCGATTCCGGCACGTTGTCGAGTCGGGCCAGTGCGGTATAGATCGGATCCGCGAAGTAGGTGCTGATCTGCTTGTCTTCGTAGTCGTAAAAAAAGCC
>Ga0068861_100001558_pt1 | contig 14573 bp, 14 predicted proteins | sample KBSSwiS42_FD_66593 | JGI IMG/M metagenome (GOLD analysis project Ga0068861, IMG submission 66593) | Switchgrass rhizosphere microbial communities from Kellogg Biological Station, Michigan, USA - KBS Switchgrass S4-2 | ecosystem: Host-associated > Plants > Roots > Rhizosphere > Soil ...
CCGAGTGTGACGCAGACGCGAGTTTTTGACGACGCGGACTGGAGTCTGGTGAGCGCGCTGCGCGCGGTCTATGGGCCGGTGCGATAGCCCCGCGGCATGGGCATGGGCGGCGGAGGTCCCGGATCGTTCATCAGCTGCAGAATCCAGAGCACGCCCAGACCGGCGCCGAGCGCCAGACCACACAGTGTGAGCCACAGCAGCACGGAGCCGCCGCGCCCGGAGCGAGCGGGAGCGGCCACGGGCTCTGCCGGTGAATCAGGGGGCGGCGGCCGCCGAGGGGTCGGTATGGTTGGCGCTACGGCGCCTTGGTTGCCGGCGCGCGGCATCTCTGCGGTGCGTGGCAAAGGTGCACGCGCGACGGCGCCTGCAGTGGCAGGCACGACCTGGAAGTGACTCATCTCCGCCGTGAGTGGCGCAACTGGTCTGGGCGCTGCCGGCACGGGCGCTGCTCGCACGGGCGCCCCCGGCACGGCGGGCACCTTCTCGGTTCCGCCCGCTGTCAATCCTGCCGGTGCCCCGACCCCGACCGGCACGAACGCGCCCGCGAGGCGGCCCGCCGCGCTCAGGGCGCCGGCGAACGTCGACAGCTCTCTGCGCATGCTGAGCGCGCTCTCCGGACGCGCGGCGGCGTCGGCCTGCAGCGCGCGCTGCACCAGGTTCAGCAGTCCCTGAGGCAAACCGGGACACAGCTCGTGCAGGGGCTGCACTTTGCCGGTCAGGATCTGCTGAGCCACCACCAGCGGCAGGTCCCCTTCTGCCGGCAGCTTGCCGCTCAGCATCTCGTACAGCATCACCCCGACCGAGTAGAGGTCGCTCTGCACGCTCGCCTGATCTGAGGAGAAGGCTTGCTCGGGCGCCATGTACTCCGGCGTGCCCATCACCATGCCCGGGCGAGTCAGGTTCTGAAACTCCGTCGAGGCCTTCACCTTGGCGATGCCGAAGTCGAGCAGCTTGGCCACCACCTCCGTGCCCTGCTGGGCCAGAAAGACATTGCCCGGCTTGAGATCGCGATGCACGACGCCGAGCGCATGCGCGCACTCCAGCCCGGCCAGGATCTGCAAGCCGATGTCGACCGCGCGCTCGCGACTGAGCGCCTTTGTTTCGATCAGCAGCTGCTCGAGCGACTGCCCGCTGAGCAACTCCATCACCAGATAAGGCCTGCCATCTGCCAGCTGATCGACGTCTGTCACCTGGATCACGTGCGGGCTCTTCAGCGTCGCCGACACGCGCGCCTCGCGCCGGAAGCGATCGGCCAGCGTGGGCACGCGCGCGAGCTCCGGCAGCAGCACCTTCACGGCGAGCGCGCTGCCGAGCCCGGTGTGGCTCGCTTCATACACGGTGGCCATGCCGCCGGCGCCGATGCGACGCACGATGCGGTACTTCCCGTTGAGGACCTGGCCTACTTCGACGTCCATGCCCGCGCTCGCTCTACGCCCCTTGTAGTGCTGCGTCTCGGAAGTAACAATCGTCTGAACGCGCCGCTCTAGGCCGAAGCAAGAGTCTGACAAGCGCGAGACGCAGCACGTCGGCGCCGAAGGCGCCGCATGAAATCAGCTAGTGTCGCGTCTAGATAGCCGCGCGGCTTGGCCCGACGCGGGCCGCCGCAGGCGATCCGGCCCGCGTCGGGCCACGATGGCTGCTTGTGAGACGCGACACTAGTCGACACTGTGGACCTCGTGTCACATCTCGTCGAGCGGTGAAGCCCGCCGACGAGTCACGGCCGTGAACGGCCTTGGTTGTCGGGCCGAGGGAGCGATCGGGCAAGCGGGCGCTGCACGTCCCTCTCCGGCCTCGAGCCCCCTGCGCGTCGCGCCGGACGTCGCCCTTGACGGGCTCGTTTGCCCTCTCTACGCCTCGGGCGATGTCCGACGGTCATTTTGCAGATCGCTACCTCGAGACTGCGCGGCGCCTGAAGAACCCGCTGTGCGTGGGGCTGGATCCGCACCTGGAGCGCATCCCGAAGGAGTTTGGCGTGCAGCTGGATGCGCTCGCCTCGGACGCGAGCGCTGACGGAGTGCAGGCCTGCTTCGAGATCGTGATCGACGAGTGTGTCGGCAAGGTGCCTGTGGTCAAGCCGCAGATCGCGTTTTTCGAGCAGCTCGGCTGGCGCGGGCTGCGCGCGCTCGAGCGCCTGGTGGCGCGCGCGCGCGCGCACGGGCTGCTCGTGATCCTGGACGCGAAGCGCGGCGACCTGGCGTCCACCGCGCAGGCCTACGCGCAGAGCTATGCCGTTCCGGGCAGCCCCTGCCGCGCGGACGCCATCACGCTCAACCCGTACCTCGGTCTCGACAGCCTGCAACCGTTCGTCGACGCCTCGCGTGCGCACGGCACCGGGTTGTTCGTGCTCGCGCGCACCAGCAACCCCGGTGCGAGCGACTTTCAGAGCCAGCAGATCGACGGCGTCCCCCTGTATGAGCGCGTGGCGCGCGCGCTCGCCCCGCTGGCGGAGAGCCTGCGCGGGCAGAGCGGCTGGTCGAGTCTCGGTGTGGTGGCGGGCGCCACGTATCCCGCGGAAGCAGCGCGGCTGCGCGCGGTGCTGCCGCGCTCGCTGTTCCTGGTGCCCGGCTACGGCGCGCAGGGCGCTGCCGTGCGCGAAGCGCTCGCTGCGTTCGTGCTGGGCCCAAACGGGCTCGAGGGCGGCATGGTGAGCTCGTCGCGCGGCATCCTGTTCGGCAGCGGGCCGCAGACCAACTCCGCACGAGAGTGGCGCAGCGGCCTTGCCGCTCGGCTCGCAGCCGCGCGGCAAGAGCTCTCCGAAGCCGTCGCGTAGCGCTCGCTGTCGCTCGCGCTCACAGATCGAGCGTGATGCGCACCACGCGGTCGCCGTCGCCGCCGGGAGGATTGGCGCAGCCGCCGTTCTCCACCACCACCAGGTCCGTCATGGAGCCGGGGACTGCCTGGAGGCCATCCGGACCGCACAGCGTCGCAGGCGCACCGTCCAGCGTGAGGCTGATGGTGCGCACCGTCGCAGCCGGGTTGTTGCTGTTGGGGTCGACTGCCACCAGACCGCCGTTGGCGATGATCATCGTGCCGCCGACGATGTCGATGCCGTTCGCGCCGAAGCCGCCCGGCATGGGCGGAGCGATGGCGGGCACGCTGAGCCACACGCTGGCGCTGTTCGCGGTCATCACGCTCGCCGCCGGGACGCGGAAGATGCGGCCGCTCGAATCGGTGGCAAAGATATTGCCGGTCGCGTCCACGATCAGATCGTTGCAGAACGTGGCGACGCCCGCTGCAGGCGGCGGCGCGCCTGCGTCACCGGCGTCTGCGCCGGCATCCGCCCCTGCGTCCAGCGCACCCGCGCCCGGCGCGGTTCCGCTACCGGGGTTGGGCATGGCGTGGCGCACGACCTCCGTGCCGTCGTCCAGCGAAACGCCGACGATCGCGCCGGTGGGCGCGGTGCTGAGCGGATTGGAATCACAGAACCAGAGCAGATTGCGCGTGTCGTCCACCGTCAGGCCCACCACACCGCGCTGAGCCACACCCGGGGCGACGAAGGCGCTGGCCGTGGTGGAGTCCGCCGGCACTTTCACCACCGTGCCGAGGTTGAGGCTGCCGACGTACAGCGTGCCGTCGGCGGCGGCCGCGATGCCTTCGGGATAGAAGGTATCGCCCGGCAACACGACCACGGCATCAGTCAGGTCGCCGCCGGTCAGCGGCAGCGACACGACATTGAACGGCTGCATCGGTGCAGGCCCGCCGAACAGGCCACTCAGTTGCCCGTTGACCACCCACAGATTGTTGCCGCGCACGGCGGCGGTGGTCGGCGCACGCAGCCCCGCTGCGGTCGACAACACCTTCAGTGTGCCGCTGGGCCCGCTCGGTCCCGCGTCTCCACTGCCGCCGCTGCCGCCGCTGCCGGCGTCGCCTCCGCTACCGGCGCTGGCGCCCATACCGGCACCGCCGCCACTGCCCGCGCCGACGACGTCGATATCGTCACTGCTATCGCAGGCGACGCCGAGCAGAGTGCCGCACAACGCAGCCCCAGAGAGCGCGGAGAGTACGCCGGCACGTGAAGGTGAGAACGAGCGACGCTGAAAAGTGTAAGCCATAGTGTGGTAGCGTTTCCCTCCATCCCTGTAACCGTGTCAAGCCAGCCTGCGAAGGCCCTGGAGTTGGGCCAGTTTCCGAGCTGGCAGAGTTGCCACACCAGCGTTATAGGAGCGTGCCCGACTTCGCTCGGTGACACGGAGGACACAAAAATGATTGGCTATGTGACGCTCGGAACGAACGACCTGCCGCGCGCTGCCCAGTACTACGACACCTTGCTCGGCGCGCTCGGCGCCAAGCGCTTCATGGGCGATGAGCGCTTCATCGCCTGGGCGGTGGCGCCGGACAAACCAGGCATCGGCGTGACGAAGCCGTTTGACGGCAAGGCAGCCAGCGCGGGCAACGGCATGATGGTCGCGCTGGCCGTGCCGAAGCCGGCAGACGTGGATCGCATTCACGGGCTGGCAATGTCGCTCGGCAGCACGGACGAGGGGGCGCCGGGCCCGCGCGGTGGCGGCTTTTACGCGGGGTACTTCCGCGATCTCGACGGCAACAAGCTCAACGTGTTCTGTTTCGGGCAGAGCTAGTGTTCGGGCAGAGCTAGGCTGCGTCTCACAAGTAACAATCGTGGCCCGACGCGGGCCGGTTCGCCTGCGGCGGCCCGCGTCGGGCCAAGCCGCGCGGCACTCTAGACGCAACACTAGCTGATTTGTTGGACATGCACGGCGGCGTCGTGGCGCGGCTGAGCCAAGTCCGCCTCGACGCCGGCGAGACGGACGATTGCTGATTTGCATTCCCAGCCGGGTGATACCGAGTCGACCCGGATTCACGGTTGGCGCGAAACGAGCCACTGCTGGATGAGATGGCGGCGAGTGCCCTCGATGACGCTGGTGGCAATGGTCAGGCCGGCGGCGAGGAAGTCGGGGTAGGGGCATCCAGGCTGAGTTTCCGAGTCGGGCGTTCATCGAGCAAGGCTGGCGCTTCCGGCACGTGCGCCTCCGGATCGGCGGCCCCTCTGCGTGGCCTCTTTTGTAGTTCGTATACAAACCACGTTTTGCGCAGAACACCCCCCTCCCCGCCATGTGATGCGAACTGGCGGGCCGTACACCTCGGTCCGCACGTCGTGAGCGGCAGGTCAGGTCAACGCGGGGCGCACCCCCCTGGCGTCACACGACCATGCTGCGAGTGCCGGCCTCAGGAATGACACCTCTCGGGAGTGACACCTCTCAGGAGTGACAGTTCTCAGGAGTGACAGGTCTCAGGAGTGGCCCAGCACCGGGTGCGGCACGTACGGCTTGGCCAGCGCTTCCAGCTCTTCGGTGCTGAGCTCGAGGCTGGTGGCTTTCACGGCGTCCTCGATGTGGTGGACCTTGGTGGCGCCGACGATCGGGGCGGTGACGGCGGGCTGCCGGAGCAGCCATGCCAGCGCGACCTGCGCGTTCGGTACCCCGCGCTTGGCGGCGATGGCGCTCACCTGATCGACCACGGCGTAGTCGGCCTCTTCTTTGTACATGTGCTGGGCGAAGCCGTCGTTCTTGGCGCGGGTGGTGGCGCCGTCGCTGCCCTGCGGGCGGTTCTTGGTGAGGAAGCCGCGGGCCAGCGGGCTCCACGGAATGAGGCCCACGCCTTCGGCCTTGCAGAGCGGGTTCATCTCCCGCTCTTCCTCGCGGTAGACCAGGTTGTAGTGGTTCTGCATGGTGACGAAGCGGCTCAGCCCCAGACGATCCGCGGTGTACAGCAGCTTGGCGAACTGCCAGGCAAACATCGAAGACGCGCCCAGGTACAGCACCTTGCCGGCCTTGACCAGGCTGTCGAGCGCGTCGAGCGCCTCTTCCAGCGGCGTGTTCGGGTCGAAGCGATGGATCTGATACAGATCGATGTAGTCGACCCCGAGGCGACGCAGGCTGTCGTCGACCGCGTGCTTGATGTGCTTGCGCGACTGCCCGCGCTGGTTCGGGTCGTCGCCCATCTGGCTGTGCACCTTGGTGGCGATGACCACGCGGTCGCGCTTCACGCCCAGCTTCTTGAGGCAGTTGCCCAGCACGACTTCGCTCTCGCCGAGCGAGTACACATCGGCGGTGTCGAAGAAGTTGATGCCCAGATCGAGCGCTTGTTTGATGAAGGGCAGGGACTCGGCTTCACCGAACACCCAGTTGCGCCACTCCGGCGAGCCAAAGGTCATGGTGCCGAGGCAAATCTGCGAGACCTTGAGCCCAGTTGAACCCAGATTGACGTATTTCATGCTGACTGCTCCCACCCGGATGGGGTTGCTGCGTTGATGGTGCGCGCGACCTTAGCCGCGAGGCGAGCCTTTTTCGAGCCTGATTCGCGAAACTTGCCGAAACCTTGCCGCGCGCCGGAGCGCTGCCAGAGTTGAGGGATGCTGCGATTTGCTGCGCTGCTAGCGTGTTCCGGGGTCGCGTTGGCGCTGTCTCTGGCTTCGTCCAGCGCGCAGGCGGAAGCAGCGGGCACTCCTGGGGCCGGGGAGCGTGCTGTGGGGCCGAGCCCATCAGAAGATCCACCAGAGCCGCCGCGGCTGGTGCTCGCGGTCGGCACCGAGATGTTGTTCGGCATGAGCGATGTCCAGGCAGCGGCCAGTGACAACATCGCTGTCTCGAGCATGGTTCTGCTCGGTGGCTCGGCAGCCGCGATGGTGCGTGCCATGCCCGCGCTAGCGATTGGCCTGCGTGTCGGCGGGGCTTCGGAGCTCGGCGCCCGCGGCTACGAGTCGAGCTCGGGAGAGAGCGGGAGCTTTGGGCGCAGCCTGTGGCACCTGGCCGCGACGGCGCGCTACCAACCTGCCGGCGGATCTGGCTGTTACGGATCTGCTAGCGCCGGGGTCGCAGCCATCATCGACAGCGCAGGCGATGATTCCGTGACGCAGTGGGGGCCGCTCGGAGCGGCCGCACTGGGCTACGATTTTCGGATCACCGGCGCATTCACGCTCGGGCTCGAGCTGCAGGGTAGCCTGGCTGGCTTCGCGGAGGAGGGAGCCCGCTTGCCGCGAAAGAACGGGGAATACGTCGCGACGTACAGCTATGGGACGAGCACCTGGCTGGGGCTCGGGCTGGTCGGTAGCCTGGGGATTTGACGGCCCTGGCGGGGCGTGCCCGATGCCACTAAGAAGCGCTGAAGCCATGCGACTCTTCGACGTTCATGCGCACCTCACCCACCCGAGTCTGATCGAGGACGTGGCGGGCATCGTCGCGCGCGCCGAGGCCGCGGGGCTGTCCACGATCGTGAGCAATGGGCTCAACCCCGCTGACAATCAGGCGGTGCAGCAGCTGGCCCAGCGCTTTCCGATCATCAAGCCGGCGTTCGGGCTGTATCCCGTGGACGCGGTGCTGGCCGACATGCTGGCCGCCGGGGAAACGTACCCCGGGCAGCGTGATGCGTATCCCACCGCGGAGGCGGTCGACTGGGTGCGCCAGCATGTGCAGGATGCGTTCGCCGTGGGCGAGATCGGTCTCGACGGCTACTGGGTGAAGGAGAGCTTCTGGCCTGCGCAAGAGCAGGCCTTCCGCCAGCTGGTGCAGATCGCGATCGACGCCGACAAGGCGATCATCATTCACACCCGCAAGCGCGAACGGCGCGCGCTCGAGGTGCTGGACGAGCTGGGAGCGCGGCGCGTGAACTGGCACTGTTTTGGCGGGCGCGTCACGCTCGCGCGCGAGATCGCGAGCCGTGGTCACTACCTGTCGATTCCCGCCAATGCGCGGCGCTCCGAATCCTTCACGCGCATGCTCGAGACGCTGCCGCGCGAACGCCTGCTGCTCGAGACGGACTCGCCCTATCTGGGTCCCGACAAAGAGAAGCAAGCGGAGAACGAGCCCGCCAACGTGCAGTACACCGTGACGTATGCCGCGGAGCTCTGGGGCACGACCCCGGAGCAAGCCGCAGCGCAGTTCGCCAGCAATTTCGAAGCGCTGTTCGGCACCGCGCCGTGAGGCGCGCCGTTACTTCGGCGGCGAGTCCCAGTCCGAGAAGTCCTGCCCTCTTTCCTTGGACAGGATGTCGATGGCGGCGACCGCGCCGTCACCGGCGCTGATGATGGCCTGGCTGCGCCCGGGGCGGGCGGAGCGACCGACGGCGTACACGCCGGGCACGCTGGTCTGGTTGTTCTTGTCGGTCACGACACGCGGGCCGTCGAAGGTGGCGCCGAGCTCCTGGGCCAGCCGCGGCGACTTGCCCTCCGAGAGGATGACGTAGCGCGCGCTGATTTGCTCGCCGCCCTCGAGCGTGACCGTGAAGCTCGAGGCAGTCCCCGTGGCACTGCGGCTGACGGCGTCCACGTGGCGATCTTGCAGCAGCGCGCCCCAGCGACCCACCTGCTGGCGCGCGAGTTTCTGAAACTCGCTGCCGTGCAGCTCGTTCACGCCCAGGTAGTTGCGCAGCTGTGCCCAGTGCATGGCGGTCTTGTCCTGGCCATACACCACCGTCGAGAGGCCATTTTTGGCCAGAAAGAGCGCTGCGCTGAGGCCTCCCGGCCCGTCCCCCACGATCACCACGTCCATGTTCTTGCTCCAGTATGAATCCGATCGCGGGCGTAGCGTTCCCGCGCCCGAGCGGCAATCCGAAAGACATCAGCGCAGGCAAACGCACGCCGATCGGCTGTGGCAGACTGGCGGGATGAGCAAGGCGTTCACCAAGGAGGACTCGGCGCCGGACGACGTGCTGGTGGCGCCGAGGGCGCCGTTGCCCGCCGGCGTGCCCAACTACGTGACCCCGCGCGGGCTCGAGTTGTTGCGCGCCGAGCGCCAGGCGCTGGAAGCGACGCGCGCCGCGCTGCGCGGCAGCACGGACGCGACTGCCAAGCTCGCGGCGCTGGCCGCTCGCGTGGCGGAGCTCGAGCAACGGCTGGCGAGCGCGCAGTGCGTGGAGCCGCCGGCGAGCGGCGCGACGGTGGTGCGTTTCGGCTCCCACGTGACGCTGCTCGACCCGAGGGGCCGCGAGCAGCGCTACCAGATCGTCGGCGTGGACGAGGCGGAGCCAGACTCCGGCAAGATTGCGTTTCTCGCGCCGCTCGCCCGAGCCCTGCTCGGCGCCGAACTGGGCGATCGCGTGCGGCTGCAGAAGCCGGGCGGCAGCGAAGAGCTGGAGTTGCTGTCGGTCGAGTAGGGGCGAGGCGTCAGGCGACCTTGCTCTGCCAGCTGGCGTACCAGGGGACGAGCTTTTCGCCGGGCATGGGCCGCGCCATGTAGTAGCCCTGGCCGAGATCGACGCCCATCCAGACCAGGAGGTTCCACTCTTCTTCCGTCTCGATGCCCTCGGCCACGGTCTTGAGCCGCAGGCGCTTGGCAAGTTGCACGGAGGATTCGAGCAAGGAGCGGGCGTCGGCGTCGCTGGTGGCGCCGCTCACGAAGGAACGGTCGAGCTTGAGCTCGGTGAAGGGCAGGCGCCGCAGCTGCGTCAGGCTGGAGAAGCCGGTGCCAAAGTCGTCGATCGCGAGCAGGAAGCCCTTGAGGCGCAGGCGCGTCGTGATTTCGAGCAGCGAGTCGAGATCGTCGGCCAGCTTGCTCTCGGTGATCTCCAGCGTGACACGGTTGGGGGCGAGGCCGGCGCGAACCGCGATCTCGGTGATGCGGTCGGGCAGGTCGAGCTCGCGCAGCGATTGCGCGGACAGGTTCACCGAAGCGCCGATGTCCAACCCGGCGCGCTGCCAGGCGGCGCCCTGGCGGATGGCTTCGTTCACGACCCAGTCGGTGAGCGGCGCGATCAGGCCGCTCGACTCCGCCAGGGAGATGAAAGCGTCCGGCATGAGCAGGCCGCGCTCGGGATGTTGCCAGCGCACCAGCGCCTCCGTGCCGTGCATCAGCCCGCTGTGCAGGTGCAGCTGCGGCTGATAGTGCAGCACCAGATGGTCCTTGGCGATCGCCTGCTCGAGCTCCTCTGCGCTCACCTTGGGAACGGGGCGCCGCGAGCGCGGTGACGCGAGCGTGGCGACGCGATCCAGCGCGGCTCGCAGCTCGCTGAGGCCAAACGGCTTGTGCAGGACTCCGGCGATCGCGAGCCCACGGTTGTCGCCGAGCGTCTGAGCCGCCTTGAGCACCCTCGGATCGGCGCCGCTGACGATCACGATCGGGCTCTTGACCAGTCGTTCGGCGAACAAGCGCATCGTCTCCACGCCGTCCCGGCCCGGCATGTTGAGGTCGCAGCAGATCAGATCGAACTGGCTGACCTCCAGCCGCGCGAGGGCGAGATCCGAGCTCTCCGCCGTCTCCACCTCCTTGACGCCGAGTCGCAGCAGCAGGCTCGACATGGTGCGGCCACAAGCGGCATCGTCGTCCACAACGAGGACCCGAGCGGGCGTTGGGGGGCGATCACTCATGGGTCGACGGTGTGCAAGGAAAGCGTCTCGATGCAGAAGCGGGGTCACGAATCTGACCGGTCCTGGCACCGGGATCTGAAGCTGGAAAGCTCGTGGCCGAAGGGACGAACGTCGCCTCGCCGCCACGAGCGGGTGGGGTCGCCTGCCACGATCGGGACCGACGCTCCGCGGCGTAGCGACCTGGGACGATTTTGGAGCGGCCGTCAGCTCGGCTGGGGTACGGTCAATCGCACCTCGCCCCCCGTGGGACTGCGCGGTGCGACTCGAATCCCATGTACCCCACCCTGTACCACGCCGTTCACTCCCTCGTCGGGTTGGACCTCCAAGGCCTCAAGCTGATCAATACGTTCGGCTTTCTGGTCGCGTTGGCGTTCCTCGCCGCCGCTCGCACGATGGCCCTGGAGCTCGATCGCAAGCACGCGCAGGGCAAGCTTGCGTCGTCGCAGCGCAAGTGGATCCCGCCTCGCCCGCCGACCCTGGTCGACGTCGCGGTCTCGGGCTTGATGGCGTTCCTGCTCGCGTTCAAGCTGTTCGGTATCTGGCTGGGCGAGTACAAGCTGCAGGGCGGCGCCGATACACAGCGCTATCTGCTCTCGCTTCAGGGGCACTGGCTCGCAGGCATTGTCTGCGCCGTCGGCTGGATGGTGCTCAAGGTGCGCGAGTGGCGCACCCAGAACGAGCAGACACCGCCCGGCGATCACCCCGAATTCGTGGAGGTCACGCCGCGCGACCACACGCTCGGGATCACCGGTGCGGCCGCGCTCGGTGGCCTGATCGGCGCGAAGCTCTTTCACCTGCTCGAGCGCCCGAAAAACATCCTCGAGCTGATCGAGCATCCGAGCCTGAGCGCGATCTTCTCGGGCCTGACCATTTACGGCGGCCTGATCGTGGGCACGGGTTTGGTGTACCGGTACTGCCGCCGGCACAATCTGGGCTTCGTGCACGTGTGCGACTCGGTGGCACCCGGGTTGATGCTGGCCTACGGCATCGGCAGACTCGGTTGCCACTTTTCCGGCGATGGCGACTGGGGCATTGCGAGCAAGGGCGCGCCGAGCGGCTTCGAGTGGCTGCCATCCTGGTTCTGGGCCTTCGACTATCCGAACAACGTGCTCAGCTCCGGCGTGCCCATGGCGAGCGGCGGCTACCCTGGTTACGGCATGCACCTGGTGCCACCCGTGTACCCGACCCCGCTCTACGAATCGCTCGCGGCGTTTCTGATCTTTGGCCTGCTCTGGGCCGTGCGCAAGCGCATCGAGCGGCCGTTCGTGATGTTCGGGCTGTACATGGTGCTGAACGGCATCGAGCGCTTCGCGATCGAGCAGATCCGTGTGAACGCCGTGTACGAGTTGTTCGGCAAGACGGCGACGCAGGCGGAGATCATCGCCGCGTTGACCTTCATCGGTGGCCTCGTCATCATCTTCATTCAGATGCGCAAGCCCTTGGCTACGGTGACAGCGCCGCACGCGCCGGCGCCGCAGACGCCCGCTGCGACGGACTGAGTGGGCGCGGACCGCTCAAGCGCTGCCGGTGCGCCGCAGCGCGCTCGGCGGGACGCCGATGAAGCGCTTGAAGGCGCGGCTGAAGGCGGCCTCGCTGTCGTAGCCGAGGCGGCCCGCGACCTCGGCGACGCTCGCCCGCTCTTTTTCGAGCCAGCCGCTCGCGACGTGCATGCGCCAGCGAGCGACATAGCGAGCGGGCGGCATGCCTACGAGCTCGGCAAAGCGCTCGGAGAAGACAGAGCGCGAGACGCCGGCCACGGCCGCGAGGGACTCGACGCTCCAGGCGTCTCCCGGCCGCTGGTGGATGGCGGCAAGCGCTCGCCCGACGCGCTCGTCTCGGAGCGCCGCGAGCCAGCCGACGGTGTCGTCCTGCCGGGACTCGGCCCAGCTGCGGATGACGCGCGCGATGACCACGTCGGCGAGGCGTGCCATCACGGTGGCCGCGCCGAGGCGACGCTCCCGGACTTCGGCCGCCATGGCGTCGAGCAGCATCGCTAAGGTTGGATCGGCGGCGGCACCGCCGCGCAGCAAGAGCAGCGGTGGCATGAGCTCGAGCAGTGGGTGGGCTGCGGGGTGGCCAAAGCCGACGCTGCAGCACACGAGCACCGTCGTGGCGCCGCGGCCGCCGGCGGACATGGTGAAGGTGCGATCGCCAACCTCTTCGAGCGGCATATCGTCGAGCGGGCGGAGCGCGCCGCTCACCTCACTCGCCAGGGCGTGGCCCGCGCCGTGCGGAACCAGCACCACGTCCGTCGCGTGCAGCTCGAGCCACGGGCGCTTCGCGGGCCGCAGAAAGCAGCCGCCCGAGACCACGAAGTGGAAGCGGGCCTGCGGCTGGGGCGGGAACGAGATGCCCCAGGGGCGGCGTAGCTCGCAGCGGCCGTAAGAGTTGTCCCTCAGGCGAAGGTCTTGCAGGATCTCGCTGAGCAGATCCGGGGCCACGCGCTCCCCCGTGGCCGCGTCCGGCCGGGCTCCGGATGAATGGTCATCCATTTGGGATAAACTAGCATGGTATGTCCGGGACGCGCGCCACATGTTGGCTCGTGAGGAGATGATTCGCATGCACGCACAAACGGTAGCGGTGGTCGGCGCGAGCTCGGGGATCGGTCTGGCTGTCGCCCGCTGGGCGGCCGCGCGCGACGCCGCGGTGGTCATGCTCAGCCGCTCGCGCGAGCGGCTGGAACGAGCGGCAGAGAGCGTGCCGGGCAGCTCCGTGCGTGCGCTCGTCATGGACATGCTCGAGCGTGAGGTCGTAGATAGCGTGATCGGCTCGCTCGGCACGATCGATCACCTGGTGCTGACGGCCGTGGCCGACGAGCTTTCGAGCCGCGCGCCGGTGCGCGAGCTGACGAACGATCAGCTGGAGCGCAGCTTTGATAAGCTGCGTGGCTTCGTCAACGTCATCCGCGCCGCCGTGCCCAGGCTCGCGCCGCGCGGCTCGATCACGCTCGTGACCGGCGCTTCCGCAGTGAAGCCGCCGCGCGAGGGTTTCTCGGTGCTGGCGGCGGCGAGCGGCGCACTGGTCAGCTTCGGCAAGGCGCTTGCGCTAGAGCTTTCCCCGATCCGGGTCAACGTGCTGATGAGCGGCGTGGTGGACACGGCCATTCACGCGGCGCGGCGCGAGCAGATGAAGGAATGGGCGGAGAAAGAGCTGCTCGTTCGGCGCTTCGGAGCGCCGGAGGACATCGCGCAGGCGATCGGCCTGCTGCTGACCAACCCGTATGTGACGGCGAGCACGCTCACGGTCGACGGCGGTTTCACTGCGCTCTGAAGCGAGTCGCGAGCACGAAAAGCGCGAGCGCGGCCCAGGCAACGGACATTTCAGCAGCGAAAGGCAGGCATGCAGGACCTTCACTCTCTACGGGGACGGCGCGTCGTGATCGTGGGCGGAACCAGCGGCATGGGACGGGGCGCTGCGCAGGCGGCGGCGGACGCCGGCGCCGAAGTGATCGTCGTCGGTCGGCGGCCCGCTGACCAGCGCGACAGCACGGGACGCTTCCGCCACGAGACGGTGGACATGACCGCTCCGGCGTCGCTGCAGGCGCTGTTCGAGCGGATCGGCGAGCTCGACCACCTGCTCGTGACTGCCACGCCGAGCACGGGCGCGACGGGGCGATTCCTCGAGCAGGATCTCGAGCGCGCGCGCGCCTTCATGGACGGAAAGTTCTTCGGCAGCTGGGTGTGCGCGCACGAGGCCGCGCCGCGCATTCGCCCGGGGGGCTCGATCACCTTCGTGACAGGCGGCGCGGCGGTCCGACCGAAGGCCGGCATCAGCATCATCTCGGCCGCTTTCCGCGCCCTGGAGACGCTGGCGCAGGGTCTCGCGATCGAGCTCGGGCCGATCCGCGTGAACACGATTCGCCCCGGCTACACCGATAGCGAAATGTGGGGCTTCCTCGACGAGGCTGCGCGCGACGAGCTGCGCCGCAAGGTGGCGGCCGCCATGCCCGTGCGTCGCATGGGAACCGTCGAGGACATCGGTCACGCGGCGGTGTTCCTGATGACGAACCCGCAGGTCACCGGCACCGTGCTGGAGATCACGGGCGGCGAGACGCTCGTCGACGCGCTGTAGGGGTTTCCTGCAACGAGAAGGGCTACCGTGGCCTGCTCTTGCCATTGCTTCGTCCATCGCGATGGTGAAAGGCCGTATCGCGATCGTGAAAGACCGACTGCCTCGGGTCAGCTACTGGTCGCTGCATGAACACGTGCGTCCGCCTCGTCACTCTGATCGGCTTGTCCAGCGTCGTTGCAGAAGC
>Ga0068861_100001559_pt1 | contig 14573 bp, 13 predicted proteins | sample KBSSwiS42_FD_66593 | JGI IMG/M metagenome (GOLD analysis project Ga0068861, IMG submission 66593) | Switchgrass rhizosphere microbial communities from Kellogg Biological Station, Michigan, USA - KBS Switchgrass S4-2 | ecosystem: Host-associated > Plants > Roots > Rhizosphere > Soil ...
CGCGCGCGGTCTGGAGCCCGGGGTCTGGTCGGGGACGACTGCGTCGCTGCGGACCCACCTCGACGCGCTCGCGTCCGCCGGCTCGAGCTGGTCGGTGCTCGTCCCCGGCGGTCCACCGGACCGGCTCGATGTGATCGCCGAGGAGGTGCTCCCCGAGCCGGGGTCGTCGGCGTGAGCGATCTCCCGGCCCACCGGCTGAAGCGGGCCAAGCGGGTGCTGCGCCGCGCGGTCCTGGCGGAGCGCGACGCCGTCCCCGAGGACGATCGGTCCGCGCGGAGCCGGGCGATCGCCGACCGGTTCTTGGGTTTGCCCGAGACGGCGGGCGCCGAAACCGTGTTGGCCTTCTGGTCGTTCGGCAGCGAGGTCGACACCGGCCCGCTGATCTCCCGCCTGCGTTCGCAGGGCAAGACCGTCGCGCTGCCACGGATCGAGGGCAACGAGGTGGCCCCCGTCGTCGCGGCGCCCGAAACACCGATGCGCGAGGCCTCGTTCGGAGCGATGGAACCCGCAGGGCCCGCGCTCGACGTCGTCGAGCTCGACCTCGTCGTGGTCCCCGGGGTCGCGTTCGATCGGTCGTGCGGTCGGTTGGGCTACGGCGGCGGGTACTACGACCGCCTCCTGGAGAAGCGGCGCGATGGGGTGGCCGCGATCGCGATCGCGTTCGCGCTGCAGATCGTGGATCGCGTCCCGATCGGTGCGATCGACCGGCGCATCGACGGCGTCGTGACCGAGACCGAGATGATCAGGTGTCGCTGAGACCACCCGCCCGGCCGGCGTGGTGGATGCGATCGCGTCCGTGGCGCGAGGCGGAGTTCTGCGCGCTCGACTTCGAGACGACGGGCTTGGACCGCGAGCGCGACGCGGTCGTGTCGTTCGGGATCGTTCCGGTTCGTGCGGGACGCGTCGTCGTAGGGGAGGCCGTGCACCGGCTGGTGCTGCCCGAGGTGCCCCCGAGCCCGGAGTCGATGAGGATCCACGGCATCCTGCCCAAGGATCTGGCGTACGCACAGCCGTTCCCTGCGGTCGGTCACACGCTCCGACTCGCCTTGGCTGGCAGGTTCCTGCTGGCCTGGTTCGCCGGCGTCGAGATCGGCTACCTGGGCCGCCTCTACGGCGGACGCCGCGGATCGTGGGTACGACGGACGATCGACGTCAGGCAGATGGCGATCGAGCTCGAGCACCTGGATCAGGACGTGCGGCAGAGCCTCTCGTCGGCCGCGAAACACTACGGGGTGCCGGTCGCGCACCCCCACGAGGCGCTCGACGACGCGATCGTGACGGCGCAGCTCTTCCTCGTCCTGGCCTGCCGGCTGGAGGAGCGCGGTCTCGGCACCGTGAGGAGCCTCCTCCGGCTGACCCGCCCCTGACCGCGGGCGTCGGCCTCCCGCGGCGAGTTGAACGGCCAGTCAACCGCGTGGGAGGATGCCGCCATCCCGGTGACCGGAGGCAGGCGATGGGCGAGGACGACGCGATCACGACGGCATTCCACGACGTGACCGAGGCTCAGGGCGGCACGCACGTCGCCGACGGCGGATGGTTGTGGCTGGAGGGGTTCGGCGACGTCGGGAAGGAGTACGCGGCGATCCGAGACGACGTCGCGGTGTGGGACGTCTCCCCGCTCAACAAGTGGGACCTCCGCGGGTCCGACGCGCTCCGGGCCGCCCAGCGGCTGTTCAGCAACGACGCGCTCGGGCTCGATATCGGACAGGCGCGCTACGGAGCGTTCCTGGACGCCGACGGGCTGATGGTCGACGACGGGACCGTGTTCAACACCGGCGGCGGTCACTGCTGGGTGATGACCAACGGGAAGGACCACGGCGACTACTTCGGCGAGGCGCTTCGGGACCTCGACGTCGAGTTCGAATGGATCGCGCCGCGGATGCCCCACCTGGGCGTGATCGGGCCGCGCTCGCGAGAGGTCGTTCGCAAGCTCACCGACGCCGACGTCGACGCCCTCCGATACTTCCGGTTCCTCCCCGACCCCGTGAAGGTGGCCGGCGTCGAGGTCTATCTCTCGCGCACCGGGTACGGCGGCGAGCTGGGGTTCGAGCTGTTCCTGACCGACCCGTCCGATGCGGAGGAGCTCTGGAACGCCGTGATAGGGGCCGGCGTGACGCCCTTCGGGGCCGAGGCGATCGAGCTCGCTCGGGTCGAGGCGGGGCTGATCGTCACCGACTACGACTACGAGGCGCATCAGCGGACGCCCTACGACTTCAACCTCGACCGCTTCGTGCGGCTCGACGCGCCAGGCGAGTTCCTCGGCAAGGAGCGGCTCCGCGACGTCGCTGCGGCACCGCCCAACCGGCTGGTGACCCTGCGCTACGAGGCGGACGCCCTGCCCGAGTACGGCGCCGCCGTCACCAAGGCCGGCGAGGAGATCGGCGTCCTGACGAGCCCGACCGAGACCCCCAGGTTCGGGAAGATCGGCATCGCGATCGTGCCGACCGAGGAAGCGACCGTCGGGAACACCGTGCAGGTCGCGGTGGGCGACGGCACGGTCGACGCCACCGTCGATGTCCTGCCGGTCTACGACACCAACAAGGACCGGCCCCGCTCGTAGCGATCAGACGATCGTCGTCACGGCGTCGACGAGCCCGGTGGCTCCCGAGATCGTCAGGACCCCCAGCGCGATCGCGCCCGTGATCCTCAGCGCCGGACGCGTGATCGGTCGCGTTCTTCGCCGATCCGTTCCTTGCCGATCCAGGAGGAGCAGACCCGCGCCGCAGAGCAGCAGGACGAGCGTCATGGGCGCCGCCCATCCGTTGGCCCGAGCCACCAGGGCCACCGCACCGAGCGCCGTCAGGGCCATCGCCACGAACGTGACCACCGCCACCGATCGAGCGCGCCAGCGATCCCCCTGCGCGACCGATGACACGAGCCGCCCGCTCGGCTCGACGAGCATCACAAGCGCCACCCCGTGCAGGACGAACAGCGAGCCGAGCACGAGCACGTCGAGCAGTGGCCGTCCCAGGATCGTGAAGTCGGCGTTCCCGGGGTCCAGCAGCACGGTGCCGAAGACCGCGAGCTCCAGGCCACCGAACGCCGCCGCGCGCCACCTCCTTCGTCGGGGGAGCCAGGGAAGGGTCGCCAGGTAGAACGCCGTTCCGATCAGAGCCGACCCGATCCCGACCACGACGACGAGGAAGGCGGTTCCCTCGAACGTGAACCTCCCGATCGTCGCCCCCGCCTCGGTGGTGAGCCCTTGGGCGGCGTCCCTCGCCGTCAACGCCGCGATCCGCATCGCGATCCGGCCGCCGATGCCGCCGACCAGGACCCCCGCTATGCCACCCGCCACGAACAGGGCCGCGAACCCTCGGAGGGTGCTGGGGGGCACTTCCTGCCGGGGTGGACCCTGCGGGGCCGCCGAGATGCTCACGATCCAACAATTGCCGCCTCGGGCAGGAAGGGGAAGGGTGGTGCCACGACCGGCTCCGGGGTGGAAGCCCGCCAAGGCGATCGAGCGGAGCCCGCCCCGGGTGTACACTCCGCGGAATCACAACCATGTGATTCGAAGGAGGAAGGAGGCCGGATGCCACTGCACACCTGCGCACCGCCCCGCGAGGCCGAGCACAAGACGATGTCCCTGTGGGTCTGCCCCGAGTGTGGTTCGACCTGGGAGGGGGTGCCGTGGAGCGGGGTCTTCGACTTCGACCGCAACGAGGCCGTCACCCGCGCCGAGTGGATCCTGGTCGAGGGCCCGACCCAGCTGGCGGGCTGAGATGGCGGTCGAGCTCCGCAACGTCGAGGGCCTCGCCCCGCCGCCCGGCTACTCGCACGTCGCGGTCGGCCGCGGAGGGACCGTCGTCTTCACGGCGGGGGCGGTGCCACTCGACGCTCGGGGCGACCTGGTGGGCGGGGACGACCCGGTCGCCCAGGCCGAGCAGGTGATCGAGAACCTGCTCGCCGCCCTCGAGACGGGCGGCGCCCGGCCGGGGGACGTCGCCAAGACGACCGTCTACGTGGCCGGCTCCAGCTACGAGGCCCAATCGGCCGTCTGGCAGGTGGTCCGCGGCTCCGAGATCGGGCGGGCGCCGAGCACGCTCGTCGGCGTCCCGACCCTCGGGTACCGCGGTCAGCTCGTCGAGGTCGAGGCGATCGCCCTCATCGACTGATCGGCACCGAGCTCAGAACAGCCCGATCGTGCGTCCACGCTCGTCGATGTCGACCTTCATGTAGGCGGGCGTCCTGCCCAGGCCGGGCATCCGCTGCATGTCGCCGCAGAGCACGACCACGAATCCCGCGCCGGCGCTCGGCACCACGCCGCGGACGGGGAGACGCCATCCGCGGGGGCGGTTCAGGAGTGACGGGTCGTGCGTGAGGGACAGGTGGGTCTTGGCCATGCACACCGGCATCGTGCCGAACCCGAGCCGATCCATCCGGGCGAGGTCCTTCTCGGCTTGGGCCTGGTAGTCCACGCCGTCGGCGCCGTACACCTTGGTCGCGATCGTCTCGATCTGGCCCTTGATCGGCGTGCCGTCAGGTGTGAGCTGATGGAATGCGTTCGGCTTCTCGCACGCCTCGACGACGGCCTCGGCGAGCTCGACCGCGCCGTCCCCACCCTGGGCGAACCCGCGGTTGACGACCACCGTCTCCGCGCCGGCGCCGAGCGCGAGCTCACGCATGAGCTCGACCTCCGCCTCGGTGTCGCTCGGGAAGTTGTTGATCGACACGACGCATGGCAGGCCGTACTCGCGGACGATCGCGATGTGCTGGCCGAGGTTCTCCACCCCGCGCTTGACCGCCTCCAGGTCCTCGGTGCCGAGCTCGTCGAAGGGCACGCCACCGTGCGACTTGGTCGCTCGGACCGTGGTCACGAGGACCCCGGCCGAGGGGGCGAAGCCTCCGAACCGGCAGACGATGTCGCAGAACTTCTGGAACCCGAGGTCGCTCGCGAACCCCGCCTCGGTGATCACGTAGTCGGCGAGTTTGAGCGCGACGCGATCCTCGATGATCGAATTGTTGGCATGCGCCACGTTGCCGAACGGCCCGGCGTGGATCAGCACCGGCTGGCCCTCGAGCGTCTGCACAAGGTTGGGCTTGAGCGCGTCCTTCATGATCACGGTCATCGCCCCGGCGACCTGCAGCTGCTCGGCGGTGACCGGATCACCGTCAACGGTCGACGCGACGACGACCCGCCCCAGGCGGGCGCGGAGGTCGGCCAGATCTGAGGCGAGCGCGAGCGCGGCCATCACCTCGGATGCCGCGGTGATCACGAACCCGTTCTCGCGCGGAACCCCGTGCATCTTGCCTCCGAGCCCGATGACCGTGTAGCGGAGCTCGCGCGCGTTGACGTCGAGCGTCCGGGGCCAGGTGATGCTGCTGGGGTCGATCCCCAGGGGATTCCCGAAGTAGAGCGACGCGTCGAGCGCCGACGCCAGCAGGTTGTGGGCGGCGGTGACGGCGTGGAAGTCGCCGTTGAAGTGGAGGTTGATGTCCTCCATCGGGACGACCTGCGCGTAGCCGCCGCCCGTGCCGCCGCCCTTGATGCCGAACACCGGCCCCATCGAGGGTTCGCGCAGACAGAGCACGACGTCCTTGCCGATCTTCCCCATGCCCTGCGTGAGCGAGATCGACGTCGTCGTCTTGCCCTCGCCGGCCTTCGTCGGGGTGATCGCGGTGGTGATGATCAGCTTGCCGTCGGGTCGTTCGGCGAGCCTGTCCAGGATCGACAGCTCGACCTTCGCGCGATGCCGGCCGAAGGGTTCGAGCACGTCGTCGGGGATCCCGGCCGATGCGGCGATCTCCGTGATGGGCCGGAGCGTTGCTTCCTGGGCGATCTCGAGTCCGCTCTTCACAGGCCCTCCCGTTCTGCTGTTGGATCGCCTGGCGATCGTGCGCGCGATCGTGCGCGGAGGATACCCGGGGTCTCCCGTCCGCGGGAAATCGATCGCGACCGGCGCACGGGGCGATGCGATACTCGGGTCCAGATGGACATCCCGTCGTTCCTGCGGATGTATCCCCCCTTCGACGACCTGGATGACGAGCGGCTCGCCGACGTCGTGCGGCACGCGCACATCGAGTTCTTCCCCGAGGGGACGGTCATCCTGCAGGAGTTCGGCGAACCCGCGAAGTTCCTCTACATGGTTCGGCGCGGCGCCGTCGAGGTGGTCGAGGCCGGCGAGATCGTCGACATCCAGGGAGAGGGCGAGGTGTTCGGGTTCGTCTCCCTGCTCACCGGCGCGAGCCCGTTGGTGACGGTCCGCGCGCACGAGGACGTGATCTGCTACCTGATCGACCGCGACATCGGCGAGGAGATCATGAGCTCCCGCCGCGGCATGGTGTTCCTGGCCTCCGCGTTCCGGCGGCGCGACGTACGCGCGCTGGAGCACGTCGCGCGTGGGGCCGTGGACGACGATGAGGAGCCGGTCTCCGCGCTGGTGCGCCGCCGCCCGCTCTCGCTGCCGGCAGACGTGTCGATCCGCCGGGCCGCCGAGTTGATGGCCAACGAGCGCGAGGGGTTCGTCCTGCTCGACGGGGCGGGGGAGGGGGGCCTGGCCATCCTGACCGACCGCGACCTGCGTTCGAAGGTCTTGGCCGAGGGCCGCGACCCGGCGGGCCCTGCGGCCGACGTGGCGTCCTCGCCGGTGCTATCGGTTCCCGGCGAGACGACCGTGGCTGAGGTGACCGCGTTGATGCTGGAGCGCGGGGTCCATCACGTGCCGGTCGAGGACGGTGACGGGGGATTCGTCGGCGTCGTGACCGACATCGACCTCCTTGCGGCCGAGCAGCATCGCGCGTTCGGCCTCAAGAAGGACATCGAGCTCGCGCCCGACCGAGATTCGGCGGTCGCGGCCTTCCGGACGCTGCCCGAGCTCGCCGGCCGCCTGATCGATGCGAGCGTCGAGCCGCTCGAGATCGCGCACGTCGTCGCGGTGGCCGTGGACGCGCTCACCGTCCGGCTCGTGGAGGTCGCCTCGCATGAGCTCGGAGATCCGCCCTGCCCGTGGGCCTGGTTGGCCCTCGGCAGCGAAGCCCGGCAGGAGCAGGGACTGTTCACCGACCAGGACAACGCCCTGATGTTCGACCCGGCCGGTGTGCCCGCCGCCGAGGCCGACGCGTATTTCGGATCGCTCGGCGCGTTCGTCAACGACGGGCTCGAGGAGGCCGGGGTGCCGAAGTGCCGCGCGGGCGTCATCGCCGGGAACCGGGACTGGCGCGGCGCGGTGGGGACGTGGCAGGACCGGTTCCGCGGGTGGATCGAGGATCCGGGGCGAACGGGCAGCGCGTTCACCGGCATCGCGATGGATTTCCGGCCGGTCACGGGGCCGCTGGATGCCCACCTGGCCCTCGACGAGATCATCCGCTCGGCCCGCGAGCACCACGAGTTCATCCGCCACCTCGGCGCGCACGCCGTCTCGACCCGACCGCCCAAGGGCCTGCTGAAGGACGGGGTGGTGCAGGGCCGGGGGACGACCGGCCGGCTCGACATCAAGGCGGTGGGGATCGGCCTGATCACCAACGTGGCGCGGCTGCTCGCCGTCATGTCCGGCCTGACCGAGAACCGGACGCGGCTTCGCCTGCGGGATACGACCGCCCTCGGGTGGCTGAGCGCGGACGAGAGCCAGGGCCTGGTCGAGGCGTTCGAGCTCATGTGGCAGGTGCGGCTCGAGCACCAGAGCCGGCGAATCGAGCGCGGCCTGACTCCGGACGACCTCGTCGAGCCGAGCGAGCTCGGCCCGCTCACGCGCCAGGCGCTGAAGGAGGCGTTCCGGATGATCGACCGGGCGCAGGATCGCCTGGCCGCGCTGCTCGGCATCCGCCGGTGAGCCGCCCCGGCGCGCCGGGGCGCCGAGCCCGCCGCCTCCCGTGGCGACAGGTCGAGCTCGTGTCGCTGGACTTCGAGGCGACCGGGCTGGACTTCGAGCGGGACTCGATCGTGTCGTTCGGCACCGTGCCGGTTCGTCAGGGACGGATCGACATCGGCTCGGCGGACTACGAACTGGTCGACCCCGGCGAGGTCGCTCCTTCCCCCGTCTCGATCACGGTGCACGGCCTGTTACCGGCCGACCTGCGAGGGGCGCAGGGCCTCGAGGCCGCGCGCGCATCGCTCGGCCGGCAAATCGAGGGACGGTTCCTCGTCACATGGGCGGGCATGGTCGAGGCCGGTTTCCTGAACCGCATGTACGGGGGTGGCGTGCGCTCCTGGCTGCGGCGATGCATCGACGCGCGCGAGCTGATGTTCGCGCTAGAGGAGGATCCGCCGCGGCCGTTCACACTGAGCTCCGTGGCCGAGGGTCTCGGCGTTCCCGTCGCGAGCCCGCATCACGCGCTTGACGACGCGCTCGTGACGGCCCAGGTGTTCCTGATCGCGGCGTCGCGCCTCGAAGCACGAGGCGTCCGGACGGTGCGCGAGCTCCAGCGGACGGTTCGGCCGGCCGACCCGGTGCTACGCCGGCCTCGCGCCCCCCTCGGCTGACGCGACGGGCACCGCCTGCACGGGCACGCCGCATCGGCGATGGATCTCGCGTCCGAGGTCACCCTCCACCAGGGTCCGCCACCGGGGCTTGTCCGGCGCCGAGACCACGACCGCGTGGAAGTTCCGCGCCCGAACCCACTTCGCGATCATCTTGGGGACGTTGCGGGCCCTCGTCAGGCCGACCCGAACCTCGAACCCGTGCGCGCGAAGCTCGTCCGCGGCCTCCTCGACACCATCTCGCAGGATCTGCCACTCGACGCGGTTGGGCTGAAGCCCGGGGTGGGGAAGGCCCAGGGAGGTGCCGTAGATCTTGGCCACCCCGAGGACCGTGATCTTGGCGTGTTGGGGACCGGCGAGCTCCCGGGCGCGCTCCACGAGCTCGGGTTCGGGCGCCCGCGCGACCGTCACGAGCAGCACCCTCTTGGGGGGGTCGGGGAAGGAGCGGGGGGCCGCGTTCGCGGCCCCCCGACCGAACCTCGTGTGACGCTGCACCTAGACGCGGTCCATCTGTGGCGGCACATGCTTGAACTCGGTGGTGCCGAGCTTGCGGTCCTCGGCCTTCCGCCACCAGTACAACGGGAAGTACAGGAGCACGATGATCACCCCGATGATGAACATCTTGCCACCGCCGAGCTGGCAGCCCTCGATCGCGCAGGCCGGGATGCCCACCGCCCACACGAAGAAGTAGAGAGCCGCGAGCGCGAGCGCGCCGTACTTGGCCCACTCCGGGAGCTTGAACGGCCGGAAGATCTCCGGCCGCCAGCGGCGCAGGAAGTAGTAGCCGAGCAGCACCGGCACGAACGAGCCGACGTAGCCGACGTTGGACAGGACGTAGATCGAGCCCGGCGCACCCACGAAGATCAGCAGGATGTTCAGCACCGTGTTCAGGCCCATCGAGAAGTCGGGCACGTTGTGCCGGTTCACCTTCCCGAAGATCCGCGGGGCCTGGCCGTCCAGCGCCATCATGTAGAGCGACCGCGCGCACCCCATGATCGCGTTCAGGCTGGACAGCAGGAGCGCGATGATGAGCGCCGACGTGACGATCTTGCTGACGCCCGAGCCGAAGGTCCGAACGGCCGTCTCGACCAGGATCGCGTTCGGGTCCAGGCTCTTCTGGATGAACGTGACGCCCAGCACGCCCAGGACCGCCATCGGCAGGAACGTGTAGATGAACGTCCCGTAGCCGCCGGACAGGTTCATGGCGATCGGCGCGTCCCGGTCGGGGTTCCGGGTCTCGCCGATGTAGCACGCGGCCGCCTCCATCGCGATCGCGTTCCACGTATACAAGGCCGAGAACTGCAGGAACAGGTAGAAGGCCGTGCCCGAGAAGAACGCCGTCCCGTCGGGCAGGGTCGGCGGCCAGATGTTGCTGCCTTGAACGTCCCCGGTGAAGAAGGGTACGACCGCGATCAGCGTGAGCGGGATCATCGACAGCAGGCCGAGGACCGTCGCGGCCCCGGTGCCGAACTTGATCCCCAGGTACGCCACGAAGAACAGCAGGACCGACAGCACCGCGCCGACGACGATCGTGAAGTACGTGACCGACAGGCTCGCGTCGAAGAGCTGGACCGTGTTCCCCCACCACCCCGACGGCTCGAACCCGAACAGCGCCGGGACATACGCGCCGATCAGGATCATGTTCACGGCCATGACCGGCATCCAGCCGAGCCAGTACATCCACACGGTCACGCCGTTGATGTGGGGGTACGCCTTCGGGAGCCGGTCCTTGAACGCGTAGTACGCGTACGCGGGCGCGCCGCCGGTGCGATCGGGGAGCATCGCCGCGAGCTCGGCCAGGTACAGACAGAGCAGCCATCCGGTGAGCGCCCAGAAGATGAAGTTCGGGATCGCCGCGGCGCCGAGCGGTGCGAGCACGGCCGGCGTCACCCCCGTGACGAGGATCGTGCCCGCGAGGCCTACGACGAAGGCGCCCCACCAGTTCGTCTCCTTGGAGAGCTCGCCCTTGACGTAGTCCTCGACGCGCACGAACTGTTGCTCGTCTTGCTTGGCCATCGCATCCCTCCTCGTCGATCGGCCGGCGCTCGCCCTCGTGCGGGCGATCCGTGACGAACGCCGTCCCCGCCCCGGATCAGAACAGGGACAGGTACTTACGGATCTCCCAGTCGGACACCCCCTCGTGGAAGTCCTTCCATTCGCGCTCCTTCACGTCGCAGAAGTAGTCGATGTAGTCGCCTCCGGGAACCTTGCCGAGTCCCGCTCGCAGCGCATCGTCCTCCCGCAGGTTGCGGATCGCGTCGAGGAGGTTTCCGGGGAGCACCTCGATGCCGCGCTTCTTGCGATCCTCAGTGGTGGTCTCGTACATGTTGCCCTCGTTGGGCTCGCCCGGGTCCATCTTGTGGTCGATGCCGTCCAGGCCCGCAGCAAGGATCACCGACGCGGCAAGGTACGGGTTCGCGGCGCCGTCGATCGTACGGTCCTCGAAACGGCCGGGCGCCGGGGTCCGGATCATCTGCGTCCGGTTGTTGCGCCCGTAGGCGATATAGGCGGGCGCCCAGGTGGCGCCCGAGGTCGGCGCGCCGACCATCAGCCGCTTGTAGGAGTTGACGGTCGAGGCCGTGACTCCGATGTACGCCTTCGCGTGGTGGAGCAGCCCGCCGAGGAAGTGGTACCCGAGCTCGGAGATCCCCAGGCCGCGAGGGTCGCTGTCGTCCTCGAACAGGTTGGTGTCGGTATCGGCGTCCCACAGGCTCATGTGGGCATGAAGCCCGTTGCCGGTCAGGTTCCCGAACGGCTTGGGCATGAACGTGGCCTGCAGCCCGCGCTGCTGCGCGAGCGACTGGACCATGTAGCGGAAGAAGATGATGCGGTCCGCCGTCGTGATGGCGTCCGAGAACACGAAGTTCGACTCGAATTGCCCGTTCGCGTCCTCGTGGTCGTTCGCGTAGTTGTCCCAGCCGAGCTGCGTCTCGTACTTGGATAGCGTGCTGATGAAGTCGTACTGACGCGTAAGCGCCTTCATGTCGTAGCAGGGGCGGTCGAGCGTGTCGAGCGGGTCGGCCACCGAGAACTTCCCGTCCTCGTCGAGCCTGCCCAGGATGAACTCGGCCTCCATGCCGATCTTGAAGACGTACCCGCGCTCCTTGGCGGCCGCCATCTCGTTCTTGAGGATCGTCCGGGGACAGTACGGCCAGGGCTCGCCCTCCACGTAGACGTCGCAGGCGAACCGGGCCAGGTTCGGCTGCCACGGGACCGGCGTGAAGCTCGCGGGATCGGGCATCGCGGCGATGTCCGGGTCGTGGGGACCCTGTCCGAGCTCCCCCGTCGCGAACCCGGCGAACCCGGCGCCCTCGGCGAACACGTCCTCCAGGTGCGCCGCGGGGACCAGCTTCGCATTCGGCTTGCCGTACATCTCCACGAACTGGGCGAAGATGAACTCGATCCCCATCTCATCGACCAGCTTGCGGACCTCCTCCAGTGATCCTGGGCGGTCAGCCATCGCTCCCCCTTCCTCCGCGCTGTCTCTCCGCCCGAACCAGATCGATCGGCAGAGACCTGCCGGGTCGGAGATGTTCGGTGGATCGCCCACCGGCCGCGGCGCGGTCACGCGTTCGGAGGTGTGTCGGAGCCACGTCGGGTGATCGAACGGCCCGGATCGGTCCGGGATCGAACATGGCGTGGCCCGACGCTAGTGCCGTGCGCTCGGCCGAGTCAAATCACCGTTGCTCCCACGGGCATCCTGTCCGGCGGTCCCGTGCGTCCCGATTGGGATCGGTACGACGCCAGAAGGCCGGTCGGCTGGCGGCTCGAACGGGCGATGACCTAAGATTCCTTCCGCCGGTGGCCGGGATCGGGCCGCCTTCACCAGAGGGGAGGCGTCGGTGACGACCGACATCGAGGCGTTCGTCGACCGGGAGGGCCGGAGCAAGGCAATCCAGGAGGTCCGCAAGCAGATCGACGCCGCCGGCGTCGAGTACATGTATTACCAGTTCGTATCGGTGACCGGCCGGATCATGGGCAAGGGCATCCCTGCGGCGCACTGGGAGAACATCGCCAACAAGGGCTTCCAGCTCGTCTACGGATCGACGGCGAATCTGTTCGTCGACCGCCTGGGCAACTACATCGGCTACGGCCCGGAGGCCCGCGAGCTCGTGGGCATCCCCGAGCCCGAGACATTCTGCGTCTTCCCCTGGGACAACAAGACCGCGCGCGTGTTCTGCACGCTGTTCCGCGGCCGAGAGGAGGAGGTCGACGGGGGAGCGTTCCTGACGTCGGACTGCCGCGGCAACCTGAGGCGCCTGCATACGGAGTTCGAGCAGGAGACCGGGCTCCACCTGCGCGCCGGCTGCGAGCCCGAGATGATGTGGTTGAAGGTCGACGCCGAGGGCAAGCCCACCGTCGAGGGCAAGACCAAGCCGTACTGCTACCACATCGACCAGTTCTCCGAGCTCCAGCCCCTGATCCACAAGGTGATGGAGTACGGCCGCGCGATGGGGCTCGACATGATCCAGGGCGACCACGAGGACGCACCCGGGCAGCTCGAGCTCAACTTCATGTTCGACCGCGCCGAGGCGACGGCCGACCGGCTCACCACCTACCGGCAGATCTGCCGCCAGGTCGGGCGCGAGATGGGGGCGTTCGCGTGCTTCATGCCGAAGCCGTTCATGGGCGTCTCGGCCAACGGGTGTCACCACAACATCTCGCTGTGGCAGGGCGACGAGAACATGTTCATGCCCGACGGCGACAACCCACAGGTGCCCGGCAAGATCGGCTTGCACTCGATCGGCGGCGTCCTCGAGCACCTCTCGGCCCTGACCGCGATCACGGCCCCGACCGTGAACTCGTACCGTCGCTTCTGGGACGCCGGGTTCTGGGCGCCGGTGTTCGCCGACTGGGGCTTCCAGAACCGGACGGCTGCCCTTCGGATCTCGGCCCCCGGCCGGTTCGAGTATCGCTCGGTGGACTCGTCCGTGAACCCGTACCTCTCGTTCGCCGCGCTGCTCGCCGCGATGAAGGACGGCCTCGACCGGAGTCTGGACCCCGGCCCTCCCGAGGAGCGCAACATCTACGACGCGATCGCCGGCGGCAAGGACGTGAAGAAGGTGCCGCACGACCTCGGTGCAGCGCTCGACGCGCTCCGGGCGGACCCGGTGATCCAGAGCGCGCTGCCCAACGAGATGTACAAGGTGTTCATGCACTACAAGCAGGACGAGTGGGACCGCTTCCGTGCGACGGTCAGCGAATGGGACATCGAGACCTACCTGGACGTTCTCCCGTAGGAAAGGAGTTCAGCCCGTTATGTGCGGTATCGCAGGGGTCATCCATCGAGACGGGTCCTCCGACATCGGTTCCGAGATGACGTCGATGCTCCAGTCGATGAAGCATCGCGGTCCGGATTCGAGCGGCTACGCGCTGTTCGGACAGCCGACGGATCTGATCGTCATCCGCTTCAAGCTCGCCGACGCGAACGACCCGCGCGACTTCGACTTCAAGGAGCGCCTGGAGCGACACCGGATGGAGATCGAGACACGGCTTTCGAAGATCGGCGCCTCGATCGACCGGGTCGAGAGTGAGACCGAGTACGCCTATCGCGCAACGGTCCGGTACGACGGCGACGTGAAGGCGCTCGCCGATTACCTCGAGGACGTGCCGGGATGCGAGGTGCTCTCGCTCGGGCACTCGCTCGAGATCGTGAAGGACCTCGGGGACGCGCAGGAGGTCTCCAGCCAGTATGGCCTCGCCGGCTTCGAAGGGACGCACGCGATCGGACACGTCCGCATGGCCACCGAGTCCGACGTGGACATCTCGGGCGCACACCCGTACTGGGCCTACCCGTTCTCCGACGTTGCCGTCGTGCACAACGGTCAGCTCACGAACTACTTCCAGTGGAAGCGGCGTCTCGAGTCCAGCGGCCACCGCTTCCAGTCCGAGTGCGACTCGGAGATCATCGCCGTCTACCTTGCCGAGAAGATGGCCGCAGGGGACACGCTGAAGGAGGCGATGGAGCAGAGCCTCGACGACCTGGACGGGGTCTTCACGTACATGGCCGTCTCGCAGGATAGCCTCGGTGTCGCCAAGGACGAGATGGCGGCAAAGCCGCTCGTGCTGTACGAATCGGACGAGCTGGTCGCGATGGCATCCGAGGAGATCGGGATCCGCGCGCTGATCGACCACGAGATCGACACGTACGACCCCTACG
>Ga0068861_100001565_pt1 | contig 14552 bp, 18 predicted proteins | sample KBSSwiS42_FD_66593 | JGI IMG/M metagenome (GOLD analysis project Ga0068861, IMG submission 66593) | Switchgrass rhizosphere microbial communities from Kellogg Biological Station, Michigan, USA - KBS Switchgrass S4-2 | ecosystem: Host-associated > Plants > Roots > Rhizosphere > Soil ...
CCTTCGCGAAGCATCTTGCGGAATTTCTGGCGCGTCTCGTTGTCGCGGGCCGAAGGTTCGGGATCGGTGGAGAAACCCATCATCTTGGGCGCAGGCAGCAGCGCGTCGAGGATGCGCTCCTCGGCCGCATCCTTGGCGCGCTCGCGCACCTTGGCGATCTCCGCGTCACGCTCCATTTTCACGGCGACTTCGGCGAGATCCTTGACGATGGAATCGACGTCGCGGCCCACGTAGCCGACCTCGGTGAACTTGGTGGCTTCCACTTTCACGAAGGGCGCGTTGGCCAGCCTGGCGAGCCGCCGCGCGATCTCGGTCTTGCCGCAGCCCGTGGGCCCGATCATCAGGATGTTCTTGGGCGTGATTTCCTGGCGCAGCGGATCTTCGATCTGCATGCGGCGCCAGCGATTGCGCAGCGCAATGGCCACGGCGCGCTTGGCGTTGGCCTGGCCGACGATGTGCTTGTCGAGCTCTGCGACGATTTGTTTGGGGGTCATGATCTTGAAGGCCTTGCTCCTTAATTCTTCAGCTCTTCGATGACGAGATTGCGATTCGTATAGATGCAGATGTCGGCCGCGATATTCAGTCCCTTTTCGACGATTTCGCGCGCGGACAGTTCGGTGTTATCGGCGAGCGCACGCGCCGCGGCCTGGGCGAACGGCCCACCGGAGCCGATGGCCACGAGATCGTGCTCGGGTTCGATGACGTCACCGTTGCCCGAGATCACGAACAGGTTTTTCGTGTCGCCGACCAGCAGCAGCGCCTCGAGACGCCGCAGGTATCGATCGCCGCGCCAGTCCTTGGCGAGTTCGATGGCGGCGCGCGTCAGATTGCCGAACTTCTCGAGCTTGCCTTCGAAGCGTTCGAACAGCGTGAAAGCATCGGCCGTGCCGCCGGCAAAACCGCCCAGCACCTTGCCATTACCGAGCGGACGCACCTTGCGTGCGTTGCCCTTCATCACCGTGTTGCCGAGGGTGACCTGTCCGTCACCGCCGATTGCGACGGCGCCGTTGCGCCGCACGGCCAGTATGGTGGTGCCGTGCGGGTTGAAAGATTCCGACATGAAGACCTACGACTTGCGTTTAGCCCGAGGGTGGGAAGCGTCGTAGGTGCGGGCCAGGTGGGCGAAATCAAGGTGGGTGTAGATCTGCGTCGAGGAGATGTCGGCATGGCCGAGCAGCTCCTGGACGCCGCGCAAATCCTTACTCGATTCAAGCAGATGTGTGGCGAACGAATGCCGGAACAGGTGGGGGTAGACGCGGCTCGGCAGGCCCGCGCGACGGGCCCACTGCGCGATCCGCAGCTGGATGGCGCGGGGCTTGAGCCGTGCGCCATTCTTGCCGACGAACAGCGCCGTCTCCTCGATACCGGCGAGCGCCGCGCGTTCACGCAGCCAGGCGCGGATCGCCTCGCAGGCCTTGCGCCCGACCGGCACGATGCGGGTCTTGGCACCCTTGCCGAGCACACGCACGGTGCGATCCGCGAGATCGACGTCGGTGATGGCGAGCCCGACCAGCTCCGCCAGCCGCAGGCCCGAGGAATAGAACAGCTCCATGATGGCGCGGTCGCGGACCGCGAGCGCATCACCGCTGGCGACCTCCAGCAACTGGCTGATCTGGTCGACGTCGAGCGTGCCGGGGAGGCGCTTCGCCGCCTTGGGCGCCTTGATTTCCACGGCCGGGTTGCTGTTCACCGCGCCTTCGCGCACCCCGTAATTGAAGAAGCCGCGCAATGCCGACAGGCGGCGCTGCACGCTGCGCGGATTCAGGCCGCCGGCGTGTGAACGCGCCGCGAACACGCGCACGTGCTGGCTGTCGACGCGTTTCCAGTCGGTGACGTTGCCGCGCTCGAGGAAGTCGGCGAATGCGCCGATGTCGCGGGCGTAGTTAGACGCGGTGTGCGGCGAGAGACGCCGCTCCTTCGCAAGGTGTTTCAGGTAGCCGTCGATCCAGCGGCGATCGAGTATTGTCAGGGGCTCACGCGCCACGTCGGAAACCGGCGCCCATCTTTCGAAAGATCGGGGCGCCGTCCGTCAATTGCTTTCACTACGGTGAGAGGGCATCGGTGATCAATTCGCCCATTCTCTTCAGGAACTCGGTGCTCATGCCCGGATGGAAGCGTTCGCGTTCGGCGCTGCCGAGCGCCAGCAATCCCACCGATCCGGCCTCACCCAGCGGCACCAGTGCCACCGAGCCGATGCTCGCGGCCTCCGGTCCGAAGAGGAAATCGCGCTGCGTATCCCGCACCTGGCCGCAGCGCGGCTTGCCGGTGGCGAGCAGCGCCTCGAAGGTGCGCATGTTCGCGTCTTCGGACGGCATCTTGCGCAGGAAAGGCTCGAGCTCGACTTTGCTCAGAGACTCGGGCGCGTTGCTCAGCAGCAGCACCGAGTGAAAGGCGTCGAAGTCTTCGCGCAATGAAGCTTCGAGCGTGGTCAGCGCGGCGGCCGGCGTGGCGGCGCGCAGCAGGCGACGCGTGAAGCGATGAATGCGTTCGGCGAGATGGTCGTTGGCGCGTGCCACGGCGACGAACTCGGCGAGCCTGCGGTCGGCATCGGTCTTCTGTTCGCGCAGCACTTCGACCTGGCGTTCGACCAGCGACACCGTCGAACCGGTACGCATGTGCGGCAGGCGCATGCGCGCCAGCAGCGGCTGATGCCGTTCGAAGAAATCCGGGTTCGCCGTGAGATACCGCTCGATCTTCTCTTCATCGGTCTGACCGGCAGGTAATCCACGTGCGGGCTGTGTGCTCATTTAATTGCGTCTCCCTGGATCTCAACGTGCCCCGTGAAAGATACAGCGGTCGGGCCTTTCATCCAAATGTGTTCGCCGGGTCCGGCCCAGCTGAGCTCGAGTATTCCGCCCGGCAATTCGACTTCGACGGTCGAATCCAGGCGGCCATGGCGTCGTCCGACTGCAACAGCGGCGCACGCGCCGGTACCGCACGCCAGAGTTTCCCCGACGCCACGTTCGAACACCCGCAAGCGGATGTGCGTGCGATCGACGATCTCCATGAAACCGACGTTCACGCGATTCGGGAATCGTGGGTGTCTCTCGATGGCGGGCCCGAGTCGATCCACTGGCGCGCTCGCAACGGAGGTGACCGTCAGGACGGCGTGCGGATTGCCCATCGATACCGCGCCGATCTCCACCTCGGTGCCTGCGACGGCGAGCGGATAGACGTGTGCCTCGGCCGAAGCGTCGAACGGCAGGGATTTGGGGTCGAAGTTGGGGATGCCCATGTCGACCGAGATCAGGTTGGCGTCGTGCACACGCGCGCGAATCAGTCCGGCGGGACTGTCGAGCACGATCTCGCCGCCGTTCCGGGCGCCCGGCGCGAGCTCCCCACGGCGATGCAGGAAGGCCGCGAGACAGCGCACCCCGTTGCCGCATTGCTCGACCTCGCCGCCGTCCGCATTGAAGATGCGGTAGTAAGCCTGCGTACCGGCGCGCCGCGGCGGCTCGAGTACCAGCGCCTGGTCGAAGCCGATGCCGGTGTGACGTGCGGACAGAGCTCGCCACTCGGCCACGCTCGGCAGGCGGCCGTCGCGCGGCGCTTCGAAAACGATGAAATCGTTGCCGAGGCCGTGCATTTTGGTGAACTCGAGCTGCATGGCAGGGAGAATACATTACAGTGAACGCAACCTCCGCACGGCTTCGCCACCCATGCGTCCGACGCCCTGGATAGTCGCCGCGCTCGTCCTGTTCGCGTTGTGGAGCCTGTATTCCCGCCGCGACATCGAACGTGCGCCGGGAATCCTCGCCGCCGCCGATCCACAGCAGCGCGCGATCGAGGATGCGCCGCTCATCGCCCGCGGCGAATACATGCTGCGTCCGCGCGCCGAATTCGCTGCCACGGTGCGGGTACTGCACCGCGAGGACTATTCCCTCGGATCGCTGGCGTCGCTGGTGCCGACGGATTTCGCGGTCGGCTGGGGCCCGATGTCCGATAGCCGCGTGCTCGCGAAGATCGAGATCAGCCAGGCGAATCGCTTCTATTTCTGGCGCACCGAGAGCTGGCCGTTGTCGCGCGCCGAGATCGAGACGCATTCGGCCAACTGGCACGTGATTCCGGGCAGCGACACGGTGCGACGGACGCTGGGCGGATTACGCGCCGGGAGCCTGGTCGAATTGCGCGGTCAGCTGGTGGACATCGAGGGAAAAGAGAGCCGCATGGCCACGTCGCTGTCGCGCAGCGACACCGGTGAGGGCGCCTGCGAGATACTGCTGGCCTCATCGGCCCGTATCATCGAACTGCACTGAGGATGAACATGTCGAACGACGGCGCGGTGCGCGCGCATGAGTCGCCCCGGTTTGCGATCCGGCCGGGAGTGCCGGCCGACGCCGCGGCGCTGGCGGAATTCGGCGCGCGCACCTTCTACGAGACTTTTGCGGCCGACAATACGCCCGCGGACATGGCCCGGCACCTGGCGTCGGCCTGGAGTCCGAAGCTGCAGGCGGCCGAGCTCGAGGATCCGCTGCTCGAAACGCTGCTGGCCGTGGGACCGGATGGCGTGCTGGCGGGATACGCGCAGTTGCGCGTCGATCACGCGCCTGCCTGCGTCGCCACGCACCAGCCGATCGAGCTCCTGCGTTTCTATGTCGACAAGCCCTGGCAGGGACAGGGTCTGGCGCGCGCACTGATGGGCGAGGTCGAGCGCGTTGCCCGGCGGCGCGGTGGGCGCGAGTTGTGGCTGGGAGTCTGGGAGCGCAACACGCGTGCGCAGGCCTTCTATCGCAAGTGTGGCTTCGAAAAAGTCGGGTCGCAGATTTTCGTGGTGGGCAGCGATCCGCAGACCGATCACGTCATGCTTCGCGAGCTGCCTTGAGCGCGCGGATCGAACATCTTGCGTTGTGGGTACGCGACATCGATGCGGTTGCCGCCTTCTACGCCCGCTGGTTCGGCGCGCGCGTGGGCGAACGGTATGAGAATCCGCGCAAGGGATTCGCGTCCCGCTTCCTGGAATTCGGTGACGGTGCGCGCCTGGAGATCATGACTCGCACCGGCGTGGGCGGGCGCGCGGCGGCCGAACAGCTGGGCTTCGCGCATGTCGCGATCGCGGTGGGCGACGAAGCCGCCGTGGACGAACTGGCCGCGAACTTCCGCGCGGCCGGAATCGCGCTGGTCGACGGGCCACGCCGCACCGGCGACGGATACTACGAATGCGTGGTGTGCGACCCGGAGGGCAACCGCGTCGAAGTCACCGCGGGCCGGGTTTAACCGAGCATCGAGCGGTCGCGGAACATGCAGCGATTCATGACAGTGAAGATGCCGGCCTCACGCGCGCGTTGGGCCGCCGCCTCGTCGATGACTCCATCCTGCAGCCACAGCGCGGGCACTCCGAGCCGGATCGCCTCGTCCACGATGGCCGAGACGTGTTCCGGCCGGCGAAACACATCGACCACGTCGACGGGCCCCGCGCCCTTGATGGCCGCATCCAGGTTCGGCCAGGATTTCTCTCCGAGTATTTCTTTCGCCACCGGGTTGACCGGAACGATCCGGTAGCCAAACTTCTGCAGCGCCTGGGCGACGTGGTAGCTGGGTCGCGACGCATCCTCCGACAAGCCGAGCACGGCGATCGAGCGCGCGCGCCGCAGCAGGGCTTCGATTTCGGATCTGGAAGGGTTATCGAACATTTCGCTCCTTTCGGTGTGTTAGCGTCCCGTCGTGACGACTATAACCACTCGCGCACGGCTGAGCAGGACGAAGGACGCCTCCGCCTGACCGGTCCCGTCTTCAAGGTCCATATCGAACCCGGCGGTCACGAACTACTCGTGGCCGGCGGTGAGAACATCCTCGCCGCGGCCCTGGCCGCGGGCCTGCCGCTGCCACACAGCTGTCGTGCCGGGCGGTGCGCATCGTGCAAGGCGAAGCTGCTCGCCGGTGAAATCACATATCCCGGCGATTCATTGCCCCCCGGCATCGTGGCCGCGGAAGCCGCTCGCGGCGAAGTACTGCTCTGCCAGGCACGTCCACGCTCGGACCTGCGCATTGCTACGCGCGCGGCGCCTGGTGCGCAGCAGCCCGTGAGCGGCGTGACGGTGGAACGCACCGAAATGCTCAGCACCGGCGGTCAGCGCGTCACGCTGAAATTCCTGGGTGCCGCCATGCCCGGCGTGCGTCCCGGCCGGTTCATCGATGTCGAAACGGCCAGCGGCGAGCGCGAACGGGTGCCGGTGGTGGCCGTCAGCGGGGAATACGTCGACATCGAGGCACTCGAGCTCGCGCCGCATTCGCTGGTGCGCGCGCGCGGCCCATTCGATTCACCGCGTTAGATCCTGAAGCGGTCCTTGAGGTCGCCCGCCATGCGGCGGCTGACTTCCATGGGTTCGGCGAGACCGCGCAGGTGCACGAAATGCTGGCCGCTCGCATCGCGGGCAATGCGCTCCAGGTACTTCGTGTTGACCAGCGCGTTGCGGTGGATGCGCACGAAATTCGCGGCGAACTCTTCTTCGAGTGTCTTCAGCGAATCGTCGATCAGGTCTTCGCCCTTCTGGTGCCGCACCGTGGTGTATTTCTGGTCGGCCTGGAAACACATCACGTCGTCGATGGGGATGAGCTTGAGGCCGTCGCGCCCGCGTACGCCGATGTGCGTGCGGCGCGGACTTTCGCGCGCCGCGGTCGCCACCTGTTGCAGCTGCGGCCGCGTCAGCCGCCCGGCCTTGGTGAGCGCGGCGCGCAGCTTCTCGGCGCGGATCGGCTTCATCAGGTAGGCGATGGCCTCGGACTCGAAGGCCTGCAGCGCATACTCGTCGAAGGCCGTCACGAAGATCACGGCCGGCGGTTCCGGCAGCGTCGCCAGCTGCCGCGCCACTTCCATTCCGTCGACGCCGGGCATACGCACGTCGAGCAGCAGGATGTCGGGCTGCAGCGAGTCACACAGCTCGAGTGCTCGCTGGCCGTTCTCGGCCTCGCCGGCGACCTCGAAGCCTTCGGTTTCCAGCAGCATGGAACGCAGGCGTTCGCGCGCCGGCGGCTCGTCGTCGACGATCAGCACCCTGAAGCTCATGTGCGCCTCATGCGCGCGCGTTACCCACGGCCTGGAAGGGAAAACGCAGCGTCACGATGAATTCTTCGTCGAAGCGCCCGGACTTCACGGTCGCCCGCTCGCCGTACATGAGGTCGAGCCGCTCGCGGATGTTGGCCAGCGCCAGGCGGTTGCCGTCGCGCATGGTGAGGTTGGCCGCGGGCAGCGGGTTGCGCACGACGATGGTGATCATGCCCTTGTTGAACTCGCCCGTGACGGTGACGGCGCCACCGTCGGCTCGCGGCTCGATGCCGTGGTAGATGGCGTTCTCGAGCAGCGGCTGCAGCGTGAGGCCCGGCACCAGCGCATCGCGCGGCAACGCATCGATCTTCCAGTTGACTTGCAGCCGGTCGCCCAGCCGCAGCTGCTCCATGCGCTGGTAGGTGCGTGCCACGTCGATTTCCTCGGCGAGCGCGATCTCGTTGCGCTTTTCGCTGAGCGTTGCGCGGAACAGGTCGGCGAGATCCTGCACCGCCTCCTCGGCACGCGACGGGTTGCTGCGCGTGAGCGCCGCGATGGTGTTCATGCTGTTGAACAGGAAGTGCGGGCGGATGCGCGCCTGCAGCGCATGCACCCGTGCCTTGGCCTGCAGTTCCACGTTGTGCCGCCACTCGTGCGTGACGTAGAAATAACGCAGCGCGAGCGCGGTGACCACCAGCGTGATCACCACGTTGCGCAGCAGGAAGGTCCAGTGATCCTGGGGGAAGAGTCCGTTGGTGGTGAGCCAGCCGGCGCGGCTGCCGAGCCAGTAGGCCACCGAGGAGATCACCATGACCAGGATGGAGGTCAGCGCCAGCACCATGGCCGAGCCGCGCGCCAGCGACTGGCGGTTCAGGTAGCCGCGCAGCAGGCACAATGCCGCGGCGTTGGTGAGCCCGATCCACATCAGGAACATCGAGGTGCGCGCCAGGTCGGACCAGAAGCCCAGCGCCACCTCGTTGCGCGCCAGCGCCAGCACCAGCGCCGTGAGCTCGCAGATGATGACGATGGCCAGCACCGCGCGTGCCCGGCAGGAGTCGGGTAGATAGAGCTGCCCGGTCTCGGCGACTTCCCGCGCGGTGGTTTCTCGCGCGCCGGAATTCATGAACCGCCGGCTTTGAACAGCGCCTGCTTGAGGCGATGGGTCGCGGAGATGTCTTCGTCGCCATAACCGCGTGCGATCAGCTCGGCGTATTCGGCCAGCATCGATTCCACCACCGGCAGCGCCACGCCGAAATGCGCCGCCATGTCGCGGCAGATCCCGAGATCCTTGGCGTGCAGCTTCACGCGAAAGCCGGCCGGGTATGCCTCGCGGATCATGTTCGGCGCGCGATGCACGAAGTACCAGCTCGAGCCGGCGCCGGCACCGAGGGTCGCGACCACCTTCTCCAGCGGCAGCTGGTGCGCTCCGGCGAACGCCATGGCTTCGGCGCAGGCGCGGATGATTCCGGCGCACATGATCTGGTTGGTGGCCTTGGTCGCCTGGCCCGCGCCGCTGGCGCCGAAATGTTCGATGGTCTTGCCCATGGCGGCGAGTACCGGACGCGCCGCGTCGAACGCCGCGCGTTCGCCGCCGCACATGATGGCCAGCGCACCGTTCTTCGCGCCTTCCACTCCGCCACTCACCGGTGCGTCGACGAAACTCACGCCGCGTTCGCTCAGGTAGCCGGAAGCCCAGCGCGCGGTATCGGCGCTGACGGTGGAGCAGTCGATGACCCGTGCGCCGCGTGCGAGCCCGGGCGCCAGCCGCTCGACCACGGAACGCACGTCGGCATCGGCGGAGACACAGAGGACCGCGACGTCGATGAGCTGCGCGAATTCCTCGAGGGTCGCGGGTGCGGCGACGCCGAGCTCGGCTGCCAGGGACTGGGCCTTCTCGCCGCTGCGATTCCAGACCGCCTTCAGCAGTCCTGCCTTGTGGAGATTCCTCGCCATGGGAGCACCCATGGCACCGAGACCCGCAAATCCGACGCGCTGCATAGGCGCGGGATTATCAGGCGCAGAGGCCACAAATCAAAACGCCGTATGGTCAGGGGCTCACGCCCCACAAAGGAAAACGCCGGCGAAGCGCCGGCGTCCGTGAAGTATTGAGAGAAGAGCTGCTAGCCCTGGGGACCGCAGATGGCTTCGACTGTTTTTGCGGAATCGAGGCGCGCGGCCGACAACTCGGCATCGCTCAGGTAGGTGCGTTTGCCGTCTTTGTCTTCCTTGTACAGGCGGCGGTTGTTGATCGTGTTCTGGTACTCGGTGCGCGCCTGCTTGCAGCGTTCCATGCGGGAAGCGGCAAGATCCTTGGCGACGGTGGCGGCGGCGCGCTGGTCTTCCTGCCCGTTGGCAATGCGCTGGTTGCTGGACGCGAGCTGCTGGTTGGAGGCGGTCTGTTGTGCGGCATAGTTGCGCGCTTCGACCTGCGGCGGACGCACCATCGCGCTCGACACCTTGACGGCACCGGGCATGGGCCTGTCGGTGTACTGCACGTTGCCGCGTTCGTCCGTGTATTTGTAGACGTCGCCAGCCTGGGCCGCCGCGGCACAGAGCAGGGCGCCTGCCATGACGGCAATGATTGTCGAGTGACGCATGCGTTTCCTCCGGTGGCCGGATTATCTCAGGTAGCCCTATGAGAACCCTTGACCCGCATCACAGACAAGCCGGGATTGTCGCGGAATCCGGGCAATTGGCCCCCTGCCTGAAAGGAAAGGGCCTCCCGGGGTTTGCCGACGAGGGGTGCGGCAGCCCCGGGAGGCCCTGATTCGAAGTTCCGGGACACCGGGCCCGTTGCCGGGCCGGTGCCGGGAACCGGCCTGATCAGTTGTTGTAGGCGCGCTCGCCGTGCGACACGGTATCGAGGCCCTCGCGTTCCTGCTCCTCGGTCACGCGCAGACCGATCGTCAGGTCGATCAGCTTGAACGCGACCAGCGAGACCAGTCCCGACCACAGCAGCGTGGTGCCGACGCCCCAGGCCTGCGAGACCACGTGCTTGGCGATGCTGTAGTCGGCCGCGTTCGGATAAGCATTGGCGACGTAGTCGTACACGTCGGTGCCGCCGAGCGCGGGCGAGTTGAATACGCCCGTCAGCATGGCGCCCACGATGCCGCCGATGCAGTGCACGCCGAACACGTCGAGCGAGTCGTCGTAGCCCATCATCTTCTTCAGGCCCGAGCAGGCCCAGAGGCAGATGAAGGCGGCAATCGCACCGATGGCGATCGAGCCCATGGTGCCCACCCAGCCGCAGGCCGGCGTGATGGCCACGAGTCCTGCGACGGCGCCCGAAGCGGCTCCCAGCATGGTGGGCGAACCCTTGAAGATCCACTCACCCAGCATCCACGCGAGGGTCGCAGCGGCCGTTGCGAGCAGTGTGTTGGTGAACACCAGCGTCGCGAAACCATTGGCCTCGAGATTGGAACCGACGTTGAAGCCGAACCAGCCCACCCACAGCAGCGCGGCGCCGACCATCACGTAGGGCACGTTGTGCGGGGGCAGGGCGGTCTGGCCGAATCCGACGCGTTTGCCGATCAGCAAACAACCCACGAGACCCGCGATGCCGGCGTTGATGTGCACCACCGTGCCGCCCGCGAAGTCCAGTGCTCCCTTCTCGAACAGGAAGCCATTGTGAGCCGAGAGACCCGCCGCGGCTTCCGCGGTCGTGTACGCATCCGGACCGGCCCAGAACCACACCATGTGCGCGATCGGGTAGTAGGCGAAGGTCAGCCAGATGATGATGAACACCAGCAGCGCGCTGAACTTGATGCGCTCGGCGAAGGCACCGACGATCAGCGCGGGCGTGATGGCGGCGAACGTCGCCTGGAAGCAGAAGAAACCGAGCTCCGGAATGTTCGTGGCCTTGCTGAAGGTGCCGGTGAGCGAGTCGCCGGTCATGCCTTTCAGGAATATCTTGGTGAAGCCGCCGAAGTACTGGTTGCTGCCTTCGCTGAACGCCATGCTGTAGCCGAAAATGGCGAACATCAGCACGGCCAGGCAGAAGATGATCATCACCTGCATGAGCAGTGACAGCACGTTCTTGCTGCGGACCATGCCGCCGTAGAACAGCGCCAGGCCCGGAATGGTCATGAGGATGACCAGCACAGTGCTCGTCATGAGCCACGACACGTCACCCTTGTTGGGTGGCGGCGGCGCGTCCTGCGCAAAAACCATCACTGGCAACATCATCAGCAGCGCTGCGCCGAGACCGCGCATCAGGCTGCCACCCTTCGTTCTCTTCTTATCTTGATGCATGTAACAACTCCTCACGGACATCTCAGGCTGCCGCCGCACCGGATTCGCGCGTGCGTATCCGCACGGCTTCTCCGACTGGCGCCAGGAAAATCTTGCCGTCACCGGTTTTCCCGGTGCGACACACATTGGTGATTGCCTCCACGACGGATTCGGCGGAAGCGTCGTCGAGCACGATTTCGACGCGCAGCTTCGGCACGAACTCCACCTGGTATTCGGAGCCGCGGTAGTGTTCCGCGTGCCCGCGCTGCCGGCCGTAGCCGGTGACCTCGGTGACGGTGATCCCCTGCACGCCGAGGCGCGCGACGGCCATTTGCAGGTCGTCGAGCTTCCACGGTCGGATGATGGCGGTGATCATTTTCATTGCTTTGGCATCGTTATCGGATAGATCACGCGCGCACCCCGCGCGTATGCTCCCTATCAATCTTTCGAGCCGGCCCTTCCGGGCCTGTGATCGAAGTGCAGGTTCTATGCCAGCCCGGACCCGAGTCACGAGGCCCGTTGCGGCGCGAAAAAGCGCCGGGTGGCAGAGTTGGTGCCCACATTTGGGGCGACGGTTTGGTCCACGCTGCAAAACGGGGCAACGTGGGGTGGATTTGCGAGGAGAGGGCCGGTGGAGATTCCCAAGGTCGAAGAATTGCTACGCAGCCTGATGCAAGGGTTGCCCCCGGGGCTCGCCTCCGGTGCTTCGGGTCTGCGCGAAGACCTGGAGAACAATTTCCGCGCGGTGTTGCGCGCCAACCTCGGCAAGCTGGATCTGGCCGGCCGCGACGAGTTCGACGCCCAACGCAAGGTCCTGGAGCGCACGCGCGCGCGGCTGGAAGAACTGGAAAAACGCGTCGCGGAGCTCGAGGCACGCCTCTCCGGGTCGGCTGGCCGCTGAAGTCATAAGGCAGACAAGGACCCAAGGAGGGGTCATGCGCATCGCGCGAGTCGCGAGCCGCGCGCAGTTGGGCCTCACGGCGCCGCGCGTGCAGGTCGAGGTTCACCTCGGCGGTGGACTGCCGACGTTTTCCATCGTCGGCCTGCCGGCCACCGCGGTCAAAGAGAGCAAGGATCGAGTTCGCGCCGCCCTGCACAACTCCGGCTTCGAATTTCCCGCCGGGCGGATCACGGTGAACCTGTCGCCGGCGGATCTTCCCAAGGAAGGCTGCCGCTACGACCTGCCGATTGCGCTCGGCATCCTGCTCGCCCTGGGGGAGATCAAGATTCCTGTCTCGGAACTCGAGCGCTGCGAGTTCTATGGTGAGCTCGGGTTGTCGGGCGAGCTCAAGCCGATCCGCGGAATATTGCATGCGGCCGCGCACGCGGCACACGACGACCGCAATGTCGTGGTGCCTACGTCGAACCTGTATGAAGCGCGGCTGGTTGCCGCGCAGACCACGCGCCACGCTGCAACGCTGCTCGGCGTCTGTGCGTTATTCAGGGGCGCGCCCGCCCAGGAACCCGCCGATTTCGCGCCGGCCGAAACCTTGCCCGCGCTGTCGTCGGTGCCGGATCTCGCCGATGTGCGCGGCCAGGCAGCGGCCAAACGTGCGTTGCTGGTGGCGGCCGCGGGGGCTCACAGTCTGCTGCTGGTGGGACCGCCGGGCACCGGCAAGAGCATGCTCGCGCAGCGCCTCCCGGGGCTGCTGCCGCCGCTCGAAGGCGACGAGGCGCTCGACGTCGCCACCATCGCCTCGGTGAGCCTGCGCGGTTTCGAGCCGCGCGATTTCGGCCGGCGGCCATTTCGCGCGCCACATCACAGCGCCTCGGCGAGCGCCGTCATCGGCGGCGGACCGCACGCGCGCCCGGGTGAGGTGAGCCTCGCGCATCGCGGCGTGTTGTTCCTCGACGAGCTGCCGGAGTTCAACCGCACGGTGCTCGAGTCACTGCGCGAACCGCTCGAGAGCGGCGTGGTGGCGATTTCGCGCGCCGCGTTCCAGGTGGAATATCCGGCGCGTTTTCAGCTGGTGGCCGCCATGAATCCGTGTCCGTGCGGTTATCTCGGGGATGTCTCGGGCCGCTGCCGGTGCGCGCCGCCGGTCATCGCGCGGTATCGCTCGCGCATTTCCGGTCCGCTGCTGGACCGCATCGACCTGCGCGTCGAGGTGCCGCCGCTGCCCAGCGAAGAGTTGTTAGGCGAAGTCGGCGCGGATGCGACGGCGATGAGCAGTGCCATGGTGGCGGGGCGCGTGCACGACGCGCGTCGCCGGCAGCAGCGGCGCGCCGGCAAGCTCAATTCGGATCTGACGAGCGGCGAGATCCAGCGGCATTGCCGGCTCGACCGGAATTGCCGGCGGCTGCTCGCGCAGGCCCGCGAGCGGTTGAATCTCTCGGCGCGCGCCATGCATCGCGCGCTGCGTGTGGCACGCACCATCGCCGACCTGGACGAATCGGGTTCCGGAAACGAAACGGGGCCGAATATCGGCCCCGCTCATCTCGCCGAAGCCTTGCAGCTGCGGCGCGCGATCGACTGACGCTTACTGGTTCAGCTCGACGATGTGATCGACGGCTTGCTTGATGAGGTCATCCGGCCAGTCGGCCCGGCCGCCCTTGGCAGGCATCACACCGGTCTTGCCGTTGAAGCCGTTCAGCGCGTGTTTGTAGAGCGTGTCCTTGCCCTGCTGGATGCGCGGACCCCAGGCGGCCTTGTCGCCTACCTTCGGTGCTCCCGCGATGCCGGCGCCGTGACAGGCCTGGCAAGCAGCTTCGTAGGCGGCGGTGCCGTCCTTCGGAATCGCCGCGGCCGGCAGGGCGGGCCCCGCGCTTTCGATCTTCAGCGCCGAATTGTCCTGCCCGGCGACCGCGACACGCGCGACCGGCTGCAGGCGCTCCTCGACTCCCGCCAGGTAGCGCGGATCCTGGGAGACCTGCGCGAGTTGCCGGGTGGCACCGACATGCCGGGCGAAGGCGAACAGCCCGATGGTCACGGCGACGAGAATGCCGAGTACCAGGCTGAAATTATTGAAGAAATGGGAGTCCTGTTTGCTCATAGGGCGCGAAGTATATCCAGCAACGTCTGCGTTGTATGTGGCGCGCCCGATTGGATTCGAACCAACGACCTGCAGCTTCGGAGGCTGCCACTCTATCCAGCTGAGCTACGGGCGCGCGGGCCGGGGATTCTAGCCTTTTATAGCCAGCCTTTCCGCTTGAAGAACACCCAGGGACCGATGGCCGAAAACACCATCAGCCCCATGGCCGCCGCGAAGCCCCAGTCGTCGTGCAACCAGGGCATTTTCGAGAAATTCATGCCGAAAATCGCCCCGATCACCGAGGGCGGCAGCAGGAATACCGTCACCACCGAGAAGATCTTGAGGATGTTGTTCTGGTCGATGCTGAT
>Ga0068861_100001576_pt1 | contig 14514 bp, 13 predicted proteins | sample KBSSwiS42_FD_66593 | JGI IMG/M metagenome (GOLD analysis project Ga0068861, IMG submission 66593) | Switchgrass rhizosphere microbial communities from Kellogg Biological Station, Michigan, USA - KBS Switchgrass S4-2 | ecosystem: Host-associated > Plants > Roots > Rhizosphere > Soil ...
GTAGATTCGATCGCCGACTGAAAAAGGTTGATTCTCTGTAGCTGTGTACCACTGATCCGCTTGGCTGTTGTCGCCGCTGGCTGCACTGTTGTTGAATGCGACTTCGCCTTCGACGCGCTGAATGCGAGCCGCGTTCGGCACTGCCGCCGCCGAAGCGGTGCGCTCGTGCTTCATCCACAGCGCTACGCCGGCTCCTGCGAGCACGGCACAAACAATCGCCACGATAGTCAGATGTGGCCACACTTTTACGTCCTTCATAAGCGCCCCCTCATGAGATTTTCGCCTTAAATTCGGCAAGGAGTGTGCCGACGAACCCGCAAGTAGCTGTAAATGATGACGTTTACGCAATTGCAATCGCGCGGAAACACGGATGAAACAGATGGCTATCCGATATGGGTTGGCAGTTGAATCAAATCGTTTCGTTTCCGAGCTTAAAGCCTACGATTACCGGTCTTTACCGACTGGAATACCACTTGCCGCTCTGCTTCTCGCCACACCTCTCTCCGCGGCTTAAGTTGAAAGGAAGTTTTTTAATGAAGAGTAAATATGTGAAACGAGCGGTAGTGTCTGTTGCCCTGTCAGCGGCACTTTTAGGGACGAGCAGCCTCGCCAACGCTCAGGGTAGACGCGGTCGCGGCGAAGAGCGAAGCCAGCAGAATCAGGCCGAGCGCGAGCAGCGCCAACAGCAACGTGAACAGGAACGACAACAGGCCAGCCAAGCCAACCAGGATCGGCGGCAGCAGCGCTCGGAAGAACAGCGCCGTGAGCAACAGCAGGCCAGCCAGGAACGGCAACAGCGCTGGGAACAACAACGTCAGCGTGAGCGGCAAACGGATCAGCAACAGCAAGAACAGCGTCGTCAGGAACAGATCCGCGATTCGCAGGAGCGTGAACGACGCTGGCAACAGCAACGCGATGGGCAGGTCCGCCAGTCGCAGGAACGCGACCAGCGTTGGCAGCAACAACGCCAACAGCAAATCAATCGCGACGTCGAACGCCAACGAGATCAGGAAGGTCAACGCCAACTTGAACTGCAACGACAACAGCGGCAGGACAACGTGCGTCGCCAGCGGCAGTCAGAGGACTGGAGACGACAACAGTCTCAACGCAACAGCGACTGGGACCGCAACCGAAACAACGACCGCGACAACTGGCGCGATCGAAACTGGCGTCAGGATCAGGAACGGCGCGCATCGCGATATCGCGACGACTGGCAGCGACGACAAAACCTCGCGTTCCAACGTCAACGAATTCTCGAGCAGCAGCGCCGGGTGAACCAGTTGCGGTTTCAGCAGCGTTACCTCGAGCAGTTGCGCCGCGATCAGTTGCGACTCCAGCAATGGCGTTACAACGACTACGGTCCATACAACTATCGTTATCGTCGTGGCGGCAGCTACTACGAAACGAACCAGTATGGCGCCGAAATGTTGCGCCGTGCGATTAACGACGGTTATCGCGAAGGCTTCTCCGCGGGCCAGGCGGACCGTGAGGACGGTTATAGCTTCAGTGCCGAAGAAGCTTATGCGTATCAGGATGCGAGCTACGGGTACGACGGATATTACGTTGACTTGAGCGAGTATCAGAATTACTTCCGTGAAGGTTTTCGCCGCGGATATGAAGACGGCTACTATAGCCGTTCGCGCTATGGTCGCTACTCAAACGGCGGCTACAGCATTCTCGGCGCGATTCTTGAGCAGATTCTTGGTCTGCAATTGTTGAACTAGACAGACTCGGCCACAGGTTTTTCCCCGAACCTGTGGCCGTTTTTTCTTTTAGGACAGTTTTATGAAGACCCGATCATCTCGGCGCGTTCGGCTCTGCCGTTGTCGCCTCGCCTATTTACGCAGGCAGAAAGCGCTCCAACGTCGTCATCTGCAGCGCTCCGCAGGAGCAAACAGGTAAACCGGGCGCAGTGCTCCGCACGGGCGAACCGACAACCTGGCGCAGTGCTCCGCAGGAGCGAACGGGCAAACCTGGTGCAGTGCTCCGTAGGAGCAACATGTTTATAGCTTTGGCGCTGCCCGTACATCGCACTCCGTACGGAGTGCAATGTGTTGAGACGCTGGTCTATAAACATTGCGCTCCTCTGGAGCGCGCGCAAACCGACGGGTCCGCACGCGCAAAACCGACAAACCTGATGCCCAGGAAGTTCATTTCAACGCGAATCCTTTTCGCTTGATAGTTTTTACGCAGCTTGTATCGAGACCCTTGACCGCGCCGCGATCAATGAACTCCATCACCAGGCGGAGAATACAGTCGATGTTTTCCAGCCCATCGACGCCATGTGCTCCGTCCGGCACCACTATATGAAGGCTGTTAGTGAGCGTCTTCGCCACAGCATCGCCGTGAGCCGGCGGCGTCACCGGATCCCACTCGCCCGTCAGAATCATTACCGGTTTATCTGATCGCACCGGATCAGCGTAATGCGCATCGATCGATGCTCTGGGCCAAAGCTCACACGCCGCGGCCTGTTGCCGGTAACGATAATCGCCAAGAAAAGTGTCCTCACCGAGTTTGTGTGCTTCCTCGGGTTTGACCCACGGCAGATCTTCAGCGCAAGTAACTGAGAGATACATTCCGTTACTGCCGGTCGCCACAAGCGCTCGTCGATACCGGAGCGCCACCAGCGCCAATGGACCATAATCACCGTGAGCGGCGAGATGGAGTGTGAGCGGGACACGGCTCGCCGCGCCCGGGCTGTACAGCATGTAGCGAATTGCTTCCGCAGCCAGGTTGCGATTCAACGTCACGCGAAAAGCCTTATCTGAGCCTTGTGGTTTTATTTCAGGTTGAGCCGGACTTTGCAGCAACGCGTCCAACACACGTGCTGCGTCGATCTTTGCTTCCGGAAACGCCTTGTGGCACGCCTCATCCGCTTCACACTCTGAAAGCACACCCTGTAACGCTCGCTCCGTGTCCTGCGGAAAATTTCGCGGCATGAACTGATTTGTCGGCGCGACGCCCTGAAGCACAACAGCACGAACGCGTTTTGGATGACGTCGCAGATACACCATCGCAGCGCGCGTCCCGTATGAACCGCCGAAGAGATTGATCTGCTCATAGCCAAGTGCGGCACGAACGTCATCGATATCGTCCATCGCGATGTCGGTTGTGTAGAGCGTGAGATCCGCCTTTGGCTCGAGTTGCGTTCGACACTGGCGCACTGCTTCGAGCGGGAAGAACGCGCCGAGAAAACTCTGCGGATCCTTGGGATCGAACAAGACACAATTCAACGGATTCGATTGGCCGGTGCCACGTTGGTCCACAAAGACCAAATCGCGGTGTTCGTGAATTGGCGCGAACGCCTGGGCAATGCCGCTCGCATCCTCGGTCGCCGCTGAGCCTGGACCACCCGCGAAATAGAACAACGGATCGGGCTCGCGTTTCTGACCGGTAGCGGGAAGCACCACAATGTGGATCGGAATCTTGCGACCTTTTTTCGTCGCGCGATTCTCGAACACTTCCAGCGCGCCGCACTTTGCGTCGCCCTTCACCTGCGGTATCTGGCACGGCTTCAATTCAAGTGTTGACTTCGACGCCTTTTCAGGCATCGCGTCAGCGGCATGAAGTGCCAGAAGAAAAGTTGCGAGGACAAGACTTGTGAAATGGTAGGTTTTAGTCATTGAAATCTCCTCGACGTTAGTTCGCTCGGGCGGAGCTGTCAGTTTTTGCGCGCGCGCTCCGGAGGAGCGCAATGTTTATAGACCAGCACCTCAACACATTGCACTCCGTACGGAGTGCGATGTTCGGGCAGAGCCAAAGCTATAAACATATTGCTCCTGCGGAGCACTCCACCAGATTTACCTGTTCGCTCCTGCGGAGCACTTCACCAGGTTTGTGTCAGAGCGGCAAATTCCACGCGAGCGTTAGCCTAAAGCCTCGGCCGCGGGCCTCATAGCGTGGCGCGATGAGCGGCCAAAGCTTTGAGTGCGGGCGTGAAGGCGCCACCCCTGGCGAGTCCAGGTTCGGGTCGTGATGTTTGTAGTAGACGTATCGCCCGATGCCGTAGCCAATGGCGCTCCCCACCAGCACGTCCGACAGAAAGTGATTCCGGCCTGTAAAGCGGGAGACGCCGACGAGTGTGGCGATCCCGTAAGCGCTCCACCGTACCAGCGGGTGGTCCTTGTACTCATGCGCGACGATCGTCGCGAGTGCCCAGGCATTGGTGGTGTGCCCCGAAGGAAAGGATCCTCCACCCGTGAAGAAGCGGCCGCGACCTCCGTCCTCGCGTGGCCTGGGGCGCTGCGTGACAACCTTCAGCGCGCTGTAAACGATCACACTGTTAGCGAGCGCCTCGGCGCTGAGCAACCCAGTCTCGCGCAAACGCGGCTTGTCTGCCCATCGTCCAATTAAATACCCAGTGGTGGCGAGGGCGCCCGCCGTGTAAAGCGAGCCGGCGTAGCTGACGTCGCGGCTGGCCTGGAGCCTCAGCCGGTCGTCGTGGAGTGCGCCGGCCGTGTGCCGATCGGTGGCGATGAGGCCCGCCGTCGTTAGCCCGAGCGGCACAAGCCACCGTGCGTCTTCCCTCTTCAGGTGCAACGGCGAAGTCCAAATCGCCCGCTGGTCGCGCAGGATATTCCGGAAGAACTCGCGGTCGGGCGCGGGAGTTGGGGATGCCGTAGGCGATGGCGCTCCCTGCGGCGACGGGGCCGGAGCCGGGGTCGACGACTGAGCGGCTGCGCGGACGGTGAAAGCGAAAAAGATAAGAAGAAGGAGCGCGCCACGCCCGATGTTGGGCCTAGTCGTTGCGAGGTTTGAGTTCATAATTGCACCCCTGTCGCTCATGGCGGCGGCATGTAACTAACAGTGAAGTCATCCGGCAAACATGCGAACTCGCAGACGTTCGAAATTCTTGATTTTCGGTAAGCCTTAAACTAGCATTCACGCGAACACAAAGCTGGGCAGCCCTGGTGAGTGGAATTATAAGGGCAACCTCAACTCCTTTGATACGCCACGAGTCTCTGTTTCTTACCCGCGCCTGGAATTAAGTGACCCTGAATCAGGCGCCACGAATTTTAATTGTTTCGTTCATGACAGCCCGGTTGTCTTCACGGCCAGGATCGTTTTACTCGGCCTCGAGAACACGTCATGAAGCAAGTCCCAGAAGGAAAACGTAAGACTCGCAAGGCCTCCGCCGAGGCAGCCTCTCATCAGACTCCGTCTGCAATCAAAGCTTTGCAAGATGTGCACGGGACCGAAGTACTCGTGGGCAGCTAAGTGGGCCAACTCACCGTGAAGTTCGACCCGACTCTGAAGTTCGTCAAAGTTCAGTTCAAGTGTGACAACCCGAATATCAAGATCGAGCGTGGGGGCGACGTTGGTGACGACTCTGGCTTTCCCCTTGAGTTTGGGCAGAACGACAAGCGGGAGGCGACCTTCGAGATTAAAGCCAGGGCAGTCGAGAAGGAAAGTGATGAACCAGTCGACATCTCTTGTCAGGACATAAATGGCAATCCACTGGGTAGTACGAGGCGTTACTGGATCAAGCTGAAACCTGAACCGCCTCCCCTCGAACCGCCGACCGACTTCAAGTTTTTGTCGTGGCTCGTGTACGCGATTCGTCGCAGCAGGAAACACCCGGCTTTTTACGCGCTCATAGTTGTGGTGTTGGTGGTCCCATTGTTCATCTTTCGCGTGTCTCCGACGGACAAGATCGTGAACTGGGTACAGCGAGTAAACGACCACGTGCAGATCAAATTACACACAAAGGATCCTTACGTTTACGAACAACCCTGGAGTGATCTATTCCTGCCGAGAGACAATAACAGACCTGATGAAAGCAAATGGCTGGCACCCAACGAATGGAGTCTCGTAAACGGAGAGAAAGACAGCGCCGTCGACAAGGCTCTCAGGGTCGCCGGAGACGAAGTCGGTCTCAACAAGCTGCCCTCGGACCTGTACGCTTTGTACGATTATAAGGTGACATTTCGGCTTAATACTGCGGAGAGTCAGCGTACTGCGAGATGGATCGTACGGGCGCAAAACCAGCAGGATTATTATCTGTTTGAGCTGACGTTACCGACTCAGGCCAGCAACGAAGCCAAACTCGAAGGGTTTGTTTACGCGAATGGATCTCGAGGGCAACCATTAGCCAGCGTGACTTCAGCACCGGTCGAATATTTCAAACTTCACGAGGGCGATCTTCTCTTCGTGATACTTACGGTCAAGAATTTTGAATTCAAACACGAGTTTATTCTCAACCTGCATGAAGCGGACGATGAGAACAATTTGAATTTCGATAAGCAGGCAGATAAAAAACTAAAGACCTTGAGTGATGTGAACAAAACATATCGGTACGGCGCTTTTGGTTTTCAGGCGCACGATCGCAGTGATCCTTTCAAAGTTGAAGGCGTCGAAATAGAGAACATCAAGTAAGCCAGTGAACGGCTTTGCAATCCTCGGATTCGTTATGCAGTAGTCGGACCACGTACCTCAAGCTATAGGCCTATGATTAGCAATACCCTCAAAGTGTTTGGACTGATTCTTTCTGTGTGCGTACTTGCGCCCAGCCTGGTCCAGGCTCAAACCAATACTGGCAGAGTCACCGGAAGAGTAGTGATGGGGGACGGAAAAACACCGGTAGTAGACGCAGTAATAAAATGCCAGCAGAGTCCCAAAGGCCAAAGCGGAATTCCAACTAAAAGCGTTGAAGGCGGAACGTTCGAACTGATTCAAACGCCGCTGGAATGGGTCGCGGTGACGGCAAAGAAAAAGATTCGCGCGGACAATACTGTCCTTTATGGAGTGACGTCGGCCTATGCGCAGCAGGATCAGGCGAAACCAGCAGATCCGAGCCCAATACATCTGAAACAACAGAAAACTCATGCCGGTGTTCTGCGGCTACCAGGTGAGACCGTAATTGTTCTGGCCAGATATCAACTCGCGATGCCGCAATCGCCGTCGGGTTCCGAAGGCCAGAAAGATCGTACTGAAGCGCGCCTGGTCGCGGGAAAGATTGTCACGGCTGACAACAAGAATCCGGGCATGATTAAGATCGTAGTTGAAAGCGACGATACCGATGAAGTAGTGAGTGAGACCTACAGGAGTCTCAATGACGGCAGCGGGTTCGACGTCACCATCGAGAAGACAGGAGACTATCGGCTGGCGATTCTCGCGGACGGTTACTATCCCGCAAATTATCTGATCATCAAACAAGATCCGACTGTACAGCAATCCGGTAACACTCAGACCGTCGCTATCCCCTTGCTGGTTATCAAAAGCGATGGAGAACGCATTTCCGATCCGGCAGCGATAACCGTAACGCTGAAACCGATCAGCCAGGAGCAGCAGGAAAGCCTTGGCCAACTCATCAACAATACTGACGCAACACGGCGGACTGTCTTTTCACCGTTCCTGATGCAATCGCTGCCAGTGCCAGGACTTCGTTCATTCGATTTTTTTGCGCTGCTCGCTCCCGGCGTTTTTCCTGCACCGCAGACCGCGAATACTGCCGGACCTGGAGTAAGTCCCGGGGTTGGAACGGCGGGACAGTTCTCCGTCAACGGCATGCGCAGCCGCGAAAACAACTTCACGGTCGATGGCTCAGACAATAACGATGAAGACATCGGAGTTCGCCGGCAGGGGTTTATTGCGCTGGTCCCACAGTCAATCGAATCGTTACAAGAGTTTCAGATAATCACTTTGTTGGGCGATGCTCGATATGGCCGTAACGCCGGGGGACAGGTGAACGTGCTTACTAAAACCGGCAACGTAAACTTGCATGGCGCAGTCTACGGGTTCCTTGCCGATCGCAGATTGAACGCGCGTGATTTCTTCGACCCGCCGGCGCGCGCATCAAGTTTTACACTTACACGAACTACTGATAATTCACCGATCTTGTTAGATGGACAGCCGCTAGTGGTTGCCAATCCAGTGAGGGAGAACAATCCTTTCACTCGGACGCAGACGGGGGCCGCTATGGGCGGGCGTATCCCGGAACTGCGTAACACCTTCTTCTTTAGTTCGATAGAAAAACAGATCATTCATGCAACGAAGACGTCCCATTTCGCGGTTCCGACTGTGAGGCAGCGCGGAGTTTTCGACACTGGCGAAACCGGCTTGCAGCAGCCGAACCCGGCGCCGGTTATGTATCCAGCCTCTATTCCCGGAAACGCCATCTTTAGTCTCTATCCCTTCCCAAATAATCCGTCGGGTCCGTACGGTGAAAATACCTACACTGCTTTACTTCCCGCCGATGGTCATGGAATCCGTCTTTCCGCCAAGCTCGACCACCAGTTTAAGGGTAGCAACAAGCCGCGGGAGGGGCCGTGGTGGAAATCAATGTTGAGCTACAGATCGTATGGTGACCAACTTACGGGCCGTTACAATCTGACTGACGAGCGTAGCTATCTGCCAACAACCGGAGGAGCTCTGTTTTCTTCATTGAGACCGACGGTGCGCACGCAGAACCTCGCTTTCTTTTTGAATCGCATACTCTCTGCGTCGGCCGCCGATACGGTTCGTTTGTCCTTTGGTCGTACGAGGTTGTTCTTCGGTGAAGTACGTGATCCGTCAATGTTGGGATCGTCAGCCCTGCCTGGCCAAGGTTTCCTGCTCAATGCGCCATTGCTTTTGAACTTAACGTTGCCCGGCGCAGCCCACACAACTTACGTATCGGCGTCCAGCCCGCAGGGAATAGCGACGCTTAACTCGCTGGGCTATTCAGGAGTGACGCAAACTGAGCAGATTACTGGTCCAATTGGACAGATCATTGTTCCCGGCTTTAGTTCGATCGGCGTCGACACGGAGAACTTTCCCCAAGAGCGTGCAAACAACACCTTTCAGATTGCCGACACAATTACGTGGGTCCATGGGAAAAACGTTTTGACCTTCGGAACAGATATAAGGAAAACGCAAATCAACAGCACCCTTGATCGAAACTTCCGGCCGCAGGCTGTCTTCAATGGGTTACTCACTGCACCGTTTATGACGGTCGTTCGACCTGGTGGAGCATTCGAAACACCGGGCGTTGTTACAGCAACAACCCTGGCTGCGGCGGGAATTCCTACGGGAATGTTTCAGACGATAGCCGCAGATCCCAATTCGTCGCTCGGCATCAGGTTCACGCAGGTCAATCTTTTTCTGCAACACGAACGGCGCTTCCATTCGAATTTGCGGCTCAGTTGGGGAGTGCGTTATGAAGTCAACACTGTGCCCGACACTACCGGGCACCGCTTGGAAAACGCTTTCGATCCCGCAACTCTAAGGCAGCAAGCGCAGGAGGCTTTTAACTTCTGCAATGCCCCGCCGAATCCACGGTGTAACGACCTAATCGGCGCTGTGACGTCAGCCTTTCCCGCCAACTTCAAAGTTTCGTACGGCGCAGATCGAAACGATTTTGACGGCCGTTTCGGTTTCGCCTGGTCGCCTAATTGGTCGCCGACGAAAAACGGTAGGCTCGCCATCCGCGGTGGCGTCGGTACGTACGCAGGGCAGTTTCCGGGAATCGTTCTGGATCAATCGCGCAATGCTTTTTCAGCGTTTCTGCCGCTCAACTATGCAAACTTTTCACCGCGTTCGCCGACCGACAATCAAACCTTTCTGTTCAATCTCGCCAATCCGTCTGTGCAGCAGTTGTTGCTGACGATAAACCCGCAACTCCAGATCATTAAGCCTGGTACTCTGAATACGCATTCCAGCATTAACCCAATAGCGCTGCTCGTAAACTCACTATTCAACCTGAATAATCTCTCAATAACCTCAACCCCCTTGGGGCTCGACCTTGTATTGCCTCAAAAACAACTGAAAACGCCTAATTCACTGCATTACGGAATCACTTTAGAGTATCAACTCAAGAATGATTACCTCTTTTCGTTCGCGTATGTCGGAACGCGCGGAGTGAAGCTGCTGCGAGTGAGCACACCTGACCTGGGCGTGAATCGCAGCGGGCTCGATCCGTCTCTTGCAGTCACGCCATTGACTAATGCTGCGCCATTTCCTTTTTTCCAGGGCCGCGAATTGCCGGCGCAAGCCCAGGTCATCTCGGGCGCATTTACCATTGCGCGAACGTTCTTTGAAAGCAGTGCGACTTCCAACTACAACTCTTTTCAAATCGAAGCTCGCAAACGCTATAGCAAAAACTTTCAGTTCGGATCTGCTTTCAGTTATTCGCATGCGACCGATGAGGTCTCAGACTTCTTTGATACGGCTGGAGCATTCGCGTTACCGCAGAATAGCCTGCGAAGATCCGAAAAGGCATCGGCTAATTTTGACGCTCGTCTGCGCTTTGTAAATCATTTCGTTTTCGACTTGCCGCCCAAACTCCCGGTATTGGGAAACCTGCAACTTGCAGGAATCATCACTGCGCAAACGGGCCAACCCTTCACCGTCAACAGCGCAATTGACGTTAATCACGACGGTAATCTGACTGACCGCCTCAACACTACCGCGGGACTCATTCGCACCGGTGACCGGCGCGCTCCATTGCAAATCGAGCCCGGTACCAATCGCTTTAGCTTACTCGCACCAGATGGATTCGATGGCGCCATTGGCAGAAACACTTTTCGTGGCCCTGGAATATTCACCTGGGATCTTGCGATAATGAAGCCCCTACTGGTTTTCCGTAACTCCAAATTTGGCGAAAACCAGAAACTGCTCCTGCGTACGGACATCTTCAACCTTTTCAACCGCACTAACTTCGGCATACCCGTGCGCATTCTGGAAACGTCCGCTTTTGGCCGTTCAGTCAACACCATCACCCCTCCGAGAACGATCCAGCTATCACTAAAGTTAATGTTTTAAGAAAAAGGGTGGCCGCGTTGGGCCACCCTGACGAGTGCTGCGTGGGGGTGAGTAATTCTTTAGAACTCGCGAACGCCGGAAACGTTCGTGCCGGAAGCGAAACCGCGGGTCAGAGATTGCGAATCGTATTGAACATTGGAGTTGCCGCCGCCATTCGTATGGAATGTTGGCGACTGAAAGTCACCGGACGTCCGGCCGAACTTCGCGATCTGAATACCGCCAAGGATCTCGCCATTACCGCCGCCGTTACGAATTAACACGCCGTCTCCAAGCACGAGGATCGCGCCTTTGAAGTTCGTGTTGCCGCGCATAGTCAGCGTTCCCGTTACGACGAGAAATCCTGAGCCGTCCATCAACGTGCAATCACCGTCTACGAAGGTGAACATTGGAACGTTGAGTGAATCACTGATGGTCGTGGATGAACCTGGTCCCGGTTTGAAGTAGCGGCCTAGCGAATCCGCCTTTGTCTGCAACCTATTAAGATAGGCTCGCGCCTTGTCGGCGGTGTCGAGAAATGATGGTCTTTCGACAGTACCGGCGGCGTCCGCGTCATCCGTCAGCGTGCCAATCTCCGGATCGGCAACGGTATCGTGTTTCTTGATTCCCGCGTCTGCGTCGTCCTGATCGCAGGGGCTAACAGCAAACGTGGGCCGTTGTGGATCGACGCCAGAGTAGTCGGCGCCGGAGTACAATTTGCTGCCGCTGCTGCCGGTGTCGAGTGACAATGGTGAACAGTCGTCCGCACCGCGAAGAGTCACACCGGCGGGAGCAGTCATTTCAAGATTCTCGTGTTTGATCAGCAACTCCAAGCGTTTCTCCGCACCCTGCGGTCCAAATCCATATGACTTGATCAGCAGCTTGCGCGGATCGGGTGACGTCACGCGCACCGGAATCGACGTGGTGGTCGGCGAAGACGAATAGTTCAAGTCCAGCACCATGTTTCCACTCGGAAGGTTGAGTGCGAACGCCGTGCCGTCGGCTTTTACTGATGCGTTTCTGAACGTTACTTTCAAAGTAGACGCCGTGGTGTCGATTTCGCCTTCGAACGTTCCTTCGAGAGTAGTCGTTGCATCCCACGGTCTCGTCTGCGTGATGGTCAGTTCAAACGGTGTCCTGGGAATGACGACGTCCTGTTGTGTGCTCGTTGCGGGGCGTTCAATAACGAAGCTTCCTAAAGCTGAGTCGAGAGTTAGAGGAAACGTGTGTGGATCCGGGGTGAGTGTTGTGGATGCTTGTGCGTCGTAGCGAATGGTTACTTCATCGGCGCCGCCAACAGTTCCGAAAGTCCTTTGGGAAGGAGTTCCCGCTCCGCTGCCGTCGATCGTTCCGGAGGTTGAGAATTCAACGATGTGACTGTTGGGATCCATGTCCTCGACTGTTACGCGATATCCGCCGGTGATTGTGCCGATGGTCACCGGTACGAGGCTGCTTGGATCAAGACGATCGTTGTAAGGCAACCAGCCGGCGAGACGCAGCGCGCCATCATTACCTGGCCCGTTCGAAATCTGCGGAATGATAGCCGTGCGAAAGCTCATGCGATCGCTAGCTGTGACCAGTGGTTGAGTATTTCCGCGCAACACGTTAAGAGCTGACTGCATTCCCGATTCAGCAACGTAGAAAGCCTGCATCTCTGCTGTTGAACCGACAGAGTTGTTGGCGGACATCATTGTCGTCGTGATCAATGCACCGCCGGCTCCGAGAAGAAGGATTGAGACCAGCAACATCGTTACCAGCGCCGCGCCGCGTTCACCATGGCTTCTTGAATGGCGGCCGTTTGTGTTGTGTGGGGGATAGAGTTTCATTACCTGGGCCGGCTCCTTAGTAATCAATCGAGTTGCGCAAAACTACATCAGACGTGAGTTGAACTTGAGTTGGGGGCTGATAGCCATCAGTGGCCGGTGTGCCGACAGCCGGCAGTGTGACGCCGACTGCAATCACGATGAACTTCGCAGCGTCCGGCGACACGGGGTCTTTCGTAAGGCCGGCAGCGTTCTTAACGTCGGTGATGTCGCAAGCGCCACTGGCCGTGACCGTGGTGTCGTAAGTCACTTTCTCGTCGTAGTAACGGAAAATTAGTGAATCAACGCGATTGGCAAGGACCGTAGTCTGATTCGTGCCGTTTTTTTCGTAACGCACTATGTAGCGCTGGCCGCGGTCGGCATCGACATACATCAGGAACTTCACGTCCTCATCTGCGTCGGTGACGTCGCTGTCTTCGAAATATCCGTTGGCGGGATCGGGCATGCCGTTCAGGTTCGAGACTATGCGAATCGACTCGGTGTCACTGTCGCCCGCCACGATGCCGTTCTTGGAGATCGTCGGCAGGCCGCTGGGTAGTTTCAAGCCTGAGTTACTGATTTCGCGCGTCATGATGTTCAGCGCGCGTTGCACGTCGGCGATCGCGTCAGACTTTCGATCCTCGCGCGAGCGCATACGGAAGGAACTGGCGAGCAGCGAGCTGGCCAGCGCCATGATCGTGAGTGTGACAAGCATTGCCACGATCAGTTCGATCATGGAAAAGCCGCCTTCGTTTCTGTCAGTTCGGATGTGCATGTTCTGGACCTTGATTCTTATTGGACGGCAAAATTGCCGGGGGAGAGGGTGGAGCGCAGAGAGACGACAGTGACCGGCGTGCGCGTCCAAGTGGCGTGAGCGCCGCCGGCGGGTGTGACCGTGATTGAGATTCTCCTTAACTGCTTAGACGAACCATTGGCATTTGTTTCAGCGGTGATGGTCTTAACGACCGTGTAGGTGCGATCGGCGCTGCGGACTGTGGCGTTCGTCGTTCCCACGACCATCGTCGCGTCTTCAAAGCTGACGCTTCGCAACTGCTCCATCTGCTGTTGGGCCACGGCCATCGCCAATGCTCTTTCGTTTCCGCCGACGTTGTTCTGCATTGAGAAGACGAAGAGCGACGAGACCGCCAATCCGGCTACCATCATCACGACCATGGCGATACTGGTTTCAATCAGCGTGAAGCCGCGTTCGCTTTTCCTGTTTTTCATTTGCACTTTGGGTTTCATGCGACCTTTTGTTCTCTTTCTATAACGCTACGGTTACGAGGACGCTCTTCGATCCACAGCCGGCGGTAAAGGTCACAGAGTAAACACCGATGGCCTTCTTCGACTTGATCGTGAATGACGTAGAGCCGTGCGCAGCGACCGTTTGCGCCGCGTTTGGACTCACCTGTAAATCGGAACCTTTACTTGAAGTTGCTGAGATCGACACGCTGGTGTCGGAAGTGTGACTGACCTTAACGGTCGTCGTTGTTTCAAGTCCCATGATCACCGTCAAAGGATCTGTCGTGATCGTGCACGGTATAACCGGAGACGGGCTGGGACTCGGGTTTCCTCTTGGTGATGGACTCGGTGACGCCGATGCTACAGGACTCGCACTTGGCGAAGGTGACGCCGTCGGCAAACCACCGCCAATGTCCGGCAATGGCGACGGAGTCACATCCGGAACGACCGGCACAATCGGTGACGCTGTCGGACTCGCCGAAGGCGTGGTGCTTGACGCCGTCGGAACCGGAGTCGCGCCGGCGGCGAGATCCGCAACGTGGAGACTTACATTCGGTACGTTATCGTCGAAGACTGCACTGTCGATCGTGACGTCGCCGGAGCCGGTGATATCGACCGAGAGTGAATCGTCATTGCTAAGGAGGCGAACCGAGACTTGAGAATTCGGATAGTCGACGCCTTCGACGATATTCGTAGTGCGACCGCGCCAATCAAAAGCGAACGTTTCAACTCGTTCGAAAGAGATGCCGGACGG
>Ga0068861_100001584_pt1 | contig 14476 bp, 12 predicted proteins | sample KBSSwiS42_FD_66593 | JGI IMG/M metagenome (GOLD analysis project Ga0068861, IMG submission 66593) | Switchgrass rhizosphere microbial communities from Kellogg Biological Station, Michigan, USA - KBS Switchgrass S4-2 | ecosystem: Host-associated > Plants > Roots > Rhizosphere > Soil ...
TCATTCTTCAGCGTCTGCTCCAGAAACAACGCAATCATCACAAACAACTCGCCAGTAAATCGCGGCAAGTGCGGCAGGCGATTGACCCGTTTATCGGCACCAGTCCGGCGATACGCGCCTTGGCGGAACAAGCGAAGAAGATATTGTCGACCGAGTCTCCCGTGCTGATCCTTGGGGAAACCGGAACAGGCAAAGGCGTCCTGGCGCGTTGGTTACATGAGAACAGTCCGCGCGCTGAAGAAGCATTTGTCGATCTCAACTGCGCGGGTTTGTCGCGCGAGCTTCTTGAAACGGAACTGTTCGGTCACGAGAAGGGGGCGTTTACGAGCGCCATTGCCTCGAAGCAAGGACTGTTTGAGGTGGCCCATCGAGGCACGATCTTTTTGGACGAAGTCGGCGATGTCGATCTGCAAATCCAACCAAAGTTATTGAAGGTGCTCGAAGAGAAACGGTTTCGACGCGTGGGTGACGTTCGTGATCGACAGGTTGACGTGCGGCTCATCGCGGCCACGCATCAAGAGATGGGGCAACTGGTTCGTGAGCGGCGTTTTCGCGACGATCTCTATTTTCGCATCAGTACGATTCCTCTTTCTTTTCCGGCACTGCGAGAGCGAGTTGAAGACATCCCGACGATGGCCCAATACCTGCTCGACAAAGTGTCAGCCGACCTGGGCCGAGGAGAACTCCGGCTCGACGAAAGCTGCCTTCAGGCACTGAAGGCCTATTCATGGCCCGGCAACATCCGCGAGCTGCGAAACGTTATCGAACGTGCCGTGCTGTTGAGTGACCAAAAAACGATCACGATCAACGACCTTCACTTCGATGGCCATACGCAAATCGGTGCTCCATTTCTCGATTCACGACTCACCCTGCTCGAACTCGAAAAACAGCACATCGAGCGTGTGCTTCAGGAAGAGCGGGGCCGCGTCGAGAAGGCAGCGAAGCGGCTGGGCATCCCGCGCAGTTCGCTTTATCAGAAGATCAAGAAGCACCAGATCACGATGTCCAAAGTCTAGACGATGGGTCTGGATTTTAGACACGCCCTTTCCGCCACAGGACCGTCTGGTCCAATTTCACCGAAAGAAACGCGTCGTTCTCAGCGACGGAAGCGTGTCCAAGTGTTGGCGCAAGTTTTGCTTAGAGCCGGGCACGTGCCTATGTGAAATGACTCTCGTCCCGACCGAGAGTTTGTCTGGCTGGTTATCTGAGCGCGCACTTGCCCCGTTCTGCTCTTATATCCAAGTCTCAGAATGGATCTTTCTCCGAAGATCTTGAAACGAGATACTTTCTCGTACCCGGTACAAGAAGTGACCTCTATCTATACAGGAAAAAGGAGCTTTGCAATGCCCTACCATGGGTCTCTCAAACGGCTAATCTTAGTGCTGGCGGTTTTTGGCATCGTCAGCCTGGCAGGTGGAGTCGCTAAAGCCGATATTGTTGTCGTAACCGGCGTCAACAACCAAGGCACCGACAACGTCCTGCTTAACCCGGCAACAAACGTCACTACTGTCACTGGCGTTGTCGGTCAGAACGCTCTGGTAGTCAACTTTACGTCTACGAGCGGTAGCGGATTGTTGAATGCCAACCCGTCTGGTCAGGCAACGGTTAGCGGCGGCACTGGCAATACCAGTCTGACGCAACTGACTTTCGGTTTCTCTGGCGGTGACACGTTCACTCGGGCCGTCTTCAATATAAACGCCTCGGTGGGCGGCTCGGTGCTGATTCACGTTGAAGGCATCAATATCACGGGCGGATTCTTCGAAGACGACTTCGTCGTTGATGCTAACGGCCAGAATTTCTTCACCGTAGACGCCATTAACGGGCAGGCGATGACTTCCATCAGCTTAACCGCGATTAACGGCGCCGTCTTTTCGGATGTCAGACAAGTCCGACTCGGAGGAGGCCAAATACAGAATATTCCAGAACCAACCAGTATGTTGCTGCTGGGTTCGGGGCTACTCGGAGTCGCGGCTGGGTTGCGCAGACGATTTCGAAAGTAAATTGGAAACAGACTGCTTTTACGACTGTTCCTGATTTACTGAATCACACATGTGTTTCCACACCTGTATTGCCCGCAGGTGTGGAAACACCAACCGTCAACCGGGTGCCTTGGATCCAAGCGATAAGATCGCTTGTTGACCGTAGTGCGAGCGGCCATTTTGGTAATGAGGGGACGGACAATCCATTGAACCTCGTTCCCGTGGATTGATTGGAGACTATTTCTGAATGTACGCGAAACCAATGATTCTTCCCCTTGACGGAAACGGTCAGATCTACGCCCTGCAGGATGAAAAGGGGAACACGATCGGAACCGGTACACGAGAGGTTTGCGAAGTTTTGCTTTACATTATTACTAAGCCGGCCTCGCCCAGTATTTCCGGAAGGATTAACGTCCCCGGACCCCAGCGGCCCAATATCCGGGCTGCTATTGGAATTTAAGTTTCGATCGCACGGCGACTGGGTCTCGCCTCGGCAGCACGACCCGTCCCCGTCCGGCCTCATCGTTGTCGGTGCGGAGAAGTAGCGATGAGTTCACTCGAAACTTAAAACGCGCACCTCGCGTGGGACCTCGCTCGAGTGCGTTAAACTTATCGTACTAGATCTCGCGGTAATCAGACTTCTCCGGAACGCCTTGGCATATTGCTCCGTTGTTTGTTTGGCTGCAAGCCAAGGTAAAACTGTGGACTTGTTTGCACATTCGTGTGTGCCGTGAAGCAGAATCGATTTGGAACCCTTAAAAAAGTCTCTGGTAAGTTGAGACGAATGTGGCTCGCACGGGACGACAGTTCTTCCCGAGAAGAACCAATGCCTCGCCTGTTGGTCGTCGACGATGAGGAAGCAATCTGCTTCTCGATGAGTGAGTATTTCTCCTTACACGGCTACAAGGTAGACACAGCTCGCGAGATGGAAGAAGCAGAGAAGCTGCTCGGCGCCGCAGAGTACAAGGTCGTCATTCAGGACTTGCGACTGACTTTGACCAGCAACTCAGACGGCCTCGAGATGATCAGGACGATCAGGGAACACAATCCGCAAACACGAATAATTGTTTTGACAGCGTATGGGTCGGCTGAAGTAGAGGATGAAGCCAGGCGTTGTGGCGCGGATGCGTTTTTGCGAAAGCCGAAGCCGTTGTCGCAGGTGGCCCAAGTGGTCCAGGGGCTGATTGAATCACCGCCGAGAGAATCTTCCATTCGACAGGCCGCCCGGCCTGCGTGATACCCGGCTAATGAAAATCGTGAGAAGGCGCCGCCGCCACTTTGAACGAAAGTGGTTTGATGCGGCTTGCTTTCACTGAAACGACGTTATCCTGGTTCTGTAATAACCCTTCGATTAAAAGAAAGGGATGACTCACCAATTCTTGCCGGTAGCGATCGAAAAGTTGCGGGGTAACGATGATGTTGCTCACGCCTGTTTCGTCTTCCAGAGTGAGGAAGACAAATCCTTTGGCGGTACCAGGACGTTGGCGAACAATTACCCAACCAGCCACGCGAACAAAATTACCGTCACGCAACTCGCGAATATCGATCGCACGCAGGGCTTTCAGGCGGTTCAATTTCTGCCGGTGATAGGCGACCGGGTGTTTTCCAATCGTCAGTCCCGTGCCGCGAAAATCAGCATCCACGCGCTCGGTTAGCGTCATCGACTCGAGTGGTGAATGGCCGTCGTTCTCCAGCAGTTGTTCATAAAGTTTGCCGGGGGTGCGCACGACTCGTTCCACTTGCCATAACGCATCACGCCGGTTGAAGGAAGGTTTTTGCACAAAATTCAAAGCGCCGACTGCGGCGAGTTTTCGCAATTCATCTTTGCGCAGTTCAGGGACGCGATTGCGCAGGTCGTCAATGCCGGTAAAGGAACTGACGGCTCGTTCACGTTCGATGGCGCGGCCGGACTGCTCGCTAAGTCCTTTGACATATTTAAGACCGAGACGTAGAGCGAGATTCGGAGAGGGGGAGACAGACGGATTCGGAGACGGGCCAACTCCCCATGTCACCCGATCCCCTGTTTCCGCTTTCTTCCCCTCTCCCAATCTCGTTCCCACGTTTTCGATCGTGCACAACCAATCGGAGCAGGTGAGATCGACCGGCAGCACCTTCAATCCGTGACGTTGCGCGTCTTTAATAATCGTGAATGGTTGATAAAAACCCATCGGCTGATTGTTGAGAACTGCCGCTGTGAACGCCGCGAGGTAGTTACATTTCAGATAAGCACTCGCATAGGCCAGCAGCGCAAAACTCGCGGCGTGCGATTCCGGAAAACCGTAAAGCGCAAACGAGCTGATAGCCTGCACGATCTCTTCTTGAGTTTGTCCGACAATCCCGTTTCGCTTGAGCCCAGCCCGAAGTTTTACTTCGATAACTTTCATTCGTGCTTCCGAACGTTTGAACCCGAAAGCGCGGCGCAACTCTTCCGCCTCGCCGCCGGAGAATCCCGCGCACACCATCGCCATTCGCAGTAGCTGCTCCTGAAACAACGGCACGCCGAGTGTTCGTTTTAAGACTGGTTCGAGCGCCGGGTGCGCATAAGTCACCTCTTCTCTGCCCTGCCGGCGCTTGAGGTACGGATGGACCATGTTACCGACGATCGGTCCTGGACGAATAATCGCCACCTGGACCACGATGTCATAGAACTTTTCCGGCCGTAGTCGCGGCAGACAGGACATCTGCGCGCGGCTTTCCACCTGAAACATCCCGATCGTATCGGCATTTTGCAGCGCAGCGTAAACTGCCGGGTCGTCCGGCGGCAGATGCGCCAGATCAACTTCTTCGCCGTGAGCGTCGCGAATGAGTTTGATCGAGTCTTCCATCACCGCCATCATTCCCAACCCCAACAGATCTACTTTGATCAGTCCCAGATCTGCACAATCTTCTTTGTCCCATTGCACTACAACGCGGCCGGGCATCGTGGCCGGCTCGAGCGGCACGATCGTGTCAAGTTGTCCCTGACAAATGACCATACCTCCGGAGTGCTGTCCCAGATGGCGGGGTAAATCCTGGACCATTTGATAAAGCTGGAAGAACTTTCGGATGCGCGGATTATTCAAGTCCAAGCCGGCATCACGAAACTGCCGTTCGCTGGAATCGTTTGGATCTTTCCATTCCCACGTATGGACCAGTCCGGCAAGCCGCGACAGCGTGTCGTCATCAAAGTCGAGCGCTTTCCCGACTTCGCGCGCTGCTGAACGTCCGCGATAAGTGATGACGTTTGCGGTCATCGCCGCTCCCAGTTTTCCGTAGCGCTGATAGACGTACTGAATCGCCTTCTCGCGTTGGTCGCCACTCGGCAGATCGAGATCGATGTCCGGCCATTCGCCTCGCTCCTCGGAAAGGAAACGTTCAAACAACAGATCCATGCCGATCGGATCGATTGCCGTGATTCCCAACGAATAACAGACAGCGCTATTAGCGGCCGAGCCACGTCCCTGAATCAAAATTCCTTCGCGGCGACAAAACTCGACGATGTCCCAAACAATCAGAAAGTAGCCTTCCAGCTTGAGCTTCTCGATTAGTTTCAACTCGCGTTCGAGTTGGCCGCGCGCCTGCTCGTAGGTCGGCGCTCCGTTCATGCCGGTATAACGGCGGCGCGCACCTTCTTCCGTTCTTTTGCGCAGGAAGGACGTCATCGTCTCGCCCGCCGGCACGGGATAACGGGGGAACTCGTAACCGAGATCTTCGAGCGTGAACTTCAGTCGCGACGAAAGTTCGACGGTGTTCGCAATAGCCTCCGGCAGATCTGCAAAGAGTCTCGCCATCACTTCAGCAGACTTCAGGTATCGTTCCGAGTTATGGGCCAGCAGACGCCCGGCAGTCTCGAGACGTACATGGTTGCGAATGCACGTAAAAACATCGGCGACCTCACGACGGCCGGGCGTCGCATGACAAACGCCGTTCGTAGCCAGCAACGGCAAACGATGGCGCCGCGCGAGCTCGATAACCGCCTGGTTCCGCGCTTCCTCGTCTCGATCAAAGTGGCGCTGCAGCTCCGCGTAGACGTGCTTCTTGCCGAACACGTCCAACAACCAGGCAACAGTTCGATCAGCTTCTTTGGCACTGTTCGGGTCCGGTGCTGTGATCATGTGCAGTGGTCCATCATCAGTGCCGGTCAAACAGATCAAACCTTTGCCATGTGCGGCCAGCTCTTCCCTGGTCACGGCACATTCACCCGGTTTTGCATGTTTCGGCACGCGCATTTTCATCAGCGTGATTAAACGGCAGAGATTCTGGTAACCCAGCCGGGTCCTGACTAAAACGGGAATTGAGACGACGCCCGTTTGCGAATTGGGAGATCTGACACTGATTTCCGCGCCGATGTGAGCTTTGAGTCCGTTCTTTTTCGCAGACAGATGGAAACGCGGAGCTCCGTAAACGCCGTCGCGATCGAGCAGGGCCATCGCCGGCATGTCCAGGGACAGACCAGTGGCAATCAACTCTTCAGGCACCGAAGCGCCCTCCAAAAAGCTGAAAGCCGAACGCGCATGTAACTCAACGTAAGACATGACGATTTTTAGTCACTGATCACACGGCTTGAGGTTAGTACCGGCAGCGGTAGCGACCGGGTTGGTTCGCCTGATCATCCGACCGGTTGAGTTTTAAGACCGTGTTCCGACCTACGAACACGAACCCTGATCGCCACCGCTCCCGGTACTAACTGCAATCCGTGGTTTTAATCGTAGTTTCCTGCCACAAACCACATCTCACTATTCAATTTCCGATAGATGCGATAAAGCCCCGGCGGCTCATCACTCAGCTTCTTACTCGAAGCCAGCGCCACGTCCCATTCGTCTCGCGCCCAGCGATCTTCGCGCCACCAATCGCCGGTAGTCCTCCATGGACCGGCGAGCTGGACCACCTTGCCGTAAACGCTCCGCTGTTTTCCCCAGGCGCTGATCTGCGCCGGACAACCTTGTTCGGTCTCAACCACAGCCCGCAAAGCAGGACGAAACATACGCAGTCCAAGGCATTGACGATTTTTAATTGCCGATTTCCGAATGCTCTTTTTTGAAGGCAATACAAATCGCTTCATGGTGAACGCATCCGGACGATGCGTATCGACCAATGACGGAGAGCCAAGGTTTTCTTCGCCCACGAGCTTTGCCAGCCGCGCCAGCGTAAGCTCCAACTTGTCAGGCGCAGGCGCCAAGGGCACAAACAATCCGCTTTGCAACACACGCGGTTTAACTGGTTCACACTTGATCGAGACTGCACGTACAGCGGCCGCGGGTGGATGCATCTCCGTGTCGAGCAACAACAATTTCAAAAACACCTTGTGGTCGCGCATTGGATACGGCAAAGACAAACGGCGCTCATGTGTCGTCTGATTTTCCAGTTGCAACTCCACCAGCAATTCATTAGTGCCCAGCGCGTAAGCGTTCAAAGCTGCGCAGAGTTGATGCAACAAACGCGCGAAGATGAATGAGAGCGGCTCGAGTTCGGTGATCGGATGTTCGAGTTCTAAAGAGTTTGCAAACACGGGAGCGGGCTGCTTGATCTTTAAGTGCCTTTCAGTTTTTCCCGCTGCGAGTTGCTGTAAGCGGATGCCCTCCTGGCCCAAACGTTCGGAGACACCGGCGACAGGCAATGACGCAAAATCGCGGAAACTACGAATGCCCCACAACCGCAGTGTCTCGAAGATCTCTGCTGCGGTTTGCTCGTCCACCTTCACCAGTGAATAATCCAGATGGGTGACGGGAAACTCGCCGACGCACGTCAGTTCTTCGCCCGGAGACACGAACGTAATTCCCTGCAAACGTGTCGCGGCGTGAATAGCCGCATCCGGGTTCGCGGCGATCGCCACGTTGACGATCGACTCCAAACCACCGCTGGTCCTGGATTGTTTCGCACGGCGAGCCACTTCCTGCGCCAACTGATAAGCCGAACCAAACAACAACTCACACCCATCAACGTCAATCACGACTGTGCCGGCTTTGGTCTCCTCAACAAGCGGCGAAAACGCGTATGCAAAATCCGTCAGGGACAGATCCGCCGGGAGCTTCTCGCTGTAAATACAGGCAAACATAATCGTGGATTTACCTATGCAATGGCCCGAGCTCTAAATTGACTTTCGTTCAAGGTCGGCCAGAGGGGGCGGCAACGATTAACGTTGATCGAATTGAAACGCAAAAGATTTCCATAAGAGATACTCGCTTGTGACCACTCAGCATGCCCGTGTAACTCAAGCGTAAGCGCAGCGCACGAACGCGTACACGCTTCCTCCGAGATCACCACGACCGCCGTGGGTCTGTTTTCGACAGTGCGCCGGAAGCGATACCACCAGGAACTAATGATCCGGCGCACGTCTTTTCCGGCTACATCACCGAGATCGAGGATTACCAGACCAAATCCGCCGGCATGCAGCAACAGATCTGTGGCCTTGAAAGCATCTTCGAGATTGGCGGCACAACGGATCCACAACAATCGCTCGAAATCGATCCCTGACGTTGCCGCGGCTGCCGGCGTAAACACATCGTTTGTATCCACCAGCGCACAGATCTCGTCGTGCGTCGTCGCATACCGCAGCAGGGAGTACATCAAGCTCGTGCGGCCCGACGATCTTGGCCCAAAAATTTCCGTGATTGCGCCGCGAGGAATACCGCCGGTTGAAGCATCTACTTCGACGATTCCGGTAGAGAGAGTTTCGGCTGCAACTTTCTCATGGATTTTGAAAGCATCGCCAAAACGAGCGGCAATGTCTGATTCGATCTCAACTTTTGATAATGCACTTCTCATGGTTATATGTAACGCATGGCCACACGCAAAACTTCTGACAGCGCAGCAAACGATCTCATTCCGCCGCGGCCAACTTTGACCTCGCTAAAAAACGCCGCCGCTGACTGCAGGGCCTGCGATCTTTGGGAGAAAGGAACGCAAACCGTTTTCGGAGAAGGGGGCCGTCGAGCACGAGTAATGTTTGTCGGTGAACAACCTGGCAACGAAGAAGACCTCTCCGGCAAACCTTTCGTTGGCCCGGCGGGACGTCTGTTTGACAGTGCGCTGGATGAGGCAGGCATCGATCGCAAACAGACTTACGTCACCAATGTTGTCAAACATTTCAAATGGGAGCCGCGCGGCAAACGCCGCATCCACAAGAAACCCAACGCCACCGAGATCGCTGCCTGCCGTCCCTGGCTGCAAGCGGAGATCGCACTCGTTAAACCTGACGTGATCGTGGCTCTCGGGGCTACCGCTGCTCAATCTCTTATTGGTCCACAGTTTCGCGTTACCAAACAACGCGGCGAATTTATTGAATCAATCCTGGCGCCCTACGTGATGGCTACCGTTCATCCCTCCTCCATTCTTCGCGCGCCGGATGATGAAACCCGGCAACTCGAGTATCGACGTTTCATTGACGACCTGAAAAAACTAGCCCGCGTAATCAAGTAACTCCGTCTCCTGGCACACCGTGGATTTAGCCCGGTGAGTGGTTCAAGTGGCCACCATCCGGAACCGTCCGACTGACCCCGGATGACGTGAGGCGGCGCAACAATGATCACCGGGCTAAAGCCACGGTGCAAAAGAAAACTCTTGACGTCGCATCGCATTTGTTCGAGAATGTTCGCACGATTTTCGGTTGTCAACTGAAAATTTATTTTCGGGCCCGTGACTTAAAGCCCCAAAGGAGACGGAGTATGCCCATAACTGCTAAACAGCGCAGAGTTTATGAATTCATCAAAGGTTATATCGGATCGAACGAAGAGCCGCCCACGATCGCTGAGATAGGCAGGCATTTTCAGATTAGTTCATCGGCGAGTGTTCACGGAATTTTGTCAGCTTTGGAACGTGAGGGGCTGATAAAACGAACGCCAAATATCAGCCGCGGCATCGAGATCGTCAAACAAACGGCGAACGGCGACGAAGACCGCGGCGAGATCCCGTTGCTGGGCACCGTAGCGGCCGGTCAGCCGATTGAAGCGATTCTCAGCCACGACACGCTCTCGGTGCCGACAGACATGCAAGGACATGGACGTACGTTCGCTTTGCGTGTGCGCGGCGATTCGATGATTGATGAGAACATTCAGGATGGTGACTTCATTGTCGTTACTTCACAAAAAACCGCCGACAACGGTCAGGTGGTCGTCGCGCTCATCGATGGGAACTATGCGACGGTGAAGAAATTCTATCGCGAACCTGATTTCATTCGACTCGAGCCGGCGAATCCGCAGTTCAAACCAATCTTCATCAAGACGCCGGAACGCATCCAGATTCAGGGTGTGGTAACCGGATTAATCAGGAAGTACGTTTCGCAACAAGCGCTATCTGAACTTACACACTAACGTAACACCGGGCTTGATCTCATCCGGCACCTTTGTAAGACTTAACGGCAATGGCAAAAAACTCCCACATCGAATGGACTCATCACACGTTCAATCCCTGGTGGGGATGTATCAAGGTTTCTTCAGCTTGCGACAATTGCTACGCCGAACTATGGGCCAAACGGATGGGCCACCAACTATGGGGACGTCATTCATCACGACGTTTCTTTGGTGAAGCACATTGGCGTGAACCTCTTATTTGGAACGAGGAAGCGCGAATAGCCGGCCATCGTGAACGGGTGTTCTGTGCCAGCATGGCGGACGTTTTTGAACGGCGGGCCGAGTTAAATTCCGAACGATCAAAACTCTGGGAGCTCATTGAAAATACTCCCAATCTTGATTGGCTTCTACTGACCAAGCGGCCTCAAAATATACAAAAGATCGTACCGTGGCGATGTGATTGGCCTGCGAATATCTGGTTAGGCACTACTGTTGAGTCTCAGAAACTGGCTGACAAGCGGTTGCCTTTCTTGCTGAATATCCCAGCGGCTGTTCGTTTTCTGTCGTGCGAGCCCCTTCTTGGTCCACTCAACCTATCGGAGTGGTTTAGGAAAGAAGGGTTTCATCCAATCGATTGGATAATCGCCGGCGGAGAGAGTGGCCCGGGTTCCAGACCCATGCATCCCGATTGGGTGCGAAGTCTGTTAACTCAATGTCAGGCTTATAGCGTTGCTTTTCACTTCAAACAATGGGGCCATTGGGTTCCGGCGGAGATCATCGATGGCAATTTACCAATTAAAGTTGTTGAGTTCGCCAATGAGCGCTCAGTAGAAATGGTGCGTCTCAGCAAAAAACTCGCCGGTAGGTTGCTCGAAGGAACCACTTGGGACGAAGTACCCCTCACACGTCCTGCGCATGCCTAAAGTTGACCTCACAAACTATCTAGACCGCGAACAGGCGTACGTTAAGCATTACTTGCTGCAAGAGTATCTACCTGAGCTCACCTATCGAGTGGGTCGGAATTGGAATGCGATAGCCTACGTTGATGGCTTTGCAGGACCATGGCAAACAAAGGATCCTAACTATGCTGATTCTTCGTTTGGTGTCGCGATTCGCGCCCTTGAAGAGGGCCAACGCGGTCTTCTAGATGCACATAACCGTCACGTCCACATGAATAGTGTTCTCGTCGAAGCGGAACAAGATGCCTACTCTCGCTTGAAGAAGTTCGCTGACACACAAACCAATGCGAGTTTTGAAGTTCACGCTGTTCATGGAGAGTTCGTTGAAAGCATTCCTAGGATTGAGGAGCTCATAAATGCTTCCGACTTCAATACTTTCAAATTTGTCCTTCTTGACCCGACAGGGTGGGCTCAAATTCCAATGCGTCGGTTACAGCCCTTTTTCGATAATCGTAGTTGCGAAGTACTCATCAACTTGATGACTGGTCATATTGTTCGCTTTCTTAATGAGGCTGATCGAGCTGAGAGTTACCGCGACCTATTTGGTCGAAACGAGGTATTGGACATTTTGAAGCAAACACCTCCAGAAGAACGGACGGAAGTGGCTGTACAGGAGTATTGCAATAGTCTCAGGTTGCTCTGCCGTTTCAAGTTCGTTTCTGCTGCGGTAATCCTAAAACCTTCAGAAGAGAGAATTAGTTATTTTCTCGTTTACGCAACTAATCACCCGCGAGGTGTAGAAGTCTTCAAAGCAGCGGAATTAAAAGCTGCGCGCATTCAAGATGAGGTCAGGCACGAGGCTCGCATTAGAAAAACACGTCAACCCACTCTTCTTTTCGACGATGCTCCGCCAAGCTCCCGCCTCTCAACGAACATCAGAATGCGATATGCTGACAAGGCCAAAAACCGCGTCCTAGAGATGCTTTCTTCGCACCCGATAAAAACAACGTTGCTCTACGAAAATCTGTTATGCGAGGCGATGGCTTTTCCACTTGTTGCACCTCGTGATCTTGTTGGCTGGCTGCGAGCCTTAGAGCCGGATGTAGAAATGCGCTTGACCGGCACGGGGCGACGTAGACCAGTTCCACGGCAGGGCGACGAGTTAGTTGTCCTAAATCCTGAAGGCTTGCGTCAAACCGGTAAAGCTAGGCTAGAGAAAGCCTAAATTGAACCCCATAGATCTAGATGTAAGTTCGCTTCCGCACCACAATCGAACCGATGCCAATCACAATCATGGCGCCCCCGGCGATCGTGCGCCAGTCAAGTTTCTCACGCAACACCACCATGCCGAGCAACACTGCAACGACTGGCGTGACCAGTGAGATCAACATCGTTTTTGTCACGTCCATGTGATGTACGAGCCAGTAGTAAAGCAGAAACGCGATCACTGATCCCACGATTGCCAGATAAAACAGCGATACCAGGGCCAACGGCGTCCAGCGATAGTGAATAGGATTCCCCTCGAGCGGAATACCGATAAGCAAGAGCGGAATTAAACCAAAGAACATCTGACCGGCGGCGAGTACTGCCGGCGTCAGATCCTTGCCGTACGCCTTTATCAAAACATTTGAATACGCGACGCAGATCGAACTGAACACCACACCAACGCACCCGCCGAGAGCCAGCCCACCCGCGATCGAAAGTTGATTCGAAAAAACTACGCCGACGCCAAACACACCCATCACGACGCCGATCATCTTCGGCCAGGTCATGCGCTCTGAGGGCAAGTGAAGATGCGCAATTACTAAACCAAAAGCCGGCGTTGTAGCCTGCAAGAGCGCAGCTAATCCGGAGGAGATGTGTTGTTCCGCCCAGAAAATCAGGCCGTAGTTAATGGTGAACGACAGTACGCCGCTTACGGCCAGCAACAACCAGTCGCGACGCTGCACCGGGAGCTGAATTCCACGGGCGCGAATCAAGCCATAGATAATTGCGCAGGCGATAACGAACCTGATGCCGGCAAAGCTGAACGGCGGCAGATCGGCGAGACCGAGTTTTATGAACAACCAGGTCGATCCCCAGATGCCGCAGAGTAGAAGCCAAACGAGACGTGCTTTCATTTAACGTAAAGCCGCGCAGCAGTGAAACGAGTTATTCACATGCTGCGCGGTGTGATCGACCCTGAAAACGAAACTTACGGCTTGGGAGTTGCCGGTTTGATGATCGCGAAGACCGCGGAGGCAGGATCGCGCAAAATTGCGAAACGGCCGATGTCCGGAATGTCTTGTGCGGGCATCATGACACCGCCACCGAGCTGCGTGACCTGTTCTACAGTGGCGTCGCAGTCGCTTACGGCGAAGTAGACCAGCCAGTGTGGCGGTACTGGCCCCATCTCAGGAGTGATTTTGTACATTCCGCCGACGCCTTGATCGCCATTCTTGAAGATGGTGTAGTCCATAGGGCCAGGAAACTTTTCCGTGCCCCAACCAAAAAGTGTCGAATAGAAGTCTCCGGCTTTCTGAGTATCGGTCGTACCGAGTTCATTCCAACAAAACGATCCAGTTTCTCCGTGGACGCCGGCTCCTGGAGTTTCGTTTGGCTGCCAGATTGCGAACGTGGCACCAGTTGGATCCTGAATTACAGACATACGGCCGGCTGTCATTACATCAAAAGGTCCATTCATGACGCTCCCGCCGGCCGATTTTGCCTGAGCGGTGGCATCGTCGGCGCTGGCGACAGAAATGTAACTGAGCCAGTGCGGCGGGACTCCTTGTGAGAGCATGTCGGGCGGCATCTCGTAAAGACCACCGACGTCTTTACCGTTCAGTTTAATCATGGTGTAGACACCACTTGGTCCCATCGGGCTGTCGTGATAGTCCCAACCAAACAATTCTTTGTAAAAACCTTTTGCGGCGCCTGCATTGGTGGTTCCAAGCTCTACCCAGCAGAACGTGCCTGGTTTGTATTCGGGGAGTTCTTGCATTCGCGCTTCTGTCATTAGATCAGATCCTCCTCAGCAATTCATTATTCAGTTTTGGGTGGAGGAGTAGAGTAGCAGGAAAAAGCGGCGCAGTAAAAAACGAAATGCGCTACCTCCAGCAAGCTGAAAGCAGCGCAATCCGTTGTTCCTATAGTCAGCCGAAGCTTTCTATAGGATGGTAACTAGAGCATGTACACGCTCAGGTTACCGATTTTGTATCCCGATGATTAACTGGCGGTCAGTCAAATCTCCGGTCAGCACTCGAAAAGTTTTCACAATTCTCACATTCTTGCGAATGTGGTGCCGTTAGGTTTTTGTTGTGGTGGCTTTTCCTCCACCGCCGATTACGCT
>Ga0068861_100001587_pt1 | contig 14466 bp, 6 predicted proteins | sample KBSSwiS42_FD_66593 | JGI IMG/M metagenome (GOLD analysis project Ga0068861, IMG submission 66593) | Switchgrass rhizosphere microbial communities from Kellogg Biological Station, Michigan, USA - KBS Switchgrass S4-2 | ecosystem: Host-associated > Plants > Roots > Rhizosphere > Soil ...
ACGTTCGATGCGCAAAAGCTGCGCGCGCGGCTCGCGATGGATGACCGCTTCGATGCGATCGGGGAGCTCGTCCAGGTAGTTGATTTCGCCGGACACGGCCGCCACCCCCAGCACCGCGCGCTGCCATAGATCCTGGCCATCCACTTCCGCCACCGCCACGTTCAAGTTGGCCAGCTTGGCCTTGAGGCTCTGCACGACGGAGCGCTTGGCCTTCAAGGAATTCGAGGCCGGAATGAAGAGTTCGATGCGATACGCACCGACGTACACCTCAGGTCTCCTCACTCCCGGACGTAAGAACCGCTAGATTCTGCGCGCCACCAGCTCGATGATGAAGGTTTCGATGATGTCGCTCTCGTGCACGTCATCGTGACCCTCGAGCCCGATACCACATTCGAAGCCTTGCGCCACTTCCTTCACGTCGTCCTTGAAACGCCGGAGGCTTCCGATCTTGCCCGTCCAGACGACCTTGCCTTCGCGCAAGAGCCGCGCCTGATGCGTGCGCGCGATCGGGCCTTCGAGCACGTAACAGCCAGCGATGGCGCCGGACTTCGAGGTGCGGAACACCTGGCGCACTTCCGCCTTGCCCTTCACGCGTTCCACTTCTTCCGGCTTCAACAGACCGGAGAGCGCGCTCTTCACGTCTTCCACCGCTTCGTAAATGATGTTGTAGGTGCGGATGTCCACCTGGCTCTGCCGCGCTTGTTCCGCGGCGCGCGAGCCTACGGTCACCCCGAACCCGATGATGACCGCGCTCGACGCATCGGCCAGAAGCACGTCGGATTCGTTGACCGGGCCCACGCCGGAGTGAATGACCCGGCAACTCACTTCTTCCGTGCCGAGGCTCCCCAGTTGTTCGCGGAGCACTTCCACCGAGCCACCCACGTCGCCCTTGATGATGAGACGCAGCTCGCGGACTTCGCCGCGCTCCTTCATGCCGAAGAAGTCGGTCAGCGTGACCTGCTTCCGTTCGCGATGCTCGATCTCGCGCGCCACGAGTTGGCGTTGCGTGCTGAGCTGGCGCGCCTTGGCTTCAGACTCCATGACCTGGAAGAGATCGCCGGCGGCCGGGCTGTCCGAGAATCCAGTGACTTCGACCGGAACCGAAGGCCCGGCTTTCTTCACCCGCTTGCCGCGCTCGTTGGAAAGGGAACGCACCTTGCCGTACACCTTGCCGCACAAAAACGGATCGCCCACTTCGAGAATTCCGCGTTGCAAGAGCACGGTGGCCACGCGGCCGCGTCCTTGCTCGATCTTGGATTCGATGACTACACCGCGCGCGGCCTTCTTGACGTTGGCGGTGAGCTCGAGAATGTCGGCCTGAAGAAGAATGATTTCGAGGAGCTCGTCTATGCCCTTCCCCTGCTTGGCCGAGATCTCGACCGCAGGAACTTTTCCACCGTATTCCTCGATCAGGGCATTGTGGCTGGCGAGATCTTGTTTCACCCGGAGAACGTTGGCCTCGGGCTTGTCGATCTTGTTGATGGCGACGATGACCGGTACTTCGGCCGCGCGCGCGTGGTCGAGCGCCTCGATCGTCTGGGGCATGACGCGATCGTCGGCCGCCACCACCAGCACCACGATGTCGGTGACTTGGGCGCCACGGGCCCGCATGGCGGTGAACGCTTCGTGGCCCGGCGTATCGAGGAACGTCACTTCGCGCCCGTTCGGGAGCTTCACTTCGTACGCACCGATGTGCTGCGTGATCCCGCCTTTTTCACCGGCGACGACGTTGGCCTTCCGGATGTAGTCCAATAGCGATGTCTTGCCGTGATCGACGTGACCCATGACCGTGACCACGGGAGCCCGCGGCTTCATGTCTTCGGCGCGATCCACGTCCTCTTCAGGGTCGGCTTCTTCTTCGCCGAACTCGCTCACGAAACGCACGGCGTGGCCGTACTCCAGCGCCAAGAGCTCGATCGTGTCCTTGTCCAGGCGATGGTTGACGGTGACCATCTTCCCCAAGCCCATGAGCTTGGTGATGATCTCGGCCGGGCGGAGATTCAGGATCTCGGCCAGCTCGGTCACGCTGGACATCTCGGGAATCTTGATCTCCTCGCCGCGCTCCTCGACCGCGACACCGGCATTGCCGCTCGCCGCAACAGGATGGTTGGGCTCGTTGGTGAGACGTTTTTTGTAGCGCTTGGACTTGGCGCCTTCGAGGTTGGCAAGCGTCTTCTTGACGCTGTCACGCACGGTCTTGTCGTCCACGGGTCCACGGCGGCGCTGCACCTTGGGTTGCGGCGGTCCGGGAGGGGGAGCCGGGCGGCGTGGCGCAGCCGGAGGCACTTCAACCAATTCGGGCTCTTTTTCCTTACGCACTTGCGGCGGAGCCGGCGCGGGCGCCATTCCGGAAGGCGGCGGAGGAGCAGTGGCAACCGGAGGCGGCGGAGCGGCGCGGCGCACGGCCTCCCGCTCCAGCGCGGCTTTGGCTTCTTGCTTGCGCGCATCCTCGGCCTTGGTCACCGCTTTTTCTTCATTGAACTTGTTCTTCACCAGGTCGACGACTTCGGGATCCAACGTGCTCATGTGGCTCTTGGCGGACACACCAAGCCCCTGGAGGATCCCGATCAGGGCCTCACTGGAGACGTTAAAATCCTTGGCGACCTGAAATACCCTGAGCTTTTCGGTCAAGACATCCCTCCACTTGCGCCATGCTGCTCATCACCGCTGGCCCCCGCGCCGGACATGTCCGGCGGCGGCGACTCAAAATCCGGTTCTTCGGTCGTATCCTCGGTCGTAGTGTCCGAGGCGGTTTCCAATTCCTCGTCCAATGCTTCTTCGATCTCTTCCACTTCCTCGGCGGCCGCGGATTTCCGCGTAGCCGCTTGGGCTGCCGCCGAACGCGCGGTGGCGAGCGCGGCGAGCGCCATTCCGTAAATACGTTCCGCCATCGCCTCCGTCACGCCGTTCACCTTGGCCAAATCTTCCAGCCCCAAGCGTTCCACCTGCGACGCGGTGGTGATGCCGGCGGTTGCCAAAGCAGCAATCGCTTGCTCGGACGCCGGATCGAGATTACGAAGCGGCGCATCCGCTGCCGCGGCGGCGCTGCGTGCGTCGAACTCGCTTTGCGAGTGCAGCTCGATCTTCCAGCCGGTAAGCTTGGCCGCCAACCGCACGTTTTGTCCTTGCTTTCCGATGGCCAGGGAAAGCTGATCGTCGGGCACCATGACCGTCACTTGATGATTGCCTTCATCTACCTTTGCCGACAGCACGCGGGCGGGCGACAATGCGCGCGACACGAACACCACCGGGTCGGTTGCCCACGGCACGATGTCGATGCGCTCGCCGCCTAGTTCCTTCACGATCGCCTGCACGCGCGAGCCCTTGATCCCCACGCACGCGCCCACCGCATCGATGCGGCTGTCGTGACTCACCACGGCGATCTTGGAACGATGTCCGGCTTCGCGCGCCACGGCCTTGATCTCCACGACGCGTTCCGCGATCTCGGGAACCTCGGCCTGGAACAAACGCATGAGAAAATCGGGATGCGTACGGGACAAAATGATCTGCGGCCCGCGCGCTTCCTTATCCACCTTGATCACGAGACCGCGCACCATTTCCCGTTGGCGGAACAGGTCGCGATGCATGACCTCGCGCGAGGGAATGATGGCTTCCGCCGTGTCGAGCTTGACCACGATGGACCCGCGGTCCACCTGCTGCACGACCCCGCGCACGATGGATCCGACGCGGTCCGCGAAATCGCTGTACACGCGCTCGCGCTCCGCTTCGCGCACCCCTTGAATGAGCACCTGCTTGGCGGCGAGGATGGCGTTCCGTCCGAACTCCTCCACGTCGAGAGGAATGATCACGTCATCCCCTACCGAGGCGTCGGCCTTGTAGGCACGCGCCTGGGGAGCGGTGACTTCCAAGCCGCGGTCGCTGACCTTGCCGACCACGGTCTTGGTCATGAACATCTCGATCCCGCCCCGGCCTTCATCGAAGCGGACGGTGATCAGGGCGTTGGCGCCGTGCTTTTTGCGCGCCGCGGATAAAAGGCTGGCCTCCACCCGGTCCTTGAGGACCTGGAGCTCCACTCCCTTCTCACGGGCAATTTGACTGAGCGCCTCGATGATGTCGTAGTTCATCGCTTCTTCTTCACCCTCCGCGATTGACCCGCGTTACGCGAGTTGTCCGCGCGTCCCTTGCCGCCCACCTTCCCCCAGGGATCCCGCCGCAAGGTCGCGCGGCGGATAGCTCCCAGTGGGATCACCACCGTATTTCCCGACTCCAACGCGAGAAGCACGGAGTCCGTGGCCGTGTCGAACCCGGCCAGCTTGCCGCGGTGATCGTGCTGTTCTCCGATCTTCTCTACCGTAATGACGTCCGCGTCCTCACCGGTGAAGCGCTCGTAGTCTTCCCGGCGCTTCAATGGCCGATCGAGGCCCGGGCTCGAGACTTCCAGGATGTAACGTCCTGGAATCACGTCCGCCGCCTCGAGATCGTCCCCCACCGCCCGGCTTACCCGGGCACAGTCCTCTACCGAGACCCCGCCCGGCTTGTCGACGAGCAGGCGCACGACGAGGCCGCGGGGGGACCCCCCGAGCTCGATGTCCACCAGCTCCAAATCGCTTTGCTGGAGCAAGGCCGATACCCGTTCGCGAAGACGGGCCTCGCGGTCCTCTCTCATCGTCTATGCTTCTGTTGTTTAAGGAGTTACTTAGAGGCGACCGACCGCAACATCGCCCCCGAAACACGCCCGACGCCCCAAAAACGAAACGAAGTGGACAAGACTGCCCACTCGTAACCCTCGACCTTACATCAGGCGGCAAAGAGGCGCAAGATACGCCTAGCTAGTAAAGGGTAGCGGAAGGCTCGATCCATCCGGCGCTTCGACTACGGATTACTGGCCAGGCTCGCCACGACCCGGGCCACCGCCACCAAGGACGTTGGGCTCACCGCCCCCACGTCGTCGGCATGGGTGTGCCAGGCGGCGTAATCGAAATCGATCACATCCGCGGTCGGGAGACCGGCGTCGAGAAGTGGAATGTGATCGTCGAAAATGGCGCCGTCGATCTCTTGTGAAAACACATCGGGGGACAACGCGGCCCCGCGTTGCCATATCCAGTCCACCACGTCGGGCGCGCGCAGAACCGAATACTGCTCCACTTTCAAATGCAGATCCGAATCCCCCACCATGTCCAGAACGATGCCTCTCCAGTAAGGGATGAGCGATCGTTCGGCAAACCGGCGCGTGCCACGGCAATACCCCTCTTGGTGGTCATGGCGTCCAAGGTCCTCGCCGTCTGCGAACAGGATATCGACGCCGCGGGGTAAGGTTTCGCCTTGAACCAAGCGCGCCACTTCCAGGAGGATCGCCACACCGGACGCGCCGTCACTGGCGCCAGGAATGGGTTGGTTTCGCCGCTTGGGATCGGGATCTTCATCACCCCAGGGGCGCGTGTCCCAGTGCGCAACCAGCAAGAGCCGTCCATTTCCAGCAGGGCCTAGATGGCCGAGGATGTTTCGTAACCGCCACGTGCCCGTGGAATCGGTGTACGTGAACGTGTCCTCTTCGACCGTGGCGCCGTAGCGTTTCAATTGCGATACCAGCCAATCACCGCACTGTTGATGGGGTGGGGTTCCAGGAACACGCGGCCCAAACCGAAGCTGGGTAACGAGCGCGGCCCACGTCGAGTCCGAATTCACGCGCGATTCGATGGGGTCGTGCACGTCCGTTTTTTGCGGAGGAGGGCTCTGTGAGAGCTCTTGATGGCTGCCGGATTTGCACCCCAGGAACAGTACTGAACACAGGAACGTCAGCCGCGGGAACGCTTCGAGAACCCGCCGGCGTCTCAAAAATTGAACCCGGTAGTGAAGGACACACGCACGCTGCGGCGGGTCCAGTCGCTGGTCGGCCGGCTTTCCTGCCCCAGCTCGAGTCCGAACGTTCCCGAAAGGGCGGTGGTGAGGCGCACCGTGGCCGAGTTGTTCATGCGAAGCTGGGAGGACTTGTCCTCTTGCCGCCGGCTCGAAGCGGTGCTGCGCAAGACCGAGCTGTTGCTGGAATAGGAGAGATCGATCTTTACATCCACGTCCTTCTTCGAGTTTCCCCCTGAGCCGGTGAAACGCTTGTTCAAGGTCAGCTGATATTGATTTTGGGCCCGGTCATTCTTCGTCTGCACACCCGAGCTGTTTCTCACGCTATTGGTGGTGGTCATGTTGGCGTTGAGGGACGTCTTCCAGTCTCCGGGCAGCGTTCCGGTGATACTGATGAGCGGGCTCCAGCGTTTGGTAATGGTCGTCGCTTCGTCGGTGGTCGTTAAGTCACCCCCGATGTTCTGCAGCGTGCCCACGACCTCCTTGGTGCGGCTGAACGAGGTGTTCACGATCCGGAAGTCCTTGAAGACGCGGCGGATGATCGGAATGCGCTGCTGCAGGTCGCCCCAATCGAAACGAAAATCCGGGAACGTGAATTCGTCCCTCTCCACCCCTCCCAGGTTATTTCGTAACGACCGGTCGTTATGCTTCTGGACGCTCAGGTCGACATCGACCTGACCCAGCAGGGTTACGCTCGTCGTGCCGCGGGCGGACCAATTATCAGCCAACGTGAAGTTGAAGTTTTTCTCGTTCGGGGTCACGTCCGATCCAATGTCTCGATGCAAACCGAGACGGTACGGGATCGATGGCTCCCCGTACATGGGGTTGTACGTGCTGCCGTGTCCCAGACTCCCCGTGGTCTGGATGTCGCGAAGTCTCAAGACCTTGGTGAAGAACTGACGCAGGCTCATGTCTTGGGCGGATTTCCCTTTGACTACGGTCGTGTCTGCCCTCTCCCCTTTTCCAGGTCGATTCGGTCTGATGACGCGACCCGTAGGCCCCTGCCGCGACGTTTCGGAAAGCCGGCCTAGGGGAAGGGTGAGCGACAGGGTCGCGTTATTGTTGTTTTGAATTGCAAAGACATGGTGCTGGTAATCCTCCAGCGTCAGATTGGGATGGAGGTCTTGATTCGAGGAACTGGTCCAGCCCAGTCTCGGGCTCAGTAATCGCGCGAGAAGGGGGGGCGAGTAGGCAAAGCCGAGGGTGTGATTTACCGCCACTGCTCTTCCCAGATCCAGCCCGCCGGGATGGAGAATGGGTCGAACCTCACCCGTAATCGTCGTATCAAAGTGACTATCCACCAGATCGCGGTCCGTCGTGAAGCTGTAGGTAAGTCCGGTGATTGGCTGCAGGCTGGTAGACACCGTCAGGTTTTCGGTCTGGGTCGGGGATGTTGGATCCTGAAGTCGACCTTGCGTTCCATCCTTGTTGATGGTTGGCGTGAAGGAAATAGTGTTTACCTTGCCTGCGGTGAGACCCAGCTGCAGGGATCGTGGCCATAGCCAGAAGCTCATCAGGCCAAACGGCCGGAGTGGAGCGATATCGGAGAGTCCCAAGTTGTAATTGGCCGAGCCAACTATCCGGCGCGTAAAGTCTTCCCGGGACACATTGTCATTGAAGGTTTGGTCCCAGCTTCCTGAGAATCGTAGTGCGTCGACCGTGTACCGGGTCAATGGACCACTGAGGCCGCGCCCATCCCGGCTCAAGGTGAGGTCGATCCCCTCATTCTTCGTCTCGGTGACCTCATTTCCCGTCGAGGGCTGGCCCTCGAACAAGATGTCGTTATTGGGAATGAACTTCGGCGTCGACCGCATCCTGCTCGCGCGCCAGAGCAAGGGTACGCTCAGGTGAAGCGGCTCCATGAATTTATGGAGTCCCACTTGTCCCCGCAGATCGTAGTGAAGATTTTGGTTGCCGGACCCTCGCGCATCACCCAAGCGCAGGAAGTCGGGATTGGTGAGATCCACCGTGCCTTGCACATCGGCAAAATCGGCCAGCGACATGCTGGCTCGGATCGTGCTGGCGTACCCCATATCGCGACGCACGTCTCCCATGCGGAGCTCGTCGTACCACACGGCTCCCTTGGAAAGCCGGTAGCGTCCAGTGTTGCGCAACCCCACGCTCAGGCGTCGCACACGGCTTATGGACGGGCTCCCCCGCACGGTGACCAGGAGTCCGTTACCGATGTCGGCTCGAGGAATGGTCGTCGTGGTGGAGTCGATGACAATCGGGGTATTGCCCGGACCCACCAGGTAATAATCAGCAGGAATGAAGCTGGACTGATTGATCTTGAACTTGCTGAGCTCTGCCACGTCGAACTTGACGTTGATCCAGCCGTTGGCGTCCCGTCGCGGATCGTTTTGACTGATCACCGTGGCCACCTCGTAATAGGACAAGGTGTCGGTCGAAGCGTCACTCCCGAACCGCATGTAGAACTCGACTTGATCGTTAGGGATATCCTGAAACCGGGGGTTCACGAAAAAGCCGATTGACTGATAAAGCGTGTAATCGAACGTGTCTGACAGACGTTTGAACGCGCGAAGGTCGTCTCCCGCCTGAAAATTTTCGAAGTTGAGCGAAATGCTTTGTTCCTTCTCCTTGACGTTGTCGATCCGGCGGACTTCGATCGGAGGCTCGAGATAATCGGAGTCCTCCTTGTTGTTCGCTACACCGACGTTGAAGATCTCCGAGCCGCTCTTACGCGTCGTGTCGGCAAGCTCCCAGCTGTTCCCCACGATCTCAACGCTGGCTACCTGGAGATCCAACGTATCCCCGGGAGCGATCCCCCTAAACCACATGCGCAGGTGCTTGACCTGGGAGAGATTGATCAGGCCGCCTACTTCCAGGTCGCTTTTGGTGAGTGGAATGCGATACATGCGCCAGCCGCTCCGAAGATCCTGGTTGCCCTTGGAGAAATCGCGGCGGTTGTCGATGAACGCGCTGTCGGCCAGATTGATCCGGTACTCCAGGTAGTCGTTGTCCGTGTCCAGGGCGTAGTCGCTGTCCAGGTCCTCGCTATCCAGGCGCTGGTTTCCTTCGGTGCCGTTAATGCCTTGGAATTTCTGGATACGCTGCGTGATCGAGTTTTCCGGCGCGTCTTCGTCGGGTAGGTTGGGGATCCGGTCATCCGCAGCAGGATCTTGGGTGGGGCTGAACGGGCTGAACGTCTTGGTGCCAGAGCGGCGCGCCGGCTCCTTGCTGTTCGTCTCGTGGTCGAGGCCCAGATCTTCGGCGCTTTCCGCCTGACCCCCGTTTTGATTGAGATCCTCGTAATCCAGAGTGTCATTGGCCGCTTTGGGTGGCGTTTGCGGATCCCAGACTGCATCCTCGCTCACCGAGCCGATGTCGATCAGCATTTCCCCGCGCCGCTCCGCGGCGCGCTCGATCGGAATGTAGTCGTTGAGCCACACCTGCAGGTAGGTCTTACGGGACACGTCGGCGTTGGCGAGGCTGGTGACGAGTCCCCCCCAGGATTTCTGGATTCCAGCGGAGTCCGAAGGCACGTAGATGAGTTCCAGCGCCGGCACGGGATCGTTTCGGGTGTTTTGGGAGTCCTCGCGCGGAGAGACGTCTCCCACCTCCACTTTGTTCGTGGAGAACCACAACAGTTCTCCCCGGTCCTCATCGGCCAGGGGAACCACGGGACCGTTGTCGCCGACCGAGTGATCCTTGTACTCCACCGGCCGGCTCGAATAAAACCAGTTCACACGCGAGACGCCGGTGGTGACGGATTGCTCCGCACCTTCCATGTCGTCGATGTATACCTCGCCCCGAGTGTTGGGATTAGGGAACGAGGCACCTGCCGCTGCACTTAACTCCAGGCGCGAGGCCGTGTTGGCGTGGACCAAGGGAATCTTGTCCACCAAATCGGTCAAGAACCAGGGATTGAGTTTCAGACGCCCGGAAAAATCGCCAACCGTGGTGCGCGTCGGCTCTCCGCGAAGCCGCGGCCGGCGATCGGGTACACCGCGGCTCTCGTGTAGCCAGGTGCTGGAGAGCGCGAATTTGGAATTCGGATCGGTCTGGCCGGTGCTCAACGACGCTCCAAATAAGCTGTGGGAGCCACGCTGAAACAGCGCATCTTGCGAATAGGTGATGTTCAAATCCGCACCCGGGGCCATGGCGGCCGGATCCCGGATGGTCACCGTTCCCGTGTCGTAATCAATCGTGTAGTCGTCGCCTTTTTGCAGCTCCCGGCCGTTCAAGCGCACGGTCTCAGAGTTCTGAAGCACTCCCCCAATGGCATCCAGCTGAATCGTGCTGGAGATCGACGCTTTGACGTGGGCTTCGATCGTGTACTTGTGGTTTTGAAAGCTGATCTGGCTGAGCTCGGTCTCTTTCGTGTCGTAAATCGCTGGAAGGACTTCAGTGACTCGATTCGGGGACCGAACCGGATCCGCCGATAGCGGGTCCTTATACCACCCCAGCGTGTCGGGCCGCTCGGCTCCGATCGCTCGCGGCCAAGACCGCTCGCGCACGGCATTGCCCGCAATATCGGCACTATCGGGATCGAACGGTCTCAAGTCGGGAAAGACGATGATTCCTTCGGCATAATTAATAAATTCGGGAGCGTCAATGCGGTTGTCGGGCGCACGACTATTGTCGGAGTTGTTTTTCTGATCGAGGCCCAACACCCGCAATAGCGTGGTCTGTTTGCCGAATTCGTTGACGATGAAATCAGGGTTCGTGCCCCCCTCTCCGGCGATGTCCCGCACCACGCTCAAGGTGAACGAACCGGGGTCGATGTCGCGGACTCCCAGGCTGTACACGTTCTTGGCTTCGAGGTAACGCACCGGCGCCCAGGGACTTCTCGTCAGATCGTTCGGGCCCCATTCCTCATCGGAGGGCCGCAACATCTTGAGATCCAAAACTCGTGTTGTATCCACGGTCGTAGCCCACGTCCCCACGGTCTCACTCACCGCACCAGTGGTTTGGATATAGGCCACGGCCAGCGTTTGATTCGGGGAGAGTGGCGTCTTGAGCTCGACGCGCGGAAAGCTGGAGGAGGAAAGATCGGTGGGGACCGTGTAGTCCTGTTCTTGGGTCAGCAGGTGGAACTGTCCGGTGGCATAGGCGAAGGTGGTGTCTTTGTTTGCGGGATTCAGCCAAACGCGCGCCGGCTGGGCGCCCAGCTCGATGTTGTTGTGAACGTCCTTGTCATCCAGGTAGAGATGAATTTGCGAGATAGGGGCATCGCCCTGAGTAGCCGAGCCGTTGGGATTCAGGAGAAAGAAATATTTCCCCTGGACGTAGTTCCAATCTGCAATACGAACGATTCGTTCCGAGGAACCTCCGGTAAAGGTCGACTTCCCAGCTTGCCCCTGCTCGCGGCTGGCGATCGCGGTGAAGTTGATCCCGCCCACTTGGGCCTCGGTCTTCACCCCGAACAGACCTTCCTGCCGCGTGGAGTACGAAATGAACTGCGTGGATGGCAGCGATAAATTGGTGTTCCCCAGCTCCACGCTCTTCAGCACCTCGTCGTCGAGACCCTTGTAGCGAATGCGGATCGAGTTCTCGAGCGGAGTGAGCGCGTCGGAATTCTGCGCCATCGATACGGACAGCTTCGAACCGATCGTCCCATCCAGGTTCACATTGAGCCGCTGGCGCATGTCGAGCTTGGGGAAGAGCGAGTTCCCGCCGTTCTCACCGGTGACCTGACCCACCACCCACGACGAGGAACCCGACACGGTGATCTGCTCGCTTCCCCGTACCCGCAGGTTGGGAGCGCCGTCGCCGAACACTTTGCTTGCGAACGGGAGATTCGGAAGGTTCACGTTGATGAGTCCTTCCGGTGCGCCACCCCGGTCGCGTGATTCTTTGAGCGAGTTGCCGGTCTCTTTGATCCAGGTTTTGGTCAGGCCTTCGCGAAACGATGCGTGGGCATACTCCGCGGGGGTGTAGCCCATGGCCGGAAGAATTTCCTGCTCTCCGGCCAGGTACTTACGATAGACACGACCCTGATCCGTTTCGTAGGTGAGGAGTTGGTGGAGGGCAAGGTTGGACGGCATGCTGAGGAGCCAGCGACTGGGCTCCGGAATACCGAGCATCCACCGAACCGCATAGAGTGGGTCGTCGGAATCGGAAAGCGCCACCGGTCCCCGATAGACGGGGCGGTCGTCCGTGGACTGGGCCAATCCGGGGAGGGCGGTTCCCGCTAGCCCGAGCAGTAAGAGATAGACATGGACCCAGCTCGGTCTAGCCAAGGATCGATTCCACCTCCGGGGTCATGGTTCGCTAATAGGGCCAGAAAATGTGAGTTAAGGGTCCGAGAGGCTCGCGGCGGCCGCCTTGAGCCCCCTCCCGGGATCGCCTAGACTGCGCGCCCGGGCGTGGAAGGCCCCCGCCGACAGCCAATAGAACACCTGGAAACCCATTGAGTTTCAGAGCTTCGCCCAGTTTGCTGGAGCGCTACATCCTCCGGGAATCGGTCCTCCCCTTTCTCCTGGGGTTCGCGACCGTAACGTTCCTGTTCATTCTCGACTTCCTCTTCGATTTTCTGGACCTTTTGATCGCGAAGGACGTCCCACTCCCCATCGTCATGGAGCTGTTCGTCCTGGCCCTGGGGTGGATCGTCGCCCTCTCGTTCCCCTGCGGCGCCCTGGTCGCCGCGCTCATGACCTTCGGGCGGATGGCTCAGGACAACGAGGTCACCGCGATGCGGGCCTCGGGGGTGAACCTGGCCACCGCAATGCGGGGGCCTTTGTCTGCGTCGCTCGTAATGGCCGTCCTCCTCGTCGCCTTCAACAACTATGTCCTCCCCGAATCCAATCATCGCTTCGCTAACTTACGGCTCGCCATTCAACGCAAGAGTCCGGCGGCCAAAATCGAGCCGGGCATCTTCATCGACGCGTTCGACAAGGCGAGCCTATTGGTGAAGGAAGTGAATCCCAAGACCGGCGTCATGAAGGACATCACGATCTACGACTACAGCCAGACCAGCATCCCCACCACGATTCTGGCCAAGCGCGGACACATGGAATATCCGAAGGGCAGTTCCACGTTGAAACTCACCCTCGAAGACGGTGAGATCCATGAAGTCCCCGGAATGGCGGCGGAAGGAAAATATCGCCGAGGCCGGTTCGACACCCACGTGATCTATTTGAGACAGTCGGGCGCGCGTCTCGAGATGCCGGATCGCAAAGCGCGAGGCCAGCGCGAAATGAACATCCCGATGATGCTGGACGAAATTCACCAGCGTCAGGACGAGAAGGCGGAGCGGCTCACCGATTTGGAGAAGCGCGCGGTCCAGGCTGGGTTCCCGTCCTTCGAGGCGTTCGAAAAGGTGGCGAGCACGCCGCGGGGCATGAACGCGCTCTTGAAGGGAGCGCTGGGAAAAGTTGGTTTGGCCAAGGACCGGCCCGATACGACCCGCATCGATCCCAAGGTCGCCGCTTCGCTGGAAATGGGACGGGTGGAGATCGATAACCTCGAACGTCGCATCGATTCCTTCAAGGTCGAGATTCACAAGAAGTTCTCGATCCCGTTCGCCTGCGTCGTGTTCGTGTTGATTGGAGCGCCGCTCGGGATCCGTACCCGGCGTGGCGGCTTCGCCAACATGGCGATCGCGGTGGCATTCTTCATGATCTACTACTTGTTCCTGATTGCCGGCGAACAGCTGGCCGATCGCCGGTTTCTCTCCCCCGCCTTGGCGATGTGGCTACCCAACCTCTTGTTTGGTCTGGTGGGACTGTATCTGGCTGTCTCCGTGACCGGGTTGGGCCCCTCCCGAGGCATGCGCTAGTGCCCAGCATCACGGAGCACGGGTCCACCCAGGTCCGTGAAGACCGGCGGCGTTTACCGCTCTTCTCGGTCGTCGACCGCTACCTGACCGGCGAGTTCCTGCGCTACTACACCTTGGCCATGACCGGGTTCGTGGCTTTCGTGTTGCTTTTCGATGCGCTGGAGAAGATCGACGACTTCATCGATCACGACGCGACCTGGCTGGAAGTCCTCCGCTACTACGAAAACGCGATGCCGCAACGGGCCATCCTGGTTGCCCCGGTGGCGGCACTCTTGGCGACCTTCTTATCCCTCGGCGCCATGACGCGCTTTCGCGAGATCATCAGCGTCAAGACGAGCGGCATTTCGTTGGTGCGCCTCTTTGCTCCCCTCTACATCTTTGGCGTCCTCTTTTCCGCGGTCACGTTTCTGGCCGGCGAATGGATCATGCCGCCTGCCAATCGCCGGGCCCGCGAGATCATGGATATCGAGATCAAGGGACACGCCAACCGCAACATGGGTAGCCGGGTGAACGTGAAGTACCTGGGGCAAGGCAACCGGTTCTATGTCATTCGGCGCTACGACATTGCCCGGGAGACGATGGTGGAACCAATGATCCAGGAGTTCGAGGGCGAGCACCTGGCCCGGCGCATCGATGCCGCGCAGGCGGTGTACGACAAGGGTAATTGGAAGCTCAAGAACGGACTCGAGCGTACGTTCGACCTAGACGGCAATGAAACGGTGGTGCCGTTCGATTCGATGTCGGTGGCCTTTCCCGAACGCCCGGCCGATTTCGCCCGCGAGGAAACCCATCCCGAGGAGATGACGTTCCCTCAGCTCCGTCACTACACGAACCGCGTGCGGGAAAGCGGAGCCACCGTTTCAGAATACGACACCGAGCTGCACCTGCGGGTGGCGTTTCCTCTAGCA
>Ga0068861_100001589_pt1 | contig 14461 bp, 12 predicted proteins | sample KBSSwiS42_FD_66593 | JGI IMG/M metagenome (GOLD analysis project Ga0068861, IMG submission 66593) | Switchgrass rhizosphere microbial communities from Kellogg Biological Station, Michigan, USA - KBS Switchgrass S4-2 | ecosystem: Host-associated > Plants > Roots > Rhizosphere > Soil ...
CTACGAATAGCCCTGGTGTGTGCACCTCGTGTGCACAAAAGGATGCACATGGTGGTTTTGATGGTCTGATGTGACAAATAACAATTCAAATAATCAACTAGTTAACGAGCACCGCATCTGCGTCGCGCCGATGATGGACTGGACCGACCGGCACTGCCGGTATTTCCTGCGCCTCATCGCGCCGCAGGCACGCCTGTACACGGAGATGATCACGGGCGCCGCGCTCGAGCACGGCGACGTTCCCTATCACCTCGACTTCGATCCGGCCGAGCATCCTCTGGCGCTCCAACTCGGCGGCAGCGACCCCCGTCAGCTTGCGGCCGGCGCGAGGCTCGGCGCGCGGTGGGGCTACGACGAGATCAATCTCAATTGCGGGTGCCCCTCCGAGCGGGTGCAGACGGGTAGCTTCGGCGCGTGCCTGATGGCGGAGCCGGCGATCGTCGCGGATTGTGTGAAGGCGATGCGCGACGCGGTGATGGTGCCGGTGACCGTGAAGCATCGGATCGGTCTCGACGACGAGCACGGCTACGCGTTCGTTCGCGATTTCGTCGGCACGGTGGCGGCAGCCGGGTGCGGCGTCTTCATCGTGCATGCGCGCAATGCCGTGCTGAAAGGTCTCTCGCCCAAGGAGAACCGCGAGATCCCGCCGCTGCGCTACGAGGTGGTGCGGCAGCTGAAGCGCGACTTCCCCGCTTTGACCATCGTGCTTAACGGCGGCCTGGTCGACTGGGATACGATCGAGCGCGAGCTCGAGCAGGTCGATGGCGTGATGCTCGGTCGCGTTGCGTATCACGATCCCTGGTTCCTCGCGCAGGCGGGTGCGCGACTGTTCGACGACAAGTCGCCGGTGCGGTCGCGCGCCGACGTCGTCAAGGCAATGATGGAGTACGCGCAGGCGCAACTCGCACGCGGCGTTCACTTACGCGCGATCGCGCGCCATGTGCTCGGGTTGTATCACGGGTGCTCGGGCGGCCGCCGGTTCCGGCAGATCCTCTCCGACGCAAGCAAGCTCAGAAGTGCCGGGCCCGAGCTGTTCGCGGAAGCGCTGGAGACGGTCGAGCCGACGGTGTTCATCGGCTGAAGTCGCCCTGCCGATTCGGTCGCTTACGTCTTCGGCATGTCGTCGGCGATGTACGCGCGGACAATGCCCTCGAAGTCCTGGTCGCTCGTCATCCCGAGCGCGTAGCCGAGCTTCGGTGCGAAGTTGGATGCCCAGGTCGAGACGATACGGTCGATGGCCGGATCGAATTGCCACTTCACGCGATCCGCCACTTCGTCTCCTGCGACCTTGCGCAGTGCCGTCACCATTGCCTCCACGGGCACGAGAATTCCGGGGACGTTGACCGAGCGCGTGTGCGCGAACGCGGACGCTGGCGCTTCGTGGCCGGCGACGATGTTGGCGATGACGACGCGCGGCGAGGTGACCCACATCTTCGTCGATCGTGCAACGGGACAGATCGCATCGATGCCGGAGAGCGGCTCGCGGATGATGCCGCTCGCAAACGACGAGGCGGCCTTGTTCGGCTTGCCCGGTCGCACGGTCACCGTGGGAAGCCGCAGGCTGCGGCCGTCGATGAAGCCCTTGCGCGTCATGTCGTAGACCAGGAGCTCGCCGATCGCTTTCTGCGTCCCGTAAGAAGCCTGCGGCGTCAGCGGCGCGTCGTCAGGAACGGGGTCGGGCAGCGTGCCGCCGAACACGGCGAGCGAGCTTGCGAACACGAATTTGGGCGGCGCCGTGAGCCGGCGGCAGCGCTCGAGCACAAGGCGCGTCGCGTCGAGATTGACGCGCATTCCGACGTCGAAGTCGGCCTCTGCCTGACCGCTGACGACCGCCGCCAGATGGAAAACACTGTCGGTGTCCAGGGTGACCGCGCGCTCGATCACCGCCGCGTCAGCAAGATCGCCCGTAACGGCGCGGACACGCGAGTCGCCGAGCTCCGGGGGCGGTGCGACGTCGAGCAATACGAGCTCGCGGAGCGGACGCGCGACGCCGCGCCCGTCGATGAGCGCGTCGCGCGCGAGGAGTGCGCGGGCGAGGCGGACGCCGAGGAAACCGGCGCCGCCGGTGATCACGATGCGCATGGAAGAGCCTTCGTCGGGTTGGTGCCGGCAGTATGATAACGGGATGGCGTCGCAACACGAGCGGTGCCCTGCCCGACAAGGCCGCCTTCATGCAGTTGGACGACAAGCGAGGTAGCGGCCGCGAAAACGAGGTGACAGTACCGTGACCGACATTGCCGCGAGGCCCGTCGCGCCGCGCCGGCTCATGATCGCCACGCGCGAGTCCGCGCTCGCGATGTGGCAGGCCGAGCACATCAAGGCGCGCCTCGCCGCGCTCTATCCCGCGAGCGAAGTGGTGCTGCTCGGGATGACGACCGAGGGCGATCGCGTCCTGGACCGGTCGCTCGCCGACGTCGGCGGCAAGGGGCTCTTCATCAAGGAGCTGGAGGTCGCGATGACCGAAGGCCGCGCGGATCTCGCCGTGCACTCGCTCAAGGACATCCCGATGGACATGCCGGACGGTTTCGCGCTCCCGGCGATCACCGCGCGCGAAGACCCGCGCGATGCGTTCGTCTCGAACGCGTTTCTCTACCTCGCTGGTATGCCGGGCGGTGCACGCATCGGCACGTCGAGCCTTCGCCGGGAGGCGCAACTGCGAGAGCGGGACCCGCTGCTCAAGATCCTGCCGCTGCGCGGCAACGTCAACACGCGGCTGCGCAAGCTGGACGAAGGCGAATACGACGCGATCATTCTCGCCGCCGCCGGATTGAAGCGCCTCGGCCTCGCGCATCGCATCAGTGCATACCTCGATCCGGAAGACAGCCTTCCGGCCGTGGGGCAGGGCGCGCTCGCCATCGAGTGCCGTGCCGACCGCCCCGATCTCGTCGCGTCGCTCGCGCCGCTCGCCGACCGCGACACAACGCTTGCGACGACGGCCGAACGTTCTTTCGCGCGTGTGCTGTCGGGAAGCTGTCACACTCCGCTCGCCGGCTACGCGATGTTCGTCCGTGGCGAGCTCTGGTTGCGTGGATTGCTCGCGAGCCGCGACGGCGCCACCGTGATGCGGGGCGAACGCCGCGCACCGTGTGGCGACGCCGCATCGGCCGATGCCCTTGGGCGCACGCTCGCCGACGAGTTCCTCGCGCGGGGTGCCGCGAAGCTCGTCTAGCCGCATGGGCCCGCTCCGCGGACTCGGCATTCTGATCACCCGACCGGCGCGGCAGGCGGGCGGCTTCGCCGAAAAGATCGCCGTGCTCGGCGGCCGGCCGATCATCTTTCCAGCGATCGTCATTCTGCCGCCGACGGATTCGGCGCCCGTCGCGCGAGCGCATGCGACGCTCTTCGCCTACGACTACGCGATTTTCGTGTCGGCTAACGCCGTCGAATACGGCGTGCCCGACGCGTCAACCTGGCCCAACCGGCTCGCGGCCTTTGCACCGGGCCCGGGAACGGCGGAAGCGCTGGCCGCAGTCGGCATTCCCGACGTCCGCATTCCGCAGACCACATTCGACAGCGAAGGTCTGCTCGAGCTGCCGGAGCTTTCGTCGCCGAACGGAAGGCGCATCGTGATCTTTCGCGGCGACGGCGGGCGCGAGTACCTGGGCGATGCGCTGGCCGCGCTCGGCGCAGAAGTGCACCACGTCGTCTGCTACCGGCGGTCGAAGCCGGCCGGCGGCGCGGTCGGACTCAACGAGACCTTTCGCGACGGCCATATCGACGCCGTCACGATCACGTCGAGCGAGGGGCTCGACAACCTGTGGGCGCTCTGCGACGCCGCGGCACGCGCCGCGTGGCGCCGCTGCTCGACGTTCGTTCCCCATCCGCGCATCGCGAGCCGCGCTCGGGAGATCGGCCTCGACGTCGTGGAGACCGCGGGATCGGACGCGGGCCTCATCGCCGGATTGCTAGAATGGGCCGCCGCAGAACCTCCAACGAACGACTGAACTCATGCCGACCGACATCATCGTCACTGCGCCGCTGCCGCCTTTCCTCTACGAGCCGCTCAAGGCCGACTATCGCTGTCACGATTACGTCCAGGCTGCCGACAAGCCCGGGCTGCTGGCCGCTCAGGGAAACGCCATTCGCGGACTTGTCCAAGGCGGCGGTACGGTGACGCCGACTTCGCTGCTCGATGCGCTGCCTGCGCTCGAGATCATCTCGGTATTCGGCGTCGGCTACGACGGCGTTCCGGTCGACTATTGCAGGAAGCGCGGGCTCAAAGTGACGAACACGCCGGACGTGCTGACCGACGATGTCGCCGACGTCGCCGTCGCGCTGGTGATGATGACCGGCCGCGGCTTCGTGCGCGCCAATCGCTTCACGATGGCGGGCGAATGGAAGAAGCGCGGACCCGACCTCACGACGAAGCTTTCGGGCAAGACGGTCGGCATCCTCGGGCTCGGGCGGATCGGCAAGGCTATCGCGCAACGCGTTTCGGCGATGGGGATGAAGATCGCCTACACCGGGCGCAAGCCGCAGGCGGTTTCGTATCGCTTTGTTCCCGACCTGAAGACGCTCGCGGCCGAGTCGGATTTTCTCGTCGTCGCGTGCCCGGGCGGCGCGGCGACGAAGAACATCGTCGACGCGGACGTGCTTGCCTCACTTGGCAAGAAGGGCACGCTCGTCAACATCGCGCGCGGCTCGATCGTCGACGAGCCGGCGCTCGTCGCCGCGCTGCAGGCGGGCGCGATCAAGGGCGCCGGGCTCGACGTGTTCGCCGACGAGCCGAACATTCCCGAGCCCCTCTTCGCGATGGACAACGTCGTTTTGCTGCCGCACGTCGGCAGCGCGACGCGCGAGACGCGACAGGCGATGGGCGATCTCTGCAAGGCGAACCTCGACGCGTGGTTCGCACGGAAGCCGCTACCGACGCTCATTCCCGAGCTCGCGTAGAACGCGAGGCGCACCGATGTCTCCATCGCTACGCGCGATCGCCGCTCTGCTCGCCGCGATTGCGTTTGTCGCCGGCTGTGCGACGCGGCCGATCAATCCCCCCACGGCCGAGTACGAGCCGGACAAGACTTACCGGATCGAGCGTCCGTCGGATAACACGGAGGACAACGCGACGCTTGTCGTGCTCGCCTTCTCGGGCGGTGGTACCCGGGCTGCGGCCTTCTCCTACGGCGTGCTCGAGACGTTGCGCGACATGGAGGTGCAGACGCGCAGCGGGCGCCACATCCGCGCGCTCGACACCGTCGACGTGATCACCGGGATCTCCGGCGGGAGCTTCACCGCCCTGGCCTTCGGCCTTTACGGCGACAGGCTGTTCGATGTCTACGAAGCGGCCTTTCTGAAGCGCGACGTGCAAGGCGAGCTCCTGCGGCGGGCGTTGAATCCGTTCAACTGGCCGGCGCTCGGGTCGACGGGCTGGGGCCGCTCGGAGCTCGCCGCCGACATGTACGACGAGATCCTGTTCAAGGGCGCGACGTTCAAGGACTTGAGACGCGACGGGCCACGCATTCTCGTCAGCGCAACGGATCTCGCCGACGGCACGCGGCTCATCTTCAATCCCGAGAACTTCGACGTGCTGTGCACCGATCTGTCGAGCATTCGCCTCGCGCGCGCGGCGGCGGCCTCGTCGGCGGTCCCGGTTGTGCTGTCGTCGATCACCCTGGACAACCACGGCGGCACCTGCGGTTATAAGCTGCCGTCGTGGGCGAACATGTTCCTCGACAATCCCGATCCGCCACGGCCCGCCTCGCGCACGGTGAAACGCTTGCAGGAGCTGCAGGCGTTCGCCGATCGCGAGACGCGCCGTTACATCCATCCCGTCGACGGCGGGGTCTCCGACAACGTTGGCATGCGCGGTGTGCTGGACGTCCTGTCCACGTTCGAGGCGTTGCATGCGGCCGGCTTGAAGACGCCGTACGATCATGTGCGAAACATCTACATCCTCGTCGTCAATTCGCTGGCGACGCCGCCGAACGACTGGGGGCTGCGCGAAAATCCGCCCGCGCTCTTCGACGTGCTGATCAAGGCGACGGGCACGCCGATCGACCGCTATTCGTACGACACCGTGGAGACGCTGCGGGACATCCAGGCGCGGTGGGCGTCGCTGCGAGAGATTCGCGACGCCATCAAGCCGTATCCTGAGCTCCGCGCGAAGCTCGGCGCCGTCATGCGCGCGCCCGACATCAACATCCGCGTGGTCGAAGTGTCGTTCAGTACCCTATCGGACAAGGCAGAGCGCGATTACCTCAACACGCTGCCGACGTCGTTCGTGCTCGACGGCGAATCCGTCGACCGGCTCCGCGGGGCTGCCAGGGATGCGATTCTCGCCTCGCCCGAGATCAAGCGGCTCATCGCAAACGGAGCGCTGCGCATGGTCGGTCCGGGCCCGCGCGTCGGGCCTTCGAGTGCCGCATCGCGCCCGAAGCAATAGGGCCGCTCAGCGTTGCGGCCACGCGCTCCTGAGCGCCCCATGCAGCGTGCTCATCTGCGCGGGCGAGAGCTGTAACGAACTCGCGACGTCCGGCGGCTTCGGCCACGTGGGATCGGCAAAGCTCGATCCCTCGAGCTCGCGGCTCGTCGAGTAGCGGGGGATCACGTGGAAGTGGACGTGTGGGTCGACCATCATCAGCGCGAGATAGTTGATCTTGTCGTGACCGAACGTCGCGCCGAGCGCCTGCTCGAGATCAGCGGTGGCCACGGCGAGCTCCGACCAGGCGTCAGCCGGCACCCTCCCGAGCGCCGTCGCCTCTTCCTTGCAGGCGAGGATCATGCTGCCGAGCGTCGGTTGCGCAGGGCGCAACAGCACGACCCAGCTTTGATATTCGTGCAGCAGCGATGCGGGATAGCCGAACCTGAGGATGGTGGCGTTCATGCCGCTGATTCTAGCGCGTTGCGCAGCCTGTTATGAGAATCCGCCGCGGCGCCACGTGCGCCACATCGCGCCAATGCCTCCGAGCCGCGGAAACCGGCGCATGAACGGCGTGATCTCGACGCGAACGCCGGACTGCCGCTCGATCTTCCACACGAGGTACGACAATCCGCCCTCGAACGTGAAGGACGCCTTCAGCAGACGAAGAAAGCTCAGCACCTTTCCGTGCGCGCGGCAGACGATCCAGCCGCCCGTCGAGCGCAAGCGGTCGGCGCGCGTGGCCGGGTTGCGCCAGGACCCCGCCGCCTCGACCCGCCAATGTGCGTCGGTGGCAAGCGCGCGGGTGCGCGCATCGAGCTCATCCTTGGCATCGCCGTAGTGCCTCGCGATCTTCTCGGGTCGCTCGGAGCGCAGCTCGGCGGCATAGGTGAGCCGCAGGCCGCCTGTCCATAACGTCCGTGCGTCGAACTCGGCCGGCAACTGCGGCAGCGTCCGCGCCGCGAAGTGTGCGACGGCGCAGCGCAGCGCCGCAACCACCCGCCTGCGAACGGCGTCGTCGGCCACGTACAAAAGTCCGCAGGGCTGCGCAAACCGGCACCAGAGATACGGATGAAACCAGCGCTCGATGCCGCGCTCGAACTGGTCGAGCGAGATGACCGCGTATTTCGCGCGCGCCGTGCGGCCGGCATACGAGATCTCCAGATAGTAGACGTTCGGCGCGAGCAGCCGGTTCGCGATGGCCGGGAGCAAGCGTTCGTAGGCGGCGCGATAGCCGTCGACCAGAACATACAGGTCGACGACGCCGCCGGCATCGTCGTGCGCTCGCCGGCACGAGCCGTAGAAAAGAACCGCCAGGGTGTGCGCGCCGAAGCGCTCGCGCAGGCGCTCACCCAGCGCCGTGGCGGCGGGCGGTGGCGGAGCGTCCAGCTGGGAGGCAATCGTGTCGTCGAGCGCCCGCGTCATCGCAGCGTCAGGAACAGCGCAGCGCCGGTCGCGGTGAGCGTGAGCGGCGTTCGGGATTGCGGGTTGTAGAGCTCGCCGTCGACGAAGAACGGCGTATCGAGGCCAATGGACAGTCGATGCGCATTGCGGCTCGTGTAGCCGTTCGCTTCGGTGACGAGACGGTTGGGGCGGCCGCGCAGCACACTCGGCAGTGCCCGCATCCAGTGCCTTGGACCGGCACGCACGCTGGCGTAGTGCAGCGGCGCGTGCTCGCGGCCCCAATACGGGCGCAGGCCGAGGACGAGCTCCTCGAGCGTCGTGACGTGGACGATCTCGCAGTCGAAGCTTGCGGGCTGCCCGTCGTCGATCGCGACCGTCATCGGCACGGGCGCAACGATCTCGCGCTCGCCCCGCGCCATTGCGATCACGAAGCGCACCATTGTCACCGCCGGCCCGATCTCGCCGCGGAGACCCAGCGCGTGCACGTGCCGCTTGCAGTAGTCGATGCCCTGCGAGATCGCCGCCGCCGCGAAGAACATGCCGTGGATTGGATCCCGGCCGTTGCCCGGGTCGACGCGGATGACCGGCCGCTGCGTCACCACGAGGCCGGCGCCGCCCCGCGCACTGGCATCGATCAGCGCCGCGAGCGCTCGATGCTGGCGCCCGCGCATCCCGATGTCGCGCGCCGTCATGTTGGCAGTGCCGCCGCGCAGTACCGCAAGGAACGGCCTGCGCGGGAACGGATTGCGCCCGAAGATCGTGTCGAGCACCGCGCTGACGGTGCCGTCGCCGCCGCTGATCGCGATGGTGTCGACGCCGCGCTCCGCCATCTCGCGCAACGCTGCGTCGACGTCGGCGGGTTTGGCCACCTCGCAGCACGGAATTTCGGGATGATCGGCGAGGGCTCGCTGCATCGGGGTACCCTGGCGCAGGTTCGCGCCGCTTCCCGGATTGCGCAGGATGCCGATCGAAAGGCCCGCGAGTCTCGACGCGACATCCGGCGCCGCATCGGCGAGCGACGTCTGGCCGCCGCTCACCTCACGCCTTGCGCGGGGCCGGAGCGGTGTGCGAGAAGACTCGCACCGACAGCGCGTGCTCGTCGATCGTGTCGCCGATTTCAGAGAGCCACGACCGGATCGCCCTGCCGCCCAGTTTCGCGGCCGCCGCGTAGAGCAGGCGCGCGACGAGCAGCAGCGTCGACGCGACCGTCCACACGGCGACGGCAAGCAGGCCGAGGTCCGGGCGGCCGAGCGCGAGGCTCGCCGTCAGCATGATCATGTTCGGGTTGCGCCGTGCCGCGATCAGCCGGAACCACGAATCGAACGGCCGCCAGGTGAAGATCGAGAACCGGGCGATGAAGAGCTGGAACGCGCCTTCGCACAGCCGGCCGCCGATGTAGCCGAGCAGGATCGCCCAGTAGATCGACGTAAGCGGAATGCCGACAATCGCCGCAGGCGCGAGCCCCAGTCCCATTCCCCACGCGAGATACCAAAGCGGTGGATGAATCAGGTCGATGCCGTGGTCGAACACGTTGCCGAGCTTGGTCGACGTGATCGTCACGCGCGCGAGCTTGCCGTCGACGGTGTCGAGAAACGTCATGATCCAGCCGGCGACGAGCCCCCAGCCGAACTGTCCGCGCGCGAACAGCACGCCGGCGACGACCACCAGCACGAGGCTCAAACCCGTCACCTGGTTCGGCGTCATGCCGACGTTTGCGCACCACCGCGTGACGCATTGCGCCGGCGCGGGCCAGACGAACTTCGTGACGAGATCGGTGACGCCCTTGTACGCGCCGGAGAACGTGAGGCGCTCGAGCGTGCGCAGCCTCTCTTCCGCGATCGGGACCACGAACGGGCGATCGAGCTTCTTGAGCCCGGCCTCGTAGCCCTTCGCGACATCGGCAAGGCGCACTGTCGCGATGCCGGCGACCTCGAAGCGAGTCGACGCGCCTTGCAGTGCGTCGCGAGCGGCCGCGACATGATCCGCGCCGACGTGCGCAGCGACCGGCACTGGGGAGCCGTCGACGTCGACTTCGAGCACCGCCTCGCGAGACTTCGCAAGCCCGCGGATCACGCGCGCGTCGTACAGGCAATCGCCGCGCAGCAGCAACACCGTCGTGTTCGGAGCGAGCGCGGAAATGTCGTCGCGCTGGACGCGGATGCGCTCGGCCCGCAGCTGACGCGCGAGCCGCTCGGCGGGAGTCAATCCCCACAGGCGGATGGCGCTGTCCCCCAGCACTACTGCAACCATGTTGTCGTCGGCGTCGATCTTGCACCCGCGGGCCGTTTCGGAAAGGCGCGGCATCATATACTAACCGGATGAATGCCGTGGAGCTCAGCATCGACGCGGACGAGCGCGATGTCGCGCCGGCGGAGGGCGATTTCGTGCTCGCGCACCTCTCCGATCTGCATCTCTCGTCGCTTCGCGGCGTCCGCGCGCGCGAGCTCATGGACAAGCGGATCCTCGGCTACCTCACGTGGCGCCATCGACGGCGGCGCGAGCACCGGAGCGACGTGCTCGATGTGCTCCGCTCGGATCTGCATGCAAAGCATCCCGATCACGTCGCCGTGACCGGCGACCTGACGCACATCGGGCTGCCGCAGGAGTTCCGCGAGGCCGCCGAGTGGCTCGCGAAGCTCGGGTCGCCGCAGGATGTGACCGTCGTTCCGGGCAACCACGATGCGTATGTGCACGAGCCATGGCAACGCACGTTCGCCCACTGGTCGCCGTACATGCGCGGCGACGACGGCGGCGGCTACTCGACCGACGGGGCCGTGGAGTTTCCCTCGCTGCGCGTGCGGCGCCACATCGCGCTGATCGGCTTGTCGACGGCCTTGCCTTCCGCGCCGTTTCTCGCGACCGGCCATCTCGGCGAGCGACAGCTGCGGCGCCTCGATCGGTTGCTGGCTGAAACGGAAGCCGCGGGACTTTTTCGCATTGTGCTGCTGCATCACCCGCCGGGCCCGCACACAGTGCGCTGGCGGAAGGCGCTGCGCGACGGCGCGGCGCTGCGCGACATCCTCGCGCGGCGGGGCGCGGAGCTCACGCTGCACGGGCACGCGCACTTCTCCGCGGCGACCTACCTCGACGGCGATCGCGCCCGGAATCTCGCGATCGGCGTTCCCTCGGCGTCCGCAATCGGCAAGCACGTTGACCGGCACGCGACCTATCATCTCTATCGGATCCGGCGCGAGGGGGAGCGATGGCGCCTGCGCATTGCGGTGCGCGCGTATTCGCTGCACGACAAGCGCTTCTTGCCGGAAGACGGGCGACGCCTGCGTGCGGCGCTCGCGGCGCGGGGCTGATGGTGCCGCGCTCGGCACCGGCCTGATCGCGCGGCGCTCGCGGCAGCGGCGCGATCAAGGCCAGAAGGGGTTCGGGCCAGGCAGCAGGCTCGGCTTGGGCGTTACGACTCTGTCCGGTGGAACTTCCCATCCGCCGCCCAGCGCCTTGATCAGGTTGACGCTGGCGACGAGCCGGCGGCCCTCCACCGCGAGCTCCGCGCGCTCGTTGGCGAGTGCGGCCGCCTGCACGACGACCACTGCCAGATAGTTGACGATGCCGCCGCGATACTGGTTGTTCGTGATCGTCACCGAATCGCGCGAAGCCTTGACGGCCGCGGCTTGGACGACGGCCTCGTCGCCGAGGATCCGCACTGCCGCGAGATTGTCCTCCACGTCGGCGAGCGCCGAGAGCACCGTCTGCCGGTAATTCGCGATCGTTTCCTCGTAGGCCGCGGTCGCCTGCTGCCGGGTCGCCTCCCGGAGTCCGCCGTCGAGAATGTATTGCGCGAGCGTGATGCTGCCCGCGAACCGGATGTCGAAGCTCATGCCGCCGACCAGACCGAGCGTCGGATAGAACTGCGCCTGCGAAGCGCCGATCTGCGCATTGGCCTGCGCCATCCGGCGCTCATTCGCCGAGATGTCGGGCCGCCGGACGAGCAGCTCGGACGGCAGCGCGGGCGGCAGGGCCGGAACCTCGAGCGCGACCGTCGTCGGCGCGATCGAGAAATTCGCCGGCGGCTTGCCGATCAGGATCGCGATCCCGTGCTCAAGTTGCCTACGGCTCAACTCGACCTCGTACAACTGCGCGCGCGTCGAGTTGAGCTGCGCTTCGGCCTGCACGACGTCGGCGCGCGAAACGATGCCCGCGCCGTACTGGTTGCGGGTGAGCTGCAGCGAGCGCTCGTAGCGGGCGACGCTGTCCCGAAGGAGCCGCAGGTCCGAATCCTGCACGCGCAACAGGAAATAGTTCTGCGCGACCTGCGCCTGCAGCGACAGCGTGGCGCCGGCCAGATCGTCGGCGGTCGCCTGCGCGCCGGCCTCGCTCGATTCGACGAGGCGGCGAATGCGGCCCCAAAGATCGAGCTCCCAGCCGGCGGTGACACCGACCTTGCCCGCGCTGAACCCGAACTTGTCGTTCGTCGCCGTGAAATTGAGCGTCGGAAAGGCCGGCGCGCGAACGACGCCGATCGTCGCCTGCGCCTGCCGCACGCGTGCCTCGGCCGCCCGGATCGTCTGGTTGCTGACGACGACCTGCGACTCGAGCGCGCTGAGATCGGCATCGTTGTAGAGCTCCCACCAGCGGCCCGCGGGGATCGCATTGGCGGCCCCGCCCATCGCCCCGGGTTGCGCCTCCTTGTACGCCGCCGGAACGTCGGCGGATGGACGTACGTAGTCCGGCCCGACGGTGCAGGAGACGCTGCATACGGCCGCGGCGGCAATCGCCGCGCACTTCATCAACGGGGCCGGGTTCAATTTCGCATTCATTGTTTCGACGCCAGATCTACTCCGCGGCGTGAGGCGCGAGCTTCTCACGCTTGCCGCGCCGCGCGCGCCGCGAGAGAGAACGTGTCTTGTCGGAGAGGCGATCGAGGTACAGGTAGACGATCGGCGTGGTGTACAGCGTGAGGAGCTGGCTCAGGATCAGGCCGCCGCCGATCGCAATGCCGAGCGGCTGACGAAGCTCGGCGCCGTCGCCCCGCCCGAGCGCCAGCGGAATCGCCGCCAGCAGCGCCGAGAGCGTGGTCATCAATATCGGCCGGAACCGCAACAGGCACGACTCGTAGATAGCGTCGCGCGTCGGCAAGCCGCGCGTCCGCTCGGCGGCGAGCGCGAAGTCGATCATCATGATCGCATTCTTCTGCACGATGCCGATCAGCATGATGACGCCGATCAGCGCGATGATGCTGAAGTCGGTCCTGAACAGCATCAGTGCGACGAGCGCGCCCACACCCGCCGAAGGCAGCGTCGACAGGATGGTGAGCGGATGCACCATGCTCTCGTACAGCACGCCGAGCACGATGTAGAGCGTGAGCAGCGCGGCGAGGATCAGCATGGGCTGCGTCTCCATCGCCGCGCGGAAAGCGCGGGCCGATCCCTGAAAGGTGCCGCGCACCGTCGTCGGCACGCCGATGCGTTTGAGCGCGTCGTCGATCGCCTGAGTCGCCTCCGAGAGCGAGACGCCCTCCGGCAGGTTGAACGAGATCGTCGAGGCGACGAACAGGCCCTGGTGGTTGACGGCGAGCGAAGTCTCCGTCGGCACGTAGCGGGAGAACATCGACAGCGGGACCTGCGCGCCGCCGGCGGCGCTGACGTACGTCTGGTTGAGCGCCTCCGGCGACTGCCAGTATTCGGGGGCGGCTTCCATTACGACGTAGTACTGGTTGCGCGGCGAATAGATCGTCGACACCGTGCGTTGCGCGAATGCGTCGTTGAGCGTGGCGTCGATCAGGCGAGGCGTCACGCCGAGGCGCGCGGCGGCGTCGCGATCGATGACCACCGAGGTGGAGAGCCCCTTGTTCTGCTGGTCGGTGTTGACGTCGACGAGCTCGGGGAGCTGCGACAGCGCCTGGCGAATGCGCGGCTCCCACGTCACGAGGTCGGCGAGCTCGTCCGCCTGGATCGTGTACTGGTACTGCGCGTTGCTCTGCCGCCCGCCAATGCGGATGTCCTGCACCGGCGTGAGGAAGAGATTGGCGCCGGGCTCCTTGGCGAGCTCCCGTCGCAATCGCGCGACCACGCGGTCGGCGCTGTCCTCGCCGCGCTCGGACAGAGGCTTCAGCGTGACGAACATCGACCCGGTGTTGCGCTGGCTGCCCCCCGTGAAGCCGACGACGTTCCTGACCGCCGGGTCGGCGCGCACGATAGTGATGAAGTCTGCGAGCTTCTCCCGCATGGCCTGGAACGAGATGCTCTGGTCGGCCTGGATGCGGCCGATCAGCTGGCCCGTGTCCTGCTGCGGAAAGAAGCCCTTCGGGATCTTCACGTAGAGGAACACGTTGAGCGCGATCGTCGCGAGCAGGATCAGCACGGTGACAGGGCCGTGATCGAGTGCCCAGGCGAGCGTGCGCCCGTAGCCTTTCAGCACCGTATCGAACACGCGCTCGCTCGCGCGGTGGAAGCGCCCGACCTTGCGCTCCTTCGCGGGCCGCAAGAGCCGCGCGCACATCATCGGCGTCGTCGTCAGCGAGACGACGAGCGACACGGTGACCGCCGCCGACAGCGTCACCGCGAACTCCCTGAAAAACCGCCCGACGAAGCCTCCCATCAGCAACAGCGGGATGAACACGGCAACGAGCGACACCGTCATTGCCAGCACCGTGAAGCCGACTTCGCCGGCGCCGCGGCGCGCCGCATCCATCGGCGGCATCCCGGCCTCGATGTGGCGCGAGATGTTCTCCAGCACGACGATCGCGTC
>Ga0068861_100001602_pt1 | contig 14407 bp, 13 predicted proteins | sample KBSSwiS42_FD_66593 | JGI IMG/M metagenome (GOLD analysis project Ga0068861, IMG submission 66593) | Switchgrass rhizosphere microbial communities from Kellogg Biological Station, Michigan, USA - KBS Switchgrass S4-2 | ecosystem: Host-associated > Plants > Roots > Rhizosphere > Soil ...
AGTCTAAGGGGTATTTGACTAACGGCTTACAAAGCTTAGCACAGGCGCGGTGGGGCCTCTCGATGGTACCGGCCCTCTCAATCCCCGGTTTCCTCCGCCGATAACGCCAGGGTGACTCGCTCTCAATCTTCCGCCACAGGTTTCCGTTTGATCTCGGGTCCGGGTGCACTCGGCCGCCTGGTCGCGCGCATGCGGGAGATCCTGCCCTTGGTGATCCGCAAACCCGAGGAGCGGGCGCTGGCGCTTCTGGCCGTGGAGGAAGCGGCCGTCAACATTCTCGAGCACGGCTATCAAAATGAAGCAGGTCGTCCGCTTACCGTTCGCATCGCCACGCTCGAGGACGATCGGTTTCACGTCACGCTCCGGGATCGCGCACCCCTTGCCGACGTAACCCGCATCGCGCCGGGTGACCTGAAGGAATTGGCGCGACGCCGGGCCTCCCGGGGACGCGGACTCGCCCTCATGCGTCTACTCACGACGGCAATGGTGCATCACCCTCGGCCGGGTGGGGGCAACGACCTCCAGCTCGTGTTCGACACCCATCACCTGACTCGGGTGATCGAGGAGCATTTCCGGAATGCGGCGTGACCTGGACAATCACCTCATTTCCATGTCCCGGATCCGTGTCCATAATGGCCACGAGGTGTCCTGCGTTCGATTTCGAGGTTCGGTACGTAAGCTGACCGAGGATTCATTTCGGCAGCGGCTGGATGAATCGGGCCGCCGCGCACTGCATCTCTTGGTGGATCTTTCGGAAGTGGAGTACCTATGTTCGAGCGGACTCGGTGTCTTGCTCGAGCAATCGGCGATCCAGGAACGACATGGAGGCTGGTTGCGTTTGGTTTCTCCGTCTCGCACCGTGTCCATGATCTTGCGTCTCTCGGGCGCGGCCCCACCGTTGGCTTGGTTCTCGGCCGAGGATGAGGCGCTGGACGATCTTCGCGGTAAAGCCGCGTGACCGTGGATCGGCTGCCTAGCTTTTCACTCGTCCAGGACTCTCGTTCCGCGGGGATCGGTCTCGCCGTCCGCTATGGAGCGGCAATATTTTTGGGCGCGTTTCTCTTGTTTCAAGTCGAACCGCTTCTTGCCCAAGCACTTCTTCCCCGGTTCGGCGGTTCTTCGAGCGTGTGGGCGGCGTGTTTGGTTGTGTTCCAGGTGTTGCTCTTGGGCGGCTATGCGTACGCGCATTGGGTATCGCGCTTCAGCCCGCGACGGCAAGCGATCGTCCATGCCGGATTACTTCTCGTTTCGCTGGCGTTCTTGCCCATCACGACCATGAACGAATCGGGTCAGGAAGGCGAACCGGCGCTTCGCATCGCGCGCCTCTTGCTGCGAAATATCGGCCTCCCTTTCTTGCTGCTTGCCGCCACGGGGCCGCTTCTTCAGAGCTGGTTTTCTCGGGAAACCCGATTCGCTCCGTACCGGTTTTACGCGTTGTCCAATGCGGCCTCCCTCCTCGGTTTGATTACATACCCGTTCGTGATGCAGCCCTTGTTCGACTTGACCCAGCAAGACCGGATCTGGTCGGTGGGTTACGCGCTTTTCGTCGTTTCGTTGTTGGCAGTGAGCGCACGCTTTGCGCGCGGCGGGTCCACGCGCGAAGCGGTGTCTTCCCCGGCGCAGGTAGTGCCGCGCTCACGCGCAGACGAAGCACTGTGGGTGTTGCTTCCCGCCGCGGCTTCGATGCTCCTCTTGGGCATCACCAATGAGCTGACGTCGGAAATGGCGGCGGTGCCGTTTCTATGGGTCATTCCCCTCGCGCTTTACCTGCTCACCTTTGTGTTCGCGTTCGAAAAGCCCGCGTGGTATTCGCGGCGGGGGCTGGGCATCGCGTTCGGCGTTTGTCTTCTCTTGTGGACACCACGGACCGTGATTTTTCCATCGCAAGGGTTGGCAAATTTGCTCCTCGGCGTGGGCACGTTGTTTCTGGCGGCATGGATATGTCATGGCGAGCTGGTCCGGCTTCGCCCGCAACCTGAGCGTCTCACCGCGTTTTATCTGTGCATCGCCGCGGGTGGAGCGCTGGGCGGGATTCTGGTGGGGATCGTGGCGCCTCTCGTGTTTTCCGCGTACTGGGAAGTACCGATTGGACTCGTGGGGGCTTGGTTCTTGTTTCTTGTCTGTATCTACCGCGATCCCGCTTCCCCACTCAAAGCTGGAACGCCGGCGCGCGCGTGGGGATGGCTGGCCGCGATCACCGGCATCCTGGGGCCGGTAGTGTTTGCGGCGCCCTTGCTTCAAATCCTCAATTACGATCGCCATGAACGAAACTTCTACGGCGTGCTTTTGATCGGCGACACGGTTTCGGCCACCGGCGCGCCCATGCGCACCCTGGTCAACGGTTCCACGCTTCATGGGTCCCAGTTTCTGGATCCAACCGCGCGGCGCTTTGCGACCACCTATTTCGGCGCCGGAAGCGGTATCTCCCTTGCCCTGCAAGAACATCCTAAGCGCAGGGCAGGCGCGCCACTCAGAGTCGGCGTGATCGGGCTGGGCGTGGGGACGGTGGCGTCCTGGGGCGAACCCGGCGATCTCTTTCGGTTTTATGAGATCAATCCCGCCGTGCTCACCTTTGCGCGCTCCGAGTTCACGTTCCTGGATGACAGTCGCGCAAGCGTGGAGACGGTGCTGGGCGACGGGCGTATGTCTCTAGATCGCGAGCCGCCCGATCGCACGCGCTTCGATGTGCTGGCGGTGGATGCGTTCTCGGGAGGATCCATTCCCACCCATCTCCTCACGCGAGAGAGCTTCGCACTGTACCGGCGGGTGGTACAGACCGACGGGATCATCGCCGTGCACGTGTCCAATCGCTATTTGCGGCTGGTGCCGGTGGTGCGCGGCGTGGCCGAGTCCTTGGGTATGCCATGCGTGTTGATCGCCCAGGCACCCGATCCCGCTACCGCGCGCGAAGCCAACGCCTGGGTGCTGGTGACGCACAACAAACCGTTCCTGGATGCGATCGCCGATCGTGTGACCCCATGGCGCTCCACCGAGAACCCGGTGCTCTGGACCGATCGCCGCACGAGCCTCTTGCGCGTGCTGCGCCATTGATTGCTTAAAACCAGGCGTAGCGATCGGGACGGAACGGTTCGAGGTTGAGACTTGGTTTTTGTCCGTTCAACACTTCAGCGACGAGTTTTCCCGTTGCCGGCGCGAGCGTCACCCCAAGCATTGCGTGGCCGGTGGCGGCGATGAGATTCGGGTAACGGCGAAACGCCCCAATGTACGGCAATCCGTCCGGCGACAACGGTCGTAGTCCACACCACGGGCGCACGCTCTTGAAATCGTCCGGGCCGAATTCCGGAAGGTAACGCGGCACCGATTCCATGATGCCCTGGATGCGTTCGGGACGAATGGACGTGTCGAGACCGGCGAGCTCCATCGTTCCGCCGAACCGCAAGCTCTTTCCCATCGGCGTGACCGCCACGCGCGCCTCGGCGCAAATCATCGACACCGACGGCAATCGCGGCGGTGCATTGAGGGTGAGGCTGTAGCCTTTGCCCGCTTCGAGCGGTAATTGCACGCCCATCCCCTCGAGCATGTTTCGCGACCAGGATCCGCCCGAGAGAACGAACGCGTCGGCCTCGATTTCTCCCGAAGATGTGACCGCCGCCCACACCTGACCGTTACGAGCGCGCCATCCGCGCACGGCGGTGTTCCACCGGAACTCCACGTCCAAGCGCTTGAGTTCACGCATGAGCGCATCGATGAGCTTGCCGGGGGTGAGATGCGCATCGCCCGGGTAATACACGCCGCCATGCACGTCCAGGCGCACCCCGGGCTCGAGCTCTTTGAGCTCGGCCGGACCCAGGATGCGCGATTCGATATCGAGATGTCCGGCCAAGGCTGCCGCTTGCGCCTCGTGTTCGAGGGCCTTGGACGTCTTGCACAGCATAACCATGCCGCGACGCACGTACTCGAACGAGTTCTCCATCTCCGCGGCCATTTCCTCGTAAAGGCCTTGGGAGAAGACGAGAAGATTACGGAGCGCCGGCGCGGCGCGACGCACGCGCTCGCGTGTTGCCGCGCGCCGGAACAACAGACTCCATTGCAGGAACTCGGGATCGGGCCGGGGCCGAACGTAAAACGGGCTCTTTCGATTGAGCATCCACTTGAGAGCGAGCTTTATGGTCCCGGGAGCGGCCAATGGCACGACGTGGCTGGGAGAGATGAAGCCCGCGCTTCCGAGGGCGCAGGAATCGTGATCTTCCGGTCCCCGCTCCACCACCGTCACGCGCTGGCCGGACCGGGCCAGGTAGTAGGCCGAGGCGAGACCGATCACGCCTCCGCCGCACACCAGGATGGATTCCGCTCGCTTCAAACAAACCTCTTGAGTGCTGGAGAAAACTGGCCCGGCAGTCTACCGGTTCCTGAGCCGCGGATCGAGGGCGTCACGCAATCCATCGCCCAGAAAATTTAGCGCAAAGAGTGTGGCCCCGAGGGCAATGCCTGGAAACAAGATGAGCCACCAGGCGGTGTGAATGGCGGTGATCGCACTCGCGCCTTCGGCGGCCAGAAGTCCCCACGATGAATTCGGCGGCTGCACGCCCAGACCCAAGAACGAAAGAAACGCTTCCTCGAGCATCACCGCGGGGACGGTGAGCGTGGCATAGACAATGATGGGCCCAAGCAAATTGGGGAGCAAATGGCGAAGAATGATGCGCCGGTGGCTGGCGCCGAGAGCGGTAATGGCGGTCACGAACTCCTGGCCGCGAAGCTGCAGCATTTGTCCGCGCACGATGCGACTCATGGTGAGCCACTGCACCGCACCTAAAGCGAGGAACAAGAGCACCAAGTGCCGGCCGAAATACGCCACGAGCAAAATGACGAAGAACATGAACGGCAAGCTGTAGAGGAGATCGACCACACGCATCATCACATTGTCGGTCGTGCCGCCCTTGTAGCCGGCCACCGCACCCCAGGTCACCCCAATGAGCAGGCTCACCGCGGTCGCAACGAGGCCCACCGCCAGCGACAAGCGCCCGCCGTACAGCGTGCGAGTGAGCAGGTCGCGGCCGGTGAGATCGGTGCCGAAGGGATGCGTGAACGAAGGCCCCTGGAGTTGATGCGCGAGATCCTGCTGATCGTTGGCGTAGGGCGTGAGAAGCGGCGCAAAGAGCGTGAGCAGGATGACGAGAATCAAGATGACCCCGCCGGTCACCGCCATCCGGCTCTTCAGGAATCGCCGCCAGGCATCCTTCCAGAACCCCACGCCGGCGACCGGCTCCATGAGCCGCGCCTCCAGCGCATCCGTAGGCGACCCCAGAACGTGAGCTTCGGTTCGGAAGGGTTCGCTCATCGCAGCTCCACGCGCGGATCCAGTGCGGCATAGAGCACGTCCACGAGCAGGTTCAACGTGATGAGAATGGTGCTGTAGAGGAGCACCGTGCCCATCGCCATCGTGTAGTCACGGTTGAGCGCGGAGTTCACGAAGAATGTGCCCAACCCCGGAATGTCGAAGATGCGTTCGACTACGATGGACCCTACGAGAATGCTGGCCGTCGCTGGAGCAAGATAGGTCACCACGGGCAGGATGCCCACGCGAAGCCCGTGCTTGCCGATCACTGTTCGTTCCGGGAGGCCTTTGGCGCGCGCGGTACGGATGAAATCCTGATGAATGACCTCGAGCATGCCGGCCCGCATGAGCCGCGCGATGTAGGCGGCGCGAAGTGCGCCCAGCGTGATCGCGGGCAGGATCATTTGGTTCACCGCGCCCCATCCGCCCGCGGGGAGCCACCCGAGCGTGAAGCAGAAGACGATGATGAGGAGCGGACCGATGACGAAGTTCGGAATGGAAATGCCGAGCAGACTCAAGCTCATGATCCCGTAATCGGCGGGTCTGTTTCGATACACCGCACCGAACACTCCGGCCGGAATGCCGATCACGAGCGAGATCGCCAGACCGAGCGCACCCAAGGTCAAGCTCACCGGAAACGCCTGAGCGATGATCTCGTTCACGGTGCGGGATTGATATTTGAACGACGGCCCCAGATCGCCGTGCAGCACGCCACCCATATAACGCAGAAATTGGGTATGAAGCGGCTCATCCAGATGATATTTCGCGCGAAGGCTTTGCTCCACTTGTGGCGGAACGCTTCGCTCCGAATCGAAGGGGCCTCCCGGAGCCGAGCGCATGAAGAGAAAACTGAGGGCGAGGATCGCCAACAACAGCGGGATCGTCGCGAGAAGCCTTCGGAGAAGAAACGCGCCCATCAGCTGGCTGCCGTTACTGGAGCATGAATGTCGCGCGGCTTCCCGCGATGGCCTCGCAGGGGCTTCACTGCCTTGAGCACGATCTGGTTCTGCAGGTTGGGGGTGAGCCCCTCGAAGTCCTGGGTGTCATAGAGGTTCATGACCACGTAGTAATAGATAGGCAGGATGATCATGTCCTTGTTCAAGATCCAGCTCTCCGCCTCGTTCAGGAGATGCATGCGTTCGGAAGGATCCAGCGTTCGGCTCGCGCGCTCGATCAGCGCGTCGTACTCGGGGTCGGCGAAGCCGGTGCGATTGTTCCCGTTCTGGCTCGTCCACATATCAAGGAACGTGTTGGGGTCCAGATAATCCCCAATCCATCCGCCGCGCGCCATCCAGTAATCGAGCGACTGCACGCTGTTCAAGTAGACCTTCCATTCTTGATTGACCAGGTCAACTTTTACTCCAAGACCTTCTTTCCACTGGCTCTGCAACACTTCGGCGATTTGCTTGTGCGCTTCGGAGGTGTTGAAAAGCACTTCCGCCTTGGGGAATCCCTGGCCGCCGGGATATCCCGCATCCGCCAATAGCCTTCGCGCTTCCTCGAGGTTGCGCTTGGGAAGCTGGGTTTCCGTGTAACCCGGAATGCCGGGAGGGATGAGGCTGTGCGCCGGCTGTTGCCCGGCACGAAGCACGTACTCCGTGATTGCGCTGGGCTCCATGGCCAGGAAAAACGCCTTCCGGACCCGCACATCGTTGAAGGGCGGCCGGGTGACGTTGAAGCGGTAGAAATACGTGTTGAAGTAGGGCGCCACGTGAAAGTCCGGCCGGTTCTTGAGCTCGGGAACGATGAAGAGCGGCACGCCGCCAGAATCCAGCCAGTCGAGGACGCCGGTCATGTAGAGGTTGAAGTTGGCGTTGATATTGTCGCTCGTGTACGCGTCGGCTACGTTGAGATACACGTGCTCGGCATCCCAGTAACGCGGATTCTTGAGGAAACGGATGTGGCGATTCAGGATCCACTCCCCGAGAAGGAACGGGCCGTTGGTGACGATGTGATTCGGCTTGGTCCATGCGTCACCATACCGTTCGATGGTCTGCTCTGGCACGGGGAGAAGCGTGTAGAACGCGCACAAGTCAAGGAAGTATGCGCAGGGCGACTTGAGGGTCACCACGAACGTGCTGTCGTCTTCTGCCTTGAATCCAAGTAGAGTGGCGTCGCTGATCGTACCTTTGTTGTAGGCCTCCGCATTTGCTACCGGATAGAGCATGTTCGCGTAGCGCGCCGCGTTCTTGGGCTCCAGCAATCGTTGCCAGGCAAAAACGAAATCGCGCGCGGTAACCGGATGTCCGTCGCTCCAGGTTGCGGTCCGCAAGTGAAAGGTGTAGACGAGGCCGTCCGGAGTGATGTCCCAGGATCGCGCGATTCCGGGAGTGGGATGCAGGTCCACGGGATCGTTGACGGTCAGGCCTTCGAAGAGTGTTCTGGCCACGCGGCCTTCCGGTTGCCCCGAGCACAACGTGGGATCGATCGTTTCGGGTTCGGCGCCCAGGAGATAAGCGAAATCCGGAGGGCGAGACTCCCGACTGCACGCGCTAATAAATACGGTAAGAAATAGAGTCAGAAGAACGCGGGTCATTCCGGCGCAACTGGCAGCGGGATCATGGGTTCAGGGTAGCATAGGGTCTGATTTGTCATAGCGTACTGGTATCGGCATCCCAGGGTCCATGCCTGGGCGAAATCAGGAGTTCTCTGAGGCCCAGAATGCTCTACGAGCACGGCCCGCGACCGCGTGGGGCCACCCCCTGGAATTGCAGTCACCGCGCATTCGTAGTCTTATGTGGGCGCGATCCTGCGCCGGGGTCATTATTACGCGGGCGGTCAAGCTTGTTTCAGGAGGTTTTCGTGATGCAGAGCCGTTTCAGTCTGCTTCTTCCCTTCTTTCTTGCCCTGGCGCTCTCGTCCGCGTCAGGCAATCCCGAAACCACGTCGACGGACAAACATGCGCAGAAGTACGAGGACGCAGTCCAGACGTTCCGCGCGGCCGGGGAAAGCGGGAAATACTTCAGCGATAGCTACGGTTACGCCGTATTTCCCTCCATCGGTAAAGGTGGGATCGGGATCGGCGGCGCGCACGGCAGCGGGCGCGTTTACGCTCAGAACGCCTATGTCGGCGACACGAAGATGACGCAAGTGACAGTGGGCTTTCAACTCGGCGGGCAGGTCTACAGCGAAATCATCTTCTTCCAGAACAAGGAAGCCTTCGATCACTTCACGAGCGGGAAGTTCGAGTTTGGCGCGCAAGCGAACGCGGTAGCGATCACCGCCGGCGCGTCGGCCCAAGCAGGTACAGGCGGCACCGGGGCCAGCGCCAGCGGCGACGAGAATCACGCCCGCACCGCCGGCGGTTATCAGAACGGGATGGCGGTGTTTACGGTGGCCAAGGGCGGCCTCATGTATGAGGCCTCGATCGGCGGCCAAAAATTCAGCTATAAGGCGCGGCCAACCAACGCCAAGATGTAGACCCTGACGGCGCCGGAACTTCGGGAAAGCCCAAAAAGCTCCGGCAAAAGTGCTCGCAGTCGCAATGCTCATCCCGGGCACATAGGGTGCTGCGCGTTATGCCTTCAGCTTTTGGGCTATTCCTACGTTCCGGCGCTGTCTTCGCGTCCAGAACCTGATTCCCCGGCCTGTAGTAAAATCATTGTTTCCTCGAAGCTGCTTTCGTCTCCCCGGGACGCATCATGCTCCAACGAGTACACCTGACGGCTTTGACCCTCTTGCTGGTTGCGGAGACCGCAACCGCCGCGCCTCAGGTAACCGTGACCGCGATCAGTCCCAACTCCCCCGCGGTTCTTCTCGTCGGAACGTCGGTCCAGGTGTCGTTCGACTACACCGCACTGGAGCAAAATCCTCGCGTCGTGGCCATTCCGTACAGCAATGGCTCACCGAGTCCCGACGATTCCGTTCACACTGACGTTCTGCCCAGTGCTTCGGGTGCCGGCACCTGCCAGTTCACCATCCTGACCGGAATCGTGAACGTGGACGCGTTGCGCATGGAGATGTGGTCATCCAACCAGCCGGACGCGTTGCTCTTCGCCACCGTCATTCCGGTGGCTTACGCTTTCAATGCAAAAGGCGCGGTGTACAACCTGGGGCTCGATCCCCCATCCGTAGGCGCGATGCTCGACTTCGGCGACACCGTACACGTGGCGTTCAGCTATCAGGCTACAGAAGCAGTGCGCATATTTTTCCAGCCCTATGCCGGCTACTCCGCCGCCCCCAGCTCATCCTATGGACCCTCGGTTACGTTACCGGGTGGAGACGGGCTGGGTTTGAGCTACTTCACCTTGAGATCAGAGCCGGCGATCGTAGACCGCATGCGCGTGCAGATGTGGCGTTCCAACATGAGCATCCTGCTCGTGGACGCGTACCTTCCCATATCTTACGTGTTTGGAGTGCCCACTCTGCAACAGCCGGTCACGTGGGGCAAGCTAAAGACGAAACGCTGGTAGTTTATCTAGCGTCTGGCGAGGATGCGCAATATCTCGTCGTGCAGCCAGCCGTTCGAGCCGACACCGTTGCCGCCGTCGAAACGGGCTTCCCCTCCCCAATCGGTGAATGCGCCCCCGGCTTCTCGAAGAATGGGAACGAGCGCGGCCGCATCCCAGGGCGCCATGACGGGATCAACGACGAACTCGGCGCGGCCGGTGGCGACGAGCGCGTACGCGTAGCAGTCGCCCCATGTTCGGGTGGACCCCGAACGCATCATCAACTCTTGGAGCGAGGATTGGAGTCCACGCTTTGCGAACCCCTCGGGCGATGTGCACATGAAGTGGGCTTCGGCCAAGGATCGAACATGCGAAACGCGGGCCGGCCGGGGTGCCTCGGTCCGCACTTGCCACCAGGCGCCATGCCCTTTCGCGGCGTAAACGGTCTCATCACAGGCCGGCATGTGAATCACGCCCACCGTGATGCCTCCGTTCACTTCCATGCCGATGAGGGTTCCGAATAGAGGGACACCGCGCGCGAACGAACGCGTGCCGTCGATGGGATCGAGGATCCAGCGATAGCCGTTTCGGGATGGAATCTCGCCCAGCTCTTCGCCCAGAATACCGTCGTCGGGATACGCGGCTTGTATGCGCTGCGTGACGAGTGCTTCGGCTTCGCGATCGGCTTTGGTAACCGGCGACTGATCGGCCTTGGACTCCACCTCGAGATCGGGGCGCCGGAAGTAACGAAGCGTGTGATCACCCGCTTCGCGCGCGGTGCGTACCGCGAACTCGAGCCTTGACTTGAGTTCGGTCACGCACGGTCCCGTAGGAGGGGATGGGTCAGGCAGTGAGGCCCGCCGCGCGCACGCGACAATTCATGGCTGGGAAGCACGACGCAAACGCGCTCGCCGGCATCGGGATCGACTTCGTCTCGGCCAACCGCCAGATCCTCGGCATCCACGATGCGGAAACCATGGCGCGCCAGTTCCGCGGCAGTGCCGACATTCCGTTCGTAAATGAAGATGACCCCCGGGGCAACAGCGAGCGCATTCGCTCCGTCGGTCCATTGCTCGCGCTGCTGCAATAGCGGGTCGCGACCACCGCAGAAGACCGGTTCGAAATCGAGTCCATGCTGCTTAATCACCTGAAGCAACGGCGGCACGTTTTGCGGCGCGGGATCGCTGGCCAGCAAATCGACTTCATACACCCGCGCTGCTTCCGGGCCTTCGGAGAGAAGTACGGGTGGGTACACCAGTGCGGCATTGCGATCGATGGGAGTGAGCACAGTATCAAGGTGCATGTAGGCGCGACGGTTGGGAATCTCGATCAGGTAAAGCCAGCGAGGCACATCCTCCCGGCGAGCAAGCTCACGAATGAGTCCCTGCACCGCGACGCGATTGGTGCGCTCTGATAACCCGATGGCCATGACTTGGGGAGAAAGCACAAGAACGTCGCCGCCTTCCAGACACGGACGCGTATCTTCGCCCAGGAATCCGCGAGCTTCACGACGTTGCAAGGGATCATGGAGGACGGGAACACTGGCGAGATCCGGGTGAAACCGGAAGATGGCCCGCGCTAAAATAGCCTCGCGGTGACGCGCCGGGCTAGCCATGGCGCCGAACACGACCCCGGAGCCAATCAATACTTGGGGATCCCGCTGAAAGCACCAGTTGGGTAAGGGCGGCACTTCGAAGAGATCCTCGTCTTCGATACCCTCTCCGTCGCCGCTCCGCACACCGACCGTGAGCATGAGCGCCAGATCTGCCGCATCCGCTTTTTCCAAGCGTGTCTGCAGGTTGGGAGATGGCTGCGCTGGAAGGAGCTCGGTCAGCCAGGCACGGGCTTCGTCATTTTCCAGGATTTCGGTGAGAAGATCCGACGCATCGACGACTTCCACATCAAGCAGATGGAGTGCGCGCCGGAAGAGTGCGTGCTCTTCCCGGGCGCGGTCTCCAAACAACACGTCGTCAAACAGGAGCTCGTCCATGGTGGCGGGGACCATGTGGTCCACCTCCAGCCCCGGTTCGTGGAGCAGCACTTTGCGCAAACGGCCGACTTCGGAATCGATTTGGATCATGAATGTTTCGGCTGGGTTGAAAATTGAAAACCAATGGGGCCAGGATCGTCCCCATGTTGCCACTCTCCAACGGTCCCGGCAAGTAGGCTAGCTTCATATATTACATAGGGTTTGTGCCGGGGCACCTCATAAATTAGAACTCAGTTCAGTGGGTTTTTTGGCCGATAACGTGGCCGGCACTATGTCGTTGTGGCCGGAGCGGGCTAATGAAACTGGATGATCCAGAGACGATGAGACTCGAGCGTAAGAACTGGTTTTTGTGGAGCTTAAGCTTCCTGCTCCTCATTGCCCTCGCGCTTACCGTATACGTTCTATACCTGCGCATGGTGCTGGACTTGCGGGATGCGGAAGCGGGATCCAGCTGGATCCAGAACGGTTACGTGACCGGCATCGGCCTAGTGGGGTTGGTGTGCCTGTTCGTCCTCTATACGGTTGTCCAGCAGATAGAGCTGAAGCATCTCCGCCAGCGCATGAGCGGTGAAGAAAAAGATCTCGACCGCATGCGAAGCCGCCTGGCCGAGATCACACACTTGTTCGAGATCGCCACCGAGTTGAACCTTCGCTTCCCCGTGGACACGATTTTGATGGTCATGGTGCGGCGAGTGGTATCGGCGCTCAAGGCGCAGCAGGCTTCGGTCATGCTCTTCAGCTCCGATTCCGGCATTCTGGAGACGCGTGCTTACTACGGGGTGGAAGGTGAGTTCACGGCGTCGGGGCGGGTGAAACTGGGCGAAGGCATTGCCGGGAAAGTCGCCGAGAAGCGCCAGGCAATGCGCCTGGATGGGGCGACTAAGAACGCGGAGCTAACTCAGCATTACCGGCCGCACCGGCAGATCACCTCGGCCTTATCTGTACCGATCGTGGTCGAGGATCAGTGCCTTGGGGTATTGAATGTCAACCGCATCAGCCATCCCGACTTGTTCAACGACCGCCAGAAGGAGATTCTGCGGTTGTTTGCGGAGAACATCGGGGCGGTAATCCGGCGCGCGGGTGAACTGGAAGAAATGGAAGAGCGGACGCGCGGCCTGGAAAGCGACAACGCCCGTCTGCGCGAAGTGAACCGCATGAAGGACATCTTCTTGTCCTTGGCCAGCCACGAACTCAAGACACCCTTGACGTCGGTGATTGGGTACGCGGAACTGTTGAACGATCACGATCGCGATCTGGGTCCCGACCAGCGCAAAGAGTTCACCCGCCGGCTGAAGGGCGAGGCGGAACAGCTTCTGGGGCTGATCGAGGACATTCTGGATTTGACGCGCCTGGAGACCGGCAAAATCGAGATCAAGCGAAGCCGGGTCACCTTGAGCGATTTATGCCGCGCCGCCGTGGATACGGTGCGGGCGCTGGCTCGCAAGCACGAGATCGGGATCATCGAGGACTACGAGCGTGTGGATGATGCGATTTTGGTCGACGAGGTGAAGATCCGCCAAGCGCTCGTGAACTTGTGCGTCAACGCGATCAAGTTCAGCCCCGCGCGCGGGGAGATTCGGGTCAGCACGCGGCAGGAGGGGGACAACGTCCTGATCGAGATCACCGACCAAGGCCCCGGCGTGTCACCGGACGAGAGCGCGCAAATTTTTACCTTGTTCGGTCAAGGCCACCGGAAGTCCACCCAAGGTACGAGCGGCTTGGGGATTGGTTTGCACCTGGTGAAGCGCATCATTGAGCTTCACGGCGGAACGGTGGGCGTGCGGAACGGCGTCGGCGTGGGCATGAATACCAACCTGGGCTCCACGTTCTGGATTCAATTGCCGCGGGAGAAGCAAGCCGAGAACGCTCAGGCGGCGTAGGGAACTGGTTCTAGAGCCAGTCGGCTGGCGAACGTCAAATCATTCTACCCACCAGAGCTCCCACGCCGTGAGTGATCGCCATCGCCAGCCCGCCCCAAACCGCAACCCGCAGGGAGGCTCGAACTACTGACGCTCCCCCCGCCCGCGCCGCCGCCGCTCCCAAAAGGGCCAGGAGTCCCAACGATACACTCACTATGATTGGCGCGAGCAGAGTTTGCGGCACGAACCAGGTGACGATGACCGGCACGCATGCCCCGACCGCGAACGATCCGGCGGATGCGAGGGCCGCCTTCGCCGGTTGTGCGCGTGCCACGCCCGAAATTCCCAACTCGTCGCGTGCATGTGCTTCGAGCGCGTCATGAGCCATCAGCTGCGTGGCCACTTCTGCCGCGAGCTTGGGTTCGACGCCGCGTTTCTCGTAGATATAGGCCAGCTCCTTGTGTTCCGCGATTGGCTGCGTATCGAGCTCGTGCCGCTCCGTGGCAATCGCGGCCGCTTGCGTGTCCGCCTGCGAGCTCACTGAAACGTATTCACCCGCCGCCATCGACATGGCCCCGGCTACCAGGCCGGCGATCCCAGCGACCATGAGACCCGAATGCGTCGCTCCACCAGCCGCCACCCCAACCAGGAGACTTGCCGTGGAAACGATACCATCGTCAGCGCCCAAGACCGCCGCGCGGAGCCATCCTTCTCGTTCGAGCCGGTGACGTTCACGATGTGGCATGGATGCGCTCCTTCATGTGTGTGATGGCGGTATGCAATTCTACTCACGTTGCAACACCCGGAGTATACTCAGGCTGTTCTCCCGTCATGGGGCATGCGAAAGAAGCCCTGAATTGCGCTCCCTAATTTG